>Ga0187833_10001220_pt1 | contig 29767 bp, 26 predicted proteins | sample ETNtaG_37_FD_167968 | JGI IMG/M metagenome (GOLD analysis project Ga0187833, IMG submission 167968) | Marine microbial and viral communities from oxygen minimum zone, Eastern Pacific Ocean - ETNP2014_SV_400_PacBio MetaG (Illumina Assembly) | ecosystem: Environmental > Aquatic > Marine > Hypoxic...
CCTCGACCGAAAATCTCACAACAGACTATCTATTAGAGACGATCCAAGAGATCACGCGGTTGATTCACCAGTCCAGATATGTGGTTGCAATGACTGGGGCCGGGATGTCAGTCGAAAGTGGAATCCCGCCATTCAGAGGAGTGGACGGACTGTGGACGAAGTACGGCACGCCACAAATGGATAGATATGCAGAGTTCAAGAAAAACCCAACCGGCTGGTGGAGTAGAAGAGCGAACAAAGAGGCCGACGCCCATATCCTGGAACTACGAGAAGCTCTAGCAGAAGCAGAGCCACACGCCGGTCACTACGCCCTAGCCAAAATGGAAAAACAAGGCGCTATACAATCGGTGATCACCCAAAATATCGACGGCCTCGACGAGAAAGCTGGATTGAATAACCTGATCGAGATTCACGGTAATCGAACAAAATTAAGATGCATCGAATGCGGCGACCGTATATCGCTAGGCAGCTTCGTCCCCATGTATGCACCGAAACCCTGCGAAAAGTGTGACGGTTTAGTCAAATTTGACACCGTAATGTTTGGAGAACCAATCCCAGAAGACGTAATGACCGCAGCCAGGATGGAGATTGACAAAGCCGACTGCGTGGTAACCATTGGAACCTCCGGAACAGTACGACCAGCAAGCGGACTAATCTGGATTGCAGAGTCAGCTGGATCCACAATAGTCGAAATTAACCCTAACGAAACAAAATTAACCCCACTTTGTAAGATATCTTTGCGATCGACAGCAGGTACGGCACTTCCTGTTCTGTCAGATGCTCTTATCAACTAGATATTTTTACCATAAGAAATACTGCAAAAAAGGACCGCACACGAATGGTCCAAGCTGAGAATTCCGAAATGACGTCCTCACTTGCAAAAGAAATCGCTTCCTATTCAGCAACAAATCCAATTTCTGCAGGCTTACACAAGAAAGCCAGCACATTCATGCCGGGAGGAGATACTCGTAATTCAATCTATTGGGATCCCTTCCCTATTTACATCACCAGTGGAGACGGAACGACTCTGACCGATGCCGACGGTAACCAGCGAACAGATTTCGTAAATAACATGACGACCCTGATCTTGGGGCATCGACCACCAGAAGTAACATCAGCTCTTGCTGAACAGATTAGTAAGGGGCTGTCATTTCCAGCTCCAAGTCCATCCGTTGTCCGCTGGGCAGAACTGATGTGTGAACGCGTCCCTTCTCTGGATAAGGTCCGATTCGTCAACACGGGTACAGAAGCCACCCTGAACGCAATTCGGGCAGCAAGAGCATTCACTGGCAAACAAAAACTTGTGAAATGTGAAGGTGCCTATCACGGGAATCACGACGCCATACAGATCAGCGTGGTTCCACCACTAGACGAAGCTGGTAAAGCTGATTCGCCAGAATCTGTGGCAGCATTTCCAGGAATATCAGAAACGGCAGTCAACGATATCTTCATAATGCCATTCAACGATATCGTCACGGCCGAAAAAATCATTCGCAAACACGCAGACGAATTGGCAGCCGTGATAGTAGAGCCAGTTAACGGACAGTGTGGGATGGTGCCTGCTAAGCCCGAATTCTTGGAAGGTCTGCGTCGCTTAACCGACGATCTGGGTATCGTATTGATATTCGATGAAGTAATCGCCTTTCGAATCGCCTATGGAGGGGCACAGGACTACTACGGTGTAAAACCCGATTTAACTTGCTTCGGGAAGGTTGTGGGAGGCGGAATGCCTGTGGGAGCTTTCGGCGGCCGTGATGACATTATGTCATTATGGGATCCCTCGGACGGAGGATCTGTTGTTCAGCACGCCGGAACATTCAACGGGAATCCCATGACGGCCGTAGCTGGGGTAGCAACGCTTGAAAGTCTCACAGCAGACAAATACGAATACCTAGAACACCTTGGAAACACGCTTCGCAACAAGCTGAGAACGCTATTTGCGGAACTAGAAGTTCCTATGAGCGTTACCGGGGTGGCGTCCCTTTTCGCTTTGCAATTCACACCAACCGAAGTGATCGACTACAGGACCTATGCAACCAACAACAAAGAGATGTTGCAAACGATGTTCATAGGATTACTAAACGAAGGGTTCCTGATGTCAAATCGCTGTGCAGGTAATGTTTCTACCGTCCACACCGAAGACGATGTAGATGCGTTTGTATTAGCGGTAAAGAATGTTTTGAGGCGGATTGGCTATGCCTAGTAAGCTGGAAATCACTCTTCGAGAGGCTCATCAAATTCGCCGGACATAGCAGATCCCGAAGGCCCGTCATTCAACAATCTAACAACCAACTCTTCAACTTCGTCCTCATCCTCTATGTCGCCCGGATCGTCTGTCTCTAAATCATCGATCTTCTGTTGAAGATACAAGGGGAACGAGGCGATGTAAGCCTGCGCGGGCGAACGCTTGATTTCCCGAACAATAACTATCACTTCGGAATCTGTTAGCTTCGCAGCAAGCACTTCATACTCGTTACCACCATCTATCATCTTCTGTAACCTAACCACAAGCCGAACATCTAGCGTGCCAACGTATTCACCGTCGCTGGTCTCGACAGTGCCTATAGCTTCGTCCATAACCAATTTTAAGCTGTCTCCAGGTGATACCGAAGCGAGAATTTTTGCATCTGCCACTTTATTGAGTTCAGATGCAGTAGCTACGGCAGGGTCGGAAATAAATAACGCGGAACTTATTGCGGCACTGCCAATAGTTCGACGAGAAATTTCTGGATCATCAAGTTCGGAAAGTCTGTCCGACTGACGCCTCGCAACGCGACTACCTGGATCTATAGCCAAGGCCCTCTTGATTGAGGCACGAGCCTGCTTATATTCGCCCAATTCAAGATATGCTTTTGCCAATCTGTTATGACAGCCAATATTGTCAGGATGAATCGCCGATCCTTCCAGATTTACCTTAACTGCCTCTTGCCATCGACCTGCCAACGCATGGTCAATCGCGTTTTGCTCTACCTGGGTAAACAATCGGTCACCTTGGAACGTTTTATTATTTATAACCATATGTGGCTCTTTAAACAGTCTCGTAACACCTACTGGTCAAGCATTTACTGTCCAGTTACCTATGAGATTTACCATCCCGACAGCGGTCAGAACAACAATTTCAAGTACATCGACGTACAGGTTTTACAGGTGCCTAACTAGGAACGGATGGAATAACCAAGAATTTCCAATGATGGCACCATGAAAAAACTTCGCTGCAGTGTCCAAAGAAAACGCGCTGTACTATCGCCGAATGCGTAGCCAGGAGAGCCGAAAGAATGCTTCCACTACGATGCCAAAAGACATCTTGGACTTACCAGCTGTACGCTCCATAAAAACATATGGATGCTCAACAACCTTCAACCCTGCCTGCTCGCATCGATATGCGACTTCGGCCTGAAAACCAAATCCACTTAACCTCAGTCGATCCAGCCCTATCCGTTCTAAGGTTGTTCTTCTAAAAGCTTTGAACCCGGCCGTGGCATCCTTTACTCTAAGCCCGAGTATTAACCTAATGCCGACGTTACCCCAGTAACTGATCTGCTTTCGTGCCCAACTCCATCCAGGATCTACGCCCCCACCAGGCGTGTAACGAGAAGCGACGGCAACATCTGCCTCCTCAAGTTCGGCAATAAGCCCAGGTAAGACTACCGGCGGATGCGATAAATCTGCATCCATTTCCACAATACATTGAGCTCCGGCGTCTAAAGCAGTTTGGAATCCAGCCATATACGCAGTACCCAGTCCCTGTTTACCCTCTCGATGAAGAACGATGAAAACGCCGGCAAATTCATCTGCGAGCCCGTCAGCGATCGCTCCGGTGCCGTCAGGTGAACCGTCATCAACAACGATGAAACCCAACCCCCCGATACCTTCTGCAACAATTTTTTCGATCAACTGAGGCAAAGTTTCCGACTCGTTATAAGTGGGAACTACAATCGCCACTTTCAGGGTATTTTGATCAGGTGTAGAAACTGCGTTTACCAAATCTACAGCCCAAGTTTCATTGACTTATGCTCAACCATAATGCACGAGTCCATCACGACCGAAAGCCCCCTGTTCAGTGCAAATGCAGCGGCCTCATGATTTACTATTCCTTGTTGAAGCCACAGCACCTTTGCACCAGCTGCGACCGCATCTTTAGCTACAGGCATAACATTCGACGATCGCCGAAATACATCGACAATATCTACTTTTCCTGGCACATCCTCGATAGACTCATGACTCTTCAATCCGAACCATCCGTCAATGTTGGGGTTGACCGGGTAGATCTTATAACCCTCAGATTGCATATAGTCAGAAACGTAGTTACTAGCCCGATCTTCCCTCTCTGATATACCAACCACGGCGATCGTTTTTGCCTGCAGCAATATCGATCGTATTTGGGATGTAGAAGGGTTTTCAAACAACATTATGATCCATCGTTCCGCAGAAGAATACCGTACCTACCCAGCAGGTTGTTTAATCCAACCTTCGCGACATCAAGGACCGCAACAATTCCCTTAGCCAGCGTCATCTTAGAACCTTCTCCGTAATACCAGTCGATTGGTACCTCACCGACACCAAACCCTGCTTTTTTGGCCATTACCAACAACTCAACGTCAAATGCCCATCCATCAAGAGATTGATGAGGGAACAATCGTGTTGCAGATTCCGCCGAAAACAACTTAAAGCCGCACTGAGTATCTTCAATTCCGCGCAATGCGAGAATTTTCACCGCATAGTTGAATAACCGTCCTTTTACATGACGACTCTTCGGTTCGTTAAATCTGCGAGCTCCCGGAGCCTCTCGAGAAGCGATAGCAACGTCATATTCCGGATGCCCATCAACACCAGCAAAAAACCTAACCAGATTATCTATGGGCATAGAAAGATCAGCATCGCACAAAAATCGCCACTCCCCGCGAGCCTCATCCATACCTCTTCTAACGGCTGCTCCCTTACCACCATGCGGGAGGTCGATAAGTTTGATCCGACCATCGGATTCACTCAATTTAACAACTATCGAAACTGTGGAATCACTTGATCCATCATTGACCACCAGAACCTCCCAATTGCGTGATGAATTTGAATCAGGCAACCATTCAGAAAGGTAACCGACTATAGATTTGACGGTCGAGGCGATCCTAACCTCTTCATTGAAGGCAGGAATTACAACACTTAGGTACGTTTGGGTCAAATTACAAATTCAAGGCTATGGAGAGTACACAGGATTTTATATAAACGAATTTATTGTGACTTTTCAAGTTCAAAAGCATCGTGTAGCGACTGCACTGCCTTCTGAACCTGTTCTCGACCAATAATCGTCGTGATACGGATCTCAGAAGTCGTGATCATGTCGATATTCACCTTAGCTTCCGAAAGTGTGGAGAACATTCTCGCTGCATACCCAGGAGCGTTCTCCATTCCCGTGCCGACTATGCTCACCTTTGCCAAATCAGATCCGGTGATCACTTCGCCATACTCGATAACAGACTGGTTCTCAATCAATTGTGCCGCTCTAACAACATTCGCCTGGCCAACAGTGAATGTGAAGTCCGTGGTTCCATCAGAACTAGTATTTTGGACAATAACATCAACGCTGACACCCTCATCCGCCAAAGGCTGTAGTAAGCCTGCTGCAACCCCTGGTCGGTCAACCACACCTCTAACAGTAATCTTCGCTACGTTTAAATCCACAGCGATACCTGTAACTGCCTTACGAACCTCCATCGTTTGCTCACCTCCATGGATAAGAGTTCCTGGTTCACTTGAAAACGACGATGCAACATAGACGGGCATATCGTAAACCGCACCGAGTTCGATAGAACGCGGGTTCATTTTCGCCCCGAGTACAGCCATTTCGAGCATCTCATCGAAGCCAATTTCAGATAACTTCCGTGCTTTATCAGTTAAGCGTGGATCCGTGGTGTATATGCCATCCACGTCGGTATAAATCTCGCAGCGCTCCGCATCCACTGCAACCGCCAGGGCGACAGCAGTAGTATCCGAACCCCCTCTGCCAAGGGTAGTGATATCACCTGATTCAGCCAGACCCTGAAAACCAGCAACTATAACGATACGGCCTTGATTCAGTTCAGTACGAATACGATCTGTATTAATGTCAGCAATTCGAGCCGACCCATGAACAGCATCAGTCTTGATACCAGCCTGAATTCCACTAAGACTGATTGAATCGCATCCGCGCGCTTTCAGCGCCATTGCCATCAGCGTAGAACTTACAAGCTCCCCAGTAGACAACAGCGTATCCATCTCACGTGCATCGGGCTGTGTGCCGCCCGTAACGGCCTTTGAAAGAGAGATTAATTCGTCCGTCGAATCACCCATAGCAGAAACAACTACAATTACATCAACACCATCATCCCTGCGCGCTTGAATACGATCCGCGACGTTGTGGATATGCTCAGCATCAGCCAGAGAGCTGCCACCGTATTTCTGAACGACGACAGGCCTGACATCACCTTCATTGACAATCATGATCTTGACAACACCGATGCACCACCTTGGGCAACCGGTAATATCATAGCCTTGCCATCCACACCCAACGTCCGAGCAGTTTCGGTCATTTCGTAGCTAATAGTCACCTCACGTCCGGTCGCTAAGGCCAAGACTGAAGGACCTGAACCAGATAAAAATGCGCCATGAGCACCACCTTTAATTGCGGCACTTATCAGTTGTGGCATAGCCTTGAATCCATGCGCTCGATGTGGCTGATGCAATCGATCGTCGGTCGCGTATTTCAGAAGCTCCAAACGCCCTGATGACAAAGCGTTAACGAGCATTGCAGCCCTTCCTATATTGAAAACTGCATCACTACGACTTATCTGATCGGGTAACACTGCTCTAGACTCATGTGTATTGGTCTGTTGTTCAGGAACGAAAATAACAGCGCATAACTCTTCTGGAATATTCACCTGGTCAACAATCCAGTTATCGGTTCCATTACGAACGCCAACCGTGCAGCCACCGTAAATCGCAGGAGCAACATTGTCGGGGTGTCCCTCGATATCGGCAGCCAAAGTCGTTATTTCTTCGTTGGTAAGATCAGCTCCAGAAATAGCAGAACCCGCTATCAATCCGGTCACAATAGCTGCTGAACTACTGCCAAGTCCTCTGCCAAACGGAATCACGTTAGTACACTCATATCGCAACCCGGGGACTGGTTCGTCGATATAGTTGAAAACGGCTTCGAGACCCGTCACAACCAGATTACGGGTGTCCTGCGGGACAATATCGACACCCTCTCCACTGGAGGTCACTGAAAATTTTCCGCGCGTGACGGTTAACTCATTCCAAAGATCAAGAGCTATGCCAAGACTGTCGAAGCCAGGCCCAAGATTGGCGGTGGTCGCGGGAGCGCGAACGGTTACTGAGTTCAATTTAATTATCGTGAAAAAAGACCAACATATTGAAGCTTGTTCGAACGAACTACTACGCCACTATTCCCATACATTGAATAAGATCGAACCTTAAGTAACAATTCGATCGCATCTTGTAAGTATAATCTGCCGTCGCGCATACGGGCCGCTTTACAAGTAAACCGTTTTATCACTATTCGTAACCACAAAACAGAAAAACTAAAACTTATGTCTAACATCGTAATAATCCTCAGTCCCACAAACGAAGGCTCCGAAGTTCGAATGAAAGAATCGCAAGATGCAGCCGAACAAGTCGGTCAAATCGACCTCAGGATTGTAGACAGCAAACAGTCATTTGATGACGTAGCTGAACAGTGCCAGGGCGCGGTGGTAGTTGTACCGCACGGCAAATACGATGAGCTAACCAAACTGGCTAAAAAGATCGGCTCGCTAAAACTGGTGCAGACGCCCAGCGCCGGAACAGACTGGATAGATAAAGCAGCACTTGCTGAATTAGGTGTGGATGTCGCTAATAACGGTGGAGCAAACGCTGTTGCGGTGGCTGAACACGCCATAGGGCTAATGTTCTCAACGAACCGGAAGCTCGATGTCCAGATCGAAAGTGTCAAACAGGGCACATGGATGGCCGGTGTTGAAGGTGATCGAACAGAATTTCACACCCTTGTAGGTAAGCGAATCGGGATCATCGGGCTTGGAAGAATCGGATCGAGAGTAGCAAAACGCCTGGCCGGATGGGAATGCGAGTTGGTCTATCACGACATTATCGATCACCCTGCAGATTACGTAGCTGCAACAGGAGCCAAAAAAGTAAGCCTAGATGAGCTCATCTCAACTTCGGACATCATCACGCTTCACGTGCCTCTTGATCGAGTAACTACTCACATGATGTCTGACCGTGAATTCGAAATGATGAAGCCTACCGCAATCCTGATCAACACATGCCGGGGTCCTGTAGTCGACGAAAACGCCCTGATCAGAGCACTTGAGTCGAAAGAAATTTTTGCAGCAGGCCTGGACGTGACGGAGATCGAACCAATCGAATCAGATAATCCTTTGCCCACTATGCCGAACGTTGTCGTAACTCCACATCTGGCAACTCGTGCACTGGAATCAGAACTTAATGCAGCTCAGTTCACAATGGAGAACGCAGGGCGGGTTGTACGAGGCGAAGGAGCCGACTGGATCGTCAAACCTGTTTGATAAACAAGATTCATCTAAGGTAAATCTATTAGGTTTCTGAACGCCCATCTTCTTAAGCCTGAATTTATATCGACAGAGATATAATCTTTATCCATGTTCGGGGAGTGGCGCAGCTCGGTAGCGCGCTTCGTTCGGGACGAAGAGGTCCCGGGTTCAAATCCCGGCTCCCCGACCATTTATAAACCAACTCTGGATGGGTTCGCTCTAACACGAAACTTTTTACAGCCCGCAAGCCAACTACTTAAACCCTGAATCATGTCGAGTGATCAAAGCCCAACCGAAACCGACGAATCTCTCAACACATCTCCAGATATTGAACTTCAGCCAGACGTCATCCGGTACCACGGCCTGGATGCGCTGCGGGCGCTGGCAATGGCGATGGGAATCGTTCTCCATGCTGCTCTGCCATATTTTTTTACAGACGGTTTCTGGCCAGCAGATGATCACTCAAAGCCGATAAAAGCCATATTCGAATTTATACATATATGGCGTATGCCAGTGTTTTTCATATTGTCAGGATTCTTATCTGCCCTGGTTATAAGCAGGCGATCTACCGTCTACTGGGCTGATAACAGGTTCAAGAAAGTCGCGCTTCCGCTTTTTATCTTCTGGATACCGATCGCACTAATCCTGCCACAAATATTTGGATACGGATTCAAGGGCCAATTCCCGGGCACCGATGGAATAAAGTCCGAGATATTTTTCAACCCAAATCATCTCTGGTTCCTGATACACCTGCTGCTGTTCGTTGGGATCGTGGGAATTATCAGACTGATCTCCTCAACTACTGCAACGATTTTCAGGCCAAGGATTTTCAAGGCCTCATGGGCCATGTTCAAAAGATTTTTTGTGGCGGTTATATATCTTCCTGTACCACTGGCAATAATCATTATTTTGTTTTTCGTGCTGATACCTACTGGCGGTGAGTTGATCTCAAATCTAGCTGGCACCTCGATATATTTCTTCCTGGGTTACGGTTTGTTCAGCAACATAAGCCTGTTTAACCGTATGAAGTCTTACTGGATCTACTACGTGACATTCGCATTACTTTCTTTCGCCTCGTACCTGTGGCTGATCTCTGAACTGGGTGCGTATGATCCGAAAAATGAAGAAGATGCTCCGCTTTGGGGTCTGGTGATCATGCTAAAAGCGACCTGTGCCATCCTGTTCGCTTATGGATTCATAGGACTGTCGGAAGCCAAATTCGGTTCAGACAGTCATACATGGCGCTGGCTCTCAGACTCTGCATACTGGATATACTTGGTACACCTTCCGATCGTAACAATGATCACCTTCGCTATGTTTTCTATTTCTATTCCTGTAGAAATAAAGTTCATATTGTCGATCGTTATGACATCCGTCATAGGAGTGCTTACGTATAAGTACCTTGTACGCGGGACAGTTGTAGGCCTGCTGCTGAACGGCAAGAGGTCTTGAAAATCAGTTAAAGACTCTGCTTGATCAGGTTGAAGGGGGTTAACTGGACCTCATCAATTAACTCATGGCTGGTCCCTTTTCGACCGTGTTTCAAATAAACTCTTCCTCACAGAATATTCCACCCGCAAATTCTAGATCGACTGAAGGAGTCATGTAATTGAAAATCACTGATGTCAAAACAATGGTTGTCGAGAACGAAGCTCCCTATATCGGTGGCAAATATTTCCTTTTCGTGATGGTCGAAACAGACGAAGGCATCACTGGTTTAGGCGAAAAGGTCACCGGCAGTACTTTCAACCGCAGCGGTTGGAAAGAGTTCACTTCCCAGATTCAACTGATTCATGAAACTGCAGAGGCATTTGTGATAGGGGAAGACCCGTTTAATATATCGCGAATCTTTGAAAATGCTTACGGCAGTCGACATGATTACCGACATCACAGCCTGCACTACACTTCGATTCTCGCCGCATTCGATATAGCGCTCTGGGATATCGCAGGCAAAGCAAGCGACCAACCAACGTACAACCTTCTCGGTGGTAAATTTCACGAAAAACTTCGCGCTTATGCATACATGCCGTCCGGCTGGCAGGACAACCCGGAAAAAGCAGGTGAAATAGCACAGCAGCTTCTAGAAGAAGGAAATTCTGCGTGCAAGCTGGACCCATTCGCAGGCGTGCACTACGGAACACCGCGGGACATTTCTCTGTCAGAGATCAAGAATGCAGAACGCATTTTCAAGAGCATAAGAGAAACCGTGGGGGATGAATTAGAAGTCGGTATCGGAACCCACGGTCAACTCACAACGTATAGTGCGATAAGGGTTGCCAAAATCTTAGAGCCCTATAACCCGTTCTGGTTTGAAGAACCGGTACCGCCAGAAAATATCGATGAGATGGCACGCGTCGCAGCCCATACAAGTATTCCGATAGCCAGCGGAGAAAGACTTGTAGGTAAATATGAATTTGCGCAACTAATTGAAAAACAAGCGGCACAGATCATCCAGATTGATGTTGGGCAGGCGGGTGGAATACTCGAAGCAACAAAAATAGCCGCGATCGCTGATGCCCACTATGCGATGATTGCACCTCATATGTACTGTGGGCCAGTCGCAGCAGCCGCTGCAATCCAGGTTGATACCTGCTCTCCAAATTTCGTAATTCAAGAAGCCAACCAAGGCCCATTGCACAAGACGATTTTCAAAGAACCTCTCGCATTCGAGAACGGATACATCATTCCACCGACTGGACCAGGATTAGGCGTCGAATTAGACATGGATGTTGTAAAAACACGTATCGTTGAATAGGTACAACAGCAAGCGTGAATTATCCGACCTTAAACGCATAACTCCCAACTAATGCTGCGCGGATTTACTAATCCGAAGAACCAACGTCCCTTATTTCAATAATCGGAACACAAATTTCTTGAAAAATGATCATATAGAACACCACAACGTGATCATAGCGGGCGGAGGTCCGGGGGGATTAGGTGTAGCAGCGACGCTCGAAGGCTGGCACCCAATATTTAAAGGTGACTACAAATTTCCGTCAAGCGAAGTTCAGCGCTTAGCGAAACAACACGAAAACAACCCCCTTGCCTTAGACATGCATGAACTACTCGACCGCGATCACCGGCCGATAGAATTTTTCCGCATGCGTCACCACCCTACCCAAGAAGCATTGCCACCTGATAAATGGACCCTAAAGTTCACAAAACGGGCTCGAACCGACTGGTTGATGCTGACCACCGATAGTCCCGGCGGGCTCTGGAACAATGTGCCCCGTGAACAAATGACACTTGGACCCGCGCATTGGATGGAACTAGCCCATTACCCCATTGGAAAGTTCTATCAAGAAACTGGACGTGTTCGAGATCTAGACGATCTTGCACACCGCGATGATCTTGTCGATTACTACAAAGCTTTTACACGAAAGCTAAAACTGGAAAATCACATACGCACAGGAATAAAAATAACGAAGATCTCACCCGCACTTGAAAAGTCTAGGAAAGCTTTTACCGTTCATTCAGTCGAACAGTCAACCGGTGAAACAAAAAAATATTCATGCAATCATCTGGTTTTTGCGGTAGGGCCCAGATCAGTTGTTAGAAAACTCAATGTAAAAGGCATTCAATACGAATATGTTTCATCTGCCTATACCCACCCGGATGATTATCCAGGGGAGCGTGTAGTTGTAATTGGGGGAGGTAGATCCGCCGATTGGGCTGCCCAAGAATTACATGACAGTGGGCGTTCAGTCGTTTACGTTATGAGGCAAGAAGCCAGTTCACATTTCAATCTAATTAGTGCTTCACAATACCTACCCTATTATCAACGTTGGTCAGAAATCCTTTCGAGTGAACAAGAACGTATGGGCCTGCTATACAGTTCAAAAGTGACGTCTTTTGAGAGAGATGGCCTAGTAAATATCACCACTCCTGAAGGATCTGTCGTGGTTCAAGCAGATCATGCCATTGTGGAAATAGGAGGAGATCCCGATTACGGATTACTTAGCTCATTCGGTGATTTAACTTTCCACAAAAAAAGAGATAACTTCAGATTCCAGCTAAATCAGATGGTTGTTAACCAAGCCACATTTGAATCCGTGGATATCCCGCATTTGTACGCTGCTGGCTATATCGCGGAAGGTACAGGGTTAAGCGTTATAGGATTTCATGCGGGGTGTTTTCTGATCGCTGGGGACATTTTGTCTAAATCAGCCGAGGCACAGTAAGGCTCTACGCACTAGATGAACAGGCCGTCACGATCCTGTACACCCATCCCAGGGTAGTAGGTTTGGCACACCCTCATTTATTCCAAACGCGTGGTTGCAGACAGAACAAACTAAGGCACCTTCAATAACATCGTCACCTTCACGCTTTTCTACAACAAGCTTTAATGAAGATTTAGAAGTCGGGCACACCAGTATCTCTATCAATTTTTCCTTCATTGATATCGACCTAGTCCCCTGAAGAAGCAGATACGACCACAGCTTCAGAAATACCGGCGTCCTGCCGCTTAGCCTTTACTTCCATGGTGTATTGATAAGAAGAAAGAGCAGCAATCGCCCCCTGAGACGCAGCTGTGATCGTCTGTTTAAGTTCTGTGCCATCAGTCAAATCACCAGCTGCATATATACCTTCAAGCGAAGTCCTGTGATTTCTATCTACGTGGACTTCACCAGTCTCGGAATTAATATCTAACCCGAGTTGTTTTGGAATCTCCAGACGAGGATCTGCACCGGCCTCCACGAATAGTCCATCAATGGACAGTTGGCTCTGACCTTCCCACTGCTTGCTGATACGAATCCCGGTCAGGCCGGTTTCATCAGAACCCAATAACTCGGTCACCTCCGTACTGTAGAGGACTTTCACATTATCAGTCTGCTCTAAAACCTTTAGCAAAATCGGGTCGGGACGCGTTAGCTCATCTCTACGGTATACCAGATATACCGTGCGGGCGTACCGAGCTAAAAGGATCGCTCCTTCTACTGCTGCGTTACCTCCCCCTACAACCGCAGCAGCATCTTTATTACGGTACAAAGGAGCATCACAAGTCGAACAATAGGAAACGCCGTTACCCGTCCACTTTACCTCGTTTGGGAGATCAAGTGTCCTGCGCTCACGGCCTACAGCCAAAATAATTGATAGTGCATCAATTTCTGTTCCATCGCCTAAAACAGCTCTAAACACATCACCATTTTTGGTTACGGATTCTAAGTTGGAGTAGGCAATTGGAGTGTCGAGCTTATCCACCTGATCTTTGAATTTCATCATAAGATCGAAACCGTCAATGTCAGGCTGCCCGGGATAATTCTCAATCAACCCACCTATAGCAGTCTCTCCACCAAACAATTCTCCGGCTATCAAAATACTCATTTGATAACGAGCTACGTACAGGCCAGCTGCAAATGCCGCTGCGCCCTGCCCGGCTATCAATACGTCAACTTGCTTAACGTCGCTCATGTCCCCTCAGACCATCGGTGTAGATATCTCCAAAGTCGAAACTCTACTTCCAAGCTTAGAAGCACCCAACAATTGTGTCGATAGGCACCGTATTAATTTATCTCAATCATTGATCAAAGAACTGTCACAAGTAATGGAATTCCAATTCCAAGAGTTATCCAAACTCAAGGACACTAAACAGTAAACCACTCACCATACATATGATCCCACAATGAGTATTCACAGATAATACTGTATCGATATGCTCCCTACGCCTACTGATATACTTTGAACGTGATTTGAACTGCGACACTACTCATTTTGGGGCATCAACAACACGGTTAACATCCGACTGAATTACCCAACTGTGTGGTTATTTATTTTTTAGATCACCATCAGAACTTACTTCAACTTAAATACATGCCTGACCAGGCAACTCACGTTTAATAGCCATGACAATTCAAATTGCGTCAGTACCTAACGGTACGGTAACTTCAGCTAAAGGTTTTTCGGCAGGAGCAGTTTTTGCCGGAATTAAAACTCCAGGCAGCGACAAACGCGACATAGGTTTACTGGTATCAGATCAACCATGCACTGTAGCGGGTACATTTACGCAAAACAGCATCATATCTCCATCAGCCAGCCTTACAAGAGACCGCGTTGGTATCGACAAAAAAGTAAAGGCAGTAGTAGCAAACAGCGGTTGTGCGAACTGCGCAGTAGGTGCCCAGGGTCTTGTAGACGCAAAAGAAACAACAGATATAGCTGCATTGCATTTGGGTACAACGTCGGAGGAAACATTGGTCGCGTCGACAGGAGTAATCGGGGTAGAGCTACCAATGGCCCTGATACGCGAATACATCCCAAAAATAGATGTAACTGAAGATGGTGGCGGCGAATTTGCGAAGGCAATATTGACTACTGACAAAAGGTCAAAGGAAATCGCTGTTTCTTTTGAGGCTGATGGCATAATTCACACTGTTGGCGGGGTATCTAAAGGATCAGGAATGATCCACCCAAATATGGCCACCATGCTCGCATTTACTACAACTGATGCGAATGTCGACCCGGCGTTTTTGCAAGAAACTCTGTCGAATGCCGTAAAACTATCTTTCAATCAAATCGATGTTGATGGTGATCAAAGCACTAATGACACCGTAATACTCATGGCTAACGGAGCCGCAAACGGAGCTTTACTGCAGGGCGGTAATGATGCCTCTGATGCGTTTGCACAGGCCGTACTGGAAGTATGCAAACACCTCGCTATTGAAATAGCGCGTGATGGAGAAGGTGCAACCAAACTTATCGAAGTCACAGTTGAGGGAGCGCACTCCAATGACGATGCTCTTAAAGCCTCGAGAGCGTGTGCAGCTTCCCTGCTAGTAAAAACCGCAGTCTACGGCCGGGACCCTAATTGGGGACGCATTTTCATGGCGGTAGGTAAGTCAGGAATTAAGTTGGATGAATCAAAGATCAACTGCTACGTAAATGACATACAGATAGTAGCCGATGGCAAGGGAATTTCTTATAACGTCCAGAGCGTGGTCAGCGCCCTTGGTGACGATGAGGTGCGGCTTCGAGTTAATCTCAACGTTGGTAACGGATCGGGGCAAGCATGGGGCTGCGATCTCACCGAAGAGTATGTCGTGTTCAACTCGGCATACACAACATAGTCGTCAACAAAAGGCTATTCCAGTGATAGGCCATCAAAGGGTCGGGCTGTTGCTCATTAACCCAAATTACTTGTACTTTTCTCAACATATGGTGATATTCGTATGACCACCTCAATACCACGCGTCTTGAAAAATAAGACGATCGTCATAAAAGTCGGTGGCAGTACTCTTGGTGAGGGCGACAGTACTATTCCTGATATCGTCGCTTTATGGAAGCGCGGTGCAAAACCGGTAGTTGTGCATGGCGGTGGCAAAGTGATAACTGGCTGGGTCGCCAAGCTAGGAATACAACCAGAATTCATTGATGGACTAAGACGCACCGACAAAGCGACTCTTGATGTTGCTGTAGCTGTCTTGGCTGGACTCGTAAACTCTCAACTGGTTGCTGAGTTTCAATCAGCAGGAGCAAACGCTGTCGGCATTTCCGGAGTATCAGATGGATTGCTACAGGCAGAAGTCCTCAACCCAGATCTCGGATATGTAGGAAAGATCGTCAAAGCAAATCCAGCCCCTTTAGAAACCCTCATTGATGCTGGCTCCATTCCAGTAATCGCTCCTACAGCCCTAAATCTCTACCCATCAAACATCGATGAAGATGGAATATTGAACATAAACGCTGATACGTCGGCCGGGCACATTGCTAAAGCCGTGCAAGCTGATCAACTGATCTTCCAGACCGACGTAGAAGGCGTTCTAGATGCCAGAAGACGCCTGATACCTCGAATGACTAAAGGGCAGGCAATGGAGTTAATCACAGGTGGGATCGCTGCAGGAGGAATGATTCCTAAAATCGAAGCCTGCGTCGACGCAGTGTCTGTCGTTGGCTCAGGACACATCATAGATGGTCGGATTTCAGGGGCACTGTTAGCCTGCGTTCAAGGTAAGGATATCGGTACAAGAATCATCTGACTTCCGAGTAATAACAGACCAGATAAAGGACAAAAAATGGATACGAGCAGTCACATAATTGTGATGCTGGTTATTGGCTATTTGCTGGGCTCGGTCCCGTTTGCACGGTTGTTCACAATGCGATCTGGTGTCAATTTGTTCGAAGTCGGTACAGGCAACCCAGGTGCTGCAAACGTTTTTCGAAAAATCGACAAACGAATCGGTGCAGCAGTATTCCTTGCAGATGGACTAAAAGGCGCGTTACCGGTATTGATCGCCCAGTTGATGGGCGCGCCCCAAGATCTGTGGATAATCGCAGGTTCAGCAGCCATCGTTGGCCACTGGTATCCAATATTCAATCGATTCAAAGGTGGCGCTGGACTCGCCACTGGAGCCGGTGTCGTCACTGGCCTGATGCCATTGGCCGGCATTACAGGAATAATCGCAGGTATGTTGGTAATCGCACGGTTCAAAAGTAGCGCTCACGGTGCACTGACAGGTCTGATAGTCATTCTGCTATTAGCGATGCCCTTTGGCTATCAGTGGCCTGCTATGGTCGCGGCATTAATTCTTTCTACAGCTCTATTTGCGAAAGCTTCAATCCAGGGCTGGAAACCCGGCCGTAAAGACTAATTCCTGTTTTAACAGTCGGCAAGTAAGCAGCGGCTACGGTATAGTTCTCGTTCTATTGACCGTTTTTCAGCTTCATCAGTTACTGAGTGCTAAGTACAGGAACAAGATGTTTTGAACAACCGTTGCAATTGATCGAGAATACTAGAACCATCCCCTATCGTCGAAGGCTCCCAGGGAGAACAAAAATGACCAGCTCGGCTGACTACAAAAATCTCGAATCGAAATACTACATGCAAGTAGTAAATCGCATGCCGCCTGTGCTGGTACGTGGCGAAGGTACCAGAGTGTTTGATAACGACGGTAACAGCTATCTCGACTTCACAGCCGGCTGGGCTGTACTTAACCTCGGGCACAGCCACCCTGCAGTTACTGATGCGATTCGTGATCAAGCGGGCAAAATCCTGCAGATGTCAAACTTGTTCTATACGACTCCACAGCTACCACTAGCAAAAATAATTGTGGACAATTCCGACATCGATCGTGTTTTCTTTTGCAACTCAGGTGCAGAGGCAAACGAAGGAGCCTGCAAAGTTGCTCGTAAATGGGGCAAGATCAAATTAAATGGTGCATATGAGATCATCACCACTCTAGATTCATTCCATGGCCGCACACAAGCGATGATGGCAGCAACCGGTCAACCCCATTACCAAGATAACTGGCGCCCATTGATGCCAGGCTTCGTAAATGTGCCTTACAACGACGTCCAAGCCATTAAAGACGCCTATACAGAAGGAAAAACTTGCGCGGTTTTACTTGAGCCAGTGCAAGGAGAAGGTGGAGTAAATGTTCCTTCGGATAACTACCTTAAAGAAGTAATGGACTTTTGCCATGATAAGAACATTCTTTTCATGCTGGATGAGGTTCAGACTGGAATGGGTCGACTGGGAACCTTGTTTGGATACCAGCAATTCCCCGGTGTAGAACCAGATGTAATGACACTTGCGAAGGCGCTCGGTTCAGGTGCGCCGCTTGGTGCATTCACAACAAAACAGTTTTGCTCGGTTTTAGAACCAGGTGATCATGGTTCAACGTTTGGCGGTAACGCTCTTACCACTGCTGCTGGAGCTGCAGCTGCCAGAGTGATAGTAGATGAAGGTATTCCAAGATTAGCAACTGAAACTGGCGCCTATTTTCAAGGCAAACTTATGGCGTTGGCAGAGAAGCACAGCTTTATTGAAGAAGTAAGAGGTATGGGATTACTAATCGCTATTCAAATGACCCAAGATATCGCGGCCGCAACCGTGACAGCAGCACTACCAGAAGGTTTACTTATCAATGCCGTTCGGCCCAATATGGTCCGCTTCATGCCGCCACTCAACGTAACACGAGATGAAATCGATGAAGCTGTAGCAATATTGGACAAAGTTTTCGCAAACACAAACAATTGACCGACCAAGCTTCCCTCTGCCCATATCAAATTTAAACAGCCACCATCCCTGATAAGACTTGGGGATGACATCTCTTGTAACAAGCGAGAGAATAGTCTGATCACATCGCGACGCAATTGAAACGTCAGGCTCCTCACATACAAGGAATCAAACTCAGATATGGCAAGAGAAAAGTGTGTTCTCGCTTACAGCGGTGGCATGGACTCGACAATCTCCACAGTATGGATCCAAGAGAACTACAACATGGATGTTGTGACTCTCACAGTTGATCTTGGCGCAGGCCCCGAAATCGTCGGTGTAAAAGAACGCGCAGCACAGGCTGGTGCCATTCAATCTCTCATCTGGGATGTTAGAGACGAGTTTGTTAACGAATACGTATTCCCGGGCCTAAAAGCAGGGGCAATGTACGAAGGTGTTTACGCCCTTTCTACCGCGTTGGGTCGTCCCTTAATGGCAAAGAAACTAGTCGAAGCGGCACGCGAAGTCGGAGCCTCTGCTGTCGCACATGGCTGCACAGGAAAAGGAAATGACCAGGTCCGTTTCGACGCGGGAATAATGACGCTTGCGGCCCATGGAGATCCTCTGAAAATAATCGCACCTGCACGGGAATGGGGCATGAGTCGCGACGAGGAAAAACTATACGCACAAAAGGCAGGGCTTAAACTACGCGAAGTCGGAAATGACCAGCGTGTCTATTCCATCGATCGTAATCTCTGGGGACAGGCAATAGAGGGCGAAGACCTAGAAGACACTTGGGTAGAACCGCCTGAAGACGCATTCTCCTGGACCAAGCCAATATCTGATACCCCCGAGGAGCCCATAGAAATTTCTATCGGGTTCGAAAAGGGAGTGCCAGTTTCGATAGACGGCTTACTTAAATCTGGAGTCGAGCTAATATCAAGTATCAACCGCATCGCTGGTGAACACGGTATCGGTCGCATTGACCACATCGAGAATCGTCTCGTTGGGATCAAGTCACGCGAAGTCTATGAAACACCAGCTGCTGTTGTACTACATACTGCTATCAGGGCACTTGAAACTTCGACAATGTCCCGTGAACAACAAAGAGTAAAAACAAACCTGTCGACTATTTACTCTGACATGGTCTACGACGGTCGCTGGTTCACAGAACTCCGTACAAACATAGCTGCGTTCATGGACAGTGCGCATGAATATTCAACGGGTGATGTTCGCCTGCGCCTCCACAAGGGTTCATGCACGGTTGTGGGGCGCCGCTCACCATTTTCACTTTACGACTTTGATCTGGCGACTTACTCAACCACAGACTCATTTGACCACGAAGCAGCGACGGGGTTTATAGATATATATTCCCTATCGGCTAGAACACAGGCCCGAAAACAAACGAATTCAGAAGCTCGATAAGATGGATACCCGCACTAGATAACATTTGTGTATCTGTCACAACCATGTGGATCACACTCTGGTAGTGAATTAGGTAAAGAGTGTAGTCGAATAATCCGGCTTACTGAAAAATTTCCCCTAAAGAACGATAATGATGGACGTTATGCATTTTCATGTGCATTAAAACGACAATAAAAGATCAAGTTCAATGACAGGTTCAAACGACAAAAAGAAAAACCCAGCTGCAGCCGCACGTGGCAGTCAACTCGCCAGTAACTTTACAGTTTCACTTCATTACGACAGTCGACTGTATCGTGAAGACATCGCCAGTTCGATCGTTCACGCCCGTATGTTGGGACGTCAGGGCATTATTCAATCGGATGACGTTAATAAAATAGTCGACGGTCTGAGTAAGATCGCCTTGGAAATCGAGAACGACGAGTTCATATGGAACACCGACATTGAAGATATACACATGAACATTGAGTCTCGCCTATACGAACTAATCGGTGATTCGGCGGGGAAACTACACACAGGGCGCTCGCGCAACGATCAAGTTGCCACTGATACTCGCCTCTGGACTGAAGCCGCATGCGGACGGGCATTTGACGCGATAGGAGCGCTACAAAGTGCTTTAGTAAATCTCGCTGAAAAGCACGTAAATACCATCGTCCCTGGGTACACCCACATGCAACGCGGGCAACCAATCGTATTGGCACACCATTTACTAGCTTATTTTGAAATGTTCGATCGTGATGCCACACGCTTTGCCCAGGCCGCGGAATCAGCGGACGTGATGCCACTTGGGTCGGGGGCTATCGCCGGTGTCACATATCCAATTGATAGGAAATGGGTGGCTGATCAACTCGATTTCACTGAGATATCGCGCAATTCAATAGATGCTGTATCAGACCGTGACTTCATTGTGGAATTCCTGACGGCCTCATCCCTTGCTATGGCGCATCTTTCCCGTCTAGCCGAAGAATTAGTGATCTGGTCATCAGACGAATTCGGATTCGTTAGATTATCTGACGAATACACGTCCGGATCGAGCATCATGCCACAAAAACGCAACCCCGATTTCGCAGAGCTGATTAGAGGAAAAACAGGTCGTGTTTACGGAGCTCTAATGGCTCTGCTAACCACAATCAAAGGCCTTCCACTTGCTTACAATCGTGACCTCCAAGAAGATAAAGAAGGTCTATTCGATGCAGCTGATACTGTAATCGAATCTTTAGAATCAGCAGCAGGGATGATCAACGGAGTTACCGTAGATGCAAATCGTATGAAACAGGCAGCCGAGCAAAGCCTCATGCTTGCGACCGATATCGCTGATTATTTGGTAGCCAAAGACGTTCCATTCCGTGAAGCTTACATGGTCGTTTCGGATCTTTCGAAAAAGTGTATCGACCGTGGAATTGGATTCAGCAGTCTCACGATAAGTGACTTCCACGCAGTTTCAGATTTGTTTGAAATAGATGTAATGGAAATTACTCTTCAATCAGCAGTTGCAGCCCGCGATATCCCCGGGGGCACCGCACCCAACCGCGTAAGCGAAGCTATTGCTGAGGCCAAGCAAATGCTCGCTGGGTTGGATTGATTTTGTTCTCAATAACCCCGAGATTCGGGAATAAAATGAAAAAAAAGATCTAACCCCCGTGAACGACTCGATCATCATCGCCCACCGCGGTATGGATGAGATATACCCGGAAAATACCATCGCCGCCTTCGACGCCGCTCTCAAAAAAGGGATGGCAATAGAAATCGATGTTCGAGGGACGGCCGACGAACACTTAGTGATAATGCATGATGTCACTGTGGACCGGACTACTGATGGTTCAGGGGAGGTCGCTAAAATGGCATTATCTGATTTGAAAGATCTCGATGCAGGTAGTTGGTGGAATCCTGAATTCAAAGGAGAGCGAATTCCAACCCTAGAAGAAACATTCGACATCGTAAAGGAACATGGCACTGCAGAAACGACCCTGATGCTTGAAATGAAAACCCTCGACCCTGGAAGCATACGGAAAATCTGCAGCGGACTATCGGAGCGAGGCCTACTATCGCAAACCGTAGGAATTGGTCTTATTCACCTCTCTGTAGATGTAAGACGACGTTTTTATGAAGGAGATTCAAATTTCCAATGTGCGACGGTAGCTAACTCTGCCGGTGAACTTCCATTAGCAATCTCAGATCCATATTCATCTTGGATTTACTCTCGGTATCCAATGAATTTGAAAGAGGTGCAAGCAGTTCATGACGGTGGAAAGAAAATCATTGCTTCAGGCCCCGGAGTTATGGACGATTTAGAAGGGATGATCGCCAGCGCTGCAGCTGGTGCGGATACCATCATGTCCTACTATCCAAATGCTTTAGCACAACGTCTCGGAAATTAGTTCTCTAGGAACACTAAGTGCCACCTCACATAAAAATCTCTCCCTCCCTTCTAGCTGCGGATTTCGCTCATCTTGCTGATTCAATTCAAGCTGTTGAAGAGGCTGGTGCAGATGAGCTTCATTTCGATGTGATGGATGGCGATTTCGTCCCCAACATCACTATCGGAATACCTGTCCTCCAAGCCATACGCCCGCTCACCAAATTACCAATCGACGTTCACATGATGGTCACTGAACCAGCTCGTTATGCTAAGCAGTACGCCGAAGCTGGAGGCGACATATTCACGATTCACGTTGAGGCATGTGACGATCTCGAAACCTCACTAGGGGATACACGAATCACAGGCATGGCTGCTGCGGTCTCATTAAAGCCAGATACGCCCGCTTCAGTGCTACAGCCGTTTCTTTCATCGATCGAAAGAGTACTCGTAATGACAGTCGAACCAGGATTCGGCGGACAACGTTTCTTAACTGAGATGTTACCCAAGATCACAGAATTGTCAGAAATGGCTCACAGAATCGGGACAGACCTCGAGATTGCGGTTGATGGTGGAATCAAGGCCGACACTGCTAGCAAAGTTATCGATGCCGGTGCAACAACACTAATTTCGGGTACCGGTGTGTTCAACTTTCCAACCGGTTTGGAAATGGGAATCAAAGCAATACGCAATGCTGGCAACTAACAAAATTGGCTAATCGATTACGACACGGGTAATGACTTCAGAAAACATGCGCTATAGAGAAGATAACAGCTCGTAATCAACGTTGAATTATAAAAAGCCCCTCTCGATCGAGAGGGGCTTACGCTGTATATAAAGATCCAGTATTACTCTGATAACAGAGATATGCCCTTCTTATCTAAAGTACGCATCTCTCGAGCAGTTAATTTAACTCGATGACGCTGCCCATCAACTACAACCCATTTATTTTGTAAATTAGGTTTAGAAATTTTACGGGTAGCATTCAAAGCATGTGATCGGTTATGACCGAACATTGGCTTTGGGCGGGGTCCTAAACCCAGTTTTGCCCTGATTTGGTCGGAGCTTGGCATAACAATTAGACTCTCGAAATAATTCAGATAAAAAGGATGTCGCGGATCAAGAGGCGAAATGACCCATAAAAGAAATTAACCCTCACCCGGAACTCCGATGGTTAACGCTAACATGCGTGTCTGTATTGAACAACAGAAATTTACTTACTGAAATACAATTTAGGTTAGTGAAGTTGAACTGCAATCACTCCAAGCTTGCCATAGGTGGCCCATCTGATGCCCAAATCAACTAAACCACTCCTAAATGCAGATGGCGCGCTTCTGGTTGAACTCGTGAGCGCAGCTGCTCAGGCTCTTGAGGCAAATCGAGATACCATCAACGCGTTGAACGTATTCCCAGTACCGGATGGAGATACCGGTACTAACATGCTGCTAACCCTCAAAACAGTATTGAAGGATCTTGACGGGCATGTACCGACCTCTGTCGAAGAAGTTTCGAAAAGAATGGCCAGTTCTGCATTACTGGGAGCACGAGGCAACTCAGGACTCATACTAGCCCAGTTTTTCAAAGGCTTAGCAGAAGCCCTCTTCGGGGAATCTAAAATGGGTGGTGAACAGTTTGCCCGATCCATACGAATCGCGGCGACAAAATCCTACGGGGTTGTCCCAAATCCCGTTGAAGGCACTATGCTGACTGTCTACCGTGAATGCGCCGAAGCCGCGGAAAGTTCTTCGGTCAACAATAAATCTTTGGATCGAATTCTTGCTGACGTCGCTGCGGCATCTATAGACTCCGTACGCAGAACACCCAGCCTGCTGCCAGTACTCGCAGAGGCGGAAGTAGTAGATTCAGGAGGATTTGGATTTGCAGTCATGCTAGACGGAGCCCTCCGATACCTTCTAGGTGAGGAACCAGTGGCAAGAGTAATCGAAGTTCCTGTTCCCAAAAATTCAACTTTCACTGGTTCTCCAAATATCGAATTCGTCAATGCATCTGAAGAGCTAGATTGGGGCTACTGCACAGGATTTGCAATCGAAGGAAAAAAACTAGATCTAGAAAATATTCGCTGTCGCATGGAACTTATTGGGCGTTCTGCAATCGTGGACGGAATAGGTGGGATCGCGAAAGTACATGTTCATATGGAGGATCCCGGCAAAGCTTTAAGTGCCGGTCTCGAATACGGAACCCTGTCAAATATCGAGATCGCTAACATGGACAATCAGACTGCAGACTGGGCTTCAGATCGACGGAATCACGATGAAATCCCAGAAGCTATCCCGTCCGATATTGCTGTGGTTGCCGTCGCTGCTGGCGATGGCCTGAAAACCCTGATGAAAAGCGCCGGCCTAGGTGTGACGTCGATAGTTGATGGTGGCGACACAATGAACTCATCTGTCGCAGATTTACTTGCAGCCGTTGAAACGGCTCCCTCTAATCACGTAATACTGCTGCCAAACAATAAAAATATCGTCCCAGCGGCGCAACAGGTCCCTGCCCTGACAGGCAAGACTGTGAGAGTTGTTCCCACCTGCTCCGTACAAACAGGAATTGCCGCTCTAGTGGCACTAAGACTTGACCAAAACATTGACGAAAACGCGGAAGCAATGAATGAAGTCATGAGTGAAGTTGGAGAAGGGCGTATTTGCAAAGCTACAAAAAACGTCACGATCAACCAGCATGAAATACACAGGGGGATGACGTTTGGAACGTTCAACGACAACATTATTACAGTTGATCAAGATCCATTAATTGTTCTGACTGAGTTAATTAAAACCCAATCTGATCAAGCCGAGATCGTGACGGTGTACACAGGGGAAATGGTGGACTCCGAACAAATCGAAGAAACTACTAAAATGCTAATCAATCAATTCGACACCATAGATATCGAGGTTGTTTACGGAGGACAGCCGCACTACGACTACCTCATTGCAGTAGAGTAACCTAACCATAAATGCCGGTTGAATCGCTGTCCTCTTTCATGCGAACAACAATTGGCAAAGTTTCCGGAGAGCGTTAATGAGCATCGCAGTTGTCACTGATAGTACTTCCGATCTGCCAGCAGAACTAGCAAAAAAACACAACATCAACGTCGTTCCCCTTAATGTCCATATCGAGGATCAAACGTTTCTTGACGGCATAACTATTTCAGCCGATGAGATGTACGAGAAATTACCTAATACCAAGATAATTCCCACTACGTCCGCTCCATCCGCCGGGACTTTTATGGAGCTTTACAAAAAGCTCGCTGAAACACACGACGAAATTATTTCAATCCATTTATCTTCCAAATTGAGCCTTACACACAACTCTGCAGTAAACGCCGTATCAGAAATGGGCTCGACCAACACCCGCATTGAAATAGTAGACACCCAACTAGCTTCAATGAGCCTTGGCTGGGTGTCGGTACAAGTCGCAAATGCAGTAGCTGCCGGTTCTACATTGGATGAAGCCGTGGAATTAGCAAACGATCTCAGCACGCGTGGAGTGTTTTTAGGAATGGTGGATACACTCGAATACCTGGTTAGGGGTGGCCGAATAGGTAAAGCCCAAGGATTCGTTGGGTCGATATTGCGCGTTAAGCCGATTTTGACAATACACGAGGGTGAAGCGCATCCATTAGAGCGAGCCCGCAGTCGCAGCAAAGGAATCGCAAGGCTCAAATCACTTGTCCAAGAACATGCCCCGCTTGAAAAACTAGCAGTCCTGTACACAACCGACCTATCAGATGCTCAGGCAATCGCTCAAGAAGTCTCAGAATTCGACCCTGATGGTGACACCATAGTAGCGCAACTAGGTCCAGTCGTTGGTAACTATGTTGGTCCAGGAACACTTGGCCTCGCAATGATCAAGGCTAAGCCCAGCTGATGCAGGGCAGTGGACGTTATTCAAGACAGACATCGTCGGATCATGCAGCAAAATCGCTCAAAAACGTTCTAGGTTTGGAACGGAAGCTTGAATTTACTGATCGTGCGGTGATGGGCGGATTTGATCGGTTCATCAATCATCTGTCTGCACAATTGGGATGGATTCGCGATGTTGAGCCTTTGAAAGGCACCACCTACGCAGCTCTATCACCGGGACAACGACACCGCTGGGCCTCAGCAATTATCGGTCGTTTGGGTAGTGCACATTCGGGTCAACAAATAACCAAACAACCGAAGTCGAAATCTACATCAAGCGCGAGATCTCAACCCTCTCCAACTAAAGCAAAGTACCGTCTTAACACTCCCCTATCCAATCTGAATTTCATCCATAAAGCTACGCGTTCGAAGTTAGCTCGTATAGAAATCACAAATTTACGAGATCTCTTGCGATTATTCCCAAATCGCCATGTCGACTATTCAAAAGTGACAAAAATTCAAGATGCAATTTACGGTGAAATGGCAACCGTGGTTGGACGAGTCATTCGATCTGAAGTTGCAAAAATTGGGCCTCCCCCAGGTGCTGCGAAAATTGTAATAGACGATGGTAGCGAGCTTCTTGAAGCCACCTTTTTCAGGCAAAGGTATCTTGCCCACACGATCAAACAAGGCAGTTTGATCACACTCAGCGGAGAGATTGGATCATTCAACAACCGCTTACAAATGCAAAATCCCGAACATGAGCAGCTTTATGCCTCGAATTCACGTAACTCTCCAGATAATGAATCACAGCTAACACATGCCGGCATCCTGCTCCCTGTCTATCCGTCAACTGACGGGCTAGCACAGCGATCTCTTCGCTCTGCCACGAGAAAGTCACTGGACATCGGGCTACCGCTACTTGATGAGTTTCTAACTCAAGCCCTAAAAAACCGCCATTCATTCCCAGATTTAAACGAAGCATATGAGTCTATCCACTACCCAAAATCGCTGGACGATCAACTCCACGCTCGTAGACGATTAGCTTTCGACGAGCTTTTTATGTATCAGTTAGCAGCCTTGAAAAAGAGATGGGAATGGAGGGATCAAGAAGGCGGAATATTGATAGATCGCGAAAACGGTCAACTAGTTGTCGACTCATTCCTAAGTTCACTAGAATTTCATCTCACAATTGATCAGAAAGAGTCTTTGAATGCGCTATTAGAAGACATGTCATCGGGTGCTCCAATGGGACGGTTATTACAAGGCGAGGTCGGAAGCGGTAAAACAGTGGTAGCCTTGTGCGCTCTTCTCGCGGTAACCTCAGCCGGGTACCAAGGCACCTTTATGGCGCCGACGGAAGTGCTTGCTGAACAGCACTTCCTGAGCATATCAAATCAGCTCAACGCGGAATCGTTATCTAACGAACCGCGAGATACAGTACGACAAGCGATCCTGCCATCAAGTGATAATCAGCGCATCAACATCGTCTTGCTTACCGGTAGTCTACAGAGATCAGTAAAATCACGAATTCAGCAGATGATCGCCGATGGTGAAGCCGATCTCATCATCGGAACCCATGCCCTCCTACAGGACCAAGTGATTATCCCACGGCTAGGTCTCGCTGTTGTAGATGAACAACACAGATTTGGTGTTGAACAACGCGGTGCGTTAACCCGCCAAAAACCTCGTCCACACCTACTCGGCATGTCTGCCACACCCATCCCCCGAACATTGTCGCTAACAATATACGGTGACCTAGACATTACGACATTAAAAATTCTGCCCGAAGGACGCCAACCCATCACGACGACTCTAGCAACGAATCAGGTCGCAAAAAACCATGCTTATGAGTTGGTCCGTCAACAGGTAGCTCGTGGCAAACAGGCGTTTGTCGTCTGCCCACTGATCGAGCCATCTGACTCAATCGAATCCGCTTCAGCGTTAGAGGAACTAAAACATCTTCAACAGAGTGAATTCAAGGACATCCGGGTCGGCCTATTGCATGGACGTATGAAGCTAGCCGAAAAACAAGATGTCATGGAACGTGTCAGGAACAAGCAAGTCGACGTTTTAGTAGCTACCCCAGTTATTGAAGTCGGTATGGACATCCCTAATGCAACGGTGATGATGATAATGAGCGCTAATCGATTCGGCCTAGCCCAACTTCACCAGTTGCGAGGGAGAGTCGGAAGAGGCGAAGACGAAAGTTACTGTGTTTTGATGGCAAATTCCAAAAGTGACCTAGCAAACGAGCGTATCGAAGCAATGGTCAAGTATTCGGACGGTTTCATACTAGCCGAAGAAGACTTAAGGATCCGTGGTCCAGGAGACTTCATGGGAACCCGTCAGAGTGGCTGGGACGAACTAAAAATTGCAACCATCGACGATGTTGATTTGCTACAAATAGCCCGCAAGGAAGCCGCTGATCTAATGGCAGACGGAACCCTAGATACTCTTAATGCAAATCCCAAACTTGCATCTGAATTGACAAGAGTGACGTCCGAACATATTGCAGAATTTTCCTAGAACACAATCTTTTGGATTAAGAAGAAACAATGAGCCCATCAAAAATACTGGTGACCGGAATGAGTGGTCTCATCGGGGGTCTTGCAGGTCGTGAGCTGGCAAAAACATACGAAGTCACTGCATTAGGTCGCAATAAAGTCGAAGGAATTCCAACTACCGTGACGGATATTGGAGACGGGATTGACAATATTGTTCCTGCCCTGGAAGGCGTGGACACTGTAGTTCACATGGCAGCCTCGCGTGGAAATGTCCCGCCAGAAATACACATTAAGGCAAACATAACCGGCGTCTACAACCTATTTGAAGCTTCCAGACTGGCAGGAGTGAAGCGAATTGTTGCCGCAAGCAGCGGCGCTGTAGTTGCTGGTTTTGAGCAAATAGAGCCTTACAGGTCAATCATTCACGCCCCAGACTTCAAAATCCCATCCCCGCGGCCTCTGATCACCGTTCAGGATCCAGTCCGGCCAGTTGGATTTTATACTGTTTCGAAAATGTTTACCGAGAACTTAGCCTGGATGTATTCAGAACAGCATGGGATGTCGATAATCTGTGTTCGGATAGGTAAAGTCGAGGTGAACGACATTCCCTTAAATACACGCAATGCAGCCGTCTGGTGCAGCCATCGGGATATCATTCAGATGATCGATAAAGCTGTCCATGCACCAAATGATCTGAAATACGCTGTAGTTTTCGCTTGCTCAGACAACCCCACAAGATGGCGAGATATTGAACACGCTAAAGAAATACTGGGATTTGTACCAGAAGACAGTTCTGCAAATCACGGATTCTAGGAGAACTAGATGAGCACAGGGCCTAGGGGTCCAGAACAACTAATTGAAATGCACACTCTGGAAGGAGTGAGTGAGCGTTTGAAAAAAGGGACGCCTCAAAGCTATCTCAAAGACATGGTATATGGCGGTATCGACGGCACCATCACCACCTTTGCCATTGTATCGGGGGTGGTGGGCGCAGACCTAGCGTCAGGAATTGTCGTAATTCTAGGCCTAGCAAACCTTTTTGCAGATGGCTTCTCCATGGCTGTAAGCAATTTTTTAGGCACACGGGCTGAGCAACAATTCGTTCATATGGTTCGAACCGATGAAGAAAGAGAAAT
>Ga0187833_10001223_pt1 | contig 29737 bp, 28 predicted proteins | sample ETNtaG_37_FD_167968 | JGI IMG/M metagenome (GOLD analysis project Ga0187833, IMG submission 167968) | Marine microbial and viral communities from oxygen minimum zone, Eastern Pacific Ocean - ETNP2014_SV_400_PacBio MetaG (Illumina Assembly) | ecosystem: Environmental > Aquatic > Marine > Hypoxic...
AAGCCTATCAAAGGAAAGCAGGTTAATATCTATACATGCGGTCCAACTATTTATGATTATGCTCACATTGGTAATTTTCGTGCTTATATGTGTAGTGATATCCTTAAACGTTACTTGAGATATAAAGGGTTTAAGGTTAAGCATATAATGAACATTACTGATGTTGAAGATAAGACTATCAAGGGTTCTATAAAAGAAAAGATTTCTCTGAAAAAATACACAAAAAAATTTGAAAATGCTTTTTTTGAGGATCTGGAGCAGTTGAATATGGATAAAACTGATACATTTCCCCGGGCAACAGATAATATCAAGGAAATGGTGAACATAATCGATGATCTATTGAAAAAAAAGATTGCATACAAGGCCAAAGATGGGATTTATTTTGACATCTCGAAGTTCAATGATTATGGCAAATTATCTAAAACTAAGCTGGAGAATCTTCAGGCAAGCAAAAGAATATTGAAAGACCAGTATGAGAAAGATGAGGCCCAGGACTTTGCTTTGTGGAAATTCTGGGATAAACAGGATTATGATGTTTTCTGGGAAACTAAAATCGGAAAAGGCAGGCCTGGATGGCATATTGAATGCTCAGCAATGTCTATGAGATATCTTGGCAAGCATTTTGATATACATGCTGGAGGCGTTGATCTTATTTTTCCGCATCATGAGAATGAGATAGCACAAAGTGAAGCATCTTCAGGGAAAAAATTTGCAAATTACTGGCTGCACAACGAGCACCTGCTCGTTGATGGTAAGAAAATGAGCAAGTCTCTGGGCAATTTCTACACTTTGAGGGATTTACTGGAAAAAGGATCCAGTGCAAAAGCTATACGCTATCTTTTGCTTTCTGTACATTACAGGCAGCAGCTTAACTTCACAAAAGAAGCGGTTGAAGCGACTGACAATGCAGTGCAAAGATTGGATACTTTTGTAAAAAAAATCAAAATTTTCAAAAAAACCTCTACTAAAGGAAAACAGGATCCTGAGATAAAAAAATCAATTGAAAAGACAAAAAAAGACTTTATTGAAAAGATGGACGATGATCTTAATATTTCCGAAGCATTGGCAGTTGTTTTTGATTTTGTCAAGGCTGTAAATACAAAAATGTCTTCTGATGGAATTGACAAAAGAGATGCAGCAGAAGTTTATGATTTTATGAAAGAAATAGACTCTGTTTTGGGAGTGATTGATTTTAAAGAGGAAGGTAAATTAAGTGCAGATTTAAAAAAACTGATTGATCAAAGAGAAAAAGCCAGAAAAGAAAAAGATTTCGACAAAGCAGATAAGATAAGGGCAGATTTAGAAAAGAAAGGAATTCTTTTAGAAGATACAAGTGAAGGAGTAAGGTGGAAGAAGAGTTAGGGGTTATAATCTAGGTCTTTGAGTTACATAGCGCATATTTCGGATTATATCCCTACTACTACCAGGAAAAACTCGTTGTACTCTCACACCAAGTTGACTTTCCATAAGATATTCTGGTCTAGGCTGACGAGCAGCTCTAGCAACAGGGGCTGCTGGTTTTGGTACATCAACAACTCTTAAATCTAATTGTCTATAACCACCATTTAGAGAAGGATAAAAATCCTGTCTAACCTCTTTTCCAGTTGCACGTGCTTCTGCCAAAAGCCTCTTGTACTTTCTTTCAAGGGGACGCCTACCTATGTGTTCTGCAAAAAAAACAATATCTCTTTTTGCATTATATGAGACTGTTCCCCTACTCATGAAATCAGGAAGACTCTCTCCATCTTTATCAAGTGATCTTTGGATTTTAGCTGCAGTTATAACACCATACTCTCTAGCTGCTTGTAAAAAATCAACATCAAATGCTTGTAAAAAATCTTGAGAAACAGGATTATCTTCTCTTCCTTCACTTAATCTTTCTTTCATTTCCAGAGCTAAATATGCAAACGCTGTTTGCGTAGTTAGATTTCCATCTTCGAACCAATCACCCAAATCTAGTCTTCTTATGTGGTAATCTGCGTATCTTACAGCATCTGCACCTTGTCCTGCTTCAGCTCTTGTTAGTCCATCTCCAAGTTCAATTAAAAGATCAGCTTGAGTATCTGAAGCGGGTAATTCATGTAGATGTGCTGCTCGAGCTTCAATACCAAATCCATAATCTGTTAGTATTGTGGTTGTTGGTCTCAATAGGGTACCATCAGCTGCAATATGCACTGATATATCCACAGATCTTTCAGCTGCAATTCTAGAATGCGTTTCTGACCTAACAGCACCATCCAAATCTGCTATCCTTTCAGCTAAACCACCATTCGCCATCAAACCCACCCTCTTAAATAATCAAAGTTTTCACTGCTTGATTGGTGGTGAAAATTAATCATTTTTGATGTTTGCAGGACAGAGCTATGAGAATTAAAAGTTGTTAATGCAGATTGAAATTGTTTGTAAATCATTCCCAAACCACGTTTTTTATTGTTTTTGCATACTTATATATAAATTTTTTGTGAAAATATAATATTTTTCAGTTAATTTTATAAAATATACTCATATTTGCTATATACTTGTTAATAAAATGGCAGAAAGCAATAACAATAAGGAAGAGAAATTAAGGGCAGACATCAGGCATATCCTTGATGACCTGAAGGCTCTGGAGAAAGATATAGGTGAGACTGGGGAAGATATTGAAGAGACCGGTGAAGATGTTGAGGAAATCAAGGAAGATATTGAAGAGATCAAAGATGATATTAAAAAGATATCCAGGGGCAGAAGATTTGTTTCTGCTGTTACCAGTGCCCTTCCGGACAAGTTTGCTTTTAAGGATATTGCACAGCAGATTGTAGGGGCTGCAATCCTATCAGCACCTTTTGCTGTTACAGAAGAAGTATGGAATCTTGCTAAGAATCTGGATGCAGGCCATATAATGGCTTTAATCATAGTAACATTGACTTTTGATATATTATTGTTCTACTATACAAAATACCAGAAACTAGAAGGGAAGAAATTCCTCAATGTTTTTCCTACAAGAATCTTATCAATCATAATTGTAACATACACAACCAGTTTCTTAATTCTTACAGTTCTTGGAGTCATTGGCGGGCAGATCCTTTCACCAATATGGGCTCTTAAATTAATTGTTTTAGTAGGATTATTCGCCAATATAGGAGCAGGAACCGCAGATTTGATAAGGTAATCTATATGTCGATAACAGCTTCATAATCAATCTTAGAATCAGGTTTCAATCTTTCAAACTCAATAATCTCTGAATTAGTTACAGCGACTAAATCATCTCTGATTGAATTAAAATCAGTTTCAGTTATTTTTCCTTTTGCAATCAGTTTCTTTACAGGTTTTTTCATCGACAAATTCTTCTCAGATTTTGCCCTTCTCACATCCAACAATACAGAGATGAAAAAATCCCCTATTTTCTCGGATTTTTCATCTATGAGATCAATTGAAGGCCATTTTGAAGTATGTATACTTTTATCTTTCTCAAACTTTTTAAAATAATCCTGATAAAGCTCTTCAGTTATATGCGGCATTATAGGGGCAATCATCTTGATCACTGAGGATAAGGTCAGATAAAGGGAATATTGAGCTGATTTCTTGGCTTCAATTCCATTTTTATCCGGATTGTATATCCTATCTTTGATAATCTCCAGATAATTGTCTGCGAAAGTATGCCAGAAAAAATTCTCAACATCTGCTTTAGTACGTACATATTCATATTTATCAAACCAGTCAGTAGAGCTTTTTATGATTCTAGAAAGTTTAGAAAGAATCCATTTATCCATGACAAACAAATTCTTAACTTTCTTATTATCAAAATCATTTAGATTCATGAAAGCGAACCTACATGCATTCCATAATTTTATGATGAATTTCTGCCCAGTCACCAGATCTTTTTCCTGAAAAGGCAAGTCATCTCCTAATTTAGAGCCGGCTGCCCAAAATCTTAAAGCATCTGCAGAATACTTTTCAATCATCAAATGTGGCTCGACAATATTTCCCAAACTTTTAGACATTTTCCTGCCTTTTGGATCCAAAGCGTGGCCGGAAATAACAACATCCTTCCATGGATTTTTCTTGAAATGTAATTGACTCTTGACAACTGTATTAAATAACCAGAATGTAATGATATCATGGGCCTGCGGCCTTAATGACATTGGAAATAGTTTTTTGTAGATCGGCTTATCTTTGAACAAATCAATAGCTAAGTTAGGAGTTAAAGAAGAGGTTGCCCAGGTATCTAATACATCTTTTTCAGGCTCAAATTCAGATGAGCCGCATTTGCATTTTTTAGAAGGCTTATCCTTTAATGGATCCACTGGCAGATCTTTCTCTTCAGCTAACATAACTTCTTTGCATTTCTTGCAATACCAAACCGGAAACGGAACTCCAAAGAATCTTTGCCTGGAGATGCACCAATCCCATTTCAATCCTTTAACCCAGTTATCATACCTATTTTTCATATGATGGGGGAACCAATTCAGCTCATTACCATTTTTCAGAAATTGGCCTTTTAGATCCAGGTATCTGATGAACCATTCTTCGGAACTTACATATTCAATATCTGTTTTGCATCTTTCATGAACATTAACAACATGATCTCTGGTTTCTACTTTTTTAACTACTCCTAATTTTTTTAAATCTTCAACTATTTTTTCTCTTGCTTCCATTATGCTAAGTCCTTTATATTTTCCGGCTTTTTCGTTCATAGTGCCATTTTTATTGACAACATATATCTTATCTTTTACCGGATGCCTGGTTTCCCAATCCAAGAATTGAACATCTCCACTGCTGCAAAAGTAAACAACACCAGTGCCGAAATCAGGATCGATCATCTCATCTGTTGTAATCTGGATCTTTGCATTAGTGATGGGCATGGTGGCAGTTTTTCCTACAAAATTTTTGTATCTTTTATCATCTGGATTGACAGACATTCCCACACAAGAAGGATATAATTCTGGCCTTGTAGTTGCAAAAGTCAATGATTTATTGTCTTCTGTTTTAACTTCAATGTAAACAAATTTAGTTTGCTTTGCTTTATCCTCTAACTCAACCTGTGCCAAAGCCGTCTCGCATTTCGTGCACCATATTATCGGGGCTTCCTTTCGGTAGACTCTTTTCTTCTTATACAGGTCAATAAAGCTTGCCTGGGAAATCTTTTGAGAATATTTGTTTATTGTAGAATAAAATATTGAAAAATCACAGCTCATGCCTATTTTTTTCCAATTTTCAATATATTTTGGCCTTAGCTCTTTATCCAGGGTATCATTGCACAGTTTTACAAACTCGCTCCTGGACATATTTCTTGCTTTTACTTTCTTGGTCTTTTCAATTAAAGTGTTGGTTGCAAGCCCATTATCATCGGTTCCAAATGGATAAAATATGTTTTTTCCCAGCATCCTCTGGAACCTAACAATGAAATCCTGTTGGGTATAGCTTAGAGCATGACCCACATGCATCTTCCCTGAAACAGTCGGAGGAGGAGTGTCTACCGAATAGATCTCTGCTTTGCTGTTAGGGTCAAACTTATAGATATCTTTATCTTCCCAAAACTTCTGCCATTTAGGCTCTGCAAGCTTTGAGTCATAAGACTTTGATATTCCCATTGTATCTTGTAGCTGACTTTGTGTATTTAAGTTTTTGGTAATACTAACTCAATAATATATGGGCCATTTCTTATGAGTCAGATCTTTTCCTATGGCTATTTCTAAGTATCTTTGCTTCATTTTCTTTGTAATTTTTCCACTCTTTCCATTTCCAATAATCTTAACGTTCAATTGTCTGCCCTTTGTATGTTTCCGGATCCTGTGTAAACAGCCTGGATCCTGTGAATCCCTCACTGACTAGCTGACTTTCATACTCCACTATCATGGCATCTAATAGCACTCGCGAATCATATTCTCCAATTTCGTACCTTGACATTGCAAATGGCTTTAAATAAGGCATTAGTGTCCACCAGTTCTCCCTGTTCGCTCCATCAACTTTAGACCAATCAATTCTAGTTACACATTGATAGAGATCGTCGGTTGTAGCTTCAAGACTCATACTCTTTAATATTGAAGCTTCAATTTGAGGAGAATTACAACCAATTCCTGACCTGATACTTATTCCACATGATGATGTATTCATTTTTCCCTCCGCATTTTATAGTCTGCCGACCATTTTTTATTTGTCAAAACATTATTTTTTCATAGCTTAGAAATCATCAAGAATCATCTGTCAGTGCCTATAAAGCTGTGAACTTCAAGCAAAGAAATCAAAAAACTTGTGTATAGATTTTAAACGATGAGTTGGCACAAAGCCTACTTCACCAGGACATATAGAGAACTAGCAGAATGTTTCATATTTTTATTCCTGCTGTATGTCATTTTCATTAGATTTGATTTATTCTATTTAAATTTTACTGATTTTGTCCCTTTCAATAACCTTTCAGAAAACTTAATAAAACTCAAAAACATCCCAGTTATATGCACCCTTACACTAAAAAATTCGAGCCTGAAAAGATTTCTGATGTTATCGGACAAGATACAGCAATAAAAGAATTAAAGGATTTTATTACGAATTTCAAGAGAAATAAGAAAAATGCAGTCTTGGTTTATGGGCCTGCAGGAACCGGGAAGACTTCAAGCATCTATTCTATTGCAAATGAACTGAATCTGGAGATGCTGGAAGTGAATGCCTCTGATTTCAGGAACAAGGAGCAGATAAATTCAAGGATAGGAATGGCAGCCGGACAAAGAAGCCTGTTTTTCAAAGAAAAATTAATCCTTGTTGATGAAGTTGATGGCTTATCTGGTACGAAAGACAGAGGGGGCATACAGGCAATGATAAAACTGATTGAAAAAAGCACTTATCCTATAATATTGACAGCAATAAATCCATGGGGAAATAAGTTCTCAACTTTAAGGAGAAAAACAGATATGATTGAATTCCATCCTTTGGAAGCTAATTCCATATTCTTGATTCTAAAGAAAATATGCGATGATGAAAAAATAAAATATGAAGATGATGTTCTGAAAGGTTTGGCTAGAAGGACAAGAGGGGATGCCAGAGCTGCTGTTAATGACCTGCAGACATTGACCATAGAAAATAATGAGCTGACAAAAAATAGCCTAGAGGAATTGCATGAAAGGAACAAGGAAGACAGCATAATAAATGCTTTGATGAAGATTTTTAAGACAACCGATCCTAAAGTAGCTTTAAGTGCATTTGAAAATGTCAAGGAAGACCTTAATGAACAGACCTTATGGCTGGAAGAAAATCTGCCAAAAGAATATACAAAGCCGGAAGAGCTTGCAGAAGCTTTTGATAAGCTGAGCAAAGCAGATGTTTTTAACAGAAGGATCAGGAGATGGCAGCACTGGCGCTTTTTAGTTTATATCAACCAATTGATAACTGCAGGAATTGCGTTATCAAAGGAAAAAAAATACAGCCATTATGTTCAATACAAGCCTACTGGTAAGATATTGAAATTATGGTGGGCAAAGCAGAAATCAATGAAAAAGAAAGCAATAGCATCAAAAATAGCTGAAAAGACACATTCATCTACAAAAGAAGTCATAAAAAACACAATGCCTTATTTCCAGTTTACTTTTCAGAAAGATAAAGAGTTCAGAGAGAATACTATACAAGAACTGGATCTGAGCAAGGAAGAAGTTATGTGGTTGAGGAAATAATTTAATGCCCCCCTAAATATATATGCTTTATCTTTTCATCCTGCAATATCTTTTTGTCTCCGTGCAGGGCAACTTTGCCGTCCTCTAAGACATATATCTTATCTGCAATTGAAACAGCTTGCTTTGCATTCTGTTCCACCATCAGGATTGTGGTGCCTTCTTTCTTGATATCGACAATCTTCTGGAAGACTTCTTTCATGATTTTTGGAGACAATCCTAAGGAAGGTTCATCCAAAAGCAATAGCTGAGGATCCTGCATCAATGCCCTGCCCATTGCAAGCATCTGCTGCTGGCCGCCTGACAATGAGCTTGCATCCTCATCAATTTTCTTTCTTAAATCAGGAAAATGCTGCAAAACTTCTTCTATTTTCTTTTCAACAAGATCTTTTTCATTTATCAGGAAAGCACCCATTTCTAAATTTTCTTTTACTGTCAAAGTCCTGAAAACCTGTCTTCCTTGAGGAACATAACTAATGCCTAATTCGATCAATTCATGAGTTGGTATTTTTGTTATATCTTTGTTCTTGAAAATAATCTTACCATTGTAGATCTCATTCAGATTGAAAATGCTTTTCAACACAGTAGACTTGCCTGCACCATTCGGTCCAATTAAAACAACAATGTTATTTGGATTTATCTCCATATCTACTCCAAACAAGATCTGCATTTTTCCGTATCCAGATTCAATGTTCTTTAGCTCTAGCATTTTATTTTCCTAAGTAAGCTTCCAAAACTTTCTCGTCCTTAACAATTTCTTTAGGCTTTCCAATCTTTAAAACTTTGCCTTCATTCAATACAACTACAGTATCACTAATGCCCATCACAAAATCCATATCATGCTCTATGAGCAAGACAGTCTTGCCTTCTTTCTTCAGATTCTGCAAAATTAGTTTAAGTTCCTGCCTTATTTTAGGATTGACTCCAGCAGTTGGTTCATCTAACATCAGCAAAGAGTGGGGCATCAGCAAAGCTCTTGCAATTTCTAATAGCCGTTGCTGGCCGTAAGAAAGCTCAGATGCAATTGTATCCAATGGTTTGTGAAGATAGACAGAATCTAAAATTTTTTTAATCTCTTCTTCGTCAGTTTTCTTAGCCAACAGCAAGTTATCCTTGATGCTCATGTTCCTGAAAACTTTAGTCATCTGAAATGTTCTGCTGATGCCGAGCCTCGCTATCTTGTAAGGTTGCATGTTTGTGATGTCATTTTTTTGCAGCTTTATAGAGCCTTTATCTGATTTTATCAGGCCGCTGATTATATTAAATAAAGTTGTTTTTCCAGCGCCATTTGGGCCTATCAAAGATGTTATCGTATTCTCTTCTACATCAAACGTACATTCATTGACGGCTTTTATTCCACCAAAATTTTTTACAATATCTTTTATCCTTAACATCATATATCAACCTTTCCAAACAAGCCTCGCGGCCTGTAGATTAAAATTAAAATCAATAATAATGCATACGACATATCCCTTATCGGACCAATAAGAGTTGGAGCAATAACAATGAACCTAGTTGATTCACTAAATATTGATACAATAATAACTCCCAATACTGCACCGTTTAAAGAGGCTAGACCGCCAACAATTAACATAGACACTACAAGGACCAAAATGTCCAAAGAGAAAATTGTTGGGTCAATAAAAGTAATATGGTGGGCAAACAAGCTTCCTGCGATTCCAGCAAAGAAGGTGGAAACAGTTATGGCCAATATTTTATATGCATACGTGTTCTTTCCCAAAACAGATGCAGCTATTTCATCATCCCTTATCGCCTGCAGAGTTTTTCCATGGCTGGAATTTACAAATTTGTAAATGATAAAATATACAATCGCAGCCAAAACAAAAGTGAATATAAGAAACAAGAACCTGTTGCTTATTATGGTTGGAATTTTAGGTATGCCTAAAGCACCTCTTGTCAATGATATCCAGTTTCTGACAACAGAATTTATTATGAATACAAAACCCAATGAAACTACAGCAAGGTAATCTCCTTTTATTTTTGTCGTTGGCAGCGCTAAAATAAATCCAAAAAATGCAGCAACAAGGCCAGCAGCCAACATAGCAAAATACCATGGAACTCCGTTTATTGTTAATAATGCCGAAGTATAAGCCCCAATGCCCCAGAATGCCAGATGCCCGAGATTAATAAGGCCAGTAAAACCTATTGCTAAGTTTAAGGATAAAGCTAAGATTATGTGCATAAAGATAAAAATTCCTATATTGATAAAATATTCATACACCATCTTTCTTTCCTAAAATCCCCTGGGGCCTGAACAAAAGGAATATTAACAAAATTGTAAATGAGATCGCATCTTTATAGCCGCTCGGCAAAAACCATATGCCCAAATTTTCCACTATGCCAATAAAATAACCCCCAACAATGGATCCTGGAACAAAATTAATGCCTCCAACAACTGCGCTTATGAATCCTTTTACAACAAATGTAAAGCCTAAAGCTGGAAATAAATTTTGATCCAAACCGATTAAGATTCCTGCTATAGCTGCTAAAAATGAGGCTATGATAAATGTGTAACTGTATACTTTCTCGGGATTAATGCCAACGACCTGAGCAACATCCTTATTATCTGCCAAAGCCCTCATTGACTTGCCTAGCTTGGTTTTCTTCAAGATGAACCATAGAAGGAAAAATATAAAGATTGAGACTAATAAGGCAATTACCTGGATAATTGTAATTCTAAATAAACCTAAATCAAATACAATATTCTGGTCAGCAAGCAATAGAGTTTTTGTGCTTGAGCCAAATACAGCCAAAACTAAAGATGTAAAGAAGCTTAATAAAGCAAGGGAAACAATAAGCAAAACAACATTACTTGACTTTTTCTTCCTTAAAGGCTTGTACACGACAAAATTAATTGACAATCCCAGTAAAATTGAAAAAAATATACTTAGCAGCAAAGCCAGAACAAAATTCATTCCAAGTGTGTTCAAAAACAGGAAAAAAAGGTAAGCAGAAACTGTCAGTATTGCTCCATGTGCAAAATTAAGGAATTTAATGACATAATAAATCAGGGAAAAGCCGGAAGCAACTAATGCGTACATGCTGCCGGCTATCAATCCGTTGACTATGAGCTGAGGCAATATGGTAGACATTTTTACCTAAATCAAAGAATTTTCCTATATAAACTTATTGAAAAAAATAAAAAAAAGAATTATTCAAAGTCTACCAGCTTGCCGTTCTTTACTTGTCTCACAGCAAAATCCAATATAGGATCTCCGTTTTCATCTATAGTTAATGAGCCTATAGCTCCATCGTAATCCTTAACACTATACAAGAAATCCCTTATCTTTTCAGTATCCTCTCCATGTAGTTCTATTGCTTTGGCTATTAGGTAAACATTGTCATAGGCTGCTGACATGTAGAATGGAAATGGAGGCTGTTCGCCAGCATCTTCAGTGTATTGCGATAAGACAGCAGCTGCTTTTGGTGAATCTTCATTGAATGCGGCTTCTATTCCGATTAAACCTTCTAAATCTGCTGCATTTTCTTCAACTACGTTTCTTCCTATCAAAACTTCTGCTGTTACTAACTGTTGCTTTACACCAGCTTCTTTTATTTGTTTTACTAATAAAACACCTTTTGGAACAGTTTGAGGTGCAAGATAAATAACATCAGGATCTGCGTTTTTAACCTTTAATATTTGAGTTCTGAGGTCTGTGTCATCTGGATTAAAGGTTTCATCAGCCACTACTCTACCTCCTAACTTTTCAAATTCTTCCTTGAAAACTTTTCTTAATCCCTGAGGATAATCTGATGTTTCTGATATAATCCCAGCTGTTTCAGCTTTTAATTTGTTAATTGAAACTTCTGAAGCTACTTTGCCTGCAAAAGCATCACTAGGAGCTGTTCTGAAAACAAAATCCCCTGCAGTTGTTATGTCTGGAGAAGTTGAAGAGGGTGATAAAATTATAACTTTGTTTTCTTCTGTTATGGGAGATGCTCCTAGAGTCTCTCCTGAGCAAGCACCTCCTAAGATAACTTTAACTTTATCAATACTAACTAGTTTTTGTGCTGCAGTAACCGCATCTTTTGGATTGCACTTGCCATCTTCAAATACTATTGATAAAGGTCTTCCGTTTATGCCGCCTTGAGCATTTATTTCATTTACTGCTATCATAGTGGCCCTTTGAATCGGAGTGCCATAAGCTGCTCCATCACCCGTCAATGGAAAAATGCCGCCTATCTTTATAGGCCCTCCCACTTTAGCAGCTTGCTGTGCAGGAGCACACCCAATAATAAATACTAGAAATATAACTGAACTAAGCAAAATAATATTTTTTTTCATTTATACCACCCTTGTAGTTGTTTATTTTAAATTTATATTTAAATTTTTCTAATTTTTATTTTCCAATATTTTATTATCATAAAGTAGTAATACATTATGTTATATACCATATTAGATATATTAAACTTACTATCTCTTTCTTACATAAAAAGAGAAAATTTATATATAAAATAGTATTATAAGTAATATTATGAGTAAATTAGACCAATTAGACAAAAAGATAATGTACGAATTAGATTTGAATGCTAGAATTTCCGCTAGCCAGCTGGCTAAAAAATTAAATAAAAGTAAAGAAACAGTAAACTTTAGGATAAATAGATTAAGGGAAAAAGGCTTTATCAAAGGGTTCTATGCAGTATTGAATACTTCCAAGCTTGGATGGTATTACACTAAGTTCTATATAAAATTCAAGAACATCACACCTGATAAAGAAAAGGAGCTGTATGAATATGTCGGCCAACAGCCCCACATATCCTACTTAGGTAGTGTTGAAGGACCATATGACTGCATGATATTGGTTATGGTCAAAAGCTCCAAGGATATGATAGATTTCCAGGATAAATTTATGAAATTATTTGGAGAATATATCCAAGTCAAAGACTTGGTAACTTTTCTCTCACCGCATAGATTAAATCAAAGATTTCTGTATGAAGGAACTGAAAAACAGGATTGGTATTCTCCTATAGATTTAGGCAATTATGATTTAGATGATATTGACAAAAAGATTCTTGAGACTATTTCCAAAAATGCCAGAATGCCTCTGATAGACATTGCCCAAAAACTCAAGGTAGACAATAAGGTAGTCAAGTATAGGATGAAAAAACTGGAAAAAGATAATATCATCCTTGCATATACATCTGCCCCTAATTTTGACAAGCTAGGTTTGACTTTTTTCCAGATAAACATTTCTTTAAAGGATCCTACTTCAAGAAAGGAAATAATAGAATTTTTCAACCAAACTAATAAATGCCTTTTTGCAATAGAATTGTTAGGCAAGTATGATGTTCTTGCAGAAGTTCATGTACAAAATTCAGAAGAACTGAAAAAACTGACTGATGAATTCAGAATTAAATTTGTGGATAAATACAATGATTATGATATATCGACAATAACAAAGGAATATGTTATGGTGTTTAATCCTATTTCTTAATCTATTTAACTTGTAAATAATTTAATGGCATTGGATCTTGCTGTATTGATCTCTTTTTCTGTCAGGCCCATGCCGTTGTTTCCCTGGAACATTAATCTATCTCTGTCAAAAACATGAACAAGCCCTAGTAGATGCCCTATTTCATGAGAAGTTGCGCGAAAATCATGCACCGATGTTACATCAGCCACCATAAAAAAGCCCTGCCTTGTGAAGGCAATCCCATTAGGGCCTATATTGGATGCAAAATACGCATTAAAAGAAAATTTATCAAAATCATCTAATTCAGTTAATAAATTTGTATTGCCCCTTATGACATTCGGAATTGTATTATCTTCAACTTTTGTTATAACAATATCTTCAATATTGATCTGAATATCTGCCTGAGACCATATCTTATTGACATTTTCGAAAACTTTTAGAATATTTTCTTCATCTCTTTCACTTGAATATATCCCGGAATCTTCTTTTACTATGTGGACCTTTACCGGAATTATTATTTTACCAGATTGGATGTTTTCTTGTTGATTGATTATTTTATCTTTATTATTGTTTAAATTCAATAGCACTATAGAAATTACAAGAATTAAAAGTATAATAAATAATAAGTTATTATTCTTCATGGATCTTAATATCTGTATATATGCTTTTAAATATTGTCCATAACTATTAAATAAGATTTTAATATTAGGTAAAATAACAAAATTTATAAAACTACAAAAAACTATTTCTAATTATGGTAGGACTTAGTATTGAGGATATGGCAACCTTCTGCAAAAAGAAGGGTTTTGTTTATCAGAATAGTGAGATTTACGGCTCTTTGGCAGGCTTCTGGGATTATGGGCATTTAGGCGTTGAATTAAAAAACAACCTAAAATCAGAATGGTGGAAATATCATGTCCAGGGCAGGCAGGATATAGTTGGAATTGACGGAAGCATCATAACCCATCCAAAAGTATGGGAAGCATCCGGACACGTAGAAAATTTTGAGGATATAATGCTTACTTGCTCTAAATGCAGGGAAAAGGTAAGGGCAGACCATTTTATCGATGAAAAATTAAAAATTAATGTTGAAGGCCAACCAGTAGAAAAGATCAATTCAATAATCAAGAAAAATAAATTAAAATGTCAAAAATGCAATTCTGAATTCAAGGATATCAATAAATTCAATCTGATGTTCAAGACAAATGTCGGTCCAAAAGAGGGCTCTTCATCTTACTTAAGGCCGGAAACTGCCCAGGTCATTTTTACAGATTTTAAGCTGATTGTAGATAATGCACGCTTGAAACTGCCATTTGGTATTGCGCAAGTAGGAAAGGCATTCAGGAATGAGATATCTCCAAGAGATTTCTTGTTTAGATGCAGGGAATTTGAGATGATGGAGATAGAATATTTTGTTGATCCTGAAAAAGCTGATGACTGCCCTTTCATAAAAAATGTTCTGAATCATGAGTTGAACGTCTATAGTTCTGAAATGCAGGAAAAAAATCAAAAACATAAAAAGATTAAGATTAAAGATGCATTAGCTAAAAAAATAATCAAGACACAATGGCATGCTTATTGGCTGACATTAGAGCATAAATGGTTTACTTCTTTAGGGGCAAATAAAGATAATTTTCGCATTAGACAACATCTGAAAGATGAAAAGAGCCATTACGCTCTGGACACATGGGATTTGGAATATAATTTTCCATTTGGATGGAAAGAGCTGCAAGGCATAGCTAATAGAACAGATTTTGACCTAAAGCAGCATATGAAGCATTCAGGGCAGGATTTAAGCTTGTTTGATGAGGAAAGCAAGAAAAAAATAGTTCCGCATGTGATTGCAGAGCCTTCGCAGGGCGTTGACCGTGCATTTTTAGTTTTCATGTTCGATGCTTATGATTTTGACAAGAAAAGAGGCAATGTTGTTCTAAAACTGCATCCAAAACTAGCTCCAATAAAAGTAGGTGTTTTTCCACTTGTTTCTAATAAACCACAAGTTGTCAAAAAGGCCAAGGAAGTTTATAATGAACTAAAAAGCGAATGGAATTGCATAATAGATTTTTCTGGAAGTGTCGGAAGAAGGTATAGTCGCCAGGACGAATCGGGAACACCACTTTGTTGTACTTTAGACTTCCAATCTTTGAAAGATGATACTGCGACTTTGAGGGACCGTGACACTACAAATCAGATTAGGGTGAAGATAAAAGATATAATCTCTGTGATTAGTAGGTTTATGAATGGAGAGAAATTTAACAGTTTAGGAAAAAAAGTTTAATTCCAGATTTCTAACCAAATTTCATGTAATTTGTCGGCTGTTTGATTTGAAGCGGCTTTTCTTTTTGGTTCATATTCAAATATTTGACTATGTAACCTTGTGATTTTCCTATTATTTATATGTCTGTTTCTTTTTATTAATTTATTAAAATCACACCCGAATCTATCATTAAATATATCGATTAGTTCTTGTTTCTTTTTATCGTTTAGTTTAAAGAAGTCAGAAATTATGCTTAATTTTTGGTTAGCTATGGGCCTAAAATAATGCCCAATTTCAGCTAATCTTTTTTCCTTTGATGAACTAACAATTCTTTCGTTAGAATTAGATAAGATATACTGTTTAATTTCCATTGACTTTCTAGGATGACTAAATCCAATTAGTTTAGCATATTTATAAACATCTTCAGCTAGTATTACTAAGCTGTGCACAGGATTAATTCTATCTTTAGATATTATTCTTATCGAAACATTTTTGATATCTTTATCTTTTAAGAATTGCAATATCTCTCTTTTTAAAGTATTAAATTTTGTTGCAAAAGAAACTTTGTTTTTATTTGCTGAACCATCTGTGTCGAATAAACCTCTAATTATAAGACTTTTCTGATAATCTGTGAATACAAAATCTCTTTGTATTTTGGGGTTAATTTTCTTTCCAAATTCTAGACCAAATAAAGAATTTAGAAAATAACATAACCATTTATTATGGAATATCAACTCGTAACAATTTTTATTCTTAATTTTTTGTACTTGAGGTACTCTTGTATCAAATGTTTCTGATATCTTTCTTCGTATGCTATCTAAGAACTCTTTAGAAAATCCTATTTTATCTTCACGTTCATCACCATCTACTATTTTGATTCTTTCTTTATTGAGAGTACCATCACCCAATATAATCCCAAATAAGTAAAATAAAAAATTAGGAAGTTTATTTGTATCTGTAAAAAGTTTTATTTTATTAAATCGAGAAAAATCAGTAATATAACTTTTATCAATTATTTCGAATAATTCTTTCTCATCTGTTAATTTGGATATAACTCTTAGGAAAGTTAAAGGATAATACTTGTTTTTTATGAAATTTCGGAATGTGTCCAATCTTAAATTATGTGATGATTGATATTCACAAACAACTTTTCTTAATTTAATATAGTTATTCTCCCTATATTTTTTTGGTAATTTACTTAACAATTTTTGAATATAGTTATTGGAGTCAATTAAAAATGGTATTTTCTTATAGAACTGTCCTTTATTATTTTTAGTAAAATCCTCTAATCTGACCAATATTTTATAAATATTAATTTTATTATTAAAAATAACTTCTTTTTGTAAAAGAGGGTCATTTGCTAAGTTTAAGTTCATTAAATCTAAATCCTTGGGTTCTTGATAGTTTAAATTCATTTAAATCACCAGCTTTTGCTTAGTTGAAACTACATAAATTATTTTCAGCTTAAGCGAAAATGATAATTTAGTAGTTGAAACATTATTAATGTGATTTGAATTGAAATTATCAAATATCCGAAGTAGAATTCATTTATATATTTGACTGGCAAATGTCCAGTGGTTGTGGTTATTTACAATATGGAAAATAAATTAGATAAAGCAGGAAAATCAGTTAAATAACTTATTTAACACCTAAACCAAAATGTTTTATATCAATTCTTGAAAGAGTATTCTAATAAAAAATGAAAAAGAATTTATTTTTAGCTGGGTTATTGATTCTTACTGTCTTTGTATATGGCTGTACTGGCGGCAATGCCCATAATATCCAAGGCAATGCTGTTGCAGGAGGTGGAGGAAACGTCGGAAACAACAAAGGCAACTTAGCTCCTGATTTTAATATAAAAACTGTGGATGGAGAGAATCTACAGTTGAGTGAATTAGCAGGTGATAAGCCGACTGTCTTGTATTTCTTTGCAACCTGGTGCCCTAATTGCGCCAATGACCTTGCGGCAGCTAGTGCTGTTTACCCTAAGTATAAGGACAAAGTTAATTTCCTGGCTATTGATCTTGATCAAAGAGAATCAGAGTCTCAAATAAGAAGCTATAAACAACGATACAACCTTCCTGGTGCAAAATTTGCCGCAGCTAAAAATGATGTTCTTGCTAGTTATGGTGTTACATACACTACTACTAAATATTTCATAGGAACAGACGGCACAATCCTGAACAAGGGTGTGGGAACCGTAGGGCAGGGAACCTGGGACCAGATATTCCAGTCATTATCACAGTAATACCAAAACTTTATAAATAAAAATATAATTCTTTATTTTATGGCAATCAAAGATTTGCAGATAAGGCAGGGAAATGTTGATCTAGTCTTAGAAATAGTTGATGTAGGGGAGACAAGAGAATTTGATAAGTTCGGCAAAAAAGGCAGGGTTGCAACGGCAATTGCAAAAGATGAATCTGGAGATATCAAATTAACTCTCTGGAATGATGATATTGATAAGGTTAAGGCTGGAGATAAAATTCATCTTGAAAACGGATATGTTGGTGAATGGCAGGGAGAACCTCAATTATCCACAGGAAAATTCGGCAAATTAGAAGTTGTTGAGTCAACTGAAGCAGAGAAGAAGGAAATGACAGAGCCTTCAAACGAAGAGGAAAATAAACAGGCTTACCAGGAAACTGAGAAAAAGACAGAAGAAGCTGAAAAGAAAGCTTATGGTGAAGATCTGAAAGAAGAGCCTGTTATGGATAACGAAGAAGTTAAAGACTGATTCTTTTTTAAAAACATAATATATATAAATTAAGTATTAATTCAATTCCTTCTATGGGACCTTAGCTCAGTTTGGGAGAGCACCACGCTGAAGACGTGGTTGTCGTGGATTCAAATTTCCCAGAGGGAAACAGCAATTCCCTCGGAATTGGAAGTTCCACAGGTCCCATTTTTTCTTTCAAACACTCAGCGTAGAAGTCAATATTGTTGAGGCGATTATGTTGAACAATAACATCACGATCAATGATATTACACAATAAAGGATTGTGCTTCTTGTTACGTTCTGGCCGATTTCATATTTTTCCATCAGCCTGTCAGAGCCGTTTTCAACACCATTGGATAAAATTGTCAGTATGTAAGTGATCTGGACAACATAGATGCCAATAATGATCTGGAAATAATAAGTAGGAATTCCTTCTCCAAATATCTCCATCAAGCCGGCATTTGCCCCTATATCTCCGCCTGTTGTAACAGTGCTTAGCTGCTGTCCAAGCTTTCCTAAAATAGTTGTTACCATTGATGTGATTCCGATAACAATGCCTGCTATTGCCGGTGTCAGGAATTTAATCTGAGAATTCATCGATGAGATTATGTCTGCCATCAGGTCTTTCAAGCGCTCGTTAACTTTGTGTATCTCTTTTATGTATCTTGAAACATTTGTCAGTGCCTGGGCTGCTATAATTGGGCCTTTTTTCAGGGATTGTGTCAGAACTTTCATGGAGCTTTCAATCAGATTCGAAGGGAATCTTACCAAAGCTCCATGCGAAGGATCAAAAATAGCCCTTTGGACCGACATGCCCATCCTTTTTATGTTTGCGCTTACAAGCTCAAAAAAGCTGCCGGAAACAGTCCCTTCCATCACTTCAGAAACTTTTCCAAAAGCTACTTCAGCAGGCAATCCATCTCCAAGCCGGTTTCCAAGCTGAAATAATGCCCCTGCAAATTCCATTTCAAGCTGCTTTGACCTGTTCCTTATCTTAATGATATTTTTTGACCTTAATTTGTAAAACAATCCTATCGCAAGGCCTAATCCTAAGGTGATAGCAACACTCAATACTGCAGCACCTATGCCATAAGGACCTATCTCCTGACCGATTGTACCCTCTGCTTGGCTGATCCTGTATCCTAATAAGCAGAATTTTCTTCCGCAGGAGCTTATGGGATCTTCACCGCCTACACCAATGTCAGCGACACCCAAAGAATGAAAAATAATAGGGCTTAAACCTATTATCAGAAAAAATAATCCTAAAGTTATACTGAAAACTATAGGGTTTATCTTTAATTCGGTATTTCCCATCTTTATCATGATATTTTTATATTTTTTTAACTCGGGATTCTCTTCTGAAATATCATTTTCTCCATATCCTGTTGGACGTTGGCTTAGGATGCTTTTCCCCATAAAATAAACCACTATGGGCAGTGTTACATTGTACAGTGTCGCTATGTGATACCATCTCACCCCATCCATGAAGCTTACAACCAATGGCAGAATAACCAATCCTAAGATCGGCAATATTATTCCAAGCATGTGCAGCATTGTAATGGGATTCTGAAGATTATGCGCATAATGCAGCATTTTCTCATAAGTTTCATCTAAAATAACATCCAAGGATTTATCCAAAGAATTCAATCTCCTTGTTTCAGAACCTTCATACAATGAAGCTTCTATAAGGTGAAATGATTCAATAAACTCCAGATTCCATTTTTTCCATGTTTCAAGATATATATCAAGGCTTTCTTTTACAGAAGGATATTTTTCAGTCTCAACATCCCAGAGAACTTTTTTCATGTCAAGGCTTAATGGGGGCGCAAGATGCTCTGATGCAAATTCAATCGCGTTTTCCAGGTTTGATGTATGGCGCATGTACGTTACCACATAAAAAATACACAAAACCATCTGATTAGAGGCTTTTAAGCGCCATTGGTTAGCTGTAAATTCCGGAAGTTTTGCTAAAGGCCTTATCAAAGCCAGCCCTACGATAAAGAAGAAAAAAATAAAGAAAGTGGATCTTACCAATGCAAATGAGATCAAAGAGCCAAATAAGATGATCAGGATAGGGGCTAAATATGAAAATGATGTTGCACCGGCAGGAGTTACATTCAGATGGGCTATGTTTATATTTTCCTGTATCAAAGGTATTTTTTTCTTATCCGGCTTTATCCTTAGGATCTTCTCGCTTATATTGCAAAGCTTTTCATAAAAGCTCAGATGCACAGGCATGTACTGTTTCTTGAATTCCTGATACTCCAGGGAAGAAATTTTTTTAGTGGGCTGTATTTTTGCACCTAGCTCACGCTCTATATTCTTCCTGTAAACCTCAACTAAGTTTCTTAATTTCTCCTTATCAATATCTTTAGGCATTTTAGAAAGTAATTTTTATATTTTTCACCTCTTTTTTGCTTTATTAAGATGGTGTTTTGCCTGGATGAGGTTCGACAAGCAAAACACCTATCTTATAGTTTATTCAATACATCTGATTATTTCATATTCATCTTCCTTATCGTTCTTTTAAGCCATCGATCCCATTCTGAAAAGATTCTTTTTGAATCCAAAAAACCAACTTCTTCCTTGATTGTGTCAGATATCTTATGATATTCATCATTGGAATCTACTACAAAATCCGATTCTAATAAAGATGGCATTTTTGCTTTATCAGAAAAATTCACTAAAGTTTCCTTGACTTTTGTCCTTAGCATGATGTTATCCCAGACCGCATCCCAGTTGCCTGCCCATTCCTTTACATTTCCTGCTATTCCTTTCAGGATATCACTTTCACCATTGATCAGGTCATCAGTCGGCTCTAATCGGTCATTCCTTGAGTCATATTTCAACAGATCAACAAAGCCATTTTCAAGCAAAGGATCCTGCTCCCAGTGTTTCCTTACTTCTGTTATTTGGGTAACACGCCTCCAACGATGCAGTCCGTCAGCACTTCTTATCGGATTTGCTACCATGATAATGTCTGTCGCTTTGAAACTTGTCCTTGGAACCTGCAGGTCGTTTACAACCCTGTCAAAGACACCGTAAGGTGAATCGCCATGTATTGTTCCTGCAACCATGTTTGCCAGAGCACCTACTCTCATTGCCTCATACAAAGCTAAAGCTTCCTTGCTTCTGATTTCTCCTACAATTAGCGCTGAATCTCCCATTCTTAATGTTGTCCTTATACCTTCATCTGCCGGCACTTCAGCAGAGCCTTTTGTCAATGCAGCTGCAACTTTCATAGATTGAATATTGTATCCTAATTTTCTTAGTGCGGTTGTTGGAAGTTCTAAAGTATCTTCAATTGTTATTACTCTATATTTTCGCATCAATTCAACAAGGCATGCCCCTAATAAAGAAGTCTTACCTGCAGACCTGGTGCCTGCAACAAGCATTGTTCTTGCGCCGTCTATTATAAAACTTAAAACTCCTGCTGCTAGCGGAGTGATCATCTTGTTTTTGATGAACAAAGGCAATGTCCATGGCTTGTCTCTGTGTCTTCTCAATGCATAAGCAATGCCTGAAGGATTTAATGGAGGAGCAACAACCGCAACTCTGGCTCTTGCATATGGAATTTCAAGTTCAGTATCCAGGATTGGATTTGCTTCGTCCAAAGGTCGGCCTGATACTAATCTTAATTTTGAGGCCCAGCTTTCAGATTCAGGGATTGTTGGGATAATATTTGTTTTGCAGTCTGCAAAATCCTGGTGCACAATAAACATAGGTGTGTTACCCATAGGAGAATTTATAGTTATGTCCTGGACTTTTTCATCTTTAAGCAGCAATTCTATCAGTCCAAATCCTACTGTGTACCTTACTAAGATCTCTGTCAATTGCTCTATCTCATCGGACTTGAGCCTGATGCCCTTATCTGCTGTCAGTTCTCCAATGAGATCCTGGCCAACATTAAAGAAAACCTGGCGCATCCTTTCAGGGTTTACAAATTCGCTTTTTGACGGCTTGTGCTCTGCCATTATTTTTCTTGCTGTATCAAGAATCTCATATTTTTCCTCTGAAAGTCTGAATTCAGGTGGAACCATATGATAAAGGTACTGTATAGAATTTGGCAGTTCAAAGATCGTTACCTGGGTATCTTTTCCAACTGTGTATGTTTCAAGCTCTTCAGCATCACTTGGGAAAGAGGCCATCAGCCTGGTGAACATAAAGTCCGGCCTTATTGTCGGCGTAAAGATTTTTCTATAAACTTCCCTGTTCCCTACCTTATAGCCGGCTATGTATGGCTTTGCTAATGCTATCAACTTTGTTTTTTCCAGAAGCCCGGTCAGGTATCCAATTAATTTTGTGTATTTTTGCTCGCATTTTATAAATTGCTCATCTGAGGTTTTTTCTGCATTTATTTTTTCTTCCCTTGAAAGCCTGATCAATTCTACATAAGCCCCTATTGGATCAGACCTTAGAAGGTTTGAGATCAGGTTTTGAATTTCACTGTACCAAGTGTTAGCCCACCTGCCGCATGCTGGATCTGAAAGCAGGGCTGAGTAGCTGAAAAAATCCTTTCTTTTTGTCAATTGCTTGTATAAAGAGGCTATTTCCTGTATGATAGAAGTTTGAGAGTAATCATATTCATAATTTCTTTTTTGTAGGTATACTATCTTAGTTACATTTCCTGCTTCAATAATTAAATCACATGTCTTTGACATGACAACAGGATCATCTTCCATAGAAGGGACTTGGGAGTAATCCTCCAGATTTATCATCAATATTGTATCTTCTCCTTCCCTTACAATATCATAACTAAATACTTTTTTGTTTTCTCCGAATAATGCCATACCTATTACCTCTTCTTTAACGTGTCTAATGCGATTTCTATTAAGTGGGACTTGTTCCTGTATCTCTTTCTGTCTTTGAGTTCCTTATCTATCCATTCAATAAGCTCTTCATCAATTGTTGCGCTTATCGGCTTCTTCATTTTATGTTATAAAATATATTTTATATTTATTTCTATATTTAATATATATTATAATATAATAGTATTTAAAGGTTGTGGTATTGGTATAGGAAGATTTAAATAAAAATATTCATTAAATTAAAAAAAATGAATGAAAAATTAGAAAATGTTGTTTATCATTTAGATCCAAGAAATGATTTTGCAGGTTTGAATGAAAGATTACCAGAATATTCGAGATTTGATACACCAGTATCGTTTGGAGGATCATCAATTTTTCATGAGGGTGATCTTGATATAATTTATCAAGGTATTCATTCTATGGTCAAAGGATCTCTAAGGGGGGCTTTAGTAGGGACTGCCATAGATTCATTCTTTTCTTATATAACGGGAGAAAATTATTTTGGAGCTTTTACTACATTGGGATTCGCATTACATGGATCAGTAAATCTTGCAATCGTAAGTAGTAAGTTTAATAAAGCTTGGGATAAATATCGTGAAGCTAATCGAGATTAATTAATACAAAACATTTAAAAAACAGCCCCAATTCTCGGGTTTTGGTGATTATGAATGGCATTTGACAAGAATCTAGACAAGGAAATATTTGCAGAGACAGTTAGTTTTGAAACTACAAGAATCAAAGTAGGAGTTTACAGTTATAATGAAGGAGATAAGAAACTGCAGATCTCTAGAGAGAATATGAATCAAGACATGCAGTGGAATTTTTCCAAATTAGGAAGGATGTTTAAGGATGAAGTGGAAGCGGTTGCACCGTTATTAAAGAAAGCTCTTGAGCATATGAAAGATAAAGATGAATAAGATTTTATTTATTTTATTTGTTCTATTTCTTTTGGGCTGTGTTTATACTTCTCCGGATGAAGAGGCACAAAACCGGGAATCAATAGAAAAAATGGTTTTTGACCACGCACACGCATGGAAAACAGGAGATTTAGAATTATTAGATAGTTTACTGCATGAGGATGTTATATTTGCGTATCCCGGAAGAAGGTTGAATAAAGTTCAAACACTTGAAGATCTTGAATACTTCAGAGATAATTTTGTGGATACACAAGTTTACATAAATGAAGTGATAATTGATGGGGATGATGTTGCTGTTGAATGGCAATTTGCAACAACTGATAATAATACCGGTGAAAGGCAGGTTGTGAGCGATGGTATCATCGGCAAGGTCAAGGACGGAAAGATAATAGTCTGGAAAGAATATCTGGATGGAAGAGTTAAAACTTTACAAGCTTCAGGTGAATTAGAATATGAAGAAGGCCAGGAACCATTTCCATTCCCAAAAAAGAAATGAATTAATAATCAGATGGACTTGCCCCTATTGCTATGATGCTGCATTTTACCAAAGGTTTTACACCCAGTTTTTTGCATTCTTCTATGACTTCTTCTGAATCAGCTCCAGGATTGAGATAGATTTCCTTAATATGCTTTTTAGAAACTTCTTCTATTATTTTTAATCCAATATCTTTAGGCAAGTATAAAGAAGCCAGATCAATATCTTCTTCTATATCCAAGACAGACTTATAGCATTTAAGATTTTCAATCTCATCTTCTTTTGGATTTATTGGAAATACCTTGAATCCTTTATCTTTGTAAACTCTAACTGCTTTGTTTCCAAACTTACTCCTGTCTTTAGAAGCTCCTATTATTGCTATTGATTTCATTGTAGAACTATATTTTTAGCCTTCTCAATCTTATCAACAAACTTGCACGCATTGCATTTGTCTTTAGAAGAAGGCTCATTACACTTGATGCAGTTATTCAATTCATAACCTTTGAATTTTTCTTTTAAACTTGGTAAAATTTGCAAAAAAGAATTGACAATAGCATACTTTGTCCCTGGGAATTTCACTTCAAAATCATTTAAACTATCCCTTACTTGGGCTCGGTAGCTTTTTGTTATATTTGGGCATTCAGTGAACTTATCCAATAGTTTGTTTATGAAAGCATAAGTCATTACTTCTTTCTCTGTGCATAGATATAATGGCTTTATTCTCTGGACAAATTTATTATTTTGTTTTATTCCGACTTTAGGACCTAATCTCGCTGAAGCCTGAATATTATTCTTGAACTGGTTCATCATTATGCTCTGGGATTCATCATCCAGGTTGTGGCCGGTTGCAAGTTTTGTAAAACCTAATTCTTTTGACTTTTTATTCAATAGATAACGCCTGAATATCCCGCATATAGTGCATGGCTTAACATCTAATACTTTTAATATCTGATCCAAAGGCATTCCAAATTCTTTTTCATAAGAATATATTTTTAATTGAATGTTGTTTTTATCACAAAATTCTTTTGCAGTCTCTAATGTCTTATCTCTATATCCTTCAATGCCTTCATCAATAGCAATTGCTGATAGCTTAATTTTAGGATTTTGTAAAGACAATTTCTTTAATATATGGAGCAAAGTCAGAGAATCCTTGCCGCCAGATAAGGCAATGCCTATATTCTCTTCTTTTCCAATCAATTCAAACTGCCTAATTGTCTTAAATACTTTATTCTCGAAATATTCAGTGAAGTGCTTTTTACACAAAGCTTCTCCTGCTGTTAGTTCAATAACCGGCTTCTGATTGCAGCAATTCATAGATAAAAAGTATTATAAATCGAATTATAAATCTTTTGTTAAAATGATATGGGTATTTTTTGCTATACTTGGAACTTTATTTTGGGCAATTTCCAATATATTTGATAAGGTATTGAAAACTAATTATATCAGGGATACTAAAACTTTAACAGCTTCCTTTGGGATTTTTAGCATTTTATTTACAATGATCTTGTTTTTTATTATAGGTTTGCCAACCATTCCTTTTATCTATTCCTTTTCAGCATTTATTTCAGGCTTATTGATAGCTTTCATAGTTTTACCTTATCTTAAAGCTTTATCCATTGAAGAAGCATCCAGAGTTGTCCCTTTATGGAATCTATCAGCTATCTTTACCTTGATATTGGCAATAATTTTTCTGGGAGAAATCCTGGATATTTTCAGTTATTTAGCCTTTGCTTCGATATTGATCGGAGGGGTTTTGATTTCAACGAAGAAATTCAGCAAGATATTTCATTTCAGTTCTGCCGTAGGCTATATGCTATTGTCAAGCTTCATAGCATCTGTATCAGATATACTGGCAAAATTTGCCTTTTCAATAAACGTTTTTTGGGAAACTTTCCTGGTTTTTCATCTGGGCATGAGCCTTAGCTTCCTTGTTTTGTTTTTGCTTCCAAAAGTAAGGTTAAATTTTAAAGAGACTTTTACAAAGACCAGGATAGTATGGGTTTTGCTTCTAACTGGAAGCATTACCGCTTTTTTTGGGCATGTGCTTTACGACAATGCAATCTTGTTAGGGCCAATCACCTTGGTAAGTGTACTTGGAGTTTTCCAGGGATTATTTGTCTTGGTAATAGCAACATTCCTTTCAATAAAATATCCAATGTTCATAAAAGAAGCAATTGATGCTAAAACAATAAGTTTGAAAATAGTTGCAATAGCCTTGATGGCAGTTGGATTGTTCTTGTTGACTTTCTAACCGCCAGAAATAACTGATAATATTGTTATCTCATCCTTTTCATTAAGTTTCTCACTTTCCAGGATTATTTCATCATTTCTTGAGACAATGACAGTTACTGGATTGATTTCTAATTTCTTTAACAGATCTTTAACTGATGAATTTTCATTTAATTCTATCTTCTCTTTCTTATTTTCCTTGTCTATGAATACTTTTATTTGCATTTTAACCTATTTCTTCAACCAATCATATCCTTTCTCTTCAACTTGCAAGGCCAGTTCTTTTCCGCCTGATTTTACAATGTTCCCGTTCATGAAGATATGGACTTTATCAGGAGTTATGTAATTCAAAATCCTTTGATAATGTGTTATCAATAAGATTCCCATTTCCCTGCTTTTTAATGAATTAACTCCTTCTGCCACTGTCTTTAGCGCATCTATATCCAATCCAGAATCTGTTTCATCCATAATTCCTATCTTTGGCTGCAATACTGCCATCTGCAGAATCTCCATCTTCTTTTTTTCACCGCCTGAAAATCCTTCATTAAGATATCTTAATGCAAAGCTTTTGTCAATCTTCAGCAATTTCATCTTTTCCTGGAGCAATTTATGGAAATCCATGACTGAAATCTGCTTTTCATTTTTTGCGTTTAAAGCAGTTCTCAGGAAATTTGATACTGAAACACCGGAAATCTCCTGTGGATATTGGAATGATAAGAACAAGCCTTTCTTTGCCCTTTCATAAGGGGCTGCATTTGTTATATCTTCTCCATTGACTGATATTTTTCCGGAAGTTATTTTGTAATTTGGATGACCCATCAGAGCATAAGCTAAAGTGCTTTTTCCTGAACCGTTTGGACCCATCAAAGCAACTACCTGGCCTTTGTCAACTGTTAAGTTTATTCCTTTCAGTATCTCCTTGCCTTCAATATTTACTTTTAAATCTTTAATCTCTAAAAAAGTCATTTTAATTTCCCTCAAATTCTTTGATTCCATTTTTGACAGCAACCAATCCTAATACAGCGCATTTTATCCTTACAGAGCCTATTTCAATGCCGAGCATCTTAACAATATTTTCACTTGTCATGCTTTTTACTTCTTGCAAACATTTTCCTTTAATTTCATCTGTGAGCATAGACATTGCTGATTGGGAAATGGCGCATCCTGTCCCTTCGAATTTGATTTCATCTATTTTATTATCCTTTAATTTCATATTGATTGAGATAACATCCCCACATAAAGGATTGTTTTCTTTGAATTTTATTTCTGCATCCTTTATTTCGCCTTTATTATGAGGATTCTTGTAGTGGTCTAAGATATTCTCCTTGTACATCCCTTCTCCTGCAAAGCTTGGATCCATGTTCTCGCTCATTTGAACACCTTTATAACTTTATGAATTGCTTCCACTAACTTATCAATCTCTTCTTTTGTGTTGTAAAGGTAAAAAGAAGCTCGAACGCTTGCCGGAATATTCAGTTCAGTATGCAAGGGCATTGCGCAGTGATGGCCGGCTCTTACAGCAATTCCTTCTCCATCCAGGATTGTTGCAGTATCATGGGCATGAACATTTTTTATATTAAATGAGATTAAAGAACTTCTTTCTTTAGGGCCGTAAATTTCCACTTCTTTTATTTCAGAAAGTTTCTCATAACAATAATTTACAAGCTCTTGATCATGGTTTTGTATATTTTTCATTCCTATTTTTTCTAAATAATCAATTGCAGCCTTCAAACCAATTGCCTGCGCAATGTTCATTGTCCCTGCTTCAAATTTCCATGGAAGATCATTAAACTTGGTATCTTCTAAAGTAACTTCCTTGATCATCTCTCCACCATAAAGAAATGGCTGCATTTTCTCTAAAAGTTCTTTCTTTCCGTATAAGATTCCTATGCCTGTAGGACCAAGCATCTTGTGCCCTGAAAAAGCATAGAAATCTACATCTAAATCTTTGACATCAACTTTCATGTGAGGAACTGCTTGCGCTCCATCAACCACAAACAAAGCTTTAGATTTTTCTTTAATTATTTTAGAAATTTCTTCAATGGGGTTTATAGTACCTAAAACATTGGAAACATGGGTTAATGATACAATTTTGGTCTTTTCATTTAATAATTCATTTAATTGGTCTAATTTTAAATTTCCTTCTTCATCAATTTCTATGAATTTTAATTTTAAATTATTCTTTTTAGCAAGTTGCTGCCACGGAACAAAATTAGAATGATGCTCCATCTGAGAGATTATAATTTCATCTCCTTCCTTGAGGTCTTGTGTCAAGGAATATGCTAATAAGTTTAAAGATTCAGTTGTGTTTTTAGTGAAAATAATTTCCTCAAACTCAGCATTGATGAATTCAGCAACTTTTTTATGTACATCTTCATAAGCCAAAGTAGCTTCTTCTCCCAATTTGTGTATTGATCTGTGTATATTTGAATTATAATTTTCATAATAATCGCTTACAGATTCAATCACTTGCTTTGGCTTCTGCGAGGTTGCAGCACTGTCTAAGTATATCAATGGTTTTCCATGTACTTTAACATTGAGTATAGGGAAATCTTTTCTTAGTTTTTCAGTGTTTAATTTCATTTTGTTCAAAGAAGCCTTTAACATATTTGTTCCCCATCTAAACTACAGAATTTTCTATTTCTAGCTCTATTAACCTATTCAGCTCTATTGCATATTCTAATGGGAGCTCTTTTACTATTGGTTCTATAAAACCAGATACAATCAGTTTTGTCGCTTCTTCTTCATTTAAGCCGCGGGACATCAAGTAAAATAATTTGTCTTCTCCAATTTTCCCAACAGCAGCTTCATGCGCAATATTAACATCATTATCTTCTACTTCTATGCTGGGAAGTGTTGTTGCCTTGCTTTTATTGTCCAGCATCAGGCCATCGCACCTGACATTCGATTTTGAATTTATAGCCCCTTTTTTAACATTTACTAGGCCGCGATAAGAGCTTATTCCGCCATTTTTACTTATCCCTTTGCTGATTATTGTAGAACTTGTGCCAGGAGCTAAGTGATAGACTTTGCATCCAGTATCCTGCCATTGTCCTTCGCCTGCATAAGCGATTCCTAAGTAATCTGTTTTGGCATTTTTACCCATAAGAATACTGCAGGGGTATAGCATGGTAATCTTGCTTCCCATGTTCCCGTTAACCCAGTCCATAATTCCATCTTCATGGACTATAGCGCGTTTTGTATTGAGATTGTATGTGTTTTTACTCCAGTTTTCTATGCTTGAATACTTCATTCTTGCC
>Ga0187833_10001224_pt1 | contig 29723 bp, 26 predicted proteins | sample ETNtaG_37_FD_167968 | JGI IMG/M metagenome (GOLD analysis project Ga0187833, IMG submission 167968) | Marine microbial and viral communities from oxygen minimum zone, Eastern Pacific Ocean - ETNP2014_SV_400_PacBio MetaG (Illumina Assembly) | ecosystem: Environmental > Aquatic > Marine > Hypoxic...
TCTCAGCGTTCATCTGCGGCGTTGCTTTCGCTTGATGGAGCGCAGGCTACGACGGCGCAAAAGCGCCTTGCATCTAAACGCTGAGAGACCCGCTGCACCCGAAACTTAACCCTGGTCGAGGTACTAGGACATGAGCGGGGAATTCCAGATACAGTAAATCCCTGAATGCTCGGGCTAGATTGCCGAATTTTTTCTTAGTGCCCCGATTTCAGCTGCAGAAAACCCCCAATCAGCCAAAATCTCCTCCGAATGTTCTCCCACCAACGCTGCCGATGATTGAATCGCTGACTGGGTACGACTGAATCTGGGCGCCGGAGCAGGTTGCACGACGCCATCAAACTCGACAAAGGTGTCCCGTGCCTTATTGTGTGGATGATTGGGTGCTTCCGCCAGATCGAGCACAGGGGCAAAACAAATATCGGTTCCCTCCATGATCTCGCACCATTGTGCTCTGGTTCTGGTTTTAAATAACGACTCAAGTTTCTGCCTCAGCTCCGGCCACGCAGCCTGGTCTTGTTGCGCTAGCAGGGCCGGATCATCCAGCCCGGATTTTTCCAATAGCAATGCATAGAACTGTGGCTCTATTGATCCGATAGATATGTATTTTCCGTCACTGCATTCGTAGCTGCCGTAAAAGTGTGCGCCGCCATCTAACTTGTTGCTCTCCCGGTCAGTAGTCCACATATCCAGCGCCAGTAAGCCATAAAAGGGGCTTAGCAGACTCGCTGTACCGTCGGTCATGGCCGTATCGATCACCTGGCCCTGCCCTGAAGTGCTGCGCTCAACCAATGCGGCAAGCACTCCGCTTAGCAGGTACATCGCGCCACCGCCGAAGTCACCAACCAGATTCAGTGGCGGTGGGGGTGGCCGGTCGGCATAACCCATCGCTCCTAATGCGCCGGCAATGGATATGTAATTTATGTCATGCCCGGCAGCCTGGGACAGGGGACCGGTTTGTCCCCATCCAGTCATGCGGCCAAAAACCAGTTTGCCGTTGCGCTCCAGGCAAACATCCGGACCGAGTCCCAGGCGCTCCATAACACCGGGCCGAAACCCTTCAATGAGCACGTCGGCATTTTCTACTAGACGTAACAGCGCTGTGACAGCATCCGGATTCTTCAGGTCCATGGCTAGTGAACGCCGGCCACGGTTCAGTACGGCTTTACGATCGCCCCCGCCGGCCTGGCTGAGTCGATCGATGCGAATTACTTCAGCGCCCATGTCCGATAACATCATGGCGCAGAACGGACCAGGCCCGATCCCGGCCATTTCGATCACTCGTATTCCTGTTAGTGCTCCCATAATTCCTGCATCCCCGACGCCTTTTCAGGAATGATAGGGGATTCAGGGTAGGCATAAAAGGGGATTGATAAAGATAATTTCTCCTTCGTTGCATGTTTTACCCAGCATTGGAAGGTTTTACTTATGAAGGGAATAATTTATGCTGAGCGGTTACTGAGGAGATCCAGGGTAATCAGCAAAATCAGGATGGTGTGATGGAGTTACAAGAAAGAACAGCGTTTATCACCGGTGGCGCGTCAGGTTTGGGCCTGGCGACTGCACAAAATTTTGTCTCAGCCGGAGCCAATGTCCTATTGTATGACCTGAACGCAGAGCTGTTGGAAAAGGCTGCCGGAGAATTGGGCAATCAAGCGATCTGGCATACGGGCGATGTTGCCGATGAGTCGGCAGTAGCCGAGGCCGTTGCCAGGGCGCAAACGGAATTCGGCACAATTCATATCAACGTGAATTGCGCGGGCATAGGCGGTGCGGCACGCACGGTGGGCAGAGACGGTCCCATGCCGCTAGCGAAATTCGAGCACATCGTTCGGGTCAATCTGATTGGCACTTTCAACGTTTTGCGGCTATGTGCTGAAGTAATGCAGGTAAATGAACCACAAAATGAAGATAACGAACGCGGTGTTATTGTCAATGTGGCATCGATTGCGGCCTTCGATGGTCAAACCGGGCAGGCTGGCTATGCGGCATCCAAGGGGGGCATCGTGTCCATGACCTTGCCCATAGCCAGAGATCTGGGCAAGCGAGGTATTCGGGTGAATACAATAGCGCCTGGAGTCTTCGAAACGCCGCTGCTTGCCTCGGCACCTGCCGAAGTGCGGGAGCCGTTGATTGCTATTACCCAGTTTCCCAAACGACTCGGTGAACCGGACGAATTTGCCGACACCGTTCGGTACCTCGTGAATTGCAGCTACATGAACGGGGAAACCATTCGCCTGGACGCCGGGATAAGAATGCCATCGATATAAAGAGAAGCACTGGCTAGCTCGATTATCGATATGGATTTTATATTACAGATCAAACTATCAATTTTGGTATTAAGTTATAAATCTCGTTATCGACTTGAGCTTTAAATAATGAATCCGTTAATCGCGTGAACCGCTAAGTAAAGAGTTAGCAATTAGAAAAGGGGAATTGGAACAATGGCAGATGCATATATAGTTGGTGCGGTACGAACTGCGACGGGTCGCAAAAAAGGCAGGCTGAGTCAGATTCATCCTGTGGACATGGGGGCGGTGGTTGTAGATGAGCTTGTCGATCGAACTGGTATACCCACCGACGCAGTGGACGACGTAATCTTCGGCGTGGTCAGTCAAATTGGTTCTCAAGCCGGTAATCTTGGTCGTAATGTTTCTTTGTCATCCAGACTGGATTTAGAAGTGCCAGGGACCACAATTGATCGCCAGTGTGGTTCATCCTTACAGGCCATTCAATTTGGTGCACAGGCGGTGATGTCCGGCACGCAAGACGTGATTATCTGCGGTGGTGTTGAGGCCATGAGCACTGTGGAGATTGGCTCAAATATTCGCGACGGGCTGGAACATGGGCGCGGCAAGCCAAAGGGGGAACTGCTGGAGATGCAGTATCCGGGCATTCAATTCAGTCAGTTCGATGGTGCTGAACTGATGGCAGAAAAATATGCTATCTCGCGTCAGGAACTGGACGAGTTTGGCCTGCTAAGCCATCAACGGGCAGCCGGTGCTACCGAGCAGGGTTACTTTAAGCAGGAAATAGTGCCGCTTAACATCAAACTGGAAGACGGTAGCGCGGATGTGCATGACCGGGACGAAGGTATTCGTGCCGAGGCTTCGATCGAAGGCATGCAATCGCTCAATGCCTTGCGTGAGGGTGGCGTCATTACCGCGGGTACAGCGAGCCAGATAAGTGATGGTGCCGCGGCCATTATGGTGGCCAATGAGGCCGCGATTGAAAAATACGATCTGCCTGTGCGAGCGAAAATACATGCGCTGGCAGTGGTTGGCTCAGATCCTGTTATCATGTTGGAAGGCCCTATTCCGGCAACGGAAAAGGTGTTAGCGAAAGCAGGAATGACGATTGACGATATTGACCTTTATGAGGTCAACGAAGCCTTCGGCTCAGTGCCATTGGCCTGGGCTAAAGCGGTCGGTGCCGATTTGAAAAAACTTAATGTAAACGGCGGCGCGCAAGCTCTGGGCCATCCGCTAGGTGGCACGGGTGCGAAACTGATGACAACCCTGGTGCACGAACTGGAGCGGCGTGGTGATCGCTATGGTCTGGTCGCAATATGTGAAGGGGGCGGAACGGCTAATGCCATGATCATCGAAAGAATGGACTCGGTTGCTGCATAGTTCACCCATAATGTTGTGGACAACATTAGGAATAATGAGATAGTAGTAATGGCAATCAATTAACTAAACCAATCTGGAAATTCTCTCATGTTTGAAAACTATGTCTCTCCATGGATGGATGAAGAATTACACATCATGCGCGATGCGGTGAAAAAATTTGTCGCGAAGGAATTTGCGCCGCGTGCTTCCACCTGGGAAAAACAGGGATTCGTCGATCGTGATGCCTGGCTGAAGGCCGGTGAGGCCGGTTTACTCTGTGCTTCTATTCCACCTGAATACGGCGGCGGTGGGGGCAATTTCAGACATGAGATGGTGCTGGTAGAAGAGTTGGCATATGCCAATGTCTCCGGTTTTGGCAACGGCGTCCATTCCGGTATCGTGGCGCACTATATTAATAACTATGCCAGTGAAGAGCAGAAACTGAAATGGCTACCAAAGATGGCCAGCGGCGAAATCATATCCGCTATTGCCATGACTGAGCCTGGCACCGGTTCCGACCTGCAGGCTGTAGCCACCACTGGTATTCTGCAAGGTGATCACTATCTGCTAAATGGTCAGAAAACATTTCTAACTAATGGTCAATCTGCAAACTTAATTTGTGTCGTAGTAAAAACCGATCCCGCAGAATCGGCCAGCGGCATTTCCCTGCTGATGGTGGAAACGGAATTGGTCGAAGGTGCTGGAGGATTTTCCCGCGGGCGCAATCTGGAAAAAATCGGTATGAAAGCCCAGGATACATCGGAAATTTTCTTCGATGATGTGGAGGTACCGGCCGAAAATCTACTGGGAGATACTGAAGGCAAAGGCTTCGTGCAATTGATGGAACAACTACCACAGGAGCGGCTCATCATTGCCATTGGGGCCTGTGCCGCCATGGAGACTGCGCTGAGGCATACCAGCGAGTATGTTAAGGAGCGCAAGGCTTTCGGCAAGCGGATTCTGGATTTTCAAAATACTCAATTCCGCCTGGCCGAATGTTACACCGAGGCCAGAATTGCACGCGTGTTTGTCGATGAGTGTGCAGTGAAATTAGCCGACGGCAAATTAGATGCCACAACAGCGGCGATGGCGAAATGGTGGACAACACAAAAACAGTGTGAAATTGTCGACGCCTGTTTGCAGTTCTTCGGTGGTTATGGCTATATGACAGAATATCCCATTGCCAGGATGTTTGCTGATAGTCGCGTACAAAAAATCTATGGTGGCAGTAACGAGATCATGAAGTTATTGATTGCCCGGGATATATAGCGTTTGGAAAAATCCGGGGGGGTGTACTATGACACAGCAACCAACACTTTTAAGGCTTGCAATATTTCTACCGGGTCTGCTGCTGGTAATGCAGGGCTTCGCCGCAGAAACCGGCTATATCCCACCACGCACAGAATTTGGCGTGCCGGATTTACAGGGCATATGGAGCATTGCTACCCAGACCAATCTGGAACGGGCCCAGCGTTTCGATGGCAATCTGGTTATCACCGAAGAAGAGGCATTGCAGATTGAGGCGCGAGTTGCCGCGCGAAACGAAGCCAGTAACAGACCCAGTGATCCGGATCGTGAGGCACCGACGGCAGGACGTAATGTGGGTGGTTACAATACCTTCTGGATGGACCCGGGTGATCGGCTGGCTGTGGTCAACGGTGAAATTCGCACATCAATACTGGTTGACCCACCGAGTGGTAGATTGCCAATTTCTGATGCGGGCAGAGCCAATGTTGCCGCTGCCATGCAGAGACGTCAGTCCTATGATGGACCTGAAGTCAGACCACTGGGCGAGCGTTGTATGGTGGGTTTCGGTTCTTCCGGTGGCCCGCCGAAGTTGCCCGTGCTCTACAACAATAATACGCAGATCGTGCAGACGGAAAGCCACGTAGTGTTATTGGCCGAGATGAACCATGACGCGCGCATTGTTCGTATCGATGCTGAACATCAGGAGCCAGCCATGTATCCCTGGCTGGGTGATTCAATCGGCCATTACGAGGGTGATACCCTGGTGGTTGAAACCACGAATTTTCATCCACAGCAGGGTATGCGCTCATCCCTTGAGCATCGATTTTTTGCTTCACAATCGATGGTGGTAACCGAACGTTTTACCCGGGTTGGTGAGAGTGAAATTCTCTATCAGTTCACGGTTGCAGACCCGGAAAATTATTCGCAGTCCTGGAGTGGCGAACTGCCCATGAACAATTCATCGGAGCAGTTATTCGAGTACGCCTGCCATGAAGGGAATTATGCTTTACCGGGCATATTGGCCGGTGCACGACGAGCGGATTTTGAACGTGTAGATTACGTACCGACTCAGTAGAGCGCGCTGTGCAAAAAAAAACCGCAATAAAAAAGGGTCTCATCGAGACCCTTTTTTACATCGGCATTGCCAATTTTCAGTCTTGCAGCGTAGGAAGCTGGTAACCTTCTTCATCCAGTCTGGCCCGGATGGCTTTCTTATCGATCTTGCCCGTGGAGGTAAGTGGAATAGATTCCACTTCAATCACGTCGTCCGGTAGCTGCCACCTGGCAAAAATACTGAGGCAATGCTCCAATACGGCGTCTGCTGAGATGTCTGCCCCTTCGGCTAACACGATTAAGGCGACCGGTCTTTCATCCCATTTCGGGTGAGGCTGGGCCACGACGGCGGCCTGGGCAATTTCTGCCAGGCCCACGATGTGATTTTCCAGATCGACCGATGATATCCATTCGCCGCCGGATTTTATGAGATCCTTCGAGCGGTCGGCAATCAGCACGTATTCACCGGAATCGATCTTGGCTACGTCACCGGTTACCAGCCAGCCATCGTGAAATTTATCTGGTTGCGGGTCATTAAAATACTCTGAAGCAATCCAGGGTCCCCTGATACACAATTCGCCTACTGCTTCCCCGTCGTGTGGTAATACATTCCAATCTTCGTCGAAGATTTCAATGTCGAGTCCCGGCATTGCTAGGCCAGCCTTGGCGATGTTCTCAAACTGTTCGTCTTCTGAAAGCTTAGTGTGTGAGTGCTTGGCAATTTTTCTCGACAGCGTTCCCAGGGGATTGGTTTCAGTCATACCCCAACCCTGAATCATTTCGATATTATAGTTATCCCAATACCAGCGCATCATGGATAGGGGAGGGGCCGATCCGCCACAGGTTAGTCGGGTCAAGCTACTCAGATCGAACTTATCCGGGTTGGCCTCCAACAGCGCCTTTACGCCCTGCCAGATGGTTGGCACGCCCGATGAGATTGTCACTTTCTCTTCATGTATAAGTTTTATAAAGGCTTCTGGCACCATAAATCTGTGAGCGAAAACCTGCTTGCAGCCAAGCATGGAGGCACCGAATGGTATTCCCCAGCCCATAGCATGAAACATCGGCACAATGCCACATATTGAATCTAATGATGAGAGATTAATCGAGTCAGTAAGACACGCGGCCATGGTGTGCAAATAGGTAGACCGGTTTGTATACATAACTCCCTTGGGTTTTCCGGTAGTGCCACTGGTATAGCAAAGGCCCATGGGAGCGGTTTCGTCTATTTCCGGCCAGTCATACTCAGTGGCTTGCCCGCTGATAAATTCCTCATAGTCAATCTGATTGGCGAAAGAACTTTCTCCACCTTCACCGTTGCGGCAGACCACCAGCAGTTCGAGACAAGGGATTTTGTCCAGTAGTGGTTCCAGCACAGGTAGAAGGTCTTCATCGGCGAAGATTATCCGGTCATTTGCATGATTTATGATGTATTCCAGATCGGTCGTTGAGAGGCGAATATTCAGCGTGTGCAGCACCGAGCCCATTGAAGGGACGCCTTGATAAAGCTCAAGGTGGCGATAGTTATTCCACATAAAACTGCCGACTCGGTCACCGATCTCAATGCCGTGTGCCTTTAGTGCGTGTGCCAGTTGACTGGCTCTTTCCCAGGTTTGCTTGAGGGTTTGCCGATGGCTGCTGGCGGCCAGCATTGTGACGACTTCCACCTCGGGGTCCAGTACGGCACCTCGGCCCAGGATTTTTGACATTAGGAGAGGTGTATTTTGCATAGTCATGCGGGGGGTCTCCGGTGATTGGTTCTATTATTTTTTTGCTAGGGAAGGGTAGCATAGCTGATAAGTGGGTGATTGTTCAAATGGTGCTTTGGGGAATTTTGTACTTTATTCGAAGACTGAAGCAGGCTTTTCTCATTTGCTTCGATGGGCCAATTTGTATTGGATTGTGCCCCCTGGCGAAGCCTGCAAAAGGAATAGTTTATACGCTCAAATGGGCCGTCCCTGGCCCGTCCCGCATTCTTCCCTGTTGCTATTCGCATATAAACTATTCCTTTAGCAGACTTCTTGTTCAGAGCCACTCTGCTTATTTACTGCAGTTTGTGAATTGAAAACTGGGCTTGGCGGGTTTACTCTGGTGGTTGTTTGAACAATCACGTATGGGAATAGAAAGGGGGGAGCGAGATGATTAGTGCTGTGGAGCATCCTAAGAAGACGGTTAGTGTGAAAGGGAAGCGGATGAGTTATGTGGAGATGGGGGAGGGTGATCCTATTATCTTTCAGCATGGAAATCCGACTTCGTCTTATCTCTGGCGGAATATCATGCCGCACCTGGCTGATCAGGGTAGGTGTATTGCCATTGATTTGATTGGGATGGGTGATTCTGAGAAGTTGGCGGATTCCGGGCCGGATCGTTATACCTTGCTTGAGCATCGCGAGTATTTTAATGGGGCGCTGGAGGCGCTGGGTGTGGTGGATAATGTTACTTTTGTTATTCACGACTGGGGTTCTGCCCTGGGTTTCGATTGGGCGAATCGGCATCCGGATTCGGTGAAGGGGATCTGTTATATGGAGGCGATCGTGCGTCCGGTTACCTGGGATGAATGGCCGGAAGCGGCACGTGGTGTGTTTCAGGGCATGCGTTCTCCTGCTGGTGAGGAAATGGTGTTGGAGAAAAACACATTCGTTGAAAGAATTCTACCTGGCTCGGTATTGCGTGATCTTACCGAGGAGGAAATGGCGGTTTATCGTCGACCTTTTGCCAATGCCGGTGAAGATCGCAGGCCGACTTTAACCTGGCCGAGGCAGATTCCTCTGGAAGGTGAGCCTGCCGAAGTTGTGGAGCTAGTTCAACGCTATGCGGACTGGGTAGTTGATTCGGATATTCCCAAGTTATTTATTAATGCTGAGCCGGGTGCGATCCTGACTGGAGCATCGAGGGAGTTCTGCCGAACCTGGGCTAATCAGCAGGAAGTGACAGTCAAAGGGAATCATTTTTTGCAGGAAGATTCGCCCGATGAGATCGGGCAGGCCGTATCGGATTGGTTAAAGGGAATAAATTAAATTTAGTCGGGATCGTCGCTAATAAAGGACATGAAACCGGTTATTGTCGTAGGCCGAGGGGAAGACGCCTAGCCATTGGAGAGTGCTTCCTCGACGTCTCTTAGTTTGTCTTTACCGAAATACATTTCATTTCCGATGAAAAAAGTAGGCGAACCGAAATTGCCTCTTTCGACTGATGCGTTGGTGTTGTCTATCAGTTGTTTTTTTACAGCCGGATCGGCTAACCCATTGATTATCTCTTCTGCTGGCAGGCCTGCCTCGGAGAGCGCCGTGCCGATTACGCCTGGGTCTGCCATGTCCAGTTGTTCTTCCCACATACAGCGATAGATCAGGTCGATATATTGCTCACCCAGATCATGCTCGAGTGCGAAAATCGCGCCCCGCATGATAGCTAGTGTATTGACCGGAAAAAACGGGTTTATCCGGAAGGCGTGTAGCCCGTGTTTGTCGATGAAGCGCTTGGTTTCCAGCGCGTTGTACTCTGGCTTGTTGCGGATATTACCGAATGCTTCCATGGGTGATTTATTGTTGGTTGCCTTGAATACGCCGCCGATGAGGACAGGGACATAAGTGAATTTTATATCGCTGCGCTGTTCTATTTCCGGAATGACCTTGTGGGCCAGATAGGCATTAGGGCTGCCGAAATCGAAATGAAATTCTACTTGCGTTGTCATGCTGGGTTCCTGCCAGGTTAAGCCGGATAATTCCGAAAGTCGCTCGAATTATTCGGGTGTATCACCATTTTTCTCTGAACGGTCGAATGTCCATCTCATGGGTCCAGGCATCGCGAGTCTGGTTGTGCAACAGCCAGTAGGCTTCGCCAACAGACGCCGGATCCATTAGTGTGTGCTCTGGAAGTTCAGCAGGATCAATGCCTCTGTCTCTAAAACGTTCCCTGACAAATTCAGTATTTACTCCCGCATCGATTATCAGGTGTGCCACGTGGATGTTCGCCGGTCCCAGTTCACGGGCTATGCTTTGTGCCAGACCCCTAAGGGCAAACTTGGCACTGGCAAAGGCCGCGTAACCAATTCCACCGCGCAGGCTTGCCGTAGCACCGGTGAAAAAGATGGAGCCTTTGTTCCTCGGTATCATATACTTTGCCGCTTCACGCCCGGTCAGGAAGCCACCCAGGGTTGCCATCTTCCAGACTTTATAGAACACCCGGTGGGTGGTTTCACGGATGGGGAAATTGACATTGCCACCGGCATTAAAGATAACTACTTCAAGCGGACCGATATCTTTTTCAATCGCTGCGAATCTTTCCTCAATCTGTTGTTCTTCCCTGGCATCGAGTGTGTAGCCATAAGCCGTGCCGCCAGCGGCTTCGATCTCTTTAACTAGGGATTCAGTTTTTTCGCCATTTCTCCTGCCCAGACAAACCGTGTAGCCGCCTTTGGCAAAGCGACGGGCAATGGCGGCACCGATATAATCTCCGGCGCCGACTATGAGACAAACAGGGGACGAGGTCATGGACTAGCTATTCTTCTTTAATTAGCGTGGCTTGACAAACTTAAGCGTCATGCGATCGCTTTCGCCGATTTCTGTATACATGGCGCGGTCCGTATCACCCAATCGGTATTCAGGTGGCAGCGTCCAAACTCCTTCAGGATGTACTGTAGTATCTTTTGGATTGGCATTGATTTCGGCTTTGTCTGTTAACTCGAATCCAGCCCCCGCGGCGACCTCAATTACATAGTCCTCAGTTACATAGCCAGTAGTGCGCATGACCTCCATGCCACTACCGGGCCTGGCCCGATGCTCTACTACACCCAGCACGCCACCGGGTTTCAAGGCGGCATAGAATGCGGCAAAAAATTCATGCTCCTGGCCAGCCATAATCCAGTTGTGCACATTGCGGAACGTCAATGCCATGTCGGCGCTCTCAGGGGGAGCAATGGCAACTTCGTTGGGCGGGTTCAGGTGGCGTACTGTAGTTTTGCCATAAATCTCTGGCATGGCGGTAATTTTCGCCTCGAACTCTTCCAGGACTCGTCGCATGTAGGCGGATGAGGCATTGGGTGAGAAGTGGGCCGCATAGAACTTGCCATTGTCCCTCATGTAAGGTGCCAGTACTTCGGTCCACCAACCGGAAGAGGGTTGAATCTCGATCAGAGTCATATCCGGTTCCAAGCCAAAAAACTCTAGCACCTCAATGGGATGACGGAATTGATTGCGAGCAATGTTTGCTTCGCTGCGGTGATCACTCGTTAAAATTTCTTCCAGAGATTGTGCCGCGCAGCAAGAATGATCGGCTGCAAAACTCAACTGGGCACTCAAAGTCAGGGACATGATACAAAGTGCAGGAGCAAAAATTTTTGAAAATTTCATTACTTCGCCTCCAATCGGCTCACTCTTTTTAGTTTCTTACAAATTTACTCGCTTTATGATCGCCAACGGATAATCCCCAAATCTGGCCATATTCATCTACAGCGATTCCTTCGGGAAAGCTGGTGCCGCCGTGGGGTCCCGGGTCGGGTATAAATTCCCTGACAATACCGTCATTCACGCTGCCAATTCGAATGCCTCTGTGAAAACCTGGATTGTAACCATATTGACCTTCGATCGCTCGCGATTCAGAGTCTACTACATACAGAACATCATTGAGTATTCTGACCCCGCTGGGGCGGCCGAACTGCGTCCACTCATCGATATATTCGCCGTTGGGAGAGAGTATCTGAATGCGATTATTGGTGCGATCGCCGACAAAAATTCGGCCCTGTGAATCGATAGCTATCGAGTGGGGGCAATCAAATTCCAATGGACCATCACCCTTGTTACCCCATGCCTCGATGAATTCACCCTCAGGGGACAGATGCACGATACGTCCATTCGAGCGCTGTGCAATATGACCGTCGACCACGTAGATATCACCGTTGGGGGCTATGGCTAAATCCGAAGGCTCGTTAAAAAGCTCATTAGTCTCTCCTCTTACGCCGGGCTGACCCAGTTCCAGCAGTAGCTCGTCGCGCTGGTTAAACTTGAAAATCTGGTTTCCCTTGGTGTTCTCCTCAACGCCGGCATCAACGATCCAGACATTGTCATCCGCATCCAGAACGATGCCGTGGGGGAAGACAAACATCCCGGCGCCAAAACTGGTTAACAGATTGCCATCCGGGCCGAATTTTAATATGGGATCGACATCTGATCCGGTACAGGTATTGGCTCCGCAGCGCTCAAAAACCCAGATGTTACCCTCAGAGTCCACATCGATGGCATTACCCGAGCCCATTTCGCGCCCGGCTGGCAATGTCACTATATTTTCATAGCTTGTATAGCTATTGGGTAAATCGGGTAGTTCGGTGTTTTGCTGTGCAAATACGGCGGTTAACTGGACGGAAGCGACAGCGGAAAGAGCAAAGAAGTAACGCAGGGATTTAAGGCACCTCTGATTAATTGCATATGGCCTCTGCGTGATCTGAAGCGTACAGGTGCAAGACGCGCTTTGCCGGTAATGGCCGTAGCCCTTGGCAAGAAGTGCAACGCCGCAACTGTGCGCTTCAGGGCACGCCCTTCGGGGCCTACAGGCTGTTCCGCACTCCGCGTTGCCAGTTTTCGACAGGCGGACGCATGCCTTCAAAATGGCGCCTTGATTGCGAAACAGCCTGTAGGCCAGAGGCCGTATGCAATTAATCAGAGGTGCCTTTATATTCACAAGATTTTTCACCTGATTGCTATACATGAATTGTTCCTTTTTTTGTGCCGCGCAGCAAGGAAATCCGACCGCAATGTCAGCCACCATGGTTTCGGCCGTTTTGGCGATTTTGTCCGTTGCGAGAGCAGAGCCCTGCAGAAAACTTCGTTTGTTGAACTTTGAGTTGACTGTCGTCTGGCTCTCCCCGGAGTCAAACTATTACCGGGCTGAGAGGGAAACTACCACCGAATTATCAGGAGAACCAGAGTCTAATTGCAATACTTTGTGGTAGGGCATGAGCTCGATTTCTGGAATTCCGGGGGAAGCTATCCAATTACAGGAATTGGCTGGGGTTTCTGTCAGGTAGTTGACTCTGGATGGGCATAAAAAAACCCCCGCTTAGCGGGGGTTTTAAAAGGGCATATGAGGATCGCTTCGTGTCTCAACTTAGCGTCTCAGTGTATAAGACCAGTAGCAGTAAAATAAATTTCACCACAGGTTGAAGTGTTTTTCATACCAAATCACTCGCATCAGGCATCTGTCTCCGAATGAGTGAGTAAATCAGTGAAATAGCTTGGAACAAGCTCTGAGGCCAGACCGTAAATGCGTTCATCGAAGGATGAGCCGGTTTCTTCCAGATTCAGTTCTACAGTATGCTCCTTGCGAACCTTTGCCGTCTGGTAGAAGCCAGAAGCCGGGTAGACATTGCCTGAAGTCCCAATTGAAATAAACAAGTCACAGGCCTCTAACGCGTGATTAATTTCATTCATATGAAAGGGCATCTCCCCAAACCAGACTATATGGGGCCGCAAATTTCCTTCGGAGCGACAGCAGCGGCAGGGCGTATCGAAACTGATATCTTCCCGAATATCAAAAACCAGCTTTGAATTCTGGCAACGCATTTTCAGTAATTCGCCATGCAGATGGAGAATATTCTGGCTGCCCGCTCTTTCGTGTAAATTGTCAATGTTTTGCGTAATCAGTAAAAATGATCCACCAAAATCATGTTCAAATTTAGCCAGAGCGGTATGCCCTAGGTTGGGTTTTACTTCTGCACTGAGTAGCTGGCGGCGCCGTTGATTATAAAATTCATGTACCAGTTGAGGATTTCTCTCGAATCCTTCTGGTGTGGCGACTTCATCTACAGGATGGTTTTCCCACAGTCCATCAGCAGCGCGAAAAGTCTTGATGCCAGACTCGGCGGAGATGCCGGCACCGGTTAGAACTACCACAGACCTGAGTGTGTTGATCATAGCGTGATCATATCACGGGTTTGTCGAATAGTGAGTTTACCGGCGAGGCGTTATAATGTGCAGGTTCAGTAAAGTGATTGGCGATAAGCGAACAGCAGGAGCCGCATCAAATATGTTTAAAACCAAATCTCATCACGATGATGTGCTGAGCTATATAACAGAAAACCTGTAGCTAAAGCACGAGACGCAGCCGATGCAGCTCAATTTCAGGCAGTATTCTACTCAGGGTGCACCACTGGTAATTCTGCATGGTCTATTTGGCAGCCTTGGCAATTGGGGGCAACATAGTAAGGAACTGGCGGAGAAGTTTGCTGTGTACGGGCTGGATCTGAGAAATCATGGGGCTTCGCCGCACAGCGATAAGATGAGCTATCCATTAATGGCTGAAGATGTTCTGGCATTTATGGATAAGAACAATATCGATAGCTGTCATTTGATCGGCCATTCCATGGGCGGCAAAGTAGCGATGCAACTGGCTTTGGATCATCCTGGCAGAATTAATCGGTTGATTATCGTGGATATAGCGCCGGTCAGCTATCCAGCATCCGCAGGCGGACACGACGAGATATTTGCTGCGATGGAGGCTATTGATTTAGGAAATTTGCAATCCAGAGTTGAGGCTGATGAAATAATGAAGCCCTATGTTGATGAACCAGACATCCGGCGATTTTTGTTGACTAATCTGCACAGGAGCAGTGAGGGCGAATTTTTCTGGCGTTTGAATCTTGTGGCGATAAAAGCCCATTACGACAAATTACGAGAAGGCATTACAAGCAAGCGCCCATTTGAGAGGGCTGTATTATTTGTAAAAGGGGCCATGTCGAATTATATACGGAAAGAGGATGAGCAAGCCATACTCAGTCTGTTTCCTCTTGCCAGCGTGAAAATAGTCATGAATGCCGGGCATTGGCTGCATGCAGAAAAACCACGAGCATTCCAGTCAATTGCAATGAACTTTCTAATCGAAGCTGAGGAATAGTGCGGTGACCGTATTAAGTATAAACGTAAACAAAATAGCGCTGCTGCGAAATTCAAGAGGGAGAGATTTTCCCAATGTGGTGAATTTTGTTGAGCAGGCATTACAGCTTGGGGTCAAGGGTATTACCGTGCATCCGCGACCCGATGAGCGGCATATTACCCGGCAGGATGTTTTCGACATCAGCGATCATCTGACTGCTTATTCTGATGTGGAGTTCAATATTGAAGGCTATCCGTCAGAACAGTTTCTCGATCTGGTTTGTTCAGTAAAACCAGCGCAGGCTACGCTGGTACCCGATGCGCCTGGCCAGTTGACCTCTGATCACGGTTGGGATGTTGCAGCAAACGAAGACCTGTTATCGGATGTGCTTGAACGGCTGCGGGACTCAAGTATTCGCAGCAGCTTGTTCATCGATCCCTCAGTTGCCGCTATCGAGCAGGTACCAGCGGTTAAGGCCGACAGGGTCGAGCTTTACACGGAAGAATACGCCGCGAGTTTTGGCACCAGCCAAGAAGGGGAAGTATTTAACCGGTATTTTATGGCCGCAACTCGGGCTACCGAACTGGGCATCGGGCTGAATGCAGGTCACGATCTCGATTTGGTCAACTTACCTCGGTTTCTCAAGATACCCAATATTCTGGAAGTATCCATTGGCCACGCACTTGTGGTGGAGTCGTTGCAATACGGAATGTCCTGTGTGATCGAAAAATACCTGGCCATAACCAGAGTCTGAGGTATCACAAAAACATATCGAGTTAAATTAAAAGATTAGACTAGCATTTGTGTGTGATACACCCATTTTATTGATGGTGCCATACGTGTAGGACGCAAGCTTGGAATAAGGGATTGTTTTTTTTGCTCCTATGGGCCGTTATGTACATGGACGTACGGTATGCAGGTTTTGCAGGAGCAAAAACCTGGGTGGTAAAGGTGCCGGAGGGATTAAAAATTAATCCCTCCGGCACCTTTACCTTTAGGAAGACGCAATCAGCAGGAATAATTCTCAGCATCAACAGTCGCTTACCACGGCGACTGCTGCCTCTATTTCCACTTAAATTTTCTCTTAGCAAAGGCTTTTTCCAATTCCCGTGCCGTAAACTGCGCACGATGTAGTATGCTGCTCATCTTTTTACAGAGTTGGTAGCTGAATTACTTCATGATTAATCGAGTACACGGTACAGAGGACAGTCTCTATTTTGGCTACTGGATTATTGTGGCCGGATTTATCACCCAGTTTGTCGCTGTAGGCATGACAAACTATGTGGTGGGCTCGTTCATGATACCCATGACTGAAGAATTCGGCTAGACCCGGGCTGAGTTCTCTGCCTCCCGGTCAATCGGCCAGATTGTCATTGCATGCACCGGGTTCGTGATCGGTTCCTATATTGATCGGTTTGGCGGCAGACCATTTATTGTTGTGGGCGGAATCGTTCTGTCCGTTTCCCTCTACAGCTTGAGTGGCATCAGCACACTTTCTCAATGGCTGGTGTTAAATGGTTTAATACTCACCATCGGTGCCGCCATGATCGGAAATCTAGTTGTCAATGTGACGTTGGGGAAATGGTTTGTGGAGCGCCGCGGCAGGTCGGTGGCACTGGCGGGCATGGGCATTTCACTGGGAGGGATTTTGTTGCCACCCATAACCACCTGGATAGTGGATGCGTTTGGCTGGCGGACTTCCTGGCAATTGTTGGGATTTGGTGCCGCCCTTCTCACGTTGCCTATGGCTTTGATAGTCCGGCGCAGTCCAGAAGACTACAATCTGTTTCCGGATGGGAAAACCCGGCAACAGGTGGCAGAGGGGCAGGCCGCTGCAGCTAAAGCTGATTACGACAAGTCGATGACGCGCTCGCAAGCGATGCGCACTTCCAGTTTCTATTTTCTGGTACTGGCGTTTGGCCTGTTTCAAATTTCCATTACCACGATGCTGCTCCAAACTATTCCGCTAATGACCGATGCCGGCTATTCCCGCCTGGTTGCCTCATCGATGATTTCCATCGCTTCCGTCCCGGCTTTTTTTAGTAAGCCGCTATGGGGAATATTGATCGATCGTCACAGTGCGAAAAAACTTGCCGCCATAGGTGCGACCATAACCGGCTTGTCGGTAATGCTGATAGTATTCAGCGTTGCAGCACACATCGATTTACTGGTCTATGGAGGGTTTTTATTCATGGGCCTTGGCTGGGGAGGTCTGCTGCCCCTGCAGGAAGTGATCTGGGCATCTTTCTTTGGTCGTCGCTATCTGGGTTCGGTGCGCAGTACGGCCATGCCATTTACCTTTGGCATGTCAGCGCTGGGTCCGGTATTGGTGGCGTATTACTACGATCTGGTCGGTAATTATGACCTGGCATTGCTTGCTATCGCTGTCTGTAACCTGGCATCTGCAATCATGTTGTATCGAATCAGGCATTCTGATGCTGCCGCTTTACTTGACCCTTCAGTTAGTGATGCTACAGGGTAAGCACCACAATATATAGTATGTTATAGATTATTAAAACCCTATAGCACTTTTTTGCTAAATTAAACTACTAGACCAAAACTGTGATGTAGTGCACATGCTCCTAATATTCGACGTAGTAGAAATTCTCTAAATATGATACTTATTGGTTATGACGCAACTACAATGCAAAATTTCAGACGTTGTTTTGAGAAAACCCCGGGGCTTGTCCTCGCGCCTGTTTTTTTGTGTTTATAGTGGGCCAAACGCCATCGCGTTTGCGCGACTCAGTTCCAGAACATCAGCACCGGCAAAGCACGCTCGGTCTGAACAGGACGTGCCAGGTGTCAGTTATTGTCTGAAAAATATTGAAGTGTCACAAAACTACCGTAACAAAGGCATCGGTTCAGCGCTGCTGGATGAAATAATTCATTTCTGCAAAGACGAACGGGTCTCTTCAATTTACGGTGAAGCAAAGGGCAATATTTCAGTACTGCGCAGATGGTAAGAGCAAAAAGGTTTCGAGCTAGACAACACAAATAATATTCAACTATCTCTGCCGTAGAACAATTCTACTTCAGCATTGGCTGCAATACCGGCCAGACATTTTCCAAAATCATAAATTGAGCTTCAGCTTTGGGGTGCAGGCCATCGTTCTGCATGAGTTCCGGTTGCTGCGGAATTCGGTCTATCAAAAACGGCACCAGGGGTAGATCTTTGTCTTTGGCAATATCAATAAACTGCTCGAAGAATGGCAAGGTGTAGCGCGGGCCGTAGTTGGGGGGAATCTGTATGCCAGCTAATAGTACATCAGCACCGGATTGCTGAATCAGGTCGATCATGGTTAGCAGGTTTTCTCTGATGACGGTCAGCGGTAGTCCTCTAAGACCGTCGTTAGCACCCAGTTCCAGGATCACCAGGGCAGGACTAAAACTGTTGAGCATCGCCGGTAGTCTGGCTAATCCGCCAACCGTTGTTTCGCCACTGACACTGCCGTTAACCACCTCAAAAGAGAAAGATTCCTGCTCCAGCTTCTGTGTCAGCAGATTCACCCAGCCGTCCTCTTCCGCAATGCCGTAGGCAGCACTGAGACTATCACCGTAAACCAGCAATACCGGCTCAGATTCTGCCGCCCAGCCGGAACCGATTGGCAAGAGCAATATTACAAAAATTAATTTTATGATGAGTGATTTCATCTGCTTTTACGTACTTATACCTTATTGAGGGCCGGATAATGCCAAGTGGGACGAAATCTGCCCCAAGCCTGATTTTATAGAGCAAAATGCGATATGCAAAGAACTGCTGCGGTAAAATGCCTAACCCCGGGGCTTAATTGGACTATAATGCACGCAGTTTCTATCTGAAGTGAGCCTGATACATGATTCGTACGGAGAACCTGGTAAAGAGTGTAGACACCAGTGAAGGACTCTTGACCATACTGGAAGATGTCAGCCTGGAGATTGCGACCGCCGAATCAGTGGCTATTGTGGGGGCATCCGGTTCCGGCAAATCCACTCTATTAGGGCTTATGGCTGGCCTGGATGGTTCAACATCGGGTGATGTCATATTGGATGGTCATCGTCTATCGCAGATGGATGAGGAACAGCGTGCCGTGTTACGCGGTGAGATGGTTGGTTTCGTTTTCCAGTCCTTTCAATTACTGCCCAGTCTCACGGCCCTGGAAAATGTTATGTTGCCCATCGAACTGAAGGGCGATCCCGAGGCTAATTTGAAGGCGAAACAGCTACTGGAGAGAGTCGGGCTTGAAGAGCGCTGGCACCATTATCCTAATCAACTCTCTGGTGGCGAGCAGCAACGTGTGGCTATCGCCCGGGCGTTTGCAACCCAGGCCAGGATATTATTTGCCGATGAGCCCACCGGAAATCTGGATACGGCCACGGGGAAAAAAGTCGTTGACCTGCTATTCGACTTAAACAGAGAGTTCGCTACAACCCTGGTGCTGGTTACCCATGATGAGCGACTGGCCCAAAGGTGCAATCGCAGTATACGATTGGTTGCCGGTAAGAAAGTCAGCGATGCGAAGAATGAGGAACCCACCGTTGTCTGAGCAACAGGTAGCCACCCTGGAGGACAGCAAAAATCTCGCAACACTGCTGCCACTGTCCCTGCGTCTGCTCTGGCGTGACTGGCAGGGCGGTGAATTGCGCCTGTTATTTTTTGCCCTGGTTATGGCAGTAACCTCGGTGACGGGTATTGCCCTGTTTACCGATCGGCTGGAAAGCGCCCTGCTGCTGGAGTCGGCTAATATGCTGGCGGCAGACCGGGTATTTTTCAGCCGACGCGAGGCACCCGAGGAAGTCATCATCGAAGCCGAATCACGTGGTCTGAATACGGCATCAACGCTCTCCTTCACTTCCATGGCTTTTTCTGATAACAGCAATATGCTGGTTGCCGCCAAGGCGGTGAGCAATGCGTATCCCCTGCGTGGCGAGCTGATCGTCGCCGATGCGCCTTTTATCCGCGGAATCCCCACAGAAGAAGGTCCGGCTGTGGGCGAGGCCTGGCTTGAATCCCGCGCTCTACCCGCATTGGAAATTGCAGTGGGTGATTCGGTTTACCTGGGTGAGGCTGAACTTACTGTTAGCAAGATATTAATCGCTGAACCAGACCGACAGCAGGGAGGCCTGATCGACAATGTGGGCCCCCGCATAATGCTCAACATGGCCGATGTAGCGCAAACCAATGTCGTACAACTGGGCAGTCGGGTTTCTTACCGCTATTTGTTTTCTGGCGACCTGGCAGATCTGGAAGGCTATGAGGCCTGGTTGCGCGAGGAATATCCACGTACCTATCGATTGCGGGATGTGCGCGATGAAAGTGAAGAGATCAGCGATGCACTGAACAAGGCAGAGAGTTTTTTGTTACTGGGTAGTTTATTTGCGGTCTTACTCGCCGGCATCGCCATCGCTTTAACTGCAAAACGCTACAGTGAGCGCCATTATGATTACGTGGCCATATTGAAAACCCTCGGCTGCACGTCCTCCCAGATCTCGGCTATTTATTTTTCGATCCAGTTGGTACTGGCGACCATCGCCATCGTTGTCGGTTGCCTGTTAGGGTGGCTGGTGCACCACTTGATACTTCAGTTCTTAAATTCGATTCTTCAGATTGAATTGCCGCCGGCCAGTTTTGAGCCCTTTGTCATTGGGTCACTAACTGCCGTGGTGTGTTTGCTATCCTTTGCTTTGCCTCCGCTGCTGGCACTGCGGGAAACCCCACCGCTTAGAGTCTTGCGAAAGGATTTGAGTCAGCAGACATTCGGGGCAAACCTGCCTTATATTTTTGGTGTGCTCGGTGCTGTTTTTCTCATTTTCTGGTACAGCCAGGACCTTGTACTCACCTCTGTTCTGGTTTTCTCGGTGGCTGGAATAATAGTATTGCTATCCATAATTTCCTATATCTTGCTTCACTCCGGCAATTCTGTCGGGATGAAAGCCGGCAGTGCCTGGAAGCTGGCTATGACCGCAGCGCGTCGGCGCAGAAAACAAAATGTCTTACAGGTCATGGTATTTTCCGTAACCATCATGTCATTGCTGGTATTGACCCTGCTGCGAACCGATCTGATCTCTGACTGGCAGGCACAGTTGCCAGAAGATACGCCCAACCATTTCATGATGAACATTACTGAATCTCAAATACCAGGCATACAGGCATTCTTTCGGGAGAATGGCGTAGCAGACAATGTGTTTTATCCGCTTATCAGTGCCCGGGTAACTGCCATCAATGGTGTCGCACCAAATCCCCGCGGTCGTCTCAACGACGATGATGACCAGCGCGGCAATATAACTGAGAGTCAGTCAGAAAGTAATGAGTTGGAAGAAACTGAGATCACAACCGACGGAGACGAGTCCGCACAAGCGGATCAGCAGGGAGCGGCAGACTCATCATCACCGGATAGTCAAAACCGTGGCAGGCGACGAATCGGCAGTCGACAGGTGACCTGGGCCGAGCAATTGCCGGATGATAACCGCGTGACCACTGGCAACTGGTGGGATGAAGACATGCAGCCTGGCTATGTTTCCATAGAGGAGAGCTATGCTGACTGGCTGGATATTCAGGTGGATGACATTCTGGAATTTAAGATCAATCAGCAGACGATTTCGGCAGAGGTGCATAACCTGCGCAGCGTGCGCTGGGATAATATGCAGCCAAATTTTTATATCATCTATTCACCTGGCACGATTAATCATTTAGGCGCAACTTTCCTCTCCACAGCCTTGATGGAGCGGGAGCAAAAAGTTTTGCTCAATGACCTGGTACGGCTTTTTCCAACCATTGTTGTAATAGAAATTGATGCGCTAATCGAACAGGTACAAACTATCATTGCCCAGGTTACTTCGGCTATTGAGTTGATTTCTGCCCTGGTGCTGGTTTGCGGTGCACTGGTACTGCTGTCCTGTGTAAACGCTACCTTGGATGAACGCTTTCATGAGAATGCGATTTTGCGAACTTTGGGGGCTGGGAAACGGCTTATCCTGTCCAGTCTGTTTATTGAATTTTCAACTATCGGTGTGATCGCTGGATTTATTGCGACACTTGGCGCTGAAGGAAGTCTGTATTACTTACAGGAAGAGGTTTTTGAACAGGACTTCTTTTTCCATTATTGGGTGTGGTTGGCCGGGCCGGTATTGGGCATGCTGGTTATTGCTGCGCTTGGCGTTAACTCGACGCGGAAAGTCGTGAACATCAGTCCGCTTAATGTGTTGCGGCGTGTGGTTTAGAAAATAGTCGGAAGAAAGATCAATCCCTCCGAAAAAATGATCAAGTGCAGTTTCGTAGTCGCACTTGGCCAGTGGCAGACATGAATTTGATATTTCTTGCCGTGACACGCCGTGAATACATCCCTGTAGGCTTGGCGCCAGCATCCCTGCTGGCGAAGCTTCCGCTTCCTGCTCACGCCCCTCACCTACATCCTCGTAGGCGACAGTCACAGCAAGAAATATCAAACCCATGTCTCTTAACGATTTGAGCTGGGTTCTGTTCCTTAATATTAACTTAAAAACTACTTAACATACTGCCTGACACTTGCCCTGACCTGTGACAGGTAGCTGCCGCCAAACAAAACCAGATGGTTGAGAAGGTGATACAGATTATAAAGTGGTGCACGTTCGCGCCAATCTCTTGCTATCGATGAGGCTTGTTCGTAGCTGGTGTAGAAGTCTCTGCCGAAGCCGCCGAATAGAAGAGTCATGGCTAATTCGGCTTCTGCCCAACCCCAATAGGCGGCAGGATCGATTAACGCGGGATTGCCCTTATTGTCACAATGAATATTACCGGACCACAGGTCACCATGGATGAGAACAGCGGCTTGTTCTGGAATCCATTGTGATAATTTTGCGGCGAGGGTTTCGATCGAGCGGACATCGGAAGAGTCCAGGTGTCCCAGATTAAAGGCTGTCTGCATTAAATTCAGAATGCGATATTGAGCAAAGAACTTATGTCCATCATCGCTTAGGGTGTTCACTTGAGGGGTGGAACCGCAGTAGTTGTCAGCAATAAATCCGAAGCTGGTCTTTGACTCTCGATGCAACTTCGCTAATCCGGTCCCCAGCACATGCCAATAATTGGGAGCCGGAGTGCCTTGTCCAAGGTCTTCGAGTAAGAGAAAGTCAGTTGCGCAGTGGATAACTTGGGGTACCCGCAATGCACCGGCCTGACCGAGAGCTTCCAAACCCGTTTTTTCGGCAGTGAAAAAGTCAGCAGGGGGGCTGTCCTGTTGCTTTAGAAAAACACTCGAGCCATCTTCCAGGTGAATTCGCGTGGTGTTGTTAATGCAGCCGCCCCCCACAGGCTCCAGCCGGTTTATTGCACCGAATCCATTTGACTGCAGCCAATTGCCAATTTGCTCTGTCATAGGCACAAGTCTATGCTATCTGATAAACGGAGGCAGACTTTTTTGTATGGCGACAAGAATCTAGTCATATTTAACACTTAACTTAAATAGAGTCGTAGCGAGGGCGTCAGGGCGCTGGCTTGGACACTATTTATGGATGGGTGCCTATTTTGAGGTATAATCGGCGCCTGCGGTCTGGTTAAACCAGGGATCGATAGACGAATTCGAGGAGCCGACATGAACACGAGTTCAATTCGACGCATTAAGAATGTCACGGCGGCATTAATCGCATTGACAGGACTATTGCTTGCCAATATGGCAACAGCTCAGATGCTGTCTGAAGTCACGGATAAATCCTGTGTCTACGGAAATTGTGTGGACGGACGAGGCACGATGGAACTGGTTACGCCCTATGGCAATGGTGAGTATGTTGGTAATTTTCGCGATGGGGAATTTGATGGCACCGGTCGACTGGAAATTCCATTATCCTTTGTCGCCAAGGCGGTCTACTCAGGCAATTGGAGCAGAGGAATTCGCAGCGGGCGCGGAAAGTTCTGGAATGGTAAAGGCAATTTATATATTGGGGAGTGGCTGGGCAACAAGCGACACGGACGAGGGTCCTATTTCTTTAACCTTGCCGAATGGAAAGAGAACGAGCATACAGAATTCTGGCTGATTGAAAATACAGAAAATTACTCGGGTGAGTTCATTAATGATTTATACCAGGGAGAGGGAACCTATCGCTGGGCAAACGGCAGCAAATTTATTGGTGGTTTCTTTGCTAATGAAAAACATGGGCGTGGTATTTATTATTACGAGACCGGGACGCAGCGGAAACAACTCTGGAATTATGGCGACTTTATCGAATAGCGTGTACGCCAGCGTGCCGGGTGCAGTAGATGGAGTTTGAATCCCTGCGGCGCGAATATCTGCAAGGAGGTCTCAAGCGAGAAGACCTTGCTGATGACCCTCACGAGCAGTTTTCCCTCTGGATGCAGCAGGCCCTGGAAATGGGAATCGGCGATCCCACCGCAATGACTGCTGCCACGGTTTCGAAGACCGGCCAACCCAGTCAGCGCATCGTCCTGCTAAAGCACTTCAGTGAGGACGGATTGGTGTTTTATACCAACTACAATAGCAGGAAGGCCCGGGACCTGATTGCCAACCCCCATATAAGCCTGCATTTTCCCTGGCACGCCATTGACCGGCAGATAAAGATTGGCGGTACGGCAGAAAAGGTTTCTGTCGCCGAATCACTCAAATATATTATTACCCGACCCAAAGAAAGTCAGCTTGCTGCGCTGGCCTCGCGTCAGAGTGAGGTACTTTCTTCGCGGGCATTGCTGCTTAACCAATATGAGTCATTGAAACAGAAGTTTGCTAAGAGTGAGATCCCGTTGCCGGATTTCTGGGGTGGCTACCGCGTAAAGATGCGGGAAATTGAATTCTGGCAGGGTGGGAAGAACCGGCTGCACGACAGGTTCAGATATTCACTTAACGAAACAGATGAGTGGGTGATTGAACGACTGGCCCCGTAATCTTTCACAGGTTCACGGAGTTCCGTAAGCGGGCTGCCTGGAAAGTTTCGCGCACCTTGAGTACCACTTTCAGCAGTTGCCATAAAAAAGCCCGCAGAACCAAGTGGCTCTGCGGGCTTTTCATTTTATCCCAAAAGACTTCTACTAGTGCGGTGCAGCAAGTCCTTCGTGTGCGCCAGGCAATGCCATAGCGGTAAGTGACGCGCCGGTTTGCAATATAATATATTGATAACCGTCATGAACCCATGAGCTCATGCCGTAGCGGCTTCTTGCCGGTGCTTCAAATGAACCCACTTGCTCACCGGTAGCCTTATCAAGGGCATAGATCATGTCAGTTCCGTCACTGGCCTGGTTGCCATAAATGATCAGATTCTTGGTGACCATCATGGGGCCGGCTGAACCTGAGCCGGTATTGCCGATGTCTACACCATCCAGCTCAGGAAGATCCAGAATGCGCTGAGGTGTATAACCAGCCGGGGTCATCCACAGATGATCTCCGGTGTTCATGTCGATAGCAGTAATACGGCTATAGGGCGGCTTCCACAGGGGAATACCCAGCGGATGCCTGGCTCGTGAACCGCCGTTTCCGGCGGCATAGCGTGACAGAGTCACACCGGTTGGTGCCTCATAATAGGTATCGGCTTCTTCACCGGTGACCAATGTTCGCGAACCACAACCAGAGCTGGAAATTATGTACATAATTCCTGTTTCCGGATCAGCAGAAGGTGGATGGGTAATATTTACCGCACCGCCCGGGCATTGTAATGAACCAAGAAGACCAGCAGGATTGTTTCTTTCAACCGGCGGATTGAAAACACTGCCCAATTGATATCCAACAACTGCTTCAAGCGCCTGGCGGCGAATCTCCGGAGTGAAATCAACCAGGGTCTCTTCACTTATGCCCTGCATATCAAAAGGCAGAGGTTTGGTGGGGTTAGGCTGCGTAGTGGCCAGTTGCTCACCAGGAACATTGGATTGTTCCACAGGCTCTTCTACGATTGGCCAGATTGGCTCACCAGTTGCCCGGTTAAATACGTAGGTTCGACCTTGCTTGGTGGCTTGGGCGACGATAGGTGTTGGCCCACTGTCAGTCTCAACATCCAGTAGAATCGGTGCCGTTGGCGTATCGTAGTTCCAGATATCATGATGCACCATCTGGAAGTGCCAGGCCCTTTCACCGGTACTTGCATTCAATGCAATCAGACTGGTGCCGTAAAGGTTATCACCAGGGTGATGTCCACCATAGTAGTCGATGGTGACGCCATTGGTTGGAATGTAAACCATACCCAGGTCCTGATCTGCCGAGATCGGCGCCCAGGAAGAGATATCGCCGGTGGTTTGCCAGGCATCGTTTTCCCAGGTTTCATGACCGTATTCGCCAGGCTGTGGAATAACGTTAAACTTCCACATAAACTCGCCAGTAGTGGCATCGTAGCCCAGAATATCGCCAGCAACATTCTCAATACGGGACTGATTATAGCCCTGCTCTGCCGAGTTACCCACTACAACAACACCGTTTACTACGATCGGTGGTGACGAGGAAGTGATATAACCGCGCTCTAAAGGAAGGCCTGCATACGGGTCATACGGATGGCCAAGATCTTTCAATAGATCGACCACACCAGTATTAGGAAAACCATCAATGGGGACTGGTTCACCAAAATTTTCCAGTGGCCTGCCGGTTTTTGCATCTAGCGCAGTAAGGAAAAATCCCGGTGAAATGGTGTAGATAACACCACGGCCATTGATCTCAGCATAGCCGACGCCTTTACCGTAATCGGCGCGCATGGAATAGGCCCAGCGGCCAGTATCCGGTTCACGATAGGACCAGATAGTGCCACCGGTTTTCGGGTCGATGGCAACAACATGGCGACGCGCGCCGGCAACGGTATACAGTATGCCGTCGATGTAACTGGGAGTAGATCGGCCACTTATTGCCTCAAAGCTGCCACCATCCCATTCCCAGGCCACTTCCAGATCTGAGAAATTATCCACATCGATCTGGGTCGCGGGAGAAAAACGGGTGTGGGCAAAGTCGTTGCCGAGCGTAGTCCATTCCACGGTTGGTTCATTCTGCGCCAGGGCGCCGAGTGAAAAAAGCAACACGGCTCCGGCTACAGCCAGATGGCTCAGTGACCGAAACATTGAACTGATTATTAGCTTCGTTCTTGTCATTATAAATCCCTCTTGGATGCAATCGTAAGATGGTGAATTTCTGAAAAAACTGTGCTCGTAATGTCAAGCTGACCCAAGAGATTAGCGCAGTCTGAATGCTTTGTCATCTATCACTTTTAGTGTGACACTGTATCTGCATGGGAAGCTTGTAAATAAGGCGTTCTGACCGGCTTAAAACCTCCCAATTGCGTAGCTTTCCGCGATATTTATCCGATAGTGACATTTTGTTACTTGGTCACTTTAAATGTCGTTTTCGAGCGTTGCGACGAGTCTTCAAAGCCTGGAAAAACTGCCGGGATTTCATACCCTGGTTCAGTATGCAGATTAAGGCTTACTTCCAGCTCCTGAGTTTCTTCTGCTCCAGTTGTTGCTTTAAGCGAGCATACTGAGGTAATCCATTCTTAAAATTGGGATAATCCTCACCACGAATGAGCGGTCTGAAGTATTCCCGGGCCGCATCAGTAATATGAAAACCATCGCGGCATATGTAGTTGCGCGGCATCATTTTTTCAATATTCGCCACGTCAGCAAGCCTGGCTTCACCGATTCGCCAGGTATATCTCTTTCCCTTACCCCGAATAATGGCTGGCATTACTGCATTTTTACCCTTTAGCGCGAACTCGACTGCGGCCTTGCCTACGGCGTAGGCCTGTTTTACATCGGTAGCGGAGGCAATATGCCGGGCAGCGCGCTGCAGATAGTCGGCCACCGCCCAGTGGTATTTATAACCCAGCTCGTCCTTGATCAGATTGGCGATCAGGGGAGCGACCCCACCGAGCTGGGCATGACCAAAGGCATCCCGGCCACCGGTATCGACCAGAAAGGAGCCATCAGCATTCTGGGCACCTTCCGATACCACGATGGCGCAATAACCAAATTTTTTCACGCAGCGTTTAACTTTGTTCAGGAACTTTTCTCTATTGAACGGGATTTCCGGGAACAGGATGATATGCGGTGCATCGCCTTCCTGTTCACTGGCCAGGCCTGCAGCACCGGCAATCCAGCCTGCATGTCGCCCCATCACTTCCATCACAAAAACCTTGGTGGAACTCTCACACATGGAAGCCACATCCAGGCCGGCTTCACGAATAGAGACCGCCACGTATTTTGCCACTGAACCAAAACCGGGGCAGTTATCGGTACCCGGCAAGTCATTGTCCACTGTTTTGGGAATTCCAATACAGGTAATAGGAAAACCCTGCTCCAGACTAAACTGTGCGAATTTATTGGCCGTATCCTGGGAATCGCCACCGCCGTTGTAAAGGAAGTAACGGATGTTATGGGCTCGAAAAACCTCCATCAGGCGCTCATATTCGCGCCGATTTTCGGTAACCGATTTCAGCTTGTAACGGCAGGAACCGAATGCACCAGACGGCGTGGAGCGTAATGCGGCAATAGCCCTGGCGGTTTCCTTGCCAGTGTCGATTAGCTCTTCCCTTAATGCGCCGACTATTCCATTACGGCCGGCGTACACCTTGCCAATCCTGTCTTTGTGTTGCCGCGCCGTTTCGATTACGCCGCAGGCGCTGGCATTGATGACGGAAGTCACGCCGCCGGACTGGGCATAAAAGAGATTTGCCTTGCTCATTTGTATCGCTGCGTTGGTATGAGGCTGTTGAAGATGCGCCATATTACAAGCTGGGAGGACCTGCTGCAATTTTAAGATTGGTGGCTTTAGCCCGGCTTTGGTGCAACAATCGGTAGCCTTTTCGACAGGAAATGTGCAATGCGCTTGATAATCGGAATGTCCGGGGCCAGTGGTGTGATCTATGGCATTCGTCTGCTGGAGGTATTGCAAGCGGTCGACGATGTCGAGACTCACCTTGTGATGTCTGATTCGGCCCGGATGAATATCGCCATCGAAACGGATACGACCGCCAGCGATGTCAAGGCGTTGGCCGATCATGTGCACTCAAACAAAGACATTGCTGCAAAGATCGCCAGTGGTTCATTCCAGTCCGATGGCATGATCATCGCACCCTGTTCCATCAAGACCTTATCTGCCGTGGCGAACTCCTATGCCGATTCCCTGATGGTACGCGCAGCCGATGTAATACTGAAAGAAAGAAAGCGACTGGTGCTCGTTCCCCGGGAAACGCCACTGCATACCGGCCACTGCGAATTGCTCTACAAGGCGAGTCAGATCGGCGCCATCATCGCACCACCCATGCCGGCCCATTACATAAAACCCCAATCGATCGATGATCTGGTGGATCACCACGTGGGACGAATCCTGGATCTGTTCGACCTGGATCCTGGATTAGTTCAGCGTTGGCAGGGCATCAATACCTAGTTACCTGCTCGCCACCACACACTAACTCCAAGACTCTCACCATAGGACTGGACGTGATGCCACCAGTACATTGGTAATATCAGGGCGTCGCCTGCTTCAAGATCTACCTGCTGTGCGCGTGATTTGGCGAAGTTTGGAAATTTTTCCAGGTCCGGGTCAATGACGTCTACCTGGCTAAAATGGGTTTGCCTTTCTAGAGTGGTGGGATAAAGCAATAATCGTTGTTCAGGGGCAAAAAATGTGAAGTGTTTTCTACCCCGAAACTGCAGAAAGAGATTATGTTCGCGATCAAAATGGAGTGGTGTCACTCGATTAGTGAATGAAAACCACAATTTTTTCTCGCAGTTACTAAATTGAGGCAGCCACTGATCAATCGGGAGATCTGTAAGTAGCGGACTCAAGCCATTTCTTAAATCTACCTGGGCGAGATAGAGGTTTTGGTTTGAGTCGGATCTTTGTTCAATATAGTCACGCAGCTTTAGTTTCACCAATTTGCGTGGTCTTTCTGGTGTACCCCGTCAGCCCCAGTTGGACATAATCACCTGATTGCATAAGAGACACTTTTGGCTCATCGTTAATCCCCAGAGGAAACGATGATGAGAAAGAAAGGAAGTGCCGAGAAGACAGTTCGCGA
>Ga0187833_10001225_pt1 | contig 29718 bp, 24 predicted proteins | sample ETNtaG_37_FD_167968 | JGI IMG/M metagenome (GOLD analysis project Ga0187833, IMG submission 167968) | Marine microbial and viral communities from oxygen minimum zone, Eastern Pacific Ocean - ETNP2014_SV_400_PacBio MetaG (Illumina Assembly) | ecosystem: Environmental > Aquatic > Marine > Hypoxic...
ATCTCCTCCTGTTGGTGCGGTTGTCTGGCTCGCTCTAAACCGATGAATTCGGGTTCCTAGTCTAATTCACCCATCGCTGCGGTTTGCCGGAATATCGCTCTGGCCGGTGAGCCGTATTACCCAAGCGATCGGCACCGGACCGGTACGGTGCTGCATCCTAGCAGGCCTCGTTCGAACTATTTGATTACAAACTAGCACAGATTTTATGGTAAATTCAAGACCATTCGGGATCGAATGACCGGTAAAGCAAAAAATATTCTCACTCGACGAAATCACTTAAAGAGCCATCATAGAATATCCTGGTAAACAAAACGCAACAGTAGGTCTTTGCAGGAATGTGTCTGCTGATTCGGCTAGTGATGCCGCTTGAGCAAAAAGTTTGGCAGTAGTTGCAACTGTGCCTGAAACAATCAAGTGAGCGAGCCAATGGTTTACGATGTTGTCATCATCGGCGCAGGCCACAATGGCCTGACTTGTGCCGGTTACCTGGCAAAAGCAGGACTCAAGGTCAAGGTTCTCGAGCGCCGTGACGTGGTGGGCGGCTCGGTGGTGACCGAAGAATTCCACCCGGGATTTCGAAATTCAGCCTGCGCCTTTGCGGTCAGCCTGTTGCAGCCGCAGATAATCCACGACCTCGAACTGTCGAGGTACGGCCTAAAGATCGTCGACCGTAGCGGGGGTACTTTTGCGCCTCTTCAAAACGGTGGCTACCTTTCCTTGCCACGGGACAAGGATCAGGCGGTAAAAAATATTTCCGCGGTGTCAAAAAATGATGCCGGGAGGTACCTCGAATTCCACGAGGAATTGAAAAAGACCTCGCTGGTGCTCCGATCAACTGTGTTAGAGACACCCCCCAATCTTGGTGGTGGACTCAAGGACCTGTTTTCCGCTGCCAAAATCGGCAATCGTTTGCGCAAACTTGAGCTGAAATACCAGAGGATATTTTCCGACCTCATGACCATGAGTGTGGGGGATTACCTCAACGAATGGTTCGAATTTGAGAACCTCAAAGGCGTTTATGCTTTCGAGGGAGTGGTTGGGCATCTCGCCAGCCCTTATGCACCAGGCTCTGCCTACGTTTTGATGCACAAGTACTTTGGCGAAGTTAATGGCATCGTTGGGGCATGGGGGCACGCCATAGGTGGGATGGGGTCGATTTCTGAGGCAATGGCGAAATCGGCCCAAGACAAAGGCGTAGATATTCAGGTCTCTGCGGCAGTTGCCGAGGTCATCGTCGAAAAACATGCCGCTTGTGGCGTTGTTCTTGAAGACGGCACGGTTGTGCGGGCACGCGCTGTCGTGGGTAACGTCAATCCCAGGATACTGTATCTGAATCTAGTGGATCGAGGTGCTCTCGATTCGGACTTTGTTCGGGCGATAGAGGGCTATCGCTGTAGATCAGGCACATTCCGCATGAACATCGCGCTCAGCGAGTTGCCAGTCTTTGATGGATTGAAGGCGGGCGAGGGCCTGGACCTCATTACGGGAACTGTCGAAATTGCCCACTCACTGGAGTACCTTGAACGTGCCTACGATGACGCGAAATACGGTGGTTGGGCCAGAAAACCAATCGTGTCAATGTGTATGCCCTCCCTTATTGACGATTCCCTTGCGCCTGCGGGCGCTCACGTTGCCAGTTTATTTTGCCAGCACTTCAACCCGGATCTGTCCGAAGGTAGAAGTTGGGACGACCTCAAGGAGGAGGTTGCCGACCAGATCATCGATACCATTTGCCAATATGCCCCTAACCTGAAAACTGCCATCATTGGTCGTTCGGTGTTGAGTCCGCTGGATCTGGAGAGGGACTATGCACTTCCGGGCGGTGATATTTTCCATGGCGCTTTGGACCTGGACCAGATATTCAGCCTGCGGCCGGTGGCCGGTTACGCCGATTACCGCGCACCAATACAGGGTTTATACCTGTGTGGCGCCGGGGCCCATCCCGGAGGCGGGGTCTCCGGGGCGCCGGGTTGTAACGCAGCCAGAGAAGTAATTCGGGACTTGTGACTACGGCCTGAAAGCGCCTGGAGCACCCGGTAACGAGGATGCCCCGATTCAACAGGCTCCCCGGGTGATTTATTTATCCCTTTTTTCCAGGGTGTGCAGCAGGACTCGCAATCCCTTGGCGAGTTTGGCTTTTTCACCTTTTGATAGATCGCTGGTGATTTCTTTTTCCAGGGCATTGAATCGGGGATACAGGGCGCGTACCAGAGACTTACCCTTGCGGGTCGCCCGTACAATGATCCGGCGGCCGTCCCGTGCGTGCGGCAGGCGCTCAGCCAGGTTCAGGCGTTCCAGTGTTTTCACAGCGCCGGTCAGGGTACTTTTGGAGATGCCTACTTCTTCTGCCAACTGGTAGGCTTCCATGGATCCCCAGACCCACAACACCCAAAGCGTGGTAAAGCCGGTAAAGGTCAAGTTGTGCTGAACTAGGAGTTCCTGTTCATAGCAGTTTCGCATGGCCGTCGATGCCCGAAAGATGTTATGGACGACATCGATCGAGGCGAGGTCCAGATTCAGGTTTTTTACCCGCTGACGTATGTCGCGCTCGGCTCTAACTGGTGAGGAATCCCGGGTCATGTTGTCAAGAATCAAGGAGCGACTACGGGGCGGATGGGTGTGCCATCACTGAACCGGGAGAAGCGAAAAGGCGCCGGGTCTATCAGCGGGGTGTTGCCGGTAACAAGATCAGCGGCGAGTTGGCCGGCAGCTGGGCCTATCCCGAAACCGTGACCGGAGAAACCGGTGGCCAGGAACAGCCCCGGCAGAGTGTCGACTGCGGAAATAACCGGAATTGCGTCGGGGGTGGCATCGATCAAGCCCGCCCAGCTTGCGGCAATTTTCAACTGGTCAAAAAAGGGAAATGTGGCGGCCAGGCTTTTGCGCACTCTATCGAGCACGCCCGGTGGCGGTTCTGGGTCCAGGGTCCGGGTCATCTCGAAAGGCGAGATTCCGTCCAGGGGCCAGCGCCCGGGTTGCCGCCACTCGTCCAGGAACCGGCTTGAGAGCCTGGGTCGTAAATGTTGTCTAGCCAGCCAGGCGAGCGGCAGAAAAATTTTGCCGAAACGGAAGGAATTCGGAACGATCTCGGCAATTGTTGGACCACGGGATTCGGCAATAGAGTAACCCCCATCCATTCGTTTGCGAAAAGAAAAGCCCGGGCCACTGGCCGAGAGCTCAGGGCCATCGGGCATGGGCCGAGTGCGCAGAACCGAGGAAATCACGCTGAGTTGGGGCAGGGTCAGGTCGAGGTTTCGGCAAAAAAGGCTGGACCAGACGCCGCCGGCCAGAACAGCAGAAGAACAATTTAGCGAACCTTTCTCGGTGATCACAGTGGAAACTGCACCAGCCGTGGTCTCTATGCCGCGGACCGCGGTGTTCTCCAGGATGATTGCACCCCGTGTCTGTGCGGCCCGGGCCATCGCGGGGGCCGCCATCGCGGGCTCAGCCCGGCCGTCCGAGCGGGTGTAAAGAGCGCCCGCCCAGCCTTTTGTGCTGCCAGGCAACAGTTCGTTTGCTTCTCCAGAGGAGACCACGCGCGAGTCAACGCCGTAAGGGCGAGCATTTTCCAGCCATGTTTCCCGGGCAGCGAGATCCTGTTCGGTTTCCTCAAGGTAGATTACGCCGCACTGAACAAAACCAGTGGCAGAGCCTACCCGCGCGTCCATCGCCTGCCACAGCCTGGTCGATTCAACCATCAGTGGCAGTTCACGGTGGTCGCGGCCCTGTTGCCGAACCCAGCCCCAGTTGCGACAGGATTGTTCAGCGGCAATCGTGCCTTTCTCACACAACACCACCGCTATGCCCCGTTCTGCCAGGGTCAGTGCTGTTGCAACTCCGATGATGCCGCCACCGATGACGACGACTTCCGTTGAGCCAGGCAGTTCGCTGTTGGAGTTGATCGAATCCACCTGTGGAGTCATCACTGTTTCTCCATTGTGGCAGGTAGAGAAGATCGCGTTACCAGGTGAACGGTTTGTCGATGCCGGCCATTTTTACTCCGGTAAACGCGGACGCCTCCGTGGACAGAGCCCGCAGATCTTCTTTTTCCAGGTTGTGCACGCTGGATTTTCCGCAAGACTTGGCCAGCAGTGAGATCTCCATGGTCATCGCTGTGAGGTAGCGGGCCACTCGCTCTGAGGCAGCCGCCACGTCTACGCGGCTTTCCAGTTCCGGATCCTGGGTGGCTACACCGACTGGACACAGGCCAGTGTGGCAGTGATGGCAGCGGCCCGGTGAGGTGCCCAGGGTTTGATACGACTCCAGGTAGCGCGGTGAGTTGCAACCCAGCGCGATCATCGACCCCAGCCCAACCATGACCGCGTCAGCACCCAGTGCCAGGCACTTGGCTGCATCGGCGCCAGAGCGGATGCCGCCGGCCGCTACCAGTTTGACTTCGTCGGCTTTGCCGCAGTCTTCCAGCGCTTCGCGCGCAGCGGGGATAGCCGACATGGTCGGGATACCGGTGTGATCCATAAGCAGTTCGGGTGAGGCCCCGGTACCACCTTCGGCGCCATCAACGACGATGACGTCAACCCCGGCCTTGGCGGCAATCGCCACATCCCAGCGCGGTCGAGTGGCACCCATCTTGAGGAAGATCGGCACCTGGTAGTCGGTGGCTTCCCGCAGTTCTTCAATTTTGATCTGCATGTCATCGGCACCGAGAAAATCCGGGTGGCGGACAGTGGAGCGTTGGTCCACCCCGGTGGGCAGCGAGCGCATGTCGGCTACTCGATCAGAGACCTTCATGCCCAGCAGCAGGCCACCAGTGCCGGGTTTGGCGCCTTGCCCCACTACCAACTCTATGGCGTTGGCTTTGCGCAGGTGTTCCAGGTCCAGCATGTAGCGCGATGGTGTCATCTGGTAGACCAGAGTCCGCGAGGCTCGCCGCTCGTCTTCGAGCATCCCTCCCTCACCGGTGCAAGTCATGGAGCCGACCTTCGAGGCGCCATAACCCAGCGCCGCTTTGGCCGGCGCCGACAATGCACCGAAAGACATCGATGCAATATATATGGGAATGTCGAGTTCCAGTGGCTGCTCAACCAACCCAGGCCGATCACCCAGCACGGTCCGGGTATCGCAGCTCTCGCGGTAGCCCTCCAGGGGCAGGCGGGTCATGGTCGCGGGAACGAAAACCAGATCATCCAGGGTCGGAAAACTTTTGTTAAAGGTATTGAAACCCCGAATCTGGTAGCGCCCCAGTTGCGACAAGGCGTGGATTTCTGAGATTGATTCCGGGGTCCAACGAATGGAGCCGCCGCGATCGTAGGACGACGGTATTCCTGCCGGTCGGCCATCTATGGCGCCGTCAGCGAAGCCGATCAATTCTTCTGTGGCCGACTCGAAGGGGTATTCCCAGGGTGTTTTCAGATCATCAGCCATGCGCGTGCATCCCGGCTTTCAAAGTGCCATAGTCGTTGCGCCGAGACGATTTTCTGCCAGTCCCGGCCGGGGCCATCAAGCCCACGCTGAGCCAGTAATTTCTCCACCGAAGCGACTTCTGTTGGAGCTGGCTCGATTATCTTGCTGTCAACACCGAGCGAGCCGATGGGGCCGGCCACCCATACTTCACCCCCCCACAAAGAGTCCGCCGCGGCATCGTTGGCGCCGCCCAGCGCAATGATGCGCCCGGCATGGGCCATGAAACCTGACAGGTAGCCGATAGTACCCTCAACAATGATGTCACCGCCTTTCATTGCTACACCACAACGAGGTCCCGCATCACCCTTAACGTGAATGGTGCCGCCGCGCATCGAGGCGCCGACACTCATCCCCGCGTAGCCATCAATGGTGATGTCGCCGGTGGCCATTGCCTCGCCCACGCCCCAGCCGCAGTCGCGGGTTACGTGAATGCGCGCGCCGTCGTTAAGTCCACCACAGTAATAGCCCACACTGCCTTCGAACAGAATGTCGGCGCTGGCAGGCAGGCCCACGCCCAGGTTGTGACGCGACATCGTATTGGTTACAACGATCGGCTTGCCTGCTTGAACCTGGCTGCGAATGTCCCGGTTGATCTCTTTCACCGGTCGGTCACCGGCCGCAATTTCAACGCGGTTGGTCATGTCTTTTGAACCCACAGTTATCCTCCCGCCGCTGGCAATACGTCCCAGGTGGTGGAATACCCCGGTCCATCCAAGTTGGTGATACGTACTTCATCGGTGTAGAGCTTGCGTACAGCCTGTTCTTCGGTCGCAGTCACCATCTCCCGTCCGTTGCTGAAGACTGTAAGTGGTTTGATGGCCCACCTATCTTTAGCCATGCCGATCTGTGCAGGTGTGGAAATAATGTAAGTGAAGACGCCGTCCAGCTCACGCACCGAGGACTCGAGCGCTTCTTCCAGGGTCAGGCCGCGGAATAACTGATCGGATAGCCATACAGCGATAAGTTCCGAGTCGTTCTCAGTCAGGAAGGTATAGCCTTGCCGCTGCAGTCGCGCCTTGAGCCCAAAGTAGTTGGTGAGCTGGCCATTGTGAACGATGGCTATATCCGGGAAAGGGCGCGCCCAGAACGGGTGACTGGCGGTTGGAGAAACCCGGGATTCAGTGGCCATACGGGCATTGGCAATGCCATGAGTGCCTACAAACTTAACGATGTTATGTTTTGCCGCAACTTCTTCGGAAATGCCCAGGTCTTTTACGATTTCAAGTGAGCGCCCGACCGACTGAATCTCCATTCGCGCCAGCGCATCGGCTGCGGCCAGCCACGGCTGGATCTCCAGGTCACTGATCACCAATCTCACCGAGACATGCGGCTGAGCGGTATGGTCCCAGGTTGGATCCTCAATGAAATCGCTGTCATGTGCTTGCAGCGTTTGTCGCAGTGCGTCAAGGTCGTGGTCAAGCAGGCTTCTGTCAGACGACACAGCGCGGACGACGTAGCCATTCTGTCGCGATTCACCATACAGGGCAAAGCCGGTCGAATCGCTGCCCCGATGGGCCTGGGCCTGCATCAGGGTTACAAGATCTGCCCCAATCAGACCTGGCTGTTTAATAATCCGCCCGGCAAGACCGCACATCTAGACCTAATCCTCATATTTTCAGTTGCCGCTTTGCTCTGGCCGCGGCTAATGTTTTTATGCTGTCAATTACACCACTAGTGTGGCCACAGTATAGCCGGTATTTTGTGCGGCAGTCTATAATCCATTCGGTTTCGAATGAATAAATCGTTTGGAAGCCAATGAATGCTTGCAGGTTGTAGATTTTCTGTGGTAGGGTCGTAGAGGCTATAAATCTAGCCTTTTCCACTATGTTGGCACTGCGATCCCCAAACTCTATAAACAACTTTAAGTCGAGTTTTGTAAACTGCTCGACCTGGCATTTATGCGAACATTGATCATTGGCGCCAATGGCAATATTGGACAGTTAGTCTGCCGGCAGGGGAGCGCCCTGGGAATGGACCTACTTGGCATGGTGCGCAACACGGAGCAAGTTTCGAGCCTGGAAAAACTGGGCACCAGGGCCGTGGTTGCGGATCTGGAGGGTGAGTTCGCTCAGGCATTCGATGGCGTGAGTAAAGTTGTGTTTACCGCCGGATCCGGCGGGCATACCGGTGCCGACAAGACCCTGCTGGTTGATTTGTACGGCGCAGTTCTAGCCATAGAGGAAAGTAAGCGCCATGGAATTGAACACTTTGTCATGGTTAGTGCTCTGGATGCGGATCACCCGCTTGCGCATTTCCCAAAGATTGCACCGTATATGCTGGCAAAAAAAGCAGCTGATGATTATCTGCGCGAAAGCGAGGTGCCGTTCACTATATTGCGGCCCGGCCTGCTGACTAATAACCCGGGCAGCGGCAAGGTGAGTACAACCTTTGCCAGCAGCAGTGCCAAAAAAATTTCGCGAGAGAATGTGGCTGCCTGTATTTTAGCGGCGCTTGCCAGCACGCCGGCAACGCCGGGCAGGGCGTTTGACCTGGTGGATGGTGATCAATCGATTAAGGAGTTGTTTACGTAATTGTTGGAGGGCTGTTTGGCAAGTAGCGTGTAGACATATAGAAGCTTAATTTGTATTTTCTTGCTCTAGAATAAAGGAAGAGTAATCGGGATGTTCAAACAAAGTAGTACAAACTTAAAGAAGGAGGCAAAAGATGGGCACAAATAGAATGACCCTTGTTTCAATAATGGCAACTACAGCGCTCTTTGTGGCAGGCGTGCTTTGCAGCCCTGTAACCATGGCAGCGAAGGACCCGGTGGTAGTGGGCTATATCGGATCCTTTGACTCGGATACCGGCAAGAGCACGATACGCGGAGCCGAGATCGCTATCGAAGAACTCAACGCCGCCGGCGGCGTGCTGGGAGGTCGCCAGATCAAACTGGTCAAGGCCGATACCCGCGAAGACGTTACTGAGGGTATCAAGGCTTACGAGTACCTGGCTGAGACCGAAAAGGTTGACTTCATCATCTCGGGCAGTATCGATGACGTGTCACTGAGTTGGCTGCCGCGCATGGCGGAATACAAGATACCAACCCTGGATACCTGGACTTCTTATGTTGGCATTATCGACATGGTGGTCAACGAGTACGACAAGTACAAAATGTACTTTATGAATGTGGCTTGCGACTATGCGTTAGCAACGCTGTACGTAGATTTCGGCAAGGATATTCTGGCTGACAAGATGGGCTGGAAAACAACCGTGGTGCTGCAGGAAGACACCGCGTTTGGCGGCGGCGTTTTCGAACTGGTCGACCAGATGCTGGCTCCAGAAGCTGGCATCGAGATTATTGATCACATCGTTTATGACACCAATACGGTAGATTTTTCACCCATATTCAGCAAAGCTGCAGAATCCAAGCCCGATTTCATCTACCTGATTTCTTCAGTGAGGAGCCAGGTACCTTCGTCACAGTACGTCAAGTTGCAGGTGCCGGTGCCGATGACGGGAATCAACGTGGCAGCCTTCGGCAAAGACTTCTGGAACGATACCGGCCAGATGGGCGGCGGTACCTCGACCTTGAGCCCGATTCCGTCAGTGGGATTCGCCATGGACGATCGAACACAGGCGTTTGTAGAAAAATATGAAGCCAAGTACGGCAGCAGTCGGCCGATCTTCCCCCACTTTAATGGCTTTAATGCCTATTACGGGATGTATAACGCCTTCAACGCCGCTGAACGCGCCGGGGGTTTTGCACCGCTGGATGCATGGGTCACGGAGATGGAAAACGAGGACCTGAAGATCTACAAGGACGGCAAGCTGTGGCTGCGTTACGGCTTCTGGAAGCCCGGTGAGATCGAGCCTCGAACCAATCGGGAATATACCCACAACATTAAGTTCGATATCACCCAGCCGCTGGATGACGGAGCGCCGTCCATGGTGGTGATCCAGTGGTATGAGGATGGATCGACGGCGGTTGTGTATCCCGAGAAGTATGCGAACGGAGAGTTCGGCGTACCTTCGTGGATCAAGTAACAGCTGAACTGAGTTAGGCGGTTAACCACCCGGGCGTTTTCGGTGACGAAAGCGCCCGGGCTGGGTTTTAACGCCAGTCAAAACGACTGAGACGATGGCTCAGGTTATCATCCAGGGATTCCTGCTCAGTGGCCTCTATGCGCTGATCGCGGTGGGTTTCACCATGATTTTCAGCGTGGGCCGGGTGCTCAACCTGGCTTACGGTGTGTATATCATGCTGGGCGGTTACGTCTACTACGTGGCAGTGCAGATGCTGTCATTACCGAAGTTTCCCAGTTTCCTGCTGGCTGGCCTGGCTGGCATAGTTTTCGGCGTGCTGACTTACCTGGTGCTGGTGAAGAGATTTGAAAAGGACCCTATCGCAGTGGAGATCTCCACCCTGATCCTGGCGGTGGTGATGCAGGCAGTGATTGTCCTGATCTTCTCTACCGCCCCCAGGAGCATGTGGCCGCTTATTCCCGGTCGGTTCGAGGTGTTTGGCGTATCGATACTGAAGAACATTCTTTTTGCAACGGCTGTGAGCTGGGTGGTACTGGGATCATTGATGGTCTTTATTCATAAGACCCATATCGGCCGGGCGATCCGTGCCGTGTCCATGGATGCTAAGGGTGCCGCGGTGTCCGGGATAGATCCCCACCGGATCAATCTGGTTACCTGGGCGCTTTCTGGAGTGCTTGGTGCTATAGCCGGCGTGTTCTTTGCGACCTATACCCAGCTGGACCCGGGCATGTGGGTCTTTCCGCTGATCACAGCGGTTGCAGTGGTTATCGTTGGTGGTATTGGCAGCATCATTGGCAGCCTGATAGCGGCGCATATCATCGGGTTCATGGAGGTTGCCACCACCACCTGGATCTCTGCAGATTTAAGAGGCGTATTCACGATGGCGCTTATCATCGTGGTGCTCGTCGTCGCACCCAAGGGCCTTTTGGGTAAGGCAGAACTCTAGCTTAGGGGCGGACAGTTGAAAGCATTGCGAGGGTGGCTCGTTTTCGGCCTGCTTATGTTCTCCCTGCCTCTATTCCTGTCGACGGGGACATTGCGGATATTTGTCATGGCCAATTTCCTGGCAATTTTCGCTATGAGCTGGGATGCGCTGTCGGGTCGTACCGGCTACATCAGTTTTGGTCACCCCTTTTTGATCGGTATCGCAGGCTATACCACGGCAATGCTGACTTATCACCTGGGGGTGCCCCTTTATCTCAGCATCCCCGCGGCGGTGGTGGTAACCATGATTGGTGGTACCTTGTTTTTTCTTCCCGCTCTGAGGATTCGCGGCACCTACTTTGCCTTGGTAACACTCGCTTTCATGGAAATCATGTACCACCTGACGCAGGTAATTGCGCCCAAAGTTACGGGTGGCACCCGCGGACTTTCGGGACTGCCAGAGATGGTGTCCGGAGCGGTACCGAATTACTACCTGACCTGCAGCGTGATGTTGTTGATCGGGATCGGACTTTGGTCGCTGATTCGAACCGGCCTGGGTACAGCGCTCAGTGCTATAGGGGTAGATGAAGAGGCCGTGAAAAGCTCTGGCTTGAATACGAACCGGATAAAACTTTTCATTTTTACCATCAGCGCAATGGTCGCGGGTATTGGCGGGGCCCTGTATGTCCACTACCTGGGGTCGATAGCCCCGCGAGCGCTGTTTGATATCAACTTTCTTTTTTCCATCCTGGTGGCAGCGCTCGTCGGCGGGGCAGGTACCATCGTTGGGCCAATCATCGGCGCTTACTTTCTCACTTTCCTGCTGGAATATTTGCGGCCCTACATCCCCGGCGCCGGCAGGTTTGTGCTCTACGGCGTAATCACCCTGGTGGTCTACTATTTTGCGCCCAAGGGGCTATACAGTATTTTCTCGTCCTTGCGCCAGCGACTTTCTGGCAAAGCGGGCACCGGCTAGCGGCAGATGGACAAACTGCTTGAAGTTCGCTCCTTGAGTAAGAGTTTTGGTGGCTTGCTCGCGGTCGACCATATCGGGTTTCATGTCGACGAGGGCGAAACCCTCGGTTTGATTGGACCCAACGGTGCCGGCAAGACGACCAATTTCAATATGATCATGGGCGAGTTGTCGCAGGATTCTGGAGAAATCTTTTTTCAAGGAGAGGAAGTATCAAAATATCCAACTCACGAAAGGGTCAAGAAGGGTATCGCACGAACCTATCAGGTGCCGCGGCCTTTCGGTGAGACCACAGTCAGGGAGAACATCCGGGTCGGGATGATGCCAGACAGCATTTTGCAGATGTTGACAATGAAGGTCAGCACTGAAAGAGAGAGGGAAATAGCAGAAAGCGTCGGACTTGGGGTCGATGAACTTGCAAAATATCCCAGCGAGCTGTCTATGGGCGATCTGCGGAAGCTGGAGTTGGCCCGAACCATTGCCTCAGAGCCGAAGCTTCTGCTCCTAGATGAGGTTTTTGCCGGGTTGACGACAGCCGAGATTGCACAACTGTCAACCCTTATAGAGGAGCAGAAAAAAAACGGCCTTAGCTATATCGTGGTGAGCCACGATCTCAAGGCACTGGCCCCATTGGTCGACCGCGTGGTAGCGATCTCGTTTGGAGCCGTCATCGCCGAGGGTTCGTTTGAGGAAGTTATCGCCAGCCAAAAGGTACAGACCGCGTACCTTGGGCAATAACACGTGAGCACCTAGCACTGATCAGGGTACGACATTGGCCTTACTGGAAATAGAAAACCTCGATGCATTTTATGGCAAGGCGCGTTCTTTGAGCGATGTCTCCATTACGGTAGAAGAGGGCAAGATCGTCGGCATCATCGGGCCTAATGGTGCTGGGAAGTCGACATTGCTGGATTCGATCCTGGGCTTAACCAGTTGCACGGGGCGCATCAGTTTTGACGGGGTCGAACTGGGTACGTTGAGTACTGCTCAGATCGTCGGCCTGGGTATTGGCTATGCGCCCGAGCGCGGCAACCTGTTTCCGTATATGGACGTGACGGAAAACCTTCTGGTTGGTGCTTACCGGGTCAAGAACAAGATAGCTGAAAACCTTGAGAGGGTTTTCCAGTTATTTCCCCGGTTGCAGGAGCGTCGCGATCAGGAAGCAATGACCCAAAGTGGCGGTGAGCAACGGATGTTGTCGTTGGGCAGGGCCTTGATGTCGAGCCCGCGGCTATTGCTGGTTGACGAGCCAACCATAGGCCTGGCTCCTGTTGTATGCTCGGCAATATATGATGTCCTTAAAGACCTCAACGAGAAAATGGGCTTGACTATAGTTATAACAGAACAAAACGTGAATTTCGCGCTGACACTGGCCCAGGAAATTTACCTGATGGAGACAGGCAGTATAAAAATGCGTGGTCATCCTGATGAATTGAAGCAGGAGAAATATGTCAGGGAAACCTATTTTGGAATGAGTTAGCCTTATGTTTTTTTGGTGGACCCGGGCGATGAGCGGCTGCAAGCTTTGCTTGAGTTTAAAAAGATCAGGCGACAATAAGTATTTTCTGGAGGATTAAGTGTGGAGCACATTCTGCAACAACTGGCTCAGGCGTTGCGCCGGCCAGGAAACGCCACTATCGAGGCGCCTGAGTTTTTCAATTTTGGTTTTGATGTTATCGATTATTTTGCCCGCGAGGCAGACAAGACCGCCTATATTGCAGTAGACGCTAGTGGCGAACAGGTTCGGGAATACCGCTTTTCTGACCTCAGCCAGGCGTCAAATCGTTTCGCCAATGTGCTACGGCAGATTGGGGCCGAGCGCGGTGATTCGGCCATCGTCATTCTGCCGCGGGTGCCGGCCTGGTATGAGGTTATGGTCGGCTGCATAAAGGCGGGAGTAGTCTCTTTGCCGGGGACCACTCTGTTGACACCCAGGGATATCGAGTACCGGGTCAACAAAGCGCAGGCCAGCATCGTGATCGTGGGCACAGAGCAGGCAGAGAGGATTGAACAGATTCGCGATATCTGCCCGGGCTTGAAACACCTCATTCTTGTTGATGGGCAAAGGGAAGGGTGGCTGTCTTATACCGATGCTTGTGCTGAGGCGTCTGAGATTCTGGACAGCGGCCAGGTCGGCGGCCCCACCCGCAGTGACGAGATGATGCTGGCGTTTTTCACCTCGGGCACTACTGCAAATCCGAAGATGGTGCCCCACGCCCACAGTTACGCGCTTGCCCACCTGATAACCGGCACCTTTTGGCTGGACCTGAACGAATCAGACGTGCATTGGACGCTCTCTGATACGGGTTGGGCCAAGGCCGCATGGGGAGTGCTGTTTGCACCCCTGCTATGCCGGGCTGCCACTGTCCTGTATGACGGTGGCGCAGGTTTCGATGCCGATATCCACCTTAAACTGATCAGCAAATTGCGGGTCTCGACTTTCTGTGCACCACCGACCATATACCGTTTGTTTGCGCAGATGGATCTTTCCCAGTATGACCTGGGATCGATAAGGCACTCGATCAGTGCCGGTGAGCCCTTGAACCCGGAAGTTATCCGGGTTTGGTACGAGACGACTAATACAACAGTGCACGACGGATACGGGCAAACCGAGACCGTGAACCTGGTCGGCAACGTGCCCGGCACCGAGGTTCGCCCAGGCTCCATGGGCAAGCCGGTACCAGGCTTCGACGTACAGATCGTCGATGACGATGGCAAGGTAGTCGCCGATGATGATATCGGCCACATCGCAGTGCGCTTGACCGAACCGCGGCCCCTGGGGCTGTTTTCAGGTTATTACGAGGGCCCAGATAGCAGGTCGCGTGATTCGTTCCGGCACGGCTGGTATTACACCGGTGATACTGCAACCAGGGATAGTGAGGGCTACATATGGTTTGTGGGCCGCTCTGACGATGTCATTACGTCTGCCGCCTATCGCATCAGTCCGTTCGAAGTTGAGAGCGTATTGCTGCAGCATGATGCCGTGGCGGAGTCGGCGGTGGTGGCCAAGCCGGACTCGCTGCGAGGCCACATCGTCAAAGCTTTTGTGGTTCTGGCGAGTGGCTATAGCGCATCGGACGAACTCGCGAAAGAATTGATGGATTTCGTCAAGACGACCACCGCACCTTACAAGTATCCGAGGGAAATTGAGTTCCGCCAGGAATTGCCTAAAACCATCTCCGGTAAGATACGCCGGGTCGAACTGCGGCAAGAAGCTGAGGACGAAGGTAGCAGCGCAGATAAGGACACTTAGCAGGAGGCAGCGAAATGACAGACCCCAGTGTTGTAGAAGGTTCGCGACCAGGAGCCCTCATCAACTCGACCGTCAGCGATCAGTTTGACGATACGGTACAGCAGTATGGTGAACGGGAAGCACTCGTGGTCAGGCACCAGGGGATTCGTTGGTCTTATAACGAGCTAAAAAAGGAAGTAGATACGTTTGCCGGCGGCCTGCTGGCGGCGGGCTTCGAACCTGGTGACCGTCTAGGTATCTGGTCGCCGAATAACGCCCAATGGGTGGTTACCCAACTGGCAACCGCGAGAATCGGCGTCATACTGGTAAACATCAATCCGGCCTACCGCAAGGCCGAACTCAAGTACTCATTGAACAAGGTTGGCTGCAAAGGCCTGGTGTTGGCCGAGACATTCAAGACCAGCCAGTATGTAGAGATGTTGCGGGATCTGGCACCCGAGATAGGAAGTTATGCCCCGGGAGAATTACAGGCAGAAGAGTTGTCGGCTCTGCGCACGTTGGTACACCTTGGGTCCGGCGAGATACCGGGCATGTACCGGTTTTCCGAGATATCCAGCCTCGGTGGCCCCGAGGGCAGTGCGCGCAGTGGCGAAGTCGCAAGAACGCTGTCGCCAGATGATCCTATCAACATTCAGTTCACCAGCGGGACGACGGGCTTGCCCAAGGGGGCAACGCTGACTCACTTCAACATCCTCAACAACGGATTTTTCGTTGGTGAAGGTATGCGCCTGGGCGAACAAGACCGGATATGCATCCCCGTACCACTGTACCATTGCTTTGGCATGGTGCTCGGTAACATGGCGTGCATCACTCATGGTGCGGCGATGGTTTACCCGGGCGAGGCGTTTGATCCGTTGACTGTTCTGCAGACGGTGACTGAAGAACGGTGTACTGGCCTGTACGGTGTGCCGACGATGTTTATCGCCGAGCTGGAACACCCCGAGTTTGCGGAGTTCGACCTTTCCTCGTTGCGTACAGGAATTATGGCGGGGTCTACGTGCCCGGTAGAGGTAATGAAGCGCTGTGTCGACGAGATGCATATGACTGACGTTACTATCTGTTACGGCATGACCGAAACAAGCCCGGTCAGTTTTCAGACCGCAATAGATGACCCATTGGAGAAACGGGTGAGCACGGTCGGTCGGGTTCACCCTCATGTCGAGGCAAAAGTAGTCGATCCCGAGTCTGGGCAGGTTCTGCCGCGGGGTAGCGCAGGAGAACTCTGCAGCCGCGGATATCTGGTCATGCAGGGCTATTGGAACGACCAGGAAAAGACCCGGGAGGCAATAGATGCCGAGGGCTGGATGCACACCGGAGACCTCGCGATCATAGACCCGGAAGGCTATTGCAATATCGTCGGGCGCATTAAAGACATGGTCATCAGGGGTGGAGAGAACATCTATCCCCGGGAAGTGGAAGAGTTCCTTTATACCCATCCGGATATCGAAGACGTGCAGGTGATTGGCGTACCCGATGAGAAATACGGCGAGGAACTGTGCGCCTGGATTAAACTACGCGGCACTGCTGAATTGGCCGACGATGCAATCAGAGAATTCTGCAAAGAGCAGATTGCCCACTACAAGATTCCCCGCTACATAAAGTTTGTCGATGAGTTCCCGATGACGGTAACCGGGAAGGTGCAGAAATTCAAGATGCGGGAACAGATGGAACAGGAGATTGCTGGCCAGTAAGGGACGAAAGAGGGATTTCATATGGATTACGAGAGAACGTTATACAGCTCCGGTGCGCCACTGGAAGAAACAGCCGGTTACTCCCGGGCAATCAGGCTGGGGGACTTCGTATTTGTCGGCGGCACAACGGCCGTCCAGCCTGATGGCTCCGTGTTCGCTGAAGGCGACGCTTATGCGCAGACCAAATACATTCTCGAGAGAATGGAGTCTTATTACCTTAAAGCCGGTGCTAAGCGGGAAGATGTCTATCGCGTGAAAATGTACGTGACCGACATATCCAAGGCGAAAGAGGTGATCAAGGCGTATTCGGAGTTTTATAAACCGATAAAGCCACTGGCAACCATGGTGGAAACACCAAAATTGAATCGCCCAAGCCAGGTGATAGAAATAGAGATTGATGCACTGATTGGCTCTGCAACGCAAAAGGCTACCCGGGACTGGCGCGACCCTACAAGAAGAACGGCAGCACAGGTAATCGGCTTGCGCTATCTTGCGGAAAGTTACGAGCGCTCAATTGCGTGGTTTCGTGAGGCGCAGATTCTCCTGCCGACCCTGTCCCAGTTGGCAGATCCTTCGACCATTCCCGGCCCCTTGCAGGGCGCACTTGCCAAGATCGATCGAAATGAAGCACATCCGCTCAACCTCTTTCGACTGCACTGGTATAACGCCATGGATTACTCCTGGCGAGTCAGAGTACCCGAGCACATCGTTTTGCCGAAAGAGCTGACCGGCGTTGATGCACGGATTGTGCTGGTCTTGGGTAACCGTTTTCCTATGGTTAGTTGCCACAAGGTACTTGCCGCTTACGCTTGTCTGGTACCGCGTATCGTCAGTGGCCAGTTTGATCCTACGCGTCACCGGGCAGTGTGGCCCTCTACCGGCAACTATGCCCGCGGCGGTGTTGCCATCTCGCGCCTGATGCAGTGCCGCGGTGTGGCGATTCTGCCGGAGAACATGAGTCGCGAGCGCTTTGACTGGCTGGAACGACAGGTTGATAACCCCGATGACATCATCAGAACGCCAGGCTCGGAAAGCAACGTCAAGGAGATATACGATGCCTGCCGTGAGCTGGGGCGCGATCCGGGTAACTTTATCGTTAATCAGTTCTCGGAATTCGGTAATCACCTCGGCCACTACCAGGTCAGTGGCCAGGCGTTTGGCCACGTTCTTGCTTCAATGCAGGAAAAGGAGCCCGGACTTCAACTGGCGGCCTTTGTTGCGGCATCCGGCTCAGCAGGCACGCTGGGAGCAGGAGACCGGCTCAAGGATGATTTTGGAGCAAAGATCGTTGCGGTCGAAGCGCTCGAATGTCCAACCATGCTGTACAACGGCTACGGCGAACACAATATACAGGGAATTGGCGACAAACATATTCCGCTGATCCACAACGTGATGAATACTGACCTAGTGGCCGCGGTCAGTGATCAGGCAACAGACGGCCTGAACCTGGTGTTTAATACCGAAGCGGGTAGGGCTTTTCTGCGTGAACAGATGGATGTTGATCCGGTGGTGGTTGAAAAATTGAAACACCTGGGTCTTTCATCCATCGCCAACATGCTGGCCGCAATCAAGACCGCCCGGAAATTGAACCTCGGAGCGCAAGATGTGGTCATGTCGGTGGCGACCGACGGCGCGGAACTTTACACCAGCGAAAAAGAAAAACTGCTGGCCCGGTCTTATTCCAAAGGGTTTGATGATATATCTGCGGCCGAGATCACGGCCCGGCACCTTGTAGGCATGAATACGGAACATATAGAAGAACTGGACGAAGTCAGTCGCAATCGTATATTTAATCTCGGTTATTACACCTGGGTCGAACAGCAGGGCGTCAGTGCCGAAGATTTTGAAGCCCGCCGCAGCCCGGCATTCTGGCAGGAGTTGCACCAGATGGCGCCAGACTGGGATGCGATGATCGAGGAGTTCAACAAACGTACCGGCATCACAATCGGATAAGTTTGGCTACCCGAGGAAGGTGCATGCCCGCACTGATGTGATAGCACTTAACCGGGTCTCTGGGGTACCCGGCGCAGGCTGTTTAACCTGGACTGAGCGCTTCAGTCCGGCAGGGCGTCAATGGTGATACCGGGCACCCAGCAGTAGCCGTCGGGATCCAGCAGGTAACACTCGCGCAGTCCGTGGGGACGGTCTTCGCTGCTACGCAGTACTACGTGGCCGCTGGCGATGGCCTTTGCCTCGCAAGCGTCCGGATCAATTCCGTACAGGCGCAGTTCCGCACCGGCGCCACGTACCCCTGCCTCGGGTAGCAGCGAGGGCAGCGGGTTGGCATGGTAGGTGTGGTCGGCGTGCAGTTGGAAAAAGTGCCCGGCCGATTCAAGCACAGCAAAGTCTGCATCAGCCCGGTGTACCTGCATACCCAGCACGTTTTTGAGAAAAGTGACCGTGCGTGCGACATCACACACCAGCAGGTTGATGCCAAAGCCTTCCAACGCGCGGCCAACCTTTGCCGCTGGGGCCTCGCGCGCGGTTTTGCCGTCCATCACCACGGCAGGTTTGGCCGGGCGCTGATAGGGTGAGGCGCGTTCATCGTAGGTCGTCGGGCGCAGCCGCTTATTTTATCGATTTAAAAAATGCAAATGCCTGGGCGGGTGACATGGACTTAACAGCGGCATAACACTTGTCATATTTGTCCTGGCGGCGGCCCATCGCAACCTGCAGCTTTGCCGAAGCATCGGCTTTCTTGTCTTTTTCCAGGCGGTAGTCGATAGCCACCGGTATCTCTTCACACACTTGCTCATAGGTAGTGTAGGAAGTGTCGGTGCAGGTTGTTTTCCCGGAACCGGCGTCGGTGGTGCAGGTGACCGTTCCCGGCACCACCACTGGCGTGCTCTTGCAGGATTCGTGCACCCGGTATCCCGCAGACAAAGCGGTCTCGATGTCCAGAAGTTGATCGCTGTAGCGGTCTATCTCCCGGTCCAGGGCTCTGATGTTCTGGTGCCGTTTGCAGGCGTAGGCTGCGCGCTCAGTTGGCGTCATTTGCTCGAAGCTGCTCAAGGTGGTAAAGCAGCCAGCCAGAACGAGCATGGGAACGAGGAACAGGGGCCGTAGAGGCGAGTTCATCGGTGAGCGAAACAGCAGGTTACTCTCGGCATGTCTGGTAGTGTGTGACTATTCATGAATTTTGCAGGAATTGTAAGCCCAGGCAAGGTCATGAAGTCAATGGAGTTTTCTTGTCCCCAAAAAAGAAGGGCCCCGCGATAGCGGGACCCGGGAAGCTGTATGTGATTTAAAAGCGGTTCCAGTGTGGAGAATCTCCTGTCGCCTTCTAACCTCCTGTCACTATGGGTGCCACGTATTGAGTGATTGCTTTCTCATCTGGGTCTTCTCGGCTGAGGAAGCACCCCAGTTGTAACCATAGACGGCACCCTCCCACTCACCGTACATCGGGTTTGGCAGCACAATGAAACTGGTGCCGAACTTGTCCTGGTGCTGGTCTACCGCCGCCTTGCGCTCGGCTATGGTTTTGCCCTTGAAGTCATCAGAGTGATCGTTGAGATTGTCGCCGAACCACATCACCACCTCGTGGTTTTCGGCAATTGCCTGGCGGCGCTTTTCCTTGCTGGAGCTCCCGCTGCGTAGGTACATGTGGCTTTCTTCAGCCTGCGGAGCACCCAGGGCGCGCAAGTTCCTCAGGGTGTTCTCCATTCCCGGCACCAGCCGGTCTTTTTTTATCTTGCGGTTGGACAGGTAAAAGATCTGCACCCCTTGCTGGTCGGCATAGTGGAGAAAGTCCAGCGCCCCGGGGGTGGCTTCGGCCTGGCCAGCATCCACCCAGTCAAACCAGCCGTTGGGGTAGCCGGTTTGGTATTCAACAGACATTGCCTGGTAGGGGCTGTTATCGAGGACCGTCTCATCCAGATCCAGGACCACGGCCTTGGGCTTGTCTGAAGGTGTCGCCAAATGCATATCCAGGATTACCTTTGCCATCCTGTAGATAGTGATAGTGAGCGCTCGATACTCTGCAGATGTCTGAACCCAGGCCGTCGGCATGATCATCTGCTCTGGCAGAAGATCGACCTTCTTGTAGTCGGCCGCAGGAACCGTTGTGGTGGTAACAAAGAAAACCAGTACGCTGGTAAAGAGAGATTTCCTCATGTTCATGGTTGCCTCCTAATGGTTTTGGGAAACGGGGCATCTTGCTCTGCTGATGGTCCCTCTTGAGGTGCTGATCCTACACCCTGTAAGCTTTGATGAATATTCACCACGATAGTGCCGGTTTCACAAACAGTTCCAGTTCGGTCGGTTTTACGATGGACGCTCTGGACGATTTACCTGATATTCACCCCCCATAGGGCATTGCTACCTGGTTGCCTGCCTGCAACCAAGCCTGACTGAAGGATACCCATGAGCGATGAGGTAAATACCCGCTGGCCGGTTGTTGCACTGGCTATTGCCAGTGGCATGATAGCCGCGGCAGCGATGGGTAAGGTGCCGCCCGCAGTTGGCCTCCTGCGCCAGGAGTATTCGCTCAGCCTGGTCTACGCGGGTTGGATCGTATCGATCTTCAGCGCCCTGATAATGGTCACCGGTGTGGGCTTCGGTGCGTTGGCAGACCGGTATGGATTGCGGACCGCACTGCTCGCAGGCCTGTGGGCTCAGGTTAGCGCCGGGCTTGTGGCTGTGCTTGCTTCATCCCCGTTGATTCTGCTGGGTACCCGACTGATTGAAGGAGTTGGCTTTCTGGCCGTGGGGGTTGCCGCGCCCGGAATCATCATCGCTGCCAGCGCCCCTCGAGATCGTAGTTGGAGCTTGGGACTTTGGAGCGTTTACGTACCAGTCGGCATCAGCCTGGCGATGGTGTCGGCAATGCTTGCCTTGGACCTACTCGGCTGGCGCGGGCTCTGGATGATCTTTGCTGCTTTGGCAGCTATGCTGGCTCTGATCGGTCACTGGCTATTGCCGCACGGGCCGGGGCCCGCGGCACAAGGCGCAGCAACCGGTAACCTCCTGGCCGTGCTGCAGCGACCCGGTTCGTGGTTGCTGGCCGGCAGTTTTACCGCCTACACCCTGATGTGGATATCGATCATGGCTTGGCTACCCACCTACCTGACCGACCAGCGGGAGATGACCGTTGCAGGCGCCTCCTTATTGACCGCGGTAACAGTCGCGGCCAATGTGCCCGGTAATCTGCTGGGCACCTGGCTGTTGCACCGCCGCTGGCACGGCGGGACTATCGCTGCGCTTTCCGCTGTGATTATGGGATTCTCGATATTCGTTGTTTTCGATGGTCGTTTCAGCGACGGCGTGCGTTATGGCAGTTGCCTGATCTTCTCCTGTGCTGGCGGGATGCTGCCGGCTGCCATCCTCGGCACCAGCCGGTTGCATGTACCTGACCCACAACGTATTAGTACGATCAATGGCCTGATCATTCAGGGCTCGCACCTCGGGTTGTTCACTGGCCCGCTGCTGGTAGCTATGGTGGTGACTGCCCAGGGCAGTTGGGAGAGCGTCCAGTTGTACATGGTGGGGTGTGCATTGATCGCGTTGGTTTTGTCGTGGTGGCTGCGCCAGGTCGAGAGCCGGCAGGTACAGGGCTCACCACTGATGCCAAAGGGCACTGGCCGATAACCGGGCGCTAATCGAGCAGCTGTTCAGGTTGCCGTAACGGCGGAATGCTTGCCCCCGTGGTTCGGCGCAGATTTGACCCGGTACAGTGAGCGCGAAGAGTTCCACACCACCAGCAGGCTGCTGGCCGACATCGCCAGCGCCGCGAACAGGGGATTGAGCAGCCCCGATACCGCCAGTGGGATTGCGGTGGCGTTGTACAACAGAGCCCAGCCCAGGTTCTGCCGAATCCGGCGCCGGACGGTATGGATCAGTTCAAGGGCGGTGAAGACCCCCTCCAGGTGGTCGCCCGGGATGATCGCATCGGCGGCGTCGGCAGCGAGCGCAGTGGGAGCGCCAAAGGCAAGGCCGAGGTCTGCCGCAGCTAAGGCCGGGGCGTCGTTGCTGCCGTCGCCGATCATGAACACGCTGCCCTCGGTCCTCAGTTGACGTATCACTGCTGCCTTGGCCTGCGGTGGAATGCCGGCGAAGACTTCATCCATTCGCTTCTGGCAATCACCGGGATGTTCCGCGCCGGTCAACAACACCACGCGGCCTTGTTGTTTGAGCTGGTCGATTACTTTCTCCCAGCCCGGACGGAGTTGGTCGTGGGTGACAATTGCACCCTGGGCGTAACCGTCCCAGCCGACATAGGAAACGGTCCCTTCGTCAGGTACCACCATCGCTGCTTCTGCGAGGAGCGGGGCGGGAATGTCCCAGCCCAGGCTGGCAAACAGGGAACGGCTGCCGACCGCAGCACGGCGGCCGTCAACGGTGGCGAGAGCGCCTTTGCCGGGATGGGTGTCGATGTCGGTTGCCGTGTGGCGCGAGTCCAGTGCGGCGATAGCTTTGGCGATGGGGTGCGGGGAAAGGCGTTCCACGGCAGCGGCATATTCCCGGACTTGGGGCGGTCCGAGAACTTCACCCACGGCCATCTCACCAGTCGACAGGGTGCCGGTTTTGTCGATTACGATGGTGTCTGCCCGTGCGGGTTTTTCGAATATGTCGGCACTGGTGATGATGATGCCGTTGTGTAACGCGGTGCTGACTCCGGCGGCGCTGGTCAGCGGTATCGCGAGTCCGAAGGTGCAGGGGCACGACACGATCAGCGTCGCCATGCCGGCCAGCAGTGCCGTGCCCAGGGAGGCGCCCTCCCGGAACATCAGTCCGGTCACTATCACGGCCAGGATGAGCACCACCGGCACAAAGAAATGGGCGACCCGGTCCGCCATGCCCCAGGCCCCGACACGCACACTCTGGGCATTCCACAGGGCCCGCGCCAAGTTGTCTAACTGGCTTTCGACCGGGTAGCCCACTGCGATTTCGAGTTCACCTTCGACGATACTGGCGCCGCCGATAACGTGCTCCCCCGGGCCCCGGTTTACCGGGAACGGCTCACCGGTAAGCAGTGATTCGTCGACTGCAACCTGGCCCTCGATGATTTTGCCATCGATGGGAATCGTCTCCCCTGCGCGGATGACGACCCGGTCTTCGGGCTGCAACTCAGCCAGGGCCAGGGTGCAGAAGCCATCGCCTCTGCGGACCCGAGCCGTCGGTGTCCACGTCGCCATGATGTGGGACAACTCAGTAGTGGCCCGGACTTTTGCCTGCTGTTCCAGGTAGCGGCCAAGGGTCACCACGGCGATGATGGCGGCAGCCACGTCGAAGTAGAGCTCGAGCGAGCCGACGGCCAACTGGCCAATACTGTAACCGTAGGCTGCGAGAATGGCTATCGCCAGCAGGTTGTCCATGTTCAGTAGTCCGGTCCTGAGCCCGATCCAGGCTCCACGGAAGATCGGCGCGGCGACATAGAACACCAGCACGGTAGTCAACACCAGCAGGGCTACCGGTACTGCCTCGAAGGCAAGCCAGTGTACGGGCTCCAGATCTGCTACATCGACCAGGCCCAGGTGGGTCGGATAGTAAAAGGCGAGATACAACATCATCACGGTAACCGCCAGGCTCTCTGCCACCATCAGCCGCAACAGTGGCAGCCGTTCGTCGTACTCGGGGGCACTGTCGCGGCTGAGACGGGCACGGTACCCGGCCCGGCTGAGAATGTCCGGCAACTCGGATTCGTCGATCCGTTCCGGGTCATAGGTGATCTTTGCGGTCGAGGTGGCGTAACTGCAGGTTGCCGCAACGATGCCGTTAACCTGGCGGGCAATCCTCTCGATCAGCAGTTCACACGATGCACAATGCATGCCGTCGATGCGCAGGAAAGCCTCATGCCCTTCGGGCTCTGCCATCGTTGTCGGCACATTGTTGCCAGCATCATCGGGCAGGGCGGCATGGCCAAAGCGCCGGTACACTTCGCGGCAGCCAAAGCAGCAGAAAGCATGGCCGTCGGCGCAAAGTGGTGCGGCTCCAACTGGCAGGTCGCACAAGTGGCATGTGGCTGCAGGCACTGTACTCGTCATGCGCATGATTCAGTATATTAAGAGATTCTAAAAAAGTTTTTAAAACAATAAGTTATCCGCAGAAAGTTGAGGCTGGTTTCACCTGAGCATATTCGGCTTTAATTCCCGTATTAAGATCGGGTTTGATCATGGTTTTTTCCAGATAAATGGAGGGTAAATAAGCATGCTTGATTTCCTGTACCTGAACGGCTGGGGCGCGATGTTAATGGTGCTTTTCCTGTTCATTCCATTTCTTATCATCTTCGTCTATGTGGTCTACAAGAAGTCGACGGGCCAGGGGTCAGCCGATTCTGCTTCGTCAGGATTATCAACTGTAGAATGGGTTTGGATGGCTCTGGTGCTGGTAGTGTTCGTTGGAGTGAACGTTATCAGTATCAGTTACATGCCAACAGTCCAGACTGCCAGAGCGGCGGTCGATGAGGCAAATATCCAGCAGGTAAATATAACTGCCGGGTCCTGGTTCTACGATATCTCGACCCCCAAGGTAATAAACGGATCGAATCGGACTGTCGAGGTGGGGCCAGTGCGTTTCTCAGGCAAGAGCTCTGACACCATGCACTCGTTTGCAATCTATAGCCCGGATGGTGACGTATTGTTCACCATGATGCTGATGCCGGGCTTGAAAGGGCCAACCTCGATTGTTTATACATTTGATAAACCGGGAACCTACACGGTTCGTTGCTTGGAGTATTGTGGTATCAATCATCACAATATGCGAGACCAGTTGATTGTTGTAGCAGGCAACAACTGAATAATGAGCAAGAAAGAGGAGAATTCATAATGGCAAGCCCTACAACAATCGTCGGTAATATTCCGTTCTTTGGCCGAATGTTCGCGGTCGACCAGAGCACCGGGCTGGAGGACATCAACGCCTGGCCGGCCCTGATGATCATGACTTCATTCATCTGGCTGGCGGTGGCCGGCCTGCTTGGAGTGGTAATGCCGCTGGTCCAGTTTTTGGACCTCGGTCCACTGGGGCCGAACCTGTATTACACCGCCCTTACGGGTCACGGCGCCGCTCTGGCGTTTCCGTTCGTGTTCCAACTCATGGTCGGGGTCGGCCTGCACCGGATGGGTAGTTGCAGGGGTCAGCCTATCACCGGCCCGATACCGGCCTTGATCTATATCTTCATGAACGTGGGTTCATTGCTGTTGACCGTAGCGATCTTGCTCGGGCTAAAGATCTCTCTGGTGGTCATGTACCCGTTGCCCGTCGTCGGGGTGCAAACTGGCCAGTGGAGTATGAACGTGGTGATACTCGGATTTACAGGTATCGCGCTTGTGCTGATTACCATGATCATTCTGTATCCGATTCAGGTGATTAAGATGGCATTTTTCGGCAAGGCACGCCAGGAGTTGCTGCTGTCCCCGCGCTCGCTCCAGGATCCCGGCATGCTGGGCATGCTGATGGCCGCCTTCGTGCTGTTGATCGCGGGCATACCCCTTTTGATCGTGGCCAGTACTGTTCTCGGTTACTTGTACGGGATTGTTCCCCCGTCTCTTGTCGGTTGGGCCGCCGAGCCGGTGGTTTTTCAGTTTGTCTTTTTCATATTTGCCCACAACCTGATGGAGGCAATGGCACTGATGGTCATCAGCGCGGTATATGCGACTCTGCCGCTTTACTTGGCTGATGGGACCAGCAAGCTTTACAGCGAACGACTGGCAAGGATCGCACTGTGGATTCTGCTGCTAACTTCGCTCACCTCGTTCTTCCACCACTTCATTACTCTGTTTCCGAATCTGCCAGCGGCGCTTGCCTACCACGGCAATATCATGAGTTTTGGGACCGGTGTCGGTTCGGCATTGTCAATCTTCACTATTCTCGCCACCATCTGGAAGCACGGGTTGCGGCCGGCGCCGGGCCTGATGGCGATACTGCTGGGTTTCGTGCTGTACATTCTTGATGGCGCGAGCGCTATCGTTACCTCCAACGTTGCCTGGTCGTTCCAGCTGCACGGCACCATGTGGCAGAGCGGGCATACCATGACTGTGCTGGTGTCGATGGCGCTGATGTGGATGGGCGTGCTGTACCACCATTACCCGGTGATCACGGGCCGTCAGATCGACGAGCAACTTGGTAATCTGTTCGTCAAACTTTGCGCCGTGGGCTGTGTCGGCGCGGCAGTTGTCATGTTGGCCGGCGGGGCTGCGGGCATGCCCCGACGGTTCGCCGACTGGGGTCAGGGTGGCTGGATGGGTTATGGCACTCTCATCTTGATCTTTGGCCTGATCCTGGGTATCGCCTATGTGGTCTATGCTATGAGCCTTTACAGGTCCCAGGCTTTGGCGACAGCCTCAAGCAACTGACGTTTACGAAATCGAAATAAGGCACAGCAGTTTCTATAGATCTAGCCCCGGGGCAGGCCCAGCCTGGTCCGGGGTTTTTCTTTTTGTACTGTTTGGGCGCAACACCGACGATCCGCCATGCCCCCCGGGGGGTAGTTAATACGTTCGCTGATGTTGCGGATTAACTGGAGGCTCGATTAGATTAGCCCGCGCCAGGTAGTCCCAGTGAGCGGACTACGCGCCACCCTTGACAGGCGTCGCTACCAGACCCATGTTGGACTGCGGGTCACACCGCGTTTGATTTTCCACAGGTAGTAGTTGGCAAAAAAACGTTTGGCCCACAGCCAGTGTCTGCCGGCGCTCATCTCGGAAATGTTGCGGGGTGGCCGGACCGGATCGGCGCGCACGTGGGCGGCCTTGTCACCCATGTCCATGATGCACTCTACCATCAGATCATGGGTTGTCTGCTCGCCGCCGTTAACCCGGGCGGCGATGTTGCGGGCAGCAATTTTGGCCATCTGTTCGGTCATGTGGCCGGTCTTGGGAAAGTTCACCGGCACTGGCGTCTCCTCTACCGGCGGCAGGGCAACGGCGACACCGGCCGCATAGATGTCGGGAAAATCCGGGTGTCGATAGTGGGCGTCCACCGGGATGAAGCCCTTGGGGTTGGCGAGGCCAGCGGTATCGGCCACGGCGTGGACCCCGGCGAGCGGCGGGATGACCAGCGAGTAGCGCGATTCGAATACCTTGCCGTCAGCCAGTTCGACCGATTCTCCCGTGATATTGGAGATCGCCGCAGAGTTCAGATAGCGGATGTCGCGTTGTTCGAGTTCACCTTCAAAAAACTGGCGCGCCTTGCCGAAACCGCCGACACCAAAATGGCCCAGGAACGGCTCCGGGGTAACGAAAGTGATGGGTACCTTGTGGCGCAGGCGGCGCCGTTTCAGCGCGTGATGCGCTTCGAACAAGAACTCATAGGCCGGGCCCAGGCAACTCGCACCCGGGGCGCAGCCGATGACCATTGGCCCGGGGTCGCGGAGAAACGCTGCCCAGGTATCCCGTGCCTCCTCAGCCTCGGCCGGCGACATCAGCGAATGGCCCGGCCCGTCAAAGGGGCCGAGCCCCGGCACTGCCTCATTGGCGCTGCGGTGGCCGGTGGCAAGCAGCAGGATATCGTAGTCGTACCTGGCTCCGTCGGTCTGGACTGTGCGGGCTGCGGGGTCGATCCCGCTGACCGTCGCCTCGGCGAAGTCGATGCCCTTGGCGGCGAGCGGCGCTGCCAGGTCGAAAGAGATGTCGCCGATGGTCTTGGAGCCCATGGCCACCCACGGCAGCGAGGGGATGAAGATGAAACGGCGCTCTCTGGAGATTACCGTGATCTGGTGCTCGTGGCGGGACAGCAGGCGCCGCAGGTCGTAAGCTGCGGTCAGCCCGCCGAAGGAACCACCGACTATGACGATATGCACCTACGCATTCTCCTGGGTGGCCACGGGCAGGCGCGAATCAGAAGACCAGCACCTTATCGGCTGCCAGGGTCAATTCGGTGAGCTCGGGCATGGTGCTCCGCCGGGCGCCCGCCACCAGTTCATTCTCAGCCATGCCACGTGCATCCATGCAGGTGCCGCACAAGAGCAGGGTCCCTTTGCGCACAGTTTGTTTGAGCATGCGCTCGAGGTTGTAGTATCCGTCAGGGGTCTGCTGCCCGGCTTTGGCGCAAATGACCGAATCGGCCATCAGAAAGATCGTGACCTCAGGCGCCGACTCCTGCTGCAACAGAGCGTTAGCCAGTCGCAGACCGTTGTAGCAGCGCTCGGTGCCGTAGGGCGGGTCGTTCAAGATAAACAGAATTTTCATGGACACTCCTTAAGGTCGAATGCGCGAGTCCGGTTTTGCCGGTACACATCACACTAACATACCACTGTCGGCAGGCCTCGGGATGACGTTGGCCGACGAACGAGAAAATCGTCACTGCCCTGTTTCCTAGCCCATCTACCCTCGTTTGAGTCGTTGTAAAACAACAGCCGTTAAGGTCTTGGTTTTTAATGGGAAACTCAGTTCCAAGAAGAAAAATAGGTGAATTTGAGTGCACTATTTCAGTGAAAATAAGCTAGTGGTTTGCGGCTAATTGATATAATAGCGGTCCCTTAACCGCATATGGGGGTTAGCCTTAATGCACTTTTTAGATAGCATACGTCGTTGGGTAGGAGCGTTGGCCGAGCTAGGTATCGCGATCATCGCACTAGGAGTAGTTCTCCAAGTCCTGTTTGGGGGCGACGGAGGAGCTGTCCCATTCCTTCCGATAGACGTTCTCGGAAGTGTGATTGGCTTTGTAAACGCACTGGGAAGCCAAGGGCTGGTCGGTTTGGTAGCGCTTGGAATTCTCTGGTGGGCGTACAACAAAAAAGCTGCGTAACTCTATTAGTAACCTTATTAGTGGTTTTCTTAAAGAGGGGGCTCTGCCCCCTCTTTTTTATGACCCGAAATAACCTAATTGCAGGTAAAGGCCCGTCACGCTGGCAGAGGATAGGAGAGTCGGGCATAGCAGTTTCTCTAGTAATGAAGGGCCCAGTTAAACCCGATATTCCGCCATACTATGCGAGGGCCAAAAAGGTATTTAATACCACTCACCTGGTAACTTTGATCTGCTTGGCGGGGTATTTCGGCAGTGGGGTTCCGGGTGGCGCGGGCATTTTGGGCAATTGGATATGCAAATTGATAACAACACTACTGAGCGGGGGCAGCGAAGTGGCGGCCGCGCCGCCCGGGTGCGGCGCAGGTCCGAGGAGGCGACGCAGAATTTTCCCGCCTGCATTTCCCGCAAGATCCCCGTCTACGAGTTATTGGAAGAAGAAGCCTTGCAGCAACTCGAAGCACAAGCGGACTGGATTCTGAAGGAAGTGGGCATCGAGGTCTCAGATGACCAAGAGGCCCTGTCGCTGCTGCGCGAAGCCGGTGCCTCGGTTAAAGGCAACCGCGTGCGTTTTGAGCCGGGCCTTGCACGGTCGCTGTGTGCGAGCGCACCTTGCCAGTTCCAGCTGCATGCCCGCGACCCGGCCCGCACCGTCACCATCGGTGGTAACCATGTGGTGATGTCACCCGCCTCCGGCCCACCCATGGTCACTGATATGGATCGTGGTCGACGCAAGGGTTCGATAGACGCATTTCGTGATTTCGTAAAGCTCGCCGAGTCCACTCCGTACCTTC
>Ga0187833_10001228_pt1 | contig 29671 bp, 29 predicted proteins | sample ETNtaG_37_FD_167968 | JGI IMG/M metagenome (GOLD analysis project Ga0187833, IMG submission 167968) | Marine microbial and viral communities from oxygen minimum zone, Eastern Pacific Ocean - ETNP2014_SV_400_PacBio MetaG (Illumina Assembly) | ecosystem: Environmental > Aquatic > Marine > Hypoxic...
ATCCTTAGTTAATGGGAGCATGAAAAATGATAAAAAATAATCCTAAATATTATGATGCACACTGGATGCCATTTACCGGAAATAGGGAATTTAAAGCAAATCCACGCATCATAGTCTCGGCTAAAGACAGCTATTATATAGATGATAAAGGCAGGAAAATATTTGACGGTCTTTCGGGGCTGTGGACTTGTGGAGCTGGCCATTCACGTCCTGAAATCGTGGAAGCGGTAAGTAAACAAATTGACACCCTAGATTACTCCCCGGCATTTCAATTTGGACATAACAAATCGTTTGAATTAGCAAATAGAATTATTGAACTTACTCCAAAAGATCTAGACCGTGTTTTTTTTACGTGTTCTGGCTCAGAGGCGGTAGATAGTTCCCTTAAAATTGCTCGAGCTTACTGGAGACATAAGGGAAGGGTCGGTAAAACTCGTTTGATTGGAAGAATAAAGGGCTATCATGGAGTTAATTTTGGGGGGATCAGTGTTGGTGGTATTGGTCCAAATAGAGAGATGTTTGGACAAGGCATTGAAGCTGATCATTTAACAACCACCTTGTTACCAGAAAACTTATTTAGCAAAGGGCAACCTCAAGTTGGAGATCATTTAGCAGATGAATTATTAAATAAAATAGCATTGCATGGGGCTTCTAATATTGCCGCAGTAATTGTAGAACCAATGGCTGGTTCTGCAGGAGTAATACCACCTCCTATAGGTTATCTTAATAGGCTACGTAAAATCTGTGATTCTAATGATATTTTATTAATCTTTGATGAAGTGATAACCGCTTTTGGCCGCATGGGCGCGAAGACAGGGGCTGAAGCATTTGGCGTTACTCCAGATATAATTACTTTTGCAAAACAAGTTAGTAATGGCAGTCAACCGCTAGGTGGTGTAGTGGTTAACAAAAATATTTATGAAACTTTTATGGATACTAAAGCACCAAATTATATGGTTGAATTAATGCATGGTTATACATATTCTGCGCACCCGGTGGCTTGTGCTGCATCGATTGCAAGTTTAGATATATTACAGAATGATAATTTGGTAGAGCGAGTGCAACAAATGAGCCCAATATTTGAACAAGAACTTCATAGCCTTAAAGGTTTACAACATGTTGCGGATATTCGTAATTATGGATTGGCTGGTGGAATTACTATTGAGGCTGCTAAAGATCAACCCGCATTACGACCTTACCAAATAGCAATGAAATGTTGGGATAAAGGTTTTTATGTGCGATATGGTGGAGATACCATTCAATTAGGCCTGCCATTTATCGTATCGGAACAAGAAATAAAGGATGTTGTTGGTGTAATATCTGACTCGATTAAAGAATTACAATAAAAGAGAAAGAGGGAATGAAAGTAATAGAGCACCTTGTTAATGGTGAAATTGTATCAATGGGTGACCCTACTCAAGATGTATTTAATCCATCTACTGGAGAGGTCAGCAAGCAAGTAGCGCTAGCTACAAAAACTACTGTTGAAAAAGCTATAACTGCTGCGCAGGATGCTTTTCCAGCGTGGCGAGCAACGCCGCCACTTAAACGCGCTAGAATTATGTTTCGTTTTAAAGAATTGTTAGAGAAAAATATTAATAAAATAGCACAATTAATTGGAGAAGAGCATGGAAAAATTGCACACGATGCGCTTGGTGAAGTAACTCGAGGTATCGAGAATGTTGAATATGCTTGCTATGCGCCAGAACTACTAAAAGGAGAACACAGTAAAAATATTGGAACCAATATTGATTCATGGAGTGAGTTTCAACCTTTAGGAGTTGTTGCGGGAATCACTCCCTTTAATTTTCCAGCAATGGTGCCATTATGGATGTATCCGATGGCAATAGTTTGTGGCAATTGTTTTGTATTAAAACCATCAGAAAGAGATCCTTCGGCAGCATTGTTTGTAGCTCAATTATTATATGAAGCGGGTTTACCAAAAGGGGTGCTAAATGTAGTTAATGGCGGTAAGGAGGCAGTAGATACTTTACTGACTGATGAAAGAGTACAAGCTGTAAGTTTTGTTGGATCGACTGCTATTGCAAAATACGTTTACAATACTGCTACTGAGCATGACAAGAGGTGTCAAGCACTCGGAGGAGCTAAAAATCACGCTATTGTAATGCAAGATGCAGAAATGGAGAATACAGTGAATGCTTTAATAGGTGCTGCATTTGGCTCTAGCGGAGAACGGTGTATGGCAATTTCTGTTGCAGTCGCAGTTGGTTCAGAGACGGCAGATAATTTAATTGCTGGCTTAAAATCCAAGATGCATAATCTAAAAGTAGGTAATTTTGATGATAGCAATAATGATTTCGGGCCACTTATAACTAAAGATCATATGAAAAAAGTTGAACAATATATAACCAGTGCAGAAGCTCAAGGTGCAGATATTGTTGTGGATGGGCGGAGTGTTAATGTGAAAGGTTGTGAAAATGGTTTTTACGTTGGCGGCACACTTATAGATAGTGTACAGGCTTCAATGGAGTCTTATCAGAACGAAATATTCGGGCCAGTATTGCAAGTTGTTAGGGTAGATACTATGCAACAAGCAATAGATTTAATAGACGAACATGAATACGGTAACGGAACTTGCATTTTCACCAGAGATGGGGAAGCGGCGCGTTATTTTAGCGACCAAATAAAAGTCGGCATGGTTGGTATAAATGTCCCATTACCCGTCCCAGCTGCACAGCATAGTTTTGGTGGTTGGAAACAATCAATGTTTGGTGATTTGGCAGCATATGGACCTGATAGTGTAAGATTTTATACACGAAGAAAAACTATAACTCAACGCTGGCCATCATCTAGTATTCGCGAGGGCGTTAACTTTTCTTTCCCTTCATAATTGGTTTGGATGCTTGTTTCTAAGGACTTCGGAAGTCCTTTTATCGCCCCGAAACCTTCATTTTTTCTGCAAATTACGTTTGATGATGCTTTGAAGTTTTTTTTAAAGTCAACCTAACAATTTTAGTTGACAAGTATAAAAAAAATATGTAGCCTGTCTATTTAGTCAAGAAGTATTAAGTTGTTTTGTTCACCAAATAGTATAAGGAGTAATTGAATGAGTAAATTGAAGTGTGGTTTAATCCAAATGAGCTTGAAAGGTGATGGTACGATGGCGCCAGAAAAAATACGTGATTTAATGATTGAGGCTCATATCCCAATGCTAGAGGATGCTGCTAAACAAGGAGTAAAAGTACTGTGCTTTCAAGAAGTATTTACTTCGCCATACTTTTGCCCAAGTCAGGATAAAAAATGGTATGCGGCGGCTGAGTCGATTCCTGATGGACCCACAATTAAACTTATGCAAGAATATGCAAAAAAATACCAAATGGTAATTGTTGTTCCTATTTATGAAGAAGAAATGCCCGGTGTTTATTACAATACCGCGGCAGTAATAGATGCTGATGGAAGTTTTTTAGGCAAATATCGTAAAACTCATATTCCTCAAGTTGCGCCCGGTTTTTATGAAAAATTTTTCTTTAAGCCTGGAAATCTTGGTTATCCAGTATTTGATACTGCGTATGTTAAGTTGGGAGTATATATTTGTTATGACAGGCATTTCCCTGAGGGTTGGCGTGCATTAGCTTTAAATGGAGCTGAATATATTGTTAATCCTTCAGCTACAGTGGCAGGATTAAGTAAGTATTTATGGGAGTTGGAGCAACCAGCTTCGGCGGCTGCAAATGGAGTATTTATCGGAGCGATAAATCGTGTTGGTAAAGAAGAGCCATGGGCAAAGGAAATGGGTGAATTCTATGGATCAAGTTATATTGTAAATCCTCGTGGTGAAATTGAAGCACAAGCAAGTTATGGTGATGATGAGTTGTTGGTTCATGAAATCGATTTAGATATGGTGCGAGAAGTTCGAGATACATGGCAATTTTTCAGAGACAGGCGAAGTGACCTTTATGGGAGGTTAACCGAAAAATAGTTTCATGAGTGAACCAACATCTAGTAAGCCTTCAAAGTCTACATCTATAGACATTAACAATTTGTGTCTTACATTTGAGACGCAAACTGAACCGGTGCATGCGCTTTCTGATATTAACTTGCAAATTAATTCAGGTGATTTTGTGTCTTTAATAGGTCCTAGCGGCTGTGGTAAAACAACATTGTTGCGTGTAATAGCGGATTTAGAAAAACCAACAAGTGGCACAATAACCGTAGAAGGTAAATCACCACATGAGGCACGTTTAGATCGTTCTTATGGGTATGTTTTTCAAACTCCAGCTCTATTGCCGTGGCGTAATATAGAGTCAAATATCCATTTACCATTAGAGATGTCGGGTTATTCAAAACATGAGCAAAAAAAACTTTCGCAGCAATATTTGTCATTGGTAAGCTTGATAGGATTTGAAAAAAAATATCCATGGCAATTATCAGGTGGCATGCAACAACGTGTTTCAATTGCGCGCGCTTTGAGTTTTAATCCTGATATGCTCCTGATGGATGAGCCATTTGGTGCACTTGATGAAATTACCCGTGACCGTTTAAATGAAGAGCTATTACATTTATGGGAAAAAACTCAGAAAACAGTTGTATTTGTGACTCACTCAATACCTGAAGCGGTATTCTTATCTAGTAAGATTGTGGTAATGTCTGCTCGTCCAGGGAAAATTATTAATGTTATTGAAACCAATTTTTCAAAAGATAGGACTTTTGATATTCGTGAAACACCTGAATTTTTAGAGGTTTCACAACTTGTAAGAGAAGGGCTAAAGGAAGGGCATAACGATGGAAGCTAATAGGATTCTTAATATTATTATGAGCGGCTCAGTTGGCCCAGTTGTTATATTGGTTTCCATTATTATCATGGTATGGTACGCAGGAGCAGTTTATTTAAACAGCTCATTTTTAATTGATAGATATGAAAAAAATAATATAGATTGGAGCCTTTCAGAATTAGCAACAGACTCCTGGTCGATGGAGCGCCCTGTATTGCCTTCACCGCACCAAGTAGCCAAAGAACTAAAAAAAACCATTTGGGATAAGAAAATAACCTCTAAACACAGTTTGGTTTTCCATTCTGGAGTGACCTTGTCTTCTGCTATGTTAGGATTTGCAATGGGAACTTTTCTCGGTATTTTATTGTCAGTCGGTATTGTCTATGTGCCAGCATTAGATCGAACATTAATGCCTTGGATAATTGCATCACAAACTATCCCAATTCTCGCAATAGCTCCTATGATTGTTGTTGTGTTAGGTTCAATGGGTATTGTAGGTTTGTTTCCTAAAGCTACTATTTCAACTTATTTATGTTTTTTTCCTGTAGTAGTTGGGATGGTGAAAGGTTTACGATCACCAAATATAATTCTGGTAGATTTAATGCATAGTTATTCAGCTTCAAAAGCGCAAGTTTTTTGGAAACTACGTATACCAGCATCGATTCCATTTTTATTCGCTAGTTTGAAAATAGCCATTGCTTTAAGTATAGTGGGGGCAATAGTAGCAGAGCTTCCAGCAGGTGCTCAAGGAGGCCTTGGAGCGCGCCTTTTGTCAGGCTCATACTATGGGCAAACTAACCTCATTTGGGCAGCTTTGATAACTGCCTCAGTGATTTCGGCAACTCTAGTTTCCGTGATTGGTCGAATGGAGCGATCAATTAATAAGCGCATGGGGCTGCAAACATGAATTTTTTGACCATCTTTAAAAGTCGCTCCTTAAGTGGATTATTATGTCTTGTTTTTTCAATATCTACTTTAATTTCATTGCAGCTTAATGAGATAAATGATCATGCATTAAATCCTTTTATTGTAATCATTATTGCTGCTATCAGTTTGGCGTTGTTTGTAAATCGTCAACAAGGCATATTTCTATTGTCTATTTGTTTTGCTGCATTATTTTCAGGAGTTTGGTCCGTTTTAAGTTTAATACATTCATTAAATGCAGACACGATTATAGGGTTGGATGTTTGGTTGTTTGTTAGTTCATTATGGTTTTTAACTTGGCATAACTTAGTTCAGCTTTCGGCAATAAAAACATTAAATAAATTTATGGAATTATTTCTTACTGTAGTCATTCCATTACTATTCGGTTCTTGGATATTTTTTCTATGGGAGGTAATAACTATTGGTATGACTGTGCCCCAGGTATTGTTGCCATCTCCAAGCCTAATTTGGCAAGTATTTGATGGTGCCGGTGCTACTTTATTTGCAGATTTTTATCAAACTTTTGTGCGTTCAGCAATTCCTGGTTTTATTATAGGAAGTGGGTCTGGATTTGTAGTTGCCATTGCAGCAGATAAAATTCCTTTTTTACAGCGTGGATTAATTCCGATAGGTAATTTTTTTAGTGCTATACCAGTAGTTGGGATAGCACCAATCATGATAATGTGGTTTGGTTTTGATTGGCAATCTAAAGCAGCGGTTGTTGCCATAATGACTTTTTTCCCAATGATGGTAAATACTTTAGTTGGCATTAACGAGACCGATAAAATTGATCGAGATTTGTTACATACTTATGCTACTAATTATTGGCGTGAACTTTTAAGTTTGCGATTGCCAAATGCGATGCCTTTTATTCTTAATGCATTGAAAATTAACTCAACTTTAGCTATGATTGGAGCTATAGTAGCAGAATTTTTTGGAACACCCATTGTTGGAATGGGTTTTAGAATTTCGGCCGAGGTTGGTCGAATGAATATCGATATGGTATGGGCAACAATTGCTATTGCTGCACTAACTGGCTCGATGTTTTATGGGGTATTTGCCCTGTTAGAGAGAAAAATAACTTTCTGGCATCCATCGATGCGAAAAAGTTAATATACAGAGTAAGTACTGGTAATGTAATAATATATGAAAGGGAGAAGTTATGAAAATATATAAAAGTATATTAACTGCAATTTGTTCTATCATGCTTATGGCTGCTAGTTTTACAGCACAGGCAGACGATAAGTTTACTTTGCAGATAAAGTGGGTAACTCAGGCGCAGTTTGCGGGCTATTATGTTGCTCTAGAAAAAGGGTTTTATGATGATGAAGGCCTTGATGTTACAATTAAGGCAGGTGGTCCAGATATAGCGCCTCCTCAAGTTATTGCTGGTGGCGGTGCTGATATACTAATAGAATGGATGCCAGCAGCATTGGCATCTAGAGAAAAAGGACTTAATTTAGTCAACATTGCTCAACCATTTAAACGCTCTGGCATGATGTTAACTTGCCGCAAAGATTCAGGCATAAGCTCGCCTGCTGATTTCCCAAATAAAACTTTGGGTGTTTGGTTCTACGGTAATGAATATCCATTTCTTAGCTGGATGAGTAAATTAGGCATTGCCACTGATGGTAGTGATGGTGGAGTAACAGTATTAAAGCAAGGTTTTAATGTTGATCCAATTCTGCAAAAGCAAGCTGACTGTGTCTCAACGATGACTTACAATGAATACTGGCAAGTTATAGATGGTGGACTTTCAGCAAGCGAGCTATCAGTTTTTTCTTACGAGGACCAAGGTGTTTCTACACTTGAGGACGGTTTATATGTGCTGGAAGAAAATCTAAATGACCCTGCTTTTGTTGATAAAGCAGCACGGTTCTTGCGTGCAAGTATGAAAGGCTGGGAGTGGGCAACAAATAACTCTGATGCGGCTGCCGATATTGTGCTTGAGTATGACATGACTGGCGCCCAAACTGAAAAACATCAGCGTCGTATGATGGGTGAGATCAACAAATTAACCGAAAATGGCGGTAAATTGAATGTTGATGACTACCAACGTACTGTTGATACCTTGCTAGGTAGTGATTCTGATCCAGTGATCAACAAAGAACCAGTAGGAGCTTGGACTCATAAGGTCTGGGATGCTGCATTTGGTTCATAATTTTTAAAATCTAATTTCTTGTAGGAGTAATACTATGTCTGTACTAATTAAAAATGGAGCAATTGTTAACGCTGATCAATCTTTTCAAGCCGATGTGCTATGTACAGATGGCAAAATACAGGAAATTAGCAGTAATATCTCAGCGCCAAGTGGCGCTGAGATTATAGATGCCGCCGGGCAGTACGTTATGCCTGGTGGTATCGACCCTCATACCCATATGCAGCTACCGTTCATGGGAACAGTTGCCAGTGAAGATTTTTATACTGGCACGGCTGCAGGGCTTGCAGGTGGCACAACAATGATTATTGATTTTGTTATTCCTGCGCCTCAACAGAATATTATGGAGGCTTATCAGCAGTGGCGTGAGTGGTCGCAAAAAGCAGTAGCCGACTACAGTTTTCATGTTGCCATCACTTGGTGGGATGAAACTGTACATGCTGATATGAAAACCTTAGTAGAAAAATATGGTGTTAACAGTTTTAAGCACTTTATGGCTTATAAGGGTGCAATAATGGCTACCGATGAAACACTAGTAAATAGTTTCAACAGAGCTTTAGAATTAGGCGCAATACCAACAGTTCATGCTGAAAATGGTGAAATGGTTGCGCAATTACAAAATAAAATTTTTAATATGGGTATAACTGGACCAGAAGGTCACCCATTGTCACGTCCACCAGAAGTTGAAGCTGAGGCTGCGAGTCGTGCTATTAGTATTGCTAACGTATATGGAGTGCCATTATATGTTGTTCATGTGTCTACAAAACAGTCTTTAGAGGCTATTACTAGGGCACGAAATGCAGGTCAAAAAGTATTTGGTGAAGTTTTAGCTGGGCATTTGTTGATAGACGAGTCAGTTTACTTGGATAAAAATTTTGAAAGTGCAGCTGCACATGTTATGAGTCCACCATTTAGAGCAAAAGAACATCAAGATGCATTATGGAAAGGTGTTCTCTCCGGTAATTTACAAACCACTGCTACTGACCATTGCTGTTTTTGTGCCGATCAAAAAGCAGCTGGTAAAGATGATTTTCGTAAAACTCCAAACGGTACCGCAGGTATAGAAAATCGTATGGAAGTATTATGGCATCATGGGGTAAATACTGGACTTTTAAATATGAACGAGTTTGTTAAACTAACCTCTACCAATGCTGCGCAAATATTTAATATCTATCCACGTAAAGGCAGTATATCTGTTGGAGCAGACGCTGATATTGTTGTATGGGATCCAGAAGCAACTAAGACAATTTCTGCTAAAACACACCATCAAAATATTGATTTTAATATTTTTGAAGGCATGAAGGTTAAAGGCTGTGCTTCGCACACCATAAGTGCAGCAAAAGTAGTATATGCTAACGGAGAGTTAAAAGTTGAGCGTGGTGCCGGTAAATATATTGACCGACCTGCTTATGCATCATTCTACCAAGGCCTAGATGTTCAAGCAGAGATAAACAAACCTAAATCTGTGAATCGTTAAGAGGTAATTAATTTTATATTGTGGTTTTGTATTTATAACCTGACCAAATGGTCAAATATTTTTTTTCGGAGCTAACTATGAATGATAATAATTTAACAAATGAGGCAATGAACATTAAGCCCCATCGCCTTAGCAAACAAGAGATCGAAGATAATTTTACAGATCTTCATGCGCCACTATCTGCAATAGAGGCATTAATTGAAGCTGATCGTTGTTATTTTTGTTATGACGCTCCTTGCACTAAAGCCTGTCCATCAGATATTGATGTTCCAGGTTTTATTCAAAGTATTCAGAGTGATAATTTAACAGGTGCTGCAGATAAAATATTAACTGAAAATATTTTTGGCGGCATGTGCGCCCGGGACTGTCCTACTGAGGAGTTGTGCCAACAGGCATGTGTTCGTAATGATCATGAAGAAAAACCGGTTGAAATTGGATTATTGCAACGCTATGCAACCGATTCAGTATTAAATAATGGCGTACAGCTATTTTCAAGAGAAGAAGATACAGGAAAATCTATTGCTGTTGTTGGAGCAGGGCCTGCCGGAATATCTTGCGCACACCGTTTGGCAGTTTTGGGACACAAAATAACAGTTTATGAGGCAAAGGATAAATTAGGTGGTTTAAATGAGTATGGTATTGCAGCTTATAAAACTACCAATGATTTTGCACAGCAAGAGCTTGCTTATATTCTAGATATAGGTGGTATTACTATTAAAACAGGAATGCAGCTAGGCAAACAAATTAATCTTGAGGACTTGCAACAACAATATGACGCAGTCTTTTTAGGATGTGGTCTAGCCACGGTAAACCAATTAAATCTTGATAACGAAAATATTTCAGGCGTTATAGATGCAGTTGAATATATTGCAAATTTGCGGCAAACCAGCAATAAAGATGAACTAATGGTTGGAAAAAATATTGTAGTTATAGGGGGTGGCATGACAGCAATAGATATTGCCGTTCAAAGCAAATTATTAGGTGCAGAGCAAGTAACCATTGCTTATAGGCGCAGTAAAAATATAATGGCGGCTAGTGAATATGAGCAAGCTTTGGCAAAAAAACATGACGTGCAAATACAATACAATGTGTCACCAAAACGTCTGTTATCTGCTGATAGCAATGTCACTGCAATGGAGTTTGATATTATGCAATCACAAAATGATGGTAGTTTAATGGCAAGCGGGGAAAATATTACATTAAAAGCCGATGTTATTTTTAAGGCAATCGGACAAAAATTAGTTACTGAAGGTTTGATTAAAAATAATAGCTTACAACTAAAAAAAGGAAGGATAGTTGTAGATGAGCATCGTAAAACTTCATTAACTAAAGTTTGGGCGGGTGGAGATTGCGTGCTTGATGGCAATAATTTAACAGTATCAGCAGTTCAAGATGGCAAACTGGCCGCAATTTCAATTAACGAAACGTTAACACAAGGAGCATAATATGGCAGATTTATCTAGTAATTTTTTGGGAATTAAGTCACCTAATCCTTTTTGGTTGGCCTCGGGACCACCTGCAGATAAGGCATATAATGTGAATCGCGCCTTTGAAGCTGGTTGGGGTGGAGTTTCATGGAAAACTTTGGGTGAGGATCCACATATAGTGAATGTGAATGGCCCTAGATACACTTCCATGATGAGTAATGATCGTCGTGTTATTGGTTTTAATAATATTGAATTAATTACTGATCGACCATTTCAAGTTAACCTTGAGGAAATGCGTCAAGTTAAAAGAGACTGGCCAGATAGAGCTCTGGTTGCATCTGTTATGTTTCCAATGAATGAGGCATCTTGGGCAAAGCTTGTCCCCATAATAGAAGATGCAGGCGTAGATGGTTTTGAATTAAATTTTGGTTGTCCGCATGGTATGTCTGAGCGCGGCATGGGGGCAGCAGTTGGACAAGTTCCAGAATATATAAAGCAAGCAACCGAGTGGTGTAAAAAATATGCTACGACACCTGTAATTGTAAAGCTTACACCGAATATAACTGATGTACTTTATCCGGCTGAAGCGTGCCTTGAGGGCGGTGCAGATGCAGTGTCATTAATCAATACCATTAATTCAATTATGAGGGTTGATTATGACAATTTGACAATGTTCCCAACTACTGGAGATATGGGTTCACATGGTGGTTATTGTGGTGAGGCGGTAAAACCAATTGCATTGCACATGGTGGCAGAAATAGCGCGCAATGAAAAAACAAAAAATTTGCCAATTTCAGGGATTGGAGGAGTAACAACATGGAAAGACGCAGTGGATTTTATTGCCCTAGGCGCAAGTAATGTTCAGGTGTGCACAGCTGCAATGGTTTATGGTTTTAAAATTATAGAAGATATGAAAACTGGGTTGAGTAACTTTTTGGATGAAAAAGGCATGAATTCAGTGCAAGAGCTTGTGGGTAAAGCAGTGCCATCAGTTACTGATTGGAAATATTTGAATTTAAACCACATTGACAAAGCTGTTATTGACCAAGATAAATGTATAAAGTGTGGGCGTTGTCATATTGTATGTGAAGATACTTCACATCAAGCAATTGAATATTCAAACAATGGCGGTGATAGAGTATTTACAGTTAACGACGATGAATGTGTTGGATGCAATCTTTGTGTAAGCGTTTGCCCTGTGGTAGATTGTATCTCAATGGTTGCCATGACTTCTGGAACTGATCCGAGAACTGGCAAGGCAATTTCACCAAAAGCATCTGATTGGACAACACACCCAAATAATCCATTGAAGGTTTCATGAAAAAATAATGGAGAAATAGAATGGGTAATGTAATGGTTGCAGCAAAAGCCAGAAGTAGCTCTCGAAGTAAAGAGAAAATTCGTGAAGAAAACGAACTTATTATTTTAATTGCAGCAGAAAAAGTATTTGCAAAGCATGGTCTTAAAGGTGCGACCACCAAACAAATTGCAGATATGGCAATACTCCCTAAATCCAACATTCATTATTATTTTCATACTAAATTAAATCTGTATAGATATGTCTTGGAAAGCATATTGGTTGATTGGATGAAGGCCGCTGACACATTTGATACATTTGATGAACCGCGGGAAGCAATTAGATATTATGTTGGCGCAAAAATGGATTTGTCGCGTACAAGACCATTTGGCTCAAAAGTGTGGGCAAATGAGATTATCAGTGGCGCCCCAGTAATGGAAGAAATACTATCATCAAGGTTAAAAAAATGGGTTGATACTTGTGTTAACTCAATAAATACATGGATTGAACTAAAGAAAATTGTTAATGTGGGTGATGCCCATACCTTGTTATATATGATTTGGGCCACCACACAACATTATGCTGATTTTGAATATCAAGTGAAGATATTAAATAATGGTAAAAGGCTAACAGATGCGGAGTTTGAAGAAAAAAAACAACAAGTTATAGATCTAGTTTTACGCAGTGTTGGCTTAAATCCTTAGTTAAGCGGTAAGTAAACAAATAAGGTAAGGAGGATTGCACCTTAATTAGCGCATGCCACGGTGCTTTTTAATGAGCTCATAAGCACTAATGATTTCTTGGGTTTTTTCATTGGCTATTTTTGTTATCTCCTCTGGCAAGCCTTTGGCAACTAATTTATCTGGATGATGCTGAGCTAACAATCGGCGATAGGTTCGTTTGAGCTCTTTATCAGTTAGACTTTTATCCGCACCCAATATCACGTAGGCATCGTTAACTGTTAGTTGATTAATATTGTTGCTAGTAGCGGAAAATTGCTGAATCAGATTCTCTAGCTCATGAATAGGAAAGCGTAGTTTTTGCGCGATATATTTAAGTGCATCATGTTCTTTATCGTCAAACACGCCATCAGCATAAGTGGCTTGGATTTGAATCTCTAAAAACATGCGTATTAAGTGTGTACGCCTATGACTTTCAGTACGGAACTGTTCAAGCACTTCGTCTAGTTTGAAATCTTTGTGTTTGCCTTGGTTAAACAGATCTTTTGCCACTTTTTGCATATCGTCTGATAATTGCATATGTTGCATAACTTGCTGTGCTAAGAGAATTTCAGACTTCGATACCTTGCCATCGACTTTGGCAATATAGCCCATAACTGAAAATAAACTACTAAAAAATGCTGCTTGAACGCGCTGCTGATCACCCGGACGATAATCTTTAGCAAATCCGCCAAAATTAGACTTACGTTTAGAAAAATTACTCGCGAATGCCACACCAAGCATCGCACCTAGCGGTCCACCAAGCATAAAACCTAGTGCCCCACCTAAAACTGTTGTCCACCAACTCATAATTATTACTCTATTTTTTGTTAAAAAACCAAGCTATATTAGGAAAAGTTTTTTCATACATTGATTATATGTCAACTTAAACCAAAGTCCAAATTTCGTTTGATGTGTGAAGGAGGGTATATAAATACTTAGAGCGGATCAGTGATTCAACCTTTTATTTTGTAGGATATTGTCATACTAAGTATAATGAGACCTTCTCCCAGCATAGATAACTTTGATGAAAGTAGGATTTTTTAGTGCTAAGCAGTACGACATCGACCATTTTGGTCGGATTAACCAAACCTTTGGGCTGCAGATAGAGTATTTTGATTACCGTTTATGCTTGCGGAACATTCGCTTAGCCCATGGTTTCGATGTTATCTGTGCGTTTGTGAACGATTCACTTAGCGAAGAGGTATTGATTGAATTATCAGAAAATGGCACCAAGGTTATTGCCATGCGTTGCGCCGGTTCTAACAATGTCGATCTGAAGGCGGCAAAAAAGTTGAAACTGAAGGTGGTCAATGTCCCTTCTTATTCACCTGAGTCAGTCGCGGAACACACAGTCGCCCTGATGCTGACATTAAATAGAAAAATACACAAAGCTTATCAACGCACCCGAGACGCTAACTTTTCGTTAACTGGGCTTGTGGGATTCAATATGCAGAATCGCAACGTTGGAGTTATTGGAACAGGAAGAATTGGGCTGGCGACAATCAAGGTTTTGCTTGGTTTTGGATGCCATGTATTTGCACATGACCCCTACCCAAATAAGGTAGTGCTCGACTTGGGGGTTGAATATGTACCTCTTGAAGAAATCTTTGCGACGTGTGACATAATTTCGCTGCATTGTCCACTGACGAGTGAAAACCATCACCTGCTGAATAGGGAAAGCTTTAGCCGGATGAAGCCAGGCGTGATGGTGATTAACACCAGCCGCGGGGGATTGTTGAATGCACTAGATGCCATTGAAGCGCTGAAAACTGGCCAATTAGGGTCACTCGGCCTTGACGTGTATGAAAATGAAATGGAGTTATTTTTTGAGGATAAGTCAAATGAAATCATTCAAGATGATGTCTTCAGGCGCCTATCTTCTTGCCACAATGTCATTTTTACTGGGCATCAGGCGTTCCTAACTGAAGAAGCGTTAAGCGCTATAGCGTCTACTACTTTGACTAATATCACGCAACTAAGCGATGCTGAGCACTGTCCAAATGAACTGATTGTCTACAGTCCTGCAATATGAAAACGACGCCCGAAGGCGCCGCTATCATCAAAAACTAGATAGTTAGAAAGTTACTTGACCCAATGTAACCCACTTGCCGCCCACAACTTGACTCAGGACAACCACTTGTGTCCCTTTATGGTCGTCGGCGCGATAGCTCCAGGCTATTCTGCCAAAAGTATCTTGATGGCTACTGATTGCCTCTAGGCCGTCCATTAACGAGTCGACAGTCAGGTCTGCGCCAGCATTCTCAAGTCCGGCCACTACTAGATCAGCTGCAGTGTAGCCCAATTGACCCGAGACGCCTGGATCACTGCCGTGCTTCGCTTTATAGGCATCACAAAATGCCTGTGCGCTTGCCGGAGCGCTGTCACAGTAGACAGCCTCGCCCACGCTTGCGGCGTACAATCCCTCCGTTATGCCGCCTGGGAAAGCTGCTACCATGGTGTCAAAGCCGGCTTGTGTAACAACCACATCCGCGGTAATGCCTAGTTTGCGGGCAGTGGCATAGCCTGTAATCGTGTCACGAATAATTGTACCGAACACGATCAGGTCGCAGCCTGCGCCTTTAAAGCCTACCATTGCACCGACGAATTCGGTGTCGGTTGGCTTATGGCCAACGCTAGAAACCAAGCTCACACCGCTGTGTTCTGCTACTTCATCTGTTGCCGCTTCTAGCACTTCAGCGCCATAGTCAGTGTCCTGATACATCACGCATACTGATGTCCTTCCCGTTGCAAGAAAATGACCGACTGCAAATCTGATTTGATCGTAATAGCTTGAGCCGAAGGTGAGCTTAAGGTCGTGTTCAGGTTCCTGCACCGATTGTGCGGTTGTCATCGGGAACAGCAGAGGCACGTTCTTGGCGAACTGGGTTTCTGCTGTCGCTAGATTCATTGGCGTGCCGAGTACGTTGAATGTAGCGAACACCTTGTCAAGATTCAACAATTTGTTCATCGCCTTGACGTGGACTGGCACCTGATATTGGTGATCTTCCAGGACAACACGTATCTGTCTCCCGTGCACACCGCCACTTTCATTTACCATGTCGAAACGGATCTGTGCCGCCTGGCTTGCCGCAACGCCCCAAAGCGCCGCCGGGCCACTCAGCGCGGTCGATGTTCCAAGCACGACTTCATCGTCGGTTACCCCTTGAGCCATAACTCCAGCGCTCAAGACTAGGCAGGCCAATCCTGCCGTGATTCTATTTAGTCTATTCATAGTTTTTACCCCTTATATATATTATTAAATAATTACTCCTTTGTTATTATCACTATACCTGCTTCTTGCCACTTGCACAAATATGCGGAATGATCTGCAGTCCTTAAGAGTACATCTGATCAATCAAATCAGCGTACTTTTCATTCACAACGTTGCGTTTTAACTTCATGCTCGCTGTAAATTCGTCATCTTCAACCGTCAGCTGTTTGTCGATCAGCCTGAATTTTTTCAGAGTTTCGGCTTGGGCCAAAGACAGATTGATCCGTTCAATTTCACTTTTAATGAGTGCCTGCACCTCAGCTGTCGAGCAAAGACTTTTGAAATCAGAGAACGGGACATTGTTTTCCTGGGCAAACTGGCTCACTGTCTCGTTGTCGATCATCACAAGACAACTTAGGTATTTCCGTCTATCGCCGATCACCACTGCATCGGTCACATAGGGCGAGAATTTCAGCTGGTTTTCAATCTCCGAGGGACTGATGTTTTTGCCGCCGGAGGTGATAATGATGTCCTTCTTCCTATCCACAATCTTGACGAACCCATCGGCATCGATCTGTGCTATGTCGCCGGTGTACAGCCAGCCATCGACGATTGTCTCAGCGGTTTTAAGCGCTTGCTTGTAATACCCCTTAAACACCAAGGGCCCCCTGATCAGCAGCTCGCCGTCTTCGGCGGTTTTCAGCTCTACTCCAGGCGGCGGTTTACCGACCGTACCAAGGCGAACCTGGCCGCGATAGTTGCCGCATGCAAAAGCTATATTTTCAGTTTGACCGAACGCCTCGTACAGGGGTACCCCCAAAGCGCGAAACCACTCGATCAAGTCCGGCGAGATGGGCGCGGCGCCGGTCAGGCCGATGCGGACGCGGTCCAGGCCCAACAGAACCTTGATGTTGTTAAGGACAAGAAGGTCTGCAGCTCTGTGCATCAGGCGGACATGCGCCGGAACGGACAGGCCCTTGTCCTCAAAATCAGCGGTCCTGGAGCCGACGGACAGGGCCAATTGCAGGGCTTTTCTACCAAACCATGTTGCATCCTTCATCCGCAATGTGATGGATGAATACATTTTTTCCCAGATTCTGGGAACTCCCAGGAAGTAGGTTGGCGAAACTTCGGTAATATTCTCGAATGCGGTGTCCTGACCCTCGATGAAGTTGACCGTTGAACAGCGCGCCAAAGGCAGGAAAACCGATAGCAGTCGCTCGGTAACGTGGCACAGCGGCAGGTAGACAACCGAGTCGTCTTCGGCCGTGATTGGGTAAAACTCATGAAAGGCATGCGCTATAAAGATAATGTTTCTATGGCTGAGCATCGCCCCTTTTGGAGCGCCGGTCGTACCTGAGGTGTAAACCAAAATCGCGGTATCGTTAGGCTCTGCGCTGTCAATCCGCCTATTCCATTCTGACTCGAGGTCATCGTCGGCCTCATCGCCCAAGCGGTAGAATTGCTCCAGCATGATTACTTTGGAGTGATCCAGATCGGCCAGTCCGGTGGAATCCAGAACGACCACTGTATGGATATTGGGCAGCTGCTTTTCCACCGCCAGATACTTGTCAAGCTGCTCTTCGTTCTCGACCATCAGCAGCGTCGTATCGCTGTCTTTACAAATATGAAGGATTTGGGGCGCCGAATCGGTCGCATAGATGCCGCAGGAAACACAGCCAATGCACTGGGCGGCGAGATCGAAAAACAGCCACTCCTTGCATGGGTCGGCGAGTATCGAGACGGTTTGGCCAGACTCCAGCCCCAGCGCCATCATGGCCTTGCCTATGCGGGCGCTATCCGCATAATACTGAGTCCAGGAAAACGTCCGCCAGATGCCGAAATGCTTCTCGCGCATGGCGACTTTGTTCTTCAGCGTTTGTGCCCTAAAGCGGAACAATGCTGGAATCGAAGTTTGATTGTCAAGGCTGATGATATCTTCAGTGCTCATCCTCTATCTCCAGGTTTTGCGCTGTTTCCAGCGCCGCTTTTCCCGACCGATGGCTTGCTTTTTCCCTAAATAGAACTCCTGAATGTCAGGGTTGTTCAACAGGGCGTCACGGTCTCCGTCAAAAACGATCCGTCCCACTTCAATCACGTAGCCAGCGTGAGACACCTTCAAGGCCATGTGTGCATTTTGCTCCACCAGAAGCATGGTGACGCCTTGTTCGGAGTTGAGGCGGCAGATAATGTCAAAAATTTCACTGACCAGCAACGGCGACAGGCCAAGGGATGGCTCGTCCAAAAGCAGGATTTGCGGTTTCATCATTAGCGCTCTTCCCATGGCCAGCATTTGCTGCTGCCCACCGGACAGAAGCACGGCCTGCAAATCGATCTTATTCTTTAGGTCCGGAAAATAATGGAAAACCATATCCAAATCGGCATCGATCTCGTTTTTTCCTTTACGGCTGAAGGCACCCATTTCCAGGTTTTCCTTGACCGTTAGAAACGGAAACACTTCCCTCCCTTCAGGTACGTGGCCCATGCCTTGCTTGGCGGTCTTGTCCGGCTGCCAGGCGGTAATGTCTTGGCCAGAAAATACCACCGTGCCTTTTTGCGGCTCCAGCGCGCCACAGATAGTTTTCAGGATTGTGGTTTTTCCGGCACCATTTCCTCCCAAAATACTAACGATTTGTCCCTCGTGAACATCGAGGCTTATCCCACGGACCGCCATTACCGGGCCATAGAACGTTTCTATATTGCGCACTTTCAACAATGGGAATTCGCTCATTGCGCATCTCCCAGATAGGCCGAAATAACATCGGGATGGCTCTGCACAAAGCCATGGTCCCCTTCAGCGGCAACCTTACCATTGACAATTGCCAGCACCCGGTCAGAGACCTCCGCCACTAAAGACATGTCGTGTTCAATCAGGACCACGGTCATGTTCAAGTCCCGCCTGATATCCTCGATCCAAAACCCCATTTCCTCTGTCTCCTCGGGGTTGAGTCCTGATGAGGGCTCGTCTAGCAACAACAGCTTGGGCTCGATGCAAAGAGCTCTTGCCAGCTCAACCTTCTTCCGTACGCCATATGGCAGGCCAGAGATCATTTGGTTCCGGTAGTGGACCAGCTCCAGAAAATCGATCACTTCCTCCACCTTTGCTCGATGCTCCAGTTCCGCCTCCACGACGCTGCCGGTGAATAACACTTGACGCCACCAGCTTTGAGTGTTGTGAACATGTCTGCCCACCAGCAGATTTTGCAACACAGAAGCATGCTCGAACAACTCCAGATTTTGAAACGTTCTGGCGATGCCTAGGCGTGCAATGTCTTTGGCTCCAAGCTCCAATAGGTCGTTGCCGGCAAAGTTCAGCTTTCCGGATAGGGGCTCGTAGAAGCGGCTCAATAAATTGAAGATGGTAGATTTTCCAGCGCCATTCGGGCCGATGATTGCATACACCGAACCCTGTTCGACAGCAAAGCTCACATCGTCGACCGCCTTGAGGCCGCCGAAGGAGATGGAGAGGTTATCGATCTCTAGCAAGCTCATCTTAATCGCTCCGTTTTCAGGTAGGCCCTCTGGCGCTTAAAGCTCTTGCGCCTATAAACGGGGAAGAATTCCATATAGCTGCGGATCTTGACCCAACGGCCGTAGATGCCCGTCGGCTCGAATGCAATCACGCTGATCAGTATAGCTCCAAAAATGAATGGCTCTATTCCTGGCAAACCGCCAATCGAAGATGGCAGGGCGTCCTTCGCAATCGATATACCGGTTTCCAGCACGCCAATCAATACAGCCCCGAAAAATACCCCGTGGACAGTGCCAAGACCTCCTAAAACAATCATCAACAGCAGCTGGATGGACAGTAAAATTCCGAATATTTGCGGTGTCAGAAACAACATATAGTGCGCCAGAAAGGCGCCCGCCAGACCCGTTATAGCGGCAGACACGGTAAAGGCAAAAACTTTAATTTTCATCGGGTTCACACCCAATGCCTGGGACGAGACTTCGGAGTCCCTTACCGCGATCATCGCGCGGCCCAGCGGAGAGCGCAGTATATTCAGCACTGCCAGAGTGGCGGTGACCAAGACGCTCAAGACAAACAGGTAGAGCCCCCAGGTCTGCCAAATTTGATAGCCAAACAGTATTGGAACGTCGACCATCATGCCGCGATTGCCGCCGGTGATGCTGGTGAGATGGCCAGCAAAATCCTCCACAATAATTGCAAACGCCAGTGTCGCGATTGCCAGATATATACCTGACATCCGTGCCGCGGGGATGGCGACTAGCAGACCTCCTATCATGCTCAGCAAGGCCGCCATTGGCAGCGCTACAAATGAGGAAAACCCCTGAGCTAGAAACCAGGCATTTGTGTAGGCGCCGATCGCCAGGAACGCCGCGTGGCCGAGACTGGCCTGACCTGTAAAGCCGGTCAGCACCATCAGACCCAAACCTGCCATGGCGTAGACCAGCACACGCGTTGCCTCGCCGATATAATAGCCATCGAGTATCAATGGCGCAGCGAACAGAATAAGGATCAGCAGACCATACCAAAAGAGGTGCCCGCCATGCTTTGCCAGATTTAAGTCTTGCCTATAATTGGTTTTGAACAGGATTCTCATATCAAAGCTTCTTTCTATGAATTTGAGCAAACAGTCCCTGTGGCCGCAAGGCCAGCACTATCAACATTACAACGTAGACCATACTGCCCTTGACTGCGGGAACGTATGCGGCCGCAAAAGGCTCTATAATGCCGACGATAAGCCCCCCAAGAATAGCGCCGGGCATGGAGCCGAAGCCTCCTATCACGGCGGCAGCAAAAGCCTTGATGCCCAGCAGGCCGTTCATCGGCTCGATCAGCGTGATTGGGGCCAATAGAATGCCAGCCAGAGCTGAAATTGCAGCGGCAACAGCCCAGACAGCGGAGATGATAACTCTAACGGGAATGCCGGAATAGTACGCGGCAAGCTGGTTTTGAGACGCAGCCTTCATGGCGATGCCCCATTTAGAGTAACGGAAATATGCCCATAGAATCACTATCAATAGCGCTGTTACCGCTATAATTGCCAACCGCTCATTGCCTATTACAATCCCGTAAAAACTGCTAAAGCCTGAAATGGGGCTGTCGATAGTCAGCGGTACCTGTCCCCAGATCATTCCTGCAGCCGCACGAAAGATGATGCCCAACCCTAGGGTGAGAATGACAACGGCGAACTGGGGTTGTCCGATCACTCGACGCACTATCAGAATGTCGACAAGAGCGCCAAACAATGCCATGATAATAAGGGTGGCGGGAACGCCGAGCCAGAAAGGCATGCCCAAATCCATTATTAACGTCCAAGCGACAAACGAGCCCAGCATCATCATATCGCCCTGAGCAAAATTAACCATCTCGGTAGCCTTGTATATCATCACAAAGCCTAATGCCATCAAGCCATATATACAGCCTTGACTGATGCCGACTATGAGTAATTGCAAGAACTCATTCATTGGCTTTAGTCATAGCCATTAACTTGGCTCTTTTTAAGCCAACAATCTCTCTCACTTGCTTTTCAGTTGATAATCTCGCTTCCACTGTTTATCTCGCTGTAGTATTATTTGCTTTAAATAATACATGGCTTCACTCTCCGACAAGCAATCTTTTGTATTACTCAAGTTCTGAATCAAGTTTTTCTGTTAAACCAGTCCTCAACTGCAGTGCCAACTCTTTGCGGAAGTTAAATGAAATATACAAGTGTCAGTTCTTTGTTTATGCTGTTACTTTTTTTTCGCTTTTCTGGCCTTCATGTGTTCTGCCATAGCAATCACTTTAGCGCTCGAAGTGCCCTTAAAAAGGAAAGGGAATATTGAATGGACAAAGGCAGCAATACACAGCAAAAAGAAAGTGAAGCTGTATTTCCAGGCGACCCAGAGGTGCTGCAAGTATGTCTCTCCAACCTCTTTAGGGTGCTGATTGAAAATATTAGCCATATGATTTAATTATTGAGTAAGAGTTCCAACTCCAAGTATATACCCATATTGCGAGCAAGGTTAAAGGTTTGTAGTTGTTTCAGCTGCGCGACAGCCAGTTGAGGATCTTTTCCACCCCCTTCTCGGTCTGGGAAGGGCTCAGAATGTCGCCAAGAATGCAGTGATGTGATGGATCGTCCTGGTCGGTGAGCGTCGGGTTGTGGAGGGTCACATTGATGCCCATCTTTGAGGCGATTCTGCGTGTCCATTCAGCGTTAACTATTTTGTCCTCATCGGAAAACCAGAACAGCATCGGCGTGGTTATTTCGCGATGCTTTACTTGGTGAGCGGCGAGTACCGTGTCTCTTACCACGAACAGCGCCTTTGTCGGGTACGAGGTTGTCCAGCATCTGGTGTGTTCTGAGTTTTTCGGTATGAACGAGTGCGTCTTGCCGAATATCAGCGGTACAAAAAATTCTGCTCCAGGCAGGCGCAGTGACTGGCCCATCAGAGACTTTGGCCCGAAGTTCGGCGAGATATAGATTGCCGACTTAATGCTGACTCCTTGGCTGAGGGTAAGATGGATTAGAGAGCAACCTGTCGAGCAGCCGACAACTATCACCTCATCGCCGATTGTATTGCCGATCTCGATCGCCTCGAGGGTATCCTCCATGAACTCATCGAAGCTAGCCTCGCCCAGAGCTCTGCCGTCCTGGCCATGACCTCTGAGTCTAGTAAAAAAGAGATTCGCCCCGAGCTTCTCGGCCACCATATCGATGACCGGCGAGCACTCAAAGCGGGTCGCTGAAAAGCCATGGATATAGACCACGCTGGTACCGGATTTAACGCCCGGCTCACTCGCCCAGACGATCTTTTTTTCGCAATCCGAGCGCAGCGCGCGAATACTACTTTCAGTCCTTTTAAGATAGTCGTCCAGTTCTGTAATACTGATGTCCATTAAATTTCAATTGTGAGCGATTATTGGGAATTATATATCCCCTTGCATGCTAATAGCAATAGCGAATATTAGGATGATTTGTCTCATACAATTTCTCAGGTATGATTGGGTCAATGAATTTTTCTAACAGCAGACAAAATTGGCAAACGGCGCAGCAAAAATCAGCTCAAAAAACGTCAAGGAGTTCCGCTCTCAAGGCTTTCTGATAATTGAGAATTTCGTCAGCATGGAAACTCTCTTGGGACTTAGAAGGGCCTCAAAGAGGATTGTTCAGAACTACAAAAAGGGCGCCCAGCGCTCTCAGCCACCCGAGCAAAGCAGGCATTACGGCAATATCTCCAAGCTAGGGAGGATGTTTCTGGCCAACCAGAGCCCATTCCATGCCGAGCTTCAGAGTTATTTGAAAAGCACGGCAATCAAGCAGCTGACCACCCAACTGCTCGGCAAGAATGTGTTTCTCTTTAACGAGCAATTCGTCATCAAGGAGCCCGACGCACGCTCGAGCTTCAACTGGCACCAGGATTCAGGCTATATAGATTTTGAGCACAAGCCATACCTTTCGACCTGGCTGGCGCTCGATGACACGAATGCCTCAAATGGAGCGTTGTCAATTATCCCGACCAGACTGGATAAGTCCAGCAAGGCGATTTTGCACCAGTGGTCGGAAATATCGAAAGACCTGTCTATCGAGATCGATGAAGGCAAGGCGCGGACCTTTTACGTGGCCGCCGGAACCTTGATCGCATTTTCCAGTCTTACGCCCCATGCATCCGCTTCGAATAATTCGTCAAGCCCCAGGACGGCTTTTTTGGCGCAGTTTTCCTCGGAACCGATTATTGATCCGGCAACCGGACTCAACAGGAACAAAGCCGTTCCGATTTAAATAGCCCTAGCTGTCTGGCAGGCTGTAATCGTTGCGTTCATTCATCTCGTCAGAGAGGTATTCGACAAACTCCCAATCCCTGCCCTCAGAGTCGTAGAAATAGACTCGCCTCCGGAACGGATGGTTGTTGTCAACGCTCGATTCTTGATAGCCGGCGGCCAGCAGACGTCGTCGCACCTGATCGACGCTCTCGACAGCATAGCCCAGGTGATTTACTCCCGGCTTTCCGGAGTAGGGCGCCCAGTCGCCGGATGGTTTTTCCGTTGCCTGGTTGAGCGCAATATAGCTGCTGTCGGTGCCGATATGGACCCACCTGTCGCCGTCGCTGCCGGTCTCGTCATGACGCACCTTGAATTCAGGTATGGCGGTCTGCAAGAAGCTGACCATTTCGTCGATGTCGCTGACATACAGGTTGGCGTGTTCGAGTCTTGGACTCATGTCAGCTGAACTTTTCCCGCAGTTTGCTGGTCGCCTCTTCGCTGCCGTCATGGTAGCTGCCGAACCAGAGATCGAGCGGTATTTCAGGGTTGCCGTAGTTGCAGTTGAAGTAGCGATGGTGGATATGGTGGAAAAAGGAGCCGACGGTAAGCAGATTCTTCTCCTTGAGCCAGATCATCTCGTAGCCTGAGTGGGTTGAAACGGTGCCAAGAACGAGCCAATAAAGGTGATAAAGTACATGCAGGGGATGGCTGGGGATGACAAAATGGATCAATAGCGAGCTCATAAAAAGGAGATGCTCGACTGGATGCATCGAGAATCCCGACCATGGCCCGGGATTGACGTTGCGATGATGAACGGCATGAAAAAGCTTGTAGAACAAGGGGATGTGCAGGATCCGGTGCCACCAGTAGAAATGCAAGCTCTGCCATATCTGCAGTAGAGGGAACCACAGGCAAAACCAAATCCAGCCATCGCTGAACTGGTAGATTCCTATATAGCCGGAGGCAAACGACCAGAGCAGCAGAACCTCGAAGCCGACCCAGACCGGCAGGCCGCTTGCAAGGGACCAGAACATATTGTCATAGACATTGTCGTTGAATGAAAACAGTCTGTTTTTTTTCATTTCTGGCTGGGTGTCGAATTTAAACTTCATGCCTTGGCCCTCGCGCATATAGAACCACCAGTGCAGCCCGCCGGTCACTATCAGAAACAGTGCTAAATCCCTGGCGGCGACCATCGAGATCCATCCTGGGGCAAGCGTCGACATTGCCTCCATCGAGGGCATAAAGAGATAGAAGGTGATGAAAGACAGGATAAGAAAAATCGTCCGGTCCGATTTCTGCAGCCAGTAGTTCCAGACGAAGCTAAGCCAGTCCCCGGGTTTTGGCGGCCACTCGAAAAAAGGGTAGAAGCCGACCGGCAGCCGGGGATGGAAATGCCACTGCTCGCTCATTGCTTGATCTGGTTTTGCCGATTCCTGCATGGTCTAATTATAGCTTTATTTAAATCGATCCGAAATCGCAAATCGCTAGACAATCACACGCAGCTTCTTGTCGAGGATTCGTATTTCGAGGCGTCTGGTTCGAGGGTAGGCTATCTCGCCGTCGGCCTCCACCACTAATGGCTTGTCGGACTCTATCACGACTCGGCGGGCCTGATGGATACTAAGGATAGGCTCGTTGAGGTGGGTTCCCTTGGTGATTTTAGGGATCAGGCGCATGATTCTCAGCCTCCCGATGCCATCCGCCACCATCACGTCAAGCAGGCCATCGTCCACCTCGGCCTCGGGGCAGACCCAAAAGCCGCTGCCAAAGCAGCGGCCGTTAGTGATCGCGGTCATGGTCGTCGACTGCTTAAATGGCGCCTGGTCGTCGATCTGGATCGTGACCTCCGGGATATCATAGTCAATCAGGGTCCTCATGATCGCGGCGAGATAGGCCGACATGCCGCTCAGAAATCTCGGCACCTTGGTAAAGTTAAGGGCGGCCTGTGCACCGAAGCCGATATCCATGCCGTTCATGAAATAGTGCGGTTCGCTGTCTTTTTCAGAATCCAATTGAGCGTCCGACATACGAGCGACATCAAAGAGCTTTGTCTGAGCTTTGCTGATCTTGCCGATCGCCGCTCGCCAATCGAACACCTTGCCTCCAATGGCGGTCTGCGGCGGGATCATTTTGGCGAAATCGTCGCCATTGCCGAGCGGTATCACCCCGAGCGCAATCGTCTCCTGTTCGCTTGAGGCCCGCAACAGCCCGTTCACGACTTCGTGTACCGTGCCATCGCCGCCGATAGTGACCACTGTGTCGTATTTCGCCGTCGCCTGTTCGGCTATCGTGGAGGCCTCGAGCGGTGCAGTAGTGGCGGCCACATCGAACTCAATGCCGGCCTCAACGAGTCCCTGTCGAACCGCTGGCCAGTGCTTTCTGACCCTGCCGCGTCCGGCTGTCGGGTTGTAGATAACGAGTATTGAAGGCATCTTTATCTCTTCTACTTTCCCTCTAAATAGAGTAGAATTGCGCGAAGATGTTGTATTTCCATTGAATTATAACATTCGAGCCATATATACTAATTGATCATTGTATGCGCAAAATGCAATCAGAATATGGAGGACAAGATGGTTGGAAGAATGAGGGTAATTGTCAATCGAGTAAAGAGAGCATATCGTTTTCCGCGTTCCCCTGTCAACAATACCAAGCGCCTTGCCGAGAGATGCGCCGAGGAATGGAGCCATGAATATCCGCCAGGCACACCGCTCGAGTTCATTCGCGATGAGATACTGGAGTGCTGGAAACGGCAATGAAACAGTTTTTATCGCTTTCCCGCTAGAGTTGTTTTGACAGGTCTTCGCCAGTTGACAAGAGTGCTGGCAACGCCGGTCATTACCAGTACCCCGCCGATTCCCATAGCGAGCGTGAATTGCTCCTCAAGAAGCGCTATGCCGGCAATAATGGAGGTGACCGGCAAGAGCATCAGAAAGGGCGATATCTTGCTGACATCGCAGATCCGCAGGAGGTGGTACCAGATACTGTAGCCCACAACTGTCATGATAAAGGACAAGTAGAACACTATCGACCAGTCGACAAGGCTGGCGCTGACGATGGAGTGCCACTGACCCTCCTCGATGACTAGCGATATCAGCAGCATTTGCGGCGCCGCGATGACCGCAACCCAGGCCAGTATGGTGATGCCCGAGAGTGACTTGAGGCGGCTAATCATGATCTGCGCTATCGCCCAGAAAACTGCGCCTGATATCACCAGGGCGACACTGTCTAGACTATCGCTTAGTCTCGGCTCGCCGGCAATGACGACGACACCGGCAAATGCGAGTCCCATTCCCAATGCTCTAGGCCAGCCAAGCCTCTCTTTAAGGATAATGGTGCTAAGGAGCGCCAGAATAGGACCCTCAAGCTGCACCAGAATGGAAGCTGTCGATACGTCAATGCCCTTCAGTCCATAGTAGGTGAGCCCATACTGTATCGTCGAACCTATAAAGGCGACCATAAAGAGATCCTTCATATATTCCCATGGCGGCTTGGTAAACCATACCAGTACCAAACCCGCGATACCGAAACGCAGCGACATAAGCAGTAAAGGGGGGAACTGGTCCATGCCAATCTTTGTCAGGGCATAACCAAAACCCCAGGTGATTGGAACAATGAGCGCTAAAAGGATTTGTCTAGTGGTCATAAAGTGGTTTCTTGGATATTAGGCATAAAAGGGGGTCGCTCCCGACCCCCTTATTTAGAGCTAGTATTGAATTAACGAGATCTATAATAGAAAAGTCCAATCAAAATCAGAGATACCAAAATGAGACCATAAAAACCCCCATCAGTGTTTATTGTTTTAGATACATATGCGTGATAGAGTGGAACCAAAACTAACAAAACTTGAGCTCCGATTAGCGGCATGGTTGCTTTTTTCAATTGAGCTTCTGAAGTCCAGCTTGGAAGCATCCAAAACATAAATCCGATAACCACCAGCGCAGAACCAAAATGCTCAGCCATAGTTACAATGCCGTCAAGGCCTTCTGCACCCCATCCTTCTCCCTGGGGGAGTGCCAATCCAAGACCCATCATCACTCCCATCAACATGTGGAGTCCGCCAAATACCTTATAAATTAATGCTAAAGTCATAATATTCCCCTTATATAATTATCTAAGAACTATCTATCAAAAGCACGAATATGGTGATGTGATTTGACCATACCGTTACTATCAAATTTTACTATAAACATGACATTCGAGGGCACATCGCTAGGATCATCGACGCTATGGGTAGCGACCAAGACCTCATCGTTTTGATACAGCAGTTCGCCAAAACCAGGGCACAGGTCCGTCTCTTTGCACCACTCCAGTGTGCCGTTGCGGTCTTCTTCAAAGTCAGTAAACATGTTCAACCATACAAAGTCATCCGCCAGTAACGACGACAGACCTTCAAGGTCTTTGTCTCTGCACGCCTTAATCCAATGTGTCATGTAGCTTTCATAACCTATCGCCATACCGCTCTTCTTATTGTTGTTGGGTTGAGAATCAATATAACCTACAAGGAACAATAGAGCAAATTAATTTCTTAAACGATAGGATTTAAGAGTAATTCTTTGAGCCAAAACTAGGCTTTGGAGCAAACTCATCAAGGTCTTGAAAAGGATAGCTGGGCCGATTTCTATGGTTATTCGTTAGCGCTCTGAGGTCCTGATTGACTGCGCCATCACTAAGCACCATAAAAGAGGGTGCCGAGAGGCTTTGCAGTTCAGGCGCAAGGTAGCCTGACTTGACCACCAAGAGGCGGTAATCATCGAGGTTTATTTGCAGATCTGTAAAGTCGGAGAGTTGATGAAACGGCCTCCTATATTTGCTGACAACCAGAGTGACATTCTGTAGACTGACTATAGCGCACTGGTTTCTGAAATAGACGCTCTTGGCGAGGCATCTGAGTTCCGGTCCGCCACCTCCAAAGCCGTTTCCGATAACGAACTCTCTGGATTTTTTAAGCTCTCTGTAGACACTCTCAGAGGCAATTCCTGCAAAAAGGGCGCGACCAATTCCGTGTCTCAGTATCGCCTCCAGAACGTCGGCACGGTCACCGACGCCGCCGGCTGTCGGGTTATCTCCGCTGTCGGCGATGATAGAGAATCTCTGCGGAAGTCTCGCCATAGCGGAGTCAATGTCGCCAGACTCCATATCGAAAGCTAATTGATGACGGGACTGCCAGTAGAGCTTTGCAATCTGAGAGCAGACCATGCTGCCGGACTCTTTGCTTGTGCAGGTCACTACAGCGGCCGCCGTCGCCCGAGCCGTGTCGGCCCAGACATAGCCCACCAACAGATTGCAATCGACAATCCCCTCGCTCTTGTCAAACTCGTCGAGTTGTGCATAAATTGAGCGGCAAGGCTCAGCCAGGGTGGAGGACATCTCGCCGGAGACGAGGACCGGAACAGGACACCAGGCGACATTCATTCTTTGCCCGCCTGATAGCATGTCGCTGAGCATCTGTGCGGCCCTATGATAGGTCCTGTTTATGTCAATATGAGGCGCCGTTCTGAATGCCGCGAAGGCATCGATATTGCCGACAATCTTATCTGTTAGCTGACCATGAAGATCATAACTAAGCGAGATGATGCAGTCCTCGCCAACCACCTTTCGCGCCAACTCTATCCATTCGCCCTCTGGGTCGTCGATGTCGTCGACATACATAGCGCCGTGCATCAGCAGCAGTAGGCCGTCTAGATGCCCTAGAGTCTCGAGTTCAACGACAAAGCGGGCCTTTATTTGTTCAAAATAGCGAGCTTCAATCGGGCCTCCGGGTAGCGATTTATTGAAGAAAACAGGGCAAGCCTTGATCTCGTAGTCATGAAAAGGAAAACCGACAAAGTCAAGCAATTCTTGACCTTGAAGGCTTACAAAATCGCTCTCTTTTTGGTAGTGTGGTGAGTAGCTACTGCACTCGGTGCTGATTCCGCCTATGGCAATTTTTTTCATAGCCATGCGGTGCAAATCAAAGTTTCGTCAACTCCAGCCAGTCACCACCTTGACTTCGATGAACTCCTTGA
>Ga0187833_10001233_pt1 | contig 29584 bp, 27 predicted proteins | sample ETNtaG_37_FD_167968 | JGI IMG/M metagenome (GOLD analysis project Ga0187833, IMG submission 167968) | Marine microbial and viral communities from oxygen minimum zone, Eastern Pacific Ocean - ETNP2014_SV_400_PacBio MetaG (Illumina Assembly) | ecosystem: Environmental > Aquatic > Marine > Hypoxic...
CACTTGTGGTTCAGTTCGAGCTTGGGTAGAATTCGCGCTCCCCAAAATCCCCGATTTTAATTTTAGTGGTTGTATCGAGATGAAGACAATTAGTGTCAGAAAAGAAGATGTGAGGCACGGCTGGTATATTATCGATGCCGCCGATAAAACACTGGGTCGGATCAGTACAGAAATTGCGAATCGTCTGCGAGGCAAGCACAAGCCAGAATATACGCCGCATGTGGATACGGGTGATTACATTGTTGTCGTCAACGCTGAGAAAGTTAAGGTGACCGGTAATAAAGCGACTGATAAGAACTATTATCATCACACAGGGTTCCCGGGCGGTATAAAATCGATAAACTTTGAAAAGTTGATCGAGAAGGCACCTGAAAGAGTAATTCAGATGGCAGTCAAGGGTATGATGCCAAAGAATAAACTAAGCCGTTCAATGCTAAATAAGCTAAAAGTATATGCTGGTAATGATCACCCTCATGCAGCGCAACAACCTCAACCTTTAGAGATTTAATGGGCCAATTTGAATGACGCAGTATTACGGAACCGGAAGACGAAAAGCAGCCAAAGCAAGGGTATTCTTAAATTCGGGGGCGGGCAGCATCCGGGTTAATAACCGCTCGCTGGATGAGTACTTTGGCAGGGAAACTGCTCGCATGATTGTGCGTCAGCCATTGGAACTGGTCGAGTTGACCGACAAGTTTGACATATACGTTACGATTAACGGCGGTGGTGGTTTTGGCCAGGCTGGCGCGATCCGTCATGGTATCACCAGGGCGCTCATGGAATATGATGAGACGCTTCGGCCGGCGTTGCGACAGGCAGGCTTTGTTAGTCGCGATTCCAGGGTTGTAGAACGCAAGAAAGTCGGTTTGCGTAAAGCAAGAAAGCGGCCGCAGTACTCCAAACGATAGAATCCCGCCCAGTGGGTTTCTGGTTAAGCGCTTTCGCCGAATGTCACTCCACTGACTAACAAAAATACTTACACTAAAGAGGTGAATAGATGGGGGTAGTTGCCAAGCATTCGTCAATGGTTTTTTATTCTGATGGAAACGACCACTATAGTCAGCGCGTACGTCTCGTATTAGCCGAGAAAGGTGTCGCGGTTGAAATCGTCAATGTAGAGCGTGGGAACATGCCTGAAGACCTCGCTGATCTGAATCCCTACAATAGTTTGCCAACCCTTGTGGATCGTGATCTGGCTCTATACGAGTCGATGGTCATAATGGAATATCTTGATGAGCGATTTCCTCACCCTCCACTGCTTCCAGTCTACCCGGTAGCGCGCGCTCAGAGCCGTTTATTTGTTTACCGAATTCAAAGAGACTGGTGTGGCTTTATCGATACCATCGTGGCAGGTCGCTCGAAGGACACGGTTATTGACCGGGCTCGCAAAGAATTGCGGGAAAGCCTTGTAACCATCGCACCCATATTCAATGAGAAACCCTTCTTTATGAGCGATGACTTTACGCTTGTTGATTGCTGTGTAGCGCCGATACTCTGGCGGCTATCGGTATTGGGTATTGAATTACCCCCAAAACATGGGAAACCCATACTGGACTATATGGACCGAATATTTGAAAGGGATTCATTCCAGGCCAGCCTCTCTGAGGCCGAGCTGGATATGGGCGACTGAGCCGGGGTTCAACCAGGAGTCTGGAGACTTCCTAGGAGAATATTCGATGGCGATGTCATCATCGGTTCCTTATCTGCTTCGTGCCACCAATGAATGGATCCTTGATAATAACTACACCCCCTACCTGATCGTAGACGCGACGGTTAGCGGTACCGTTGTACCGGCTGACTATGTGAAGGACGATCAGATTGTGTTGAATATCAGCACTACCGCAATACGTGATCTTGTGATGAGCAATGAGTATGTCATGTTCAATGGTCGCTTTAACGGAATCGCCAAGGAAATAATTGTCCCCATCGAGGCTGTCCTCGGCATTGTCGCCAAGGAAAATGGTGAAGGCATGTGGTTTTCGAAGGAAGACGATGCACCGGAACCGGAGCCGCCGAAGACTACAGGGAAGAAGGTTGCGCCGAGCCTGAAGGTTGTAAAATAGTCAGGATCCGGCCAGGCTAGTTAATGTACTCGAAGACCTTTACTATCTTCTGCACCCCATAGGTCTTGCGAGTCAATTGGACGGCTGCATCGGCTTCTTCTCTTGTCAGTAATCCCAGCAGGTAGACAATACCGTTTTCGGTGACAACTTTTATTCGATTGGCGTCTGTTGATGAAGACACAGCCATGGATGATTTGATTTTGGTTGTGAGCCAGTTGTCGTTAGCCCGGGCGATTAACGAGGTTGGCCCGGCGACTTCCAACTCATTGTGAACCTTCTTGATATTTCTCATTCCCTCAATTGCCCTTGACGCGGTACCTACAAGAGCCTGGGTTGCAACCTGGCCGGTAATTAGTATCGTGCCGTTGAAACTCGTGACGTCAAGATGCGCCTCATCGAGCTTGGGATCTGCGGCCCTGATATTTCTTTTTGCCAATGATGCTTTGCGGCTATCGTCCAGTCTGGTTCCAAAGGTACGTTTGCCGTAGTCATCTGTCTTCGGACCAAAGCTGGAGCAACCCTGAATAACTAGGCACATGGAGAATAGTAGGGGGAGAAATTTCATCTTATTCCAATACTTGAAACGAAAAGCTCTATCTTGCTGATAAGTTGTCCATATTCAAGTTTTTAACATATAACTGTTAAGAATCAGGTGCTGAGAGCTAGCCCGGATAATTCATGAAGGGACCATACTAAAACCGATCAGGTGCAAACTGGATTCCAGATGAAACGAAAAAATAGCTCATAACAGATTGAAACTTAACATGTTAACAAGTTTCTTTAGCCGCCTTCGTGAAATGTCCGGGCTAGGCGTCCAGTGTGAATGCTCGTTTAATCCAGTCAATAGAGCGCCCCATGGATATGACATCAAATCGACAGGGCATGTTGCGAAACTGTTTGTGGGTGGCGAGGAAGCGCTCGGCGGTTTTAATAATTTTGAGCCTTTTCCCATGGGTTACTGTTTCGGCACCGGTTCCGCGTGAACTGTCACTGCGATAGCGAACCTCGACAAAGACCAGCGTTTGGTTATCCTGAACGATAATGTCAATCTCACCTGCCTTCGTGCGGTAGTTTCTGACCAGGAACTGACAGCCGTTTGACTCCAGGTGGGCGAGAGCCCGGGACTCGGCCTGGTTACCGCGGGCAGTGGTCGTGGTAACCAGGAAATGCCCCTAACTACTTTCGAGGATAAAGGGTATGGCGACTACCGAGCCGTTTTTAAACTGTGCCCACATCAGGTTTCTTACAACCGTATTGTTGCGCAGGGTCAGTACGCCCGTGGCACCAAACAGTCGTTCTCCAGGGATCTCTTTTAACTGCTGCAGTCGTGGATATAGGCGGTATGCGTCAATACCAAGGGCGAAGAATGGGGCGAAGCTTGATCGTGACGATTGCCAGAGCCTGAGGATTTCTTTTTGAATCTTGTCCGTGGATGCCAGCTTCCACGGAATATCGCAGAAACGAATACCATTGAGGTCAATGGCATCAATCCTTGATTCACTGTATTCATGAATATGGGAAGTGGCGTAGACCGGAATATCATCAGCGTAGAAAAATGCAAGCGTTGGATTAATGCCACGCGCCTGGGCGGGGTTGGCCAGCAGGAATATGAAGTCAATATCCTGGCGGCGCCTTGGAGTAAATTCAAATCGTTTGCCGATTATTCTGCGCAATTCATTTGATCGATTTTCACTTTGATCGACCTTCAGCAGTACCTTTACCAACTCAGAATAATCCCTCTGGTCAGAAAACCTGGCCTCTTCAACCATGATTCCCCCAAGGGCATCCCAGCGATCCCGGAAAACACCCAGGTTTCGATCGCCCCATTCGCCTACCGGGGCGATTGCCAGAGCCTTCAGGTGACCTTCCCTGTGGACCTGCTCAGCGACCTGTACCATTTCATCTTCCGGTGCAAGCCCAAACTGGTACAAATCCGGGTTACCCTGGCCATCTATTGTTCGATTGAGTGCTACTACGGGCACCGGCAATTTGATCGTGGAAAGAATGCTGACATTGTCTCTATCCAGGGGGCCGATAATAAGTTCTGCGCCATCAGATGCAGCCTGGGCAATGAGGTCCCTGATGTCGGCGGCGGAGGTATCGTAGATCCTAATTGAAGTGGAGACGCGCCCCTGGTCTTTTCCATGTTCATAGTAGGCCGCGAGTACGCCGTCTCGTATTGCTCTGCCAAACGGCCCCAGGTCGCCCTGAATGGGCAGTACCAGGGCTATTGCGGAAGGTTGTTCCTTTACTACCCGGGATAGCATTTGCAGGCTGGCGGGTAGCTGGGATGCTGCCGGGTGATGTGACCACACCTTTTTCCAGTTGTTCAGTTCCTGGAGTTGTCGCAGTGGGTCATTCTCGTACTGCCGCGTCATAGCGGCGAGTGACAGCCAGCCACGTAAATCGCTGGTTATTGCCTTGGCTGCATGATTTACCAGGCTGGTCGCGGGTAAGCGCAATAATGCCGAAAAAATATGCTCGTGGTTAAGCCTTTTCTCCTCAGGCATCAGTAGACTGTCAAAGTAGATTCGTTCCCTCGCGCTTGCGACGTAGCTTCTACCCATTTTGTAGGCTTCAGATCTCAGCCTGCCAATCTTGATCTGGAGTTCCTGGGTTAGTGGTATCGCCTGTAAGCGTTTGTTATTTAGGAATGCCAGCGCCTGATGTGGGGAACCCTCGGCGAGTGAGATCCGGGCGCTTGTGATCAGGTAGTCGCTTGTATATTGGTGACTGAGGAACGGGTTCAGAACCAGTGCGAGTATTCTTTTTGCCTGTTCGAGATCTCCATTTTCAAGAGATATACCAGCGGCCCTGATTCTGAGTTCAGTCGCGTTCTTGCCCTCGCTGTGATCTGCCGCTATTAGCAGTGCACTGATATCATTGGAAACTTTAGCCTCGGTGAGCTTGCGAGGTGACCCCTCGGTGGATGGGCCTGTCTGCGGAGCAGTGCAACCTGTGATGAGTAGTACCCATACAATGGCGGTAAGGTGTTTAATTGGACACTCCTTGAACACTGGCGGCGTTTTATAGTGAATTGGGTATTATTCCATATTGGCCGATCATCTTCCTGCAAATGGAGTTGATTGGCTCCCGAATTGTTGTGGGAAAACAGCGCTGTAATCTGTGCTCTTTATAACGAATCGCCATTGATGGCGCATTGAAAAGGAATTGATAGTGAGTATTCTGTACGTGGTGGCGACCCCAATTGGTAATCTGGAAGATATTACGGAACGGGCAAAGCGAGTCCTGTCAGAGGTTGATCTAATTGCGGCAGAAGATACTCGACATACCGCGATAGTTTTAAACCACCTGAATATCAAAACCCCTTTGACCTCCTACCATGATCACAATGAGTCATCCGCCAGCCACTCACTGATTGAGCAAATAAAAAGCGGCAAGGAAATTGCGCTTGTGTCCGACGCCGGTACCCCGCTAATTGCCGATCCCGGATACCGGCTAGTCAAACTGGCAAGAGAAGAAGGGGTGAAGGTCGTGCCTATACCGGGTGTGTCCGCGGTTACTGCCGCCTTGTCAGTTGCAGGCCTCCCCACGGACAAATTTACATACCATGGTTTCCTGCCAGCGAAATCCAAGGCACTGCAGGATTTCCTGAAGGAACTGGAAAATGAACCGGGTACACTTATTTTCTATGAGTCCCCGCATCGCCTGGTGAAAACCGTCGCCATGTTTGAAAAGGTCTTTGGGTCGGACAGAATACTTGTGGTGGCAAGAGAGTTGACTAAAAGATTTGAGCAGGTGAGTTATGGCACCATAGGGGAAGCACGGGAGCGAATAGAAGCAGGTGAAATCGTGGTAAAGGGAGAATTTGTATTATTACTCCAGGGTCAGCTAAAAGTGGATTCCGAATGGGATGAAAGAAAATTGCTTGCCGAACTGCTGACAGATCTGTCAGTCAGTAGAGCAGCAGAGCTTGCTTCAAGGTTGACCGGTCGATCGAAAAATGTCCTGTACAAAATAGCTATCTCGATGAAGGAAGACAGTTAGGAAACTGACCTCTGCGCTCGATCAGGGTGTATAGCCTGTCAGGTATTTAAATTCAGACCAAAAGTGGCTAGGCTTGTACCTGAGAGTCGACCAGGTAATCGCTGTTGCCCTTCGTTCAGATGGATAGCAGAGGAAAGTCCGGGCTCCAGAGGGCAGGGTGCCAGGTAACTCCTGGGGGGTGTGAGCCCACGGCAAGTGCAGCAGAAAACAAACCGCCACATCAGAATCTGGTGTGGTAAGGGTGAAATGGTGCGGTAAGAGCGCACCGCGCCTGTGGTAACACAGAGCGGCAAGGTAAACCCCACTCGGAGCAAGACCAAATAGGAATCCAGATATTACGGCCCGTAATTGGGTTCGGGTAGGTCGCTATAGGTACATGGTGACATGTATCACAGATGAATGATTACCCATGACAGAACCCGGCTTATAGGTCGGCTCTCACCTTCAATTGCCTTATATTCCACATTCGCACCATTTCGGCTGCATGTATAACAAATTAGTCTATTCAAGAAGAAAGCTAAGAGACTACTTTAACTATCCATCTTATCTTGTTGTATTAAAATCCCTTCCCCTGAAGGTCAAAGTCGATCCTCCAGTAACTCTCCTAAGTTATTGTGTTTTAAAGACAAATTGGCATTACGACTGCTTGACAAGGCATGCCCTCGTTTCTATTGTGCAAAAAAATAGTGGGTAAATGTGTCATTTTGTGGGAAATATCTACAGGAATTACTGTTGATGATTACCGGGAGATGATTCTCCAATACCGGGTTTGCCGGGAGGTATGACAAGTCGTCATGTTTAGGGGTGTTAATAATGTCAATTTGGACGCCAAGGGCCGCCTCGCGGTCCCTACCCGTTTTCGTGAGTTATTAGCCAACCATTGTAATGGGGAAATGGTCGTAACAATAGACACGGAAGAAAGATGTTTACTGATATACCCGCGACCCGAATGGGAAGACATACAGCGTAAGGTTGAAGCACTGCCCAGCTTCAATCTCGCCGCCAGACGTGTGCAGCGCCTTTTGATCGGTCATGCGACCGACATTCCAATGGATGGAAGCGCGAGAATTCTGCTTACACCGCCTCTTAGGGAATACGCACAGCTTGATAAGAAGGCGGTATTACTGGGGCAGGGCAACAAATTGGAACTATGGAGCGAAGAAATCTGGGTAAACCGGCGTGATGCCTGGCTTGAAGATCAGTCTGGATTGGAAATTCCAGACGATCTTCAGACCTTGTCGCTATAGGTATCGCCTTGGACAGCCATGAAACTGTACTGCTAGACGAGGCCGTCGCGGCCCTGTTGAAGAAACCAGACGGCACCTATGTGGATTGTACATACGGCCGGGGAGGGCATAGCCAGGAGATTGCAAACCGCATGAACAACCAGGGCAGGTTAATGGTCATCGATAAAGATCAGTCCGCCATTGCGGATGCGAGAGTGAGATTCAAGGGTGATGACCGGGTCGTTGTTGTACATGGATCCTTCTCACGATTAGCGGAATACGTGGACGATCATGAAATGAGACCGCTGGACGGCATTCTGTTGGACCTGGGCGTCTCATCCCCACAACTGGATGATCCGCTCCGGGGTTTTAGTTTCATGAAGGATGGCCCACTTGACATGAGGATGGATCAGGCTGTTGGTGAGAGTGCATCAGAGTGGCTTGCTGTTGCCGATGAAAACGAAATAACGGATGTACTAAGGCGCTACGGGGAAGAGAAATTTGCGAGAAGAATTGCGAAGAAAATAGTTTCAATCAGACAAGATAAAAAGATAGAGACGACGTCAAGCCTGGTTGAAGTTATTGAATCCGCGATCCCCAAAAGGGAGAAAAATAAACACCCTGCTACGAGGACCTTCCAGGCTGTCCGCATACAGGTTAACCAGGAGTTGAAGTCTCTGGAAGACTGTTTGCAGGATGTAGTTGATCTCCTGGTTTCAGGAGGACGATTGGTCGTCATTAGCTTTCATTCATTGGAAGATCGAATTGTGAAGCGTTTTATCAGGCGAATGGAACGGGAAGACGATTACCCTGATCGGTTTCCAATTAGAGCGGATGAAATTGAACACCAGCTAAAGTCGGTTGGCAAACCAATAAGGCCCGGTGATGAAGAGGTTAGAGGTAATCGTAGATCACGTAGTTCGATTATGCGAGTTGCGGAGAGGCTGTAGATGTTTGGATCAAATCTAGCTGAAGAATTCGTTGCATGGCTGGTTCGTGCAGAACAACTGGTGATGATTTCTGTCGTACTAATTTTCCTTGCCTCGTCAATAGCGGTTGTCTATTCCTCCCATATGACTCGTCAAATGTATAGCTCCCTGCAGACATTGCAGCACAGTCAGGATGACCTTGACAGTGAGTATGAAAAGTTGCTTTTGGAGCAGAGTGCGTGGGCGGACTACACCAGGGTTGATAGATTGGCTCGAGAGAAATTGAAAATGTCAGCGCCCCCAGCCGACGAGTTAGTCGTAGTAAAAGCCGGGCGCCCATATACCACGGGGGGGCAGTGATGGTCAGGATCAGTTTAGTAGTCGTTCTGTTTGCCTTGTTGATCAGCTCCCTGTGCGCGCGACTGGTATATCTGAATGTAATTGATGGTGATTTTCTGCAGGATCAGGGTGATGCAAGAACCATTCGCATGGAGCGAATAACTGCACATCGCGGCATGATCAGAGACCGTCACGGGAAACCGCTGGCGGTGAGTTCCCCGGTCATCTCGTTGTGGGCAGACCCGGGAGAGCTTCCTGAATCAGAAGAAGAACTTGCACCTCTAGCCAAGTCGTTGGGTGTTGCTCCAGTAAGGTTTTTCTCCAAGATCAAGAAGGCGAAATCACGTAACTTTGTATATTTACGCCGCCACCTTGTTCCATCCAAAGCGCGAGAGATCCTGGAGATGAAAGTGCCGGGGGTCTATGGTGAGCGAGAATATCACCGCTACTATCCATCAAGTGAGGTTGGTGCGCATATCGTTGGGTTTACCAACATCGATGATAAGGGGCAGGAAGGGCTGGAGCTTTCATTTGATGGATGGCTTACGGGTGTTCCCGGAAAGAAAAAAGTTCTTAAGAACCGCTATGGAGAAATAGTCCGCGACATAGTGCCCGTTAGTGATGCGATTCCTGGAAAGAATCTGGACCTTAGTGTTGACCTTCGGTTGCAGTATCTGGCATATCGCGAATTGAAGTCAGCAGTTACCCATTTCGAAGCAGTTTCTGGGACGGTAATAGTACTCGATGTGAGGACGGGAAAAATTTTGGCCATGGTTAACCAGCCATCATATAACCCGAATAACAGAGCTGATCTAGAGTCTAAAATGATCCGCAACAGAGCTGTAACTGACGTCTTTGAACCGGGTTCAACAATGAAGCCATTCACGGTAGCAGTAGCGTTGTTGTCTGGCCAATACGCACCGGAATCAGTTATTGATACGAACCCTGGCTTTGTTCGGGTCGGTTCAAAAACTATCAGAGATCCCAGCAATCGCGGGAAGCTTAGTCTCGGTGCAATCATCGCCAAGTCAAGCCAGGTAGGTATCAGTAAACTTGCATTGACTCTGAATGAGTATGAAGTCTGGGAAATGTTCCAGAAAGTTGGTTTTGGTCAGGGTACTGGCGTGGGTTTTCCCGGGGAAAGCAGCGGTTATCTTCCCAATCATAGGCGATGGAAAGATATTGAGCGGGTCACCTTTGCATACGGCTACGGGCTGACAGCAACGCCGCTCCAACTGGCGGCAGCCTACTTGACGATTGCAACTGGCGGACTTAGACGTGAAGTCAGTTTGCTGAACTCGGGCGGCGTGTCAGAAACGCGCCTTTATTCGAATCATGTTGCCCACCAGGTTAAGCAAATGCTTGAAAGAGTGGTAACTGAAGGAACTGGTACGAAGGCGGCGATTGACTCCTATCAGGTCGCAGGAAAGACAGGGACTGTTCGTAAGGTTGGAAAAGAGGGTTACCAGGATACGCAGCACATAGCTTTTTTTGCTGGAATGACGCCTGTTCGTGAACCACGGTTGGTGGGTATTGTGCTAATTAATGAGCCGAAATCAAAAGCGTATGGTGGCGGTTCGATAGCTGCGCCTGTTTTTTCAAGGGTAATGGAGGGCGCGCTGAGGCTTCTCAACGTTCCCCCTAACGACTTTGAAGAGGCAGCCTAGTTGAAAGTTATGCTAAACGAACTCTTACCAGATCATCATGAATTGCCGGAACTTCTAATAGAAGGAATCACCAATGACAGCAGAAAGGTGGGTTCTGGTGATTTGTTTGTAGCCGTAACGGGGTTAAACGTTGATGGGCGAAGTTTCATCGCGGATGCTCAGGAAAAAAATGCAGTTGGAATTTTGTGTGAACCGCCCAGACCAGAGATAGAGCTTGAGATCCCCATTGTTGCAGTTAAAAACCTTAAGGCAAGTGTTGGTAACATCGCCAGCCGTTTCTACGGTAACCCATCTGACCAGTTACTTGTTGTCGCAATTACTGGCACCAACGGAAAAACCTCGTGCTCTCATTTCATCGCCCAGGGGTTGTCAGCGATGGGCACAAGGTGTGGAGTCATAGGCACGATGGGATATGGCACGCTAACTAGTGCAAAGGGGGCCGCGGCGAAAGGTGCACAGTACCGGCCCCTTAAGAATAACGTTTCAGGAACAGACTTAACGACACCAGACCCAATCGTATTGCAGGAATACCTTGCATATCTTGTTGATGACGACTGTTCAGCTGTTGCGCTGGAAGCCTCTTCTCATGGTCTTGCACAGGGAAGGTTGAATGGAACCCAGATTAATGTAGCGGTCTTTACCAACATGACACGTGACCATCTCGACTACCACGCCGACTTTGATAGCTATCATGAGTCCAAGCAACAATTGTTTTCCTGGGAAGGACTCAAGACGGCCGTCGTGAACCTGGATGATGAATTTGGACGCAGGTTGTGTTCCTCGATTGGTGATGGCGTAGAGGTTTTAGCAGTAAGTGCCAGTAGTTCTGAAGCAGATATCTATGGCAAGGATATTCGACTACATGATGATGGGTTGAGTTTCAGCGTTTGTTCGCCCTGGGGGGAAGCAAAGGTCAGAAGTCCGTTGGTGGGGCGGTTCAACGTCCACAACCTCCTTTCTACACTAGGCGTGATTTGTTCACAGAGTTACGGCTTCGAGGAGGCAATCAGTGTGATCTCGGAGATTGGCATGGTGAAGGGTCGAATGGAGGTTATTCGTAACCCGGGTCAGCCCACCGTGATTATTGACTATGCACACACGCCAGATGCACTGGATAAAGCATTGCAGGCCACAAAGGAACACTGCCTCGGTGAACTGTGGTGTGTCTTTGGTTGCGGCGGGGACAGGGACAAGGGGAAACGTCCGCTGATGGGAGAAATAGCTTCGACCCATGCGAGCCATGTAGTGATAACCGATGACAATCCCAGGAGTGAGTCCTCCCTTGTTATAGCCAATGAAATTGCACACGGCGTTGTTGCAGGCGTGGATGTTGAAATTGAGGCCGACAGGCGGACGGCCATATGGAAAACACTATCAAATGCAGGAAGTCGGGATGTTGTACTCATAGCGGGCAAGGGCCACGAAGAATATCAGGAAGTGTCAGGTAAGAAACTGGCCTTCAGCGACCATGATGTTGTTGGTGATTATGTTAGCAGTAGCCAGTGAGAACGGGAATGTGGGCAAAGGAAATTTCAAAATGATTGTTGGGCTGGGAGAAACCGGATACTCAGTCGCAAAATATTTACACTCGAAAGGTGTGGACTTTGAGGTGGCCGATAGCGATGCCGCGCCCAGTCGCCTGCCTGAAATACAGGCTCTTGTGCCCGGTATTGAACTGCACTCTCTTGAATCCAAGTTGCTTACTCATGCCGCTGAAATCATTTTAAGCCCTGGCGTCCCCCAATCTATTCCGATTCTGAGGGATGTCCGGGCGAAGGGAATAGTGGTGACCGGGGATGTTGCCATGTTTGGTGAGCTTGCTGAGGCACCTATCGTTGCGGTAACCGGTTCGAATGGAAAGAGTACTGTTACTTCAATGGTCGGCATGTTGGCATCTTCGCAGCTCAAAGGAGTAAAGGTTGCCGGTAATATTGGCACGCCCTGCCTCGATGTTCTCGATGAAGACGCTTCGCTTTATGTGCTTGAGGTTTCCAGTTTTCAATTGGAAGTGGCAACCGACTTGCCTCTCAAGGTGGCTGCACTGCTGAACCTGTCTCCAGACCATATGGATCGCTACCTCAAGGTTGAAGACTATTACAAGACAAAGGGCAATATCTTTAATCGGTGTCAGGCTGCGGTGGTGCCAAGAAGTGGAATAGGTCCATTCAAACTGTCCACAGATTCTGTGTTCTCGTTCGGAACAGATGCACCGGCGAATGACATGCAGTTCGGACTGGTGGGGTCCGAGGAAGACCCTGTGTTGGCACATGGGTCAAGAGAACTGATGAGAGCTGCCGATTTGCGCATCAAGAGTAGGCATGATGTTCAAAATGCGCTGGCTGCACTCACTATTGGTTACGCAGCTGATCTTGAAATGGGGTCGATGATAGAGGATATCAAAGAATTTGAGGGTCTTGCTCACCGCTGTGAATGGCTTGGTGATTTTGCCGGGGTGTCTTACATTAACGATTCGAAGGCAACCAATGTTGGAGCCAGCATTTCAGCCGTTGAGGGATTTTCCAAGGGCAAGAACATTATTCTGATTCTTGGCGGGGAAGGCAAAGGGGCTGATTTTGAGCTGATGATTCCTGCAATCAAAAATTGTGTGAAGAAGGTGCTGGTTTTTGGTCGTGATGGGAAGGCGATTCGGGCTGTGCTTCGCAGTGCCGTGTCGATAGAGCTGGTTGATAACCTCGATGATATTGTAGATGCAGCGATTTTGAATGCAAATGGTGGAGACACGGTTCTGTTCTCTCCGGCCTGTGCAAGCTTCGATATGTTTGAAAACTACTCGACACGTGGCGACGAATTCAAACGTCTGCTTTTGGAGAAGTTGTCATGAGCATGGCGCAAAAAGCCCTGATTGTCGCCGATGGGAAGTGCCCGGTAGATTCAATTGTCGCGGGTGTCTCTCTGCTGTTGCTGTTGTCTGGGCTTATCATGGTTGCATCTGCTTCAACTGAAGTCTCTGCAAAATTGTATGGCAGCCCATTTCACCTGGTTACACGGCACGCTGCCTATATTTTCATAAGTACGGCTACCGGGGCTTTTGTTTTACTCGTGCCGATGAACTACTGGCAAAAACTAGGGATTCCCTTGTTAGCCCTTAGCTTTCTGCTGCTTATCGCGGTACTCGTGCCAGGCATTGGAAAGGAAGTAAACGGTGCTGCACGCTGGATCTCTCTTGGTTCCTTCACACTTCAGGGGTCTGAATTTGTCAAACTCTTTGTCGTCCTTTACTTGGCAGGATATCTGGTAAGGCAAAAAGAAGAAGTGCAGTCAAGTTTTGCAGCCCTTCTGAAACCACTTGCTATTGTCACTCCGCTAGTTCTGTTGTTGCTGGGTCAGCCTGATTTTGGTGCCACGGTGGTTATCATGTCTGCCTTCATGGGGGTGATATTTCTTGCTGGAATTCCTATGCGCTATCTGTTGCCGGTAGTTTCAGTTAGTGCGGTTGCCATATCTTTCATTGCGATACTTCAACCCTATAGGTTAGCAAGGCTAACGGTGTTTACGGATCCCTGGGAGCATCAGTTTGGAGGGGGCTACCAGCTGACACAGGCATTGATTGCTTTTGGTCGAGGAGAATGGTTTGGGTTAGGGCTGGGTAATAGTATACAGAAGCTCTTTTTCTTACCGGAAGCTCACACGGACTTCCTGTTTTCAATTATAGCTGAAGAGTTGGGTGTCGTCGGTGCAGCGACGATCATAGTCCTGTTTGCATGTCTTATCATACGAGCTCTATGGATAGGTTATAGGGCCCAAATTCAGGGAGAAGATTTTCATGCCTTGACGGCCTACGGCATTGCCTTGTTGCTGGGAGTTCAAACACTGGTAAACCTTGGTGTTAATCTGGGGATGCTGCCGACAAAGGGGCTGACACTACCCCTGATGAGTTATGGTGGAAACAGCCTGATCGTCAGCTGCATGCTCATCGCGATCCTGCTGCGGATTGAGTATGAATGTAGATCCGGGGTTGAGAACAGTACTGCTTCGGCGACGAATAGGAGTCGAAAACGTGGCTAGTAGACTCCCTCAAGATTTCCCAGAAGTGCCTGAGATGAGAAGGATCCGGCGTATTCATTTTGTTGGCATCGGTGGTGCTGGAATGTGTGGTATTGCAGAAGTCCTGTTGAACCAGGGCTACCAGGTTTCAGGTTCTGACTTAGCAAAATCAGCGGTAACAGAAAGACTCAAATCCCTTGGTGTGGAAATATTCATTTCTCATGACGAAACTAATGTTGATCATGCTGACGTTGTGGTTAAGTCATCAGCTATTATCGAGCAGAACCCTGAGCTTATCCGGGCGCATGAGCGGCGTATCCCGGTTGTTCGACGAGCGGAAATGCTTGGTGAATTAATGCGCTATCGTCATGGAATCGCGGTTGCGGGTACCCATGGCAAGACGACCAGTACCAGTTTGATAGCATCTATACTTGCTCAGGCAGGGTTGGATCCAACCTTCATAATCGGAGGGCTGCTTAAGAGTGCAGAGAGCAACGGACGTCTTGGTGGTAGCCGTTATCTCGTCGCAGAAGCGGATGAAAGTGACGCATCCTTCCTGCATCTGCAGCCAATGGTCGTTGTTCTGACCAATATTGACAGGGATCATCTCAGCTACTACGACGGAAGTTTCGAGAAGTTACAGGATGCCTTCGTAGAATTCATTCATAATCTGCCATTCTATGGGCTATTGATCGCCTGTACGGATGATCCGGTGATCAAAAAGCTGTTGCCTCAGGTTAAGCGCTCAATCACTACCTATGGATTTGATCCGGGTGCTGATGTCTATGCATACAATATCCAGCAGACGGGCGCAGTTTCGACCTTCCAGGTCAGACGTTCAGGTCACAAGGAAGACATTGGAATCACACTCAACCTCCCGGGTCGCCACAATATTTTGAATGCATTGGCCGCGATAGCCGTTGCCAGTGATGAAGATGTATCCGATGAGGGTATCAAGAAAGGGCTGGGTAATTTCCAGGGTGTCGGCAGGAGGTTCGAAGTACATGGCAGCTTCACTGTTGACGATGGCAGTTTTCTCCTTGTTGATGATTATGGCCATCATCCCAGTGAGGTTAAAGCAACCATTGATGCTGTCAGGGAAGGGTGGCCCGGCCATCGCCTTGTTATGGTCTACCAGCCACATCGATACACCCGAACATTTGACTTATTTGATCAGTTTGCGGACGTGCTGTCAGGAGTGGATCATCTCATCCTTACGGAGGTGTATTCTGCCGGTGAGGACTTGATCCCCGGAGCGACTGGCAAGGACCTGTACCAGAGCCTGCGCGGTGATGGTCAAGTGGAAATCGATTTCATAACACTTGTTGCAGATGTACCGGCGCGCCTGAATGAGATTGTTCGGGCCGATGATGTGGTGCTGACTCAGGGCGCGGGCGAAACCGCAAGGTTGGCCCAGGTTTTGAAATCCGAATGGGTCGAAAGGAGAGTGGAATGACTACTCGACTGGCTCGTGTTCTACAGAATCCGAAGGTCATCCTGTCGGCGTTTGTAGCGCTACTGGTGACTGGTTCGATTGGCTTCGCATTTGTTGAATATGAAAGGGAAGTTAATTACATCTCGATCACAGGGAATGTGACTGAGATACAAAGAGATTCAGTTATCCACACTCTCTTGGCCTTGAATATTTCCATGTCAGATATAGAAGGGGTGAAACAGGCTCTGGCGGGGATTGGCTGGATCAAAGGCGCAGGTGTGGCCCTGCACTGGCCGGATGAGCTGGTTGTTAATATCCAGCCGCAAAAGGCAATAGCTTACTGGAACGACGACGCCTTCATAAATAGTGAAGGGGAAGTGTTTGAAACAGAATACCTGGTGGGTGGGGATTTGCCGCAGCTTTATGGACCTGTTGGTTCAGAGCAGATGGTAATGGGGCACTACCAGAAGCTGAGTAGAGCATTGCTAAAATCCGGGCACTTTATCGAAGTGCTCATGTTGAATGATCGCGGTGCTCTTGAGTTTGAGAATCAACATGGCGTGCGAGTATCCCTTGGGAGCGTAAACCTGAAACAAAGATTGCAGCACTTCATTAAAGTGAGCCACAAGATAGAAGAACTTGAGAAATTACCGCTGAGAATTGATACACGTTATACCAATGGTGTCGCAGTAAATTTTGTTGAAGCTGAAAACTTCAAAATCGCAGAAACCTTTTAATCGCAGAGAGAGTTGAACCTATGGCCAGTGCAATCGGAAATGAAATGATAGTCGGTCTGGATATTGGAACCTCAAAAGTGGTGGCCATTGTCGGCGAGGTGGGGCCTGAAGGGGAACTCGAGATTGTCGGTATTGGGAGCCATTCATCCCGGGGTCTGAAGAAAGGGGTTGTGGTCAATATTGAATCTACGGTGCAGTCTATCCAGCGGGCCGTTGAAGAGGCGGAATTGATGGCAGGTTGCCAGATTCATTCCGTGTTCGCAGGCATTGCAGGTAACCACATTCGTAGTTTGAATTCTCATGGGATTGTGGCCATCAGGGATCGAGAGGTGTTCCAGCCCGATATTGAAAGGGTAATTGATGCAGCCCAGGCAGTGGCGATACCAGCAGATCAGAAAATCCTGCATATATTGCCACAGGAATACCTTGTTGATACCCAGGAAGGTGTCAGGGAACCACTGGGGATGGCGGGTGTGAGGCTCGAAGCGAAAGTGCACCTGGTCACATGCGCGGTGAATGCGGAAAAGAATATTGAAAAGTGTATTAGGCGCTGCGGGCTCGAAGTAGAAGATATTATTCTCGAACAGGTAGCCTCAGGGTCTGCTGTCCTGACTGAAGATGAGAAAGATCTTGGTGTGTGCCTGGTAGATATTGGTGGCGGCACTTCGGATATCGCCATATTCACGGATGGTGCGATCAGGCATACGGCGGTAATTCCCATTGCAGGAGATCAGGTGACCAACGATATCGCCATGGCGTTGCGGACACCGACGCAGAATGCCGAAGATCTGAAAATAAAATATGCCTGTGCTCTGGCAAGCATGGCCGGCGAAAACGAAACTATTAAAGTTCCCAGTGTGGGCGACAGGTCAGATAGGGATTTGTCCAGGCAGGCTTTGGCGGAAGTCGTTGAGCCGAGATATGACGAACTTTTCCACCTGATACGTGCTGAGCTGAGGCGCAGCGGTTTTGAAGAGCTCATTGCAGCGGGGATCGTTCTCACTGGTGGTACATCTAAGATGGAAGGCGTAGCTGAACTGGCGGAAGAGATTTTTCACATGCCCATCAGTATTGGCAGGCCACACAGTGTTAGTGGTCTCACTGATATTGTAAAAAACCCCATCTATTCCACTGCCGTCGGTTTATTGCAGTACGGCGCAAAACAGCAGAATGATAATTTGGTACTGCCTGCGAATGTCGGTATGGAGACCGTGGTCGGGCGGGTCAAGAGCTGGTTCATGGGGAGTTACTAAATAATGTTAAAGAATGTGGTTGAAAGGCAAATATTAATGATCAAAGAAAATCAATATAGCCAGAATGGCCTGGTCCTTAGGAGGGTGAGATATGTTTGAACTAGTCGATAGCGTACCGCAGAATGCTGTGATTAAGGTCATTGGTGTTGGCGGCGGCGGTGGCAACGCAGTGCAGCACATGCTGAAACGGGATATAGAAGGTGTGGATTTTGTGTGTGCCAATACGGATGCACAGGCTCTGCGAAATCTGTCCGCAAAAACCTTGTTACAGCTGGGTGCCAATATAACCAAAGGACTGGGAGCGGGGGCCAATCCCGTAATGGGAAAAGATGCCGCCCTCGAGGACGGGGATCGTATTTCTGAGGCCCTGGCTGGTGCTGACATGGTGTTTATTACAGCCGGTATGGGTGGTGGCACAGGTACCGGGGCTGCACCCATTGTTGCCGAAATTGCCAGGGACCTTGGTATTTTGACGGTCGCAGTGGTCACACAGCCTTTTTCCTTTGAAGGCAAGAAGCGCATGAAGGTGGCGATGGCAGGGATAGAAGAGCTATCTCAGCATGTCGATTCACTTATTACGATTCCCAATGAGCGACTGCTCACCGTCATGGGAGAAGAAACCCCCCTACTGGAAGCATTTGCCGCGGTGGATGACGTATTGTCAGGTGCCGTGCAGGGGATTGCCGACCTGATAATCCGGCCGGGAATGATCAATGTGGATTTTGCCGATGTACGCACGGTCATGTCTGAAATGGGTATGGCCATGATGGGCAGTGGAAGCGCTGCAGGTGAAAACAGGGCCCGGGAGGCAGCAGAGGCGGCGATTCACAGTCCCTTACTGGAGGACGTTGATTTCAACGGTGCTCGAGGGATTCTGGTAAATATTGCGGCAGGTGAAGATATTGCTCTGGGTGAATTCTCTGAGGTAGGTGGCACGATCGAAGAGTTCTCTTCTGAAAATGCGACTGTTGTTATCGGCACTGTCATTGACCGGGATATGGTCGATGAGATTCGAGTCACGGTGGTGGCAACAGGGCTCGGCAATCCACATGAGCGCCCCCAGAACATGCCTGAAGAAGTAAAGAAGAAGATTGCTGGCGATGGATCCGTCGATTATGGAGACCTGGACAGGCCTACAATCATTAGAAATGCGGTCCAGGAGGTAGAAGAGGACCGAGATCTAGCAGACTCCCGAAACCTTGAATATCTGGATATTCCTGCCTTCCTGAGGCGTCAGGCGGACTAGAAACGATTGTTTGGTGGGATTTGTAGCGTTTTCTGAAACTAAACGGCAAAAATAGAGTCTCAACCATTGAGATTCGGTCTTTCATGGCCTCTCCAGGGGGATTCTGGTACTATTCGCGCCGCATTGGGGATAAGAACAATAATGATCAATCAAAGAACGCTCAAGAACGTTATTCGGGCGATTGGGGTCGGTTTACATACGGGGGAAAAGGTCTATTTGACCCTGCGGCCTGCGCCAATTGATACGGGTATCGTCTTCGTCCGGGTAGATGTTGACCCGGCTGTCGAAATTCCAGCTGCCACTGAATATGTGGGTGATACGACCCTTGCGACCACTCTGTTAAGGGACGGTCAGCGCATTTCTACAGTGGAACACCTGTTATCAGCCCTCTCGGGACTGAGTATCGATAATGCCTATGTGGAAGTGAGTGGACCGGAGATGCCGATTATGGATGGCAGCGCGGCCACTTTTGTATTCCTTATCCAGTCAGCGGGCATTGAAGAGCAGAATGCGCTGAAGAAATTTATCAGAATTACCAAGGAAGTTTCCGTTGGCAGTGAGGAAAGCCCGCGTTCTTACGGACAACATGTGAGTATTCTCCCCTACGATGGGTTCAGGGTTAGTCATACCATCGTATACGACAATGCTGTTATAAGGCAGCAACAGGCCAGTATTGATTTCTCTACCACCTCATTTGTAAAAGAGGTCAGCCGGGCCCGAACTTTTGGTCTTATGCAGGAATTTGAGCATCTGCGTGAACTCAACCTTGCACAGGGGGGGAGTCTCGATAATGCAGTTGTGGTTGATGATTACAGGATCCTCAATGATGACGGTCTTCGTCATGAAGATGAATTTGTACGCCACAAGATCCTGGATGCGATCGGTGATTTGTATCTGCTGGGTTACAGTATTATAGGTGAATTTATAGGGCATAAATCCGGGCACACGGAAAATCATGCGCTGCGGAAGGAATTATTGAGAAGAACGGATGCGTGGGAAATTGTTACATTTGAAGATCCGGAACAGGTACCGTTTTCTTATGCCAGGCCAAAATTAGCAGATCAGCTATAGGATCCGGTACTATTTCCCTCTCTTGGATAATTTTATAAGGGCTTTGCGTAGCGCTTCATCTTCGATATATTTAGCCATTGCTGCTAATTGATGGGCATTTTCGGCGGAAGGGGGAACAGGTTGTCTCGCTGGGAGTTTGAATTCTGGATCTTCTGGGCGAACTGAGACTTTGATATTATCGATCTCGAACTGCAGGCCATGCCTTCGCGTGGCCATGATGATATTGCGCCGTCGATACTTGATTTGGGTAGCTGCGGCTGCCGAACCAGTAATGAGGTGAAGGGTTTTATTGCGGATAGAAGCAACATGTACATTTGCGGGGACAAATTTCCGGACAACGGATTGAATTGCCAGCAGATCACGGGATTGTGAATAAACCTTGTGCAGCACTCCCTTGGGATTCTTTAGAATCTGGTCAAATTTTTTGGTTTTTGGAGTTCTGGGCATATCCTGATTTCGGGAAAAGCGCTTATAAACAAAGTAGTATGATAGCTGAATTTTATGAAATTCATCATTATTGATAACAGATCCGGCAAACATCGTTCCTTTACAGCGAATGGTTTACTTATCGGATTGACTGTCGCTGGCCTGATAGGGATGCCATCTGTTGCCGGGTACCTGGCTTATCGTCATGGAGTAGGCGAAGCGGGTTTGACCGGTGAAATGGTTGGCAAGTGGCGAGACGTCCTGAAGGAGCAGCAAAGAGATATTGAGCACGCGCAGCGAAATGCGCGTGAGAACCTTGAAGCTTCAGCCCTGCGATTAGCGAAACTACAGGCACGAATTGTTCGCCTTGATGCGTTGGGTGAACGTCTGACAACTGTGGCGAAGCTGGATGAAGGAGAATTTGATTTTTCCCAACCACCGGGACTTGGTGGACCAGAAATGCCTTACGAAGATGAAGCCTATACCCCAACGGACTACTTGCGTGTACTCAACCAGCTTGCTGAAGATATAGATAGTCGTGAAGAGCAATTGGGTGTATTGGAAACATTGCTGGTCAATCGCAAGATCCAAGGTGATGTATTTATTGCGGGAAGACCCATCAAGAAGGGCTGGATGTCATCAAGATTCGGCCTGCGTAATGACCCCATAACCGGAAAGCGCGCATGGCATAACGGAATTGATTTTGCTGGCAATGAAGGGGATCCGGTGGTCACTGTAGCGGCTGGGGTTGTCGTATATTCCGGATTGAGAATTGGCTACGGCCAAATGGTTGAGCTGAATCATGGCGGTGGCTACGCAACACGATATGGCCATCACAAGAAGCTTAATGTCCAGGTGGGCGATATTGTCAAAAAGGGACAGGTTGTTGGCCTGATGGGAAGCAGTGGGCGTGCAACTGGCCCACATGTGCATTTCGAAGTATTCAAAAATGGTCGCGTAGTCGACCCTTCCTCTTATATTCACCGCGCTAGCCGCTGATCCTGGAGTACTTTTCTGGTGGGGTAACCGCTTCCTTGAACTGTCGAGGCAGATTCGTTGGCACCCCTTGTAGAATGTGTCTTTAGTAGAGGCTATCTTCAGTAGAGATGATTTTCAGTAGAGATTAGCAATCATGGTTATGCCCTTCTTCAGCAAGGTCTTTGGCAGTAAGAACGAACGCGAACTCAAGCGCATGGGCAAGATCGTTGAGCGCATCAATGCTTTCGAGGAAGAATTTGAAAAGCTCAGTGATGAGGCCATTCGCAATAAGCGCTCTGATTTCGTAAAAAGACTTGAAGCTGGTAAGACGCTGGAAGACATTTTGCCGGAGGCTTTTGCAGTTGTTCGTGAAGCCGGAAAACGAACCTTAGAGCTGCGCCTGTTTGACGTACAAATGGTTGGCGGAATAACCCTGCACGAGGGTCGTATTGCAGAGATGCGAACTGGTGAGGGTAAAACACTGGTAGCTACGCTAGCTCTATATCTCAATGCACTGACTTCCAAAGGGGTGCACCTGGTAACCGTCAATGACTATTTGGCAAAGTGGGGCCGGCAATGGATGGGTCCAGTATACGAGGCCCTCGGCATGACTGCTGGTGTTGTCTATTCCGGACAATCCCTTGATGAGAAAAAATCTGCATATCGCGCCGATATCACCTACGGTACGAACAACGAATTTGGATTTGACTACCTTCGGGACAACATGGCATTCAGCCAGGAAGAGAAGGTCCAGCGGGAGCTTAATTATTCCATTGTGGATGAGGTGGATTCAATTCTCATTGATGAAGCACGCACGCCGCTGATTATTTCCGGGGGTGTTGAGAACACTTCTGATGTGTACAAGGCCATCAATCTAATCGTGCCTCAGTTAACGGAACAGGTGAAGACTCCTGAGGATATTGCTAATGAGATAGAGCCCCCGGGGGACTATCTAGTCGATGAAAAACAACGCGATGTGGAACTGACTGAAGAAGGCCATCTGAAGGTTGAAGAATTGCTCGTCAAAAAGGGTCTGCTTCAGGAAGGGGAGAGCCTTTACGGAACATCGAACCTCACCCTGTTGCACCATGTTCACTCCTCATTGAAGGCACATTGCCTGTTCCAGAAAGATGTTGACTACATCGTTCAGGATAACGAAATCGTCATTGTTGATGAGCATACAGGGCGAACCATGCCCGGCAGGCGCTGGTCTGGCGGCATACATCAGGCAATAGAGGCAAAGGAAAAAGTAACTATCACCAACGAAAGTCAGACGCTGGCATCAACGACTTTCCAGAACTATTTTCGAATTTATAGCAAACTTGCCGGAATGACGGGTACTGCTGACACAGAAGCATTTGAATTCAGGCAGATCTATGGGCTTGATGTTGTGGTGATCCCAACAAACCTGCCAATGATTCGCGATGACCTGAATGATCTCATTTTCATGACCCAGGAAGAAAAGTATGACGCCATTGTCGAAGAGGTCACCACATGTCTCGAGAAAAATGCGCCAATCCTGGTAGGCACCGCGTCAATTGAGTCTTCTGAGTTGTTGTCAAACTTGCTCAACAAAAAGAAGATTAAACACAATGTGCTGAACGCCAAGTTTCATGAGCGGGAGGCAGAAATTATTGCCCAGGCGGGACGGCCTGGAAGCTTAACGATCGCCACAAACATGGCAGGCAGGGGAACAGACATTATCCTTGGAGGAAGCTGGGAAGCTGAGGTTGCCGAGCTTGACCAGGCAGATGAGGCGAAGATAAACAGCATCAAGGCGGACTGGGAAATAAGGCACGAGCAGGTAATCCAGGCAGGTGGTCTACATGTAGTTGGTACGGAAAGGCACGAAAGCCGGCGTATAGATAACCAGCTTAGAGGCCGATCGGGCAGGCAGGGTGATCCTGGATATTCACGGTTCTATTTGTCCCTTGAAGATAACCTGATGCGTATTTTTGCCTCTGACCGGGTCAGAGGGTTGATGCAGTCCCTTGGTATGGAGAAAGGAGAGGCCATCGAACACAAGATGGTTACTAACGCTATCGAGAAGGCGCAACGAAAGGTTGAAGGGAGAAACTTTGACATTCGGAAGCAGTTGCTGGAGTACGATGACGTCGCCAATGATCAGCGACAAATGATCTATGGTCAGCGTAAGGAACTGATGGAAGCAGACGATATCTCTGAAACGATCACCGTACTGTGGGATGACGTTATTGACCAGGTAATTGATGGCTTTATTCCGCCACAGAGCCTTGAAGAACAATGGGATATTTCCGGGTTGGAACAAGCCCTGCATACTGAATTCGGTGCCAGTTTGCCACTGCAAAAATGGCTGGATGACGATGAAAGTCTGCATGAGGAAACGCTTAGAGATAGGATTGGTCACGAAGTTCGTGGTGCTTATCAGGAGAAGGAGAGGTTGATTGGTCCGGATATCCGCCTGTTCGAAAAGCGCATTATGTTGGACATTGTAGACAACTTGTGGAAAGAGCACCTTGCTTCAATGGACTATTTACGGCAGGGCATTCACCTCCGGGCATATGCTCAAAAACAGCCAAAACAGGAATACAAGCGGGAAGCTTTTGAGTTATTTGAAGATCTGCTTAACAATGTAAAGGTTGAAGTGATTCGGTTTCTGTCGAGAGTTCAGTTTCAACCTGCTGAAGATGTTGAAGAAATGGACCGAAAGCGAAGGGAAGCGGCGGCAAAAAGCAAACTCAACTTCCAGAAGGACAATAGCGGTTCAATGGGTAGTCCCGCGGGAGAACCTGAAAAAGCAGATACTGCTGCCCCGCAGACCCCATTCGTCAGACGTGAACGAAAAGTTGGCCGGAACGAACCATGTCCGTGTGGTTCCGGAAAGAAGTACAAGGCATGTCATGGAAAACTTGCCTAATGGCAGTAGGTGAAGCCAGCTTTGATTTCTGTGTGGTTGCGGGGGCCAGAATGGCCTCCATTCCATGCGGCATAAAGCCAGATGGTGTTCACGATCTTGTGATGTTTGAGTTTGCTGAAGGAAGTACTACGGCTGCTGTATATACTAAGAACCTGTTTGCAGCTGCACCCGTCGATGTTGGTAAAAGACACCTTCAGCTGGTATCTCCAAGATATTTTCTCATCAACAGTGGTAATGCCAATGCAGCTACCGGTGATGAAGGTGTTGCTGATTCGCTGACCTGCTGCAAATCATTGTCACAGTTGGCAGGTGTCAGGCCTGAAGAAGTAATTCCATTTTCAACGGGAGTAATTGGTGAGCGATTACCCGTGTCGCGGATTACGGATGCATTGCACGATATGCTGCCTTGCCTTGATGAGAATAACTGGCTTGAGGCAGCACGAGGGATCATGACAACTGATACTCGCCCTAAGATCATGTCCCGGCAAATGGAGATTCTTGGTGAGAAGATCACCATCACCGGTATTGCTAAAGGGTCCGGAATGATTCAGCCCAATATGGCAACGATGTTGTCATACATTGCTACCGATGCTTTGCTCAGTCAGCGGGCTTTACAGGATATGCTGGTCAGGGCCACCGCCAGGTCATTCAATAGAATCACGGTTGATAGCGACACATCTACTAACGATTCCTGTATGTTAACCGCAACGGGCGCATCAGGAGTCGATATAGGTAAGGAGCCTTCCGCAAGGGAAGCGTTCTATGAAGCGCTGGAAGAATTGATGATTGAATTGGCGAAAGGGATCATTCGTGATGCTGAAGGAGCAACAAAGTTTGTTGAGGTGCGTGTAATCAATGGTGAGGCCAACAAAGAATGCCTCAACATTGCTTATGCCATCGCAAATTCTCCCTTGATAAAAACGGCGATATTCGCCAGTGATGCTAATTGGGGTCGAATCGTGATGGCTATTGGCAAAGCCGATGTTGATATTGATATTTCCAGGCTTGATGTCTATATCGGAGAAGTGCAGCTGATGAGCCAAGGAGTGAAGGATCCGGGTTATGAAGAATCCATGGGTGCTAAAGCCATGTCCAGCGAAGAAATCACCATAACAGTCAACCTGAATGCGGGTGACCGAAGTGAAACAGTTTGGACCAGCGATCTTTCGCACGAGTATGTGCGCATAAATGCTGAGTACCGAACCTGACTAGACGTAGAAGTGAGATTCCACTACAACTCATGGTCATCCTGAGCGGAGCGGCCTAAGCCTCGCAGCCGAAGGATCTCGCTTTTAGATTTATCCACTCCGAGTTCACTCGACGTCTAACCCCGATCCAGATCAGATGCAGTAACATCATCATGTTCGGCATCAGTCGGAATAGACCGTTTACCATCGGCCCACTCACCCAGGTCAATCAGGCGGCAACGGTCTGAACAAAAAGGTCTGTAGGTGCTCGACTCAATCCAGGCAACTGCCTTCGTGCATATTGGGCATTTTACGATGACGTCAGCCATTATTTGCTGCCAGAGAAAGATAAGATGTATGGAGATTTTCCACCTTGGGCGGAAGGTTCTCAAGGGGTCCATCGTTGATAATGATATCATCAGCCCAGACAAGTCGCTGCTGCCTTGTCGGCTGGGATTTCATAATTGCCTTGATCTGCTCGACACTATTACCGTCGCGGCTGGCGGCCCGGTTTATTTGCTGTTCCTCTGGTGCATCGATAACCAGCATTCTGTTGATCATTGGCGAGCGCCCGGCACCTGCCGATAGCACCAGAATTGAATAGGCGGATGCAGCGGATTCAACGATCTGGTTCAACTGCTGGACGATTGGACCGTGGGTCTGACGCTCAAGCCACTTGCGCTCTTCGTCATTGTCAAAAACAATTTCTCTTAGCCTCGCCCGGTTGATACTGCCACTGTCCAGTAATACAGTTTCACCAAACCTCTCCCTTATAGCCTGATATGCCGGTTTGCCTGGTTCCACTATGGTTCGCGAAACAACATCTGCATCAGCGATTACGATACCGAATTCAGCAAATATATCGGACACACTGGTTTTGCCACTACCGATACCACCTGTCAGGCCTACTACAAACTTTGTCATCAAAGGCCGGTAAACTGCAGGTAAGACCGGGTTATCTGGTCTCCCCATATCAGTGCAATCCAGCCTGCGACTGCGAGACAGGGGCCGAATGAAAGTGGCTTGGCCTTGTCCCGACCAAAGCCGATAAGAATGCCACCGATCACGGCACCTGCCAGCGACGAGAGAATAATAATGAGAGGAACCAATTGCCAGCCCAGCCAGGCGCCTAACATGGCGAGGAGTTTGAAGTCGCCATATCCCATTCCATCCTTGCCAGTGACAAATTTGAAGACGTGGAATACTGACCAGAGGCTGAGGTACCCCAGGCAGGCTCCAATAAAGGCGTCCTGCAGATTCGTTATGAGGCTAAAGTAATTGACCACAAGTCCCAGCCACATCAGGGGTAAGGTAATATTGTCCGGCAGCAGTTGTGTATCGTAATCAATTAGAGAAAGTGCAATCAGGGCCCAGGTCAGGACGCATGCCCCGAGTCCCATGGCAGTTGGGCCAAAGACCGTGATGATAATTACGGTCAAGATTCCGGTTAGCAGTTCAACAGCGGGATACCGCTGGGAAATTGATGTGCCACAGTGGGCACACTTGCCCTTGAGAAAAACATAACTCAGTATCGGGATATTTTCCCATGGCTTAATCTCATTTTGGCAACTGGGACAATGTGAATTCGGTAAAACAAGATTAAACACCTGACCATCAGGTTGTACATCATTGCCAAGAATTTCGTTTGCCTGTTGATTCCAATCCTTTTCTATCATCTGCGGCAGTCTATAGACGACAACGTTGAGAAAGCTGCCGATAATGGCGCCGAACATAAAGGCAATAGAGGCTACAACAACAGGGAATTCAGCCTGTATGAAAGAAAGGTATTGTAGAAAGGGGTCTATCTTAGTGGTCGCCGCCGATGGCGTCTCCCATGGAGAAGATCGGCAGATACATGGCGATAATCAGGCCGCCAATCACGACGCCAAGGAATGACATGATGATGGGTTCCATCAGGCTGGTAAGCCCATCCACAGCATTGTCCACCTGCTCTTCGTAATAGGTTGCCGACTTGTCCAGCATGCTATCCAGTGCGCCGGATTCTTCACCGATGGCAACCATCTGGATGACCATATTTGGAAAAACATCAACCTGTTTCATGGAATAATTTAGTTGTATACCGCTGGACACATCTTCCTTGACCTGCAGGATTGCCTCCTTGTATACGACGTTACCAGCAGCACCGGATACGGATTCCAGTGCATCGACCAGTGGCACACCGGCTGCGAAAGTGGTGGATAATGTTCTGGCGAATCGAGCCACACACGATTTATCCAGGATATCACCAAGCACCGGCAGCTTTAACATCAGCCTTTCCTGGCCGTCCTGTATTTTTACGGAACGCTTGTGAGCCTGTTTGTAAGCAGTCAGGAGCCCACCGATAATTGCCACGATAACGAACCACCACTCGGTCATGAAGCGGGACATGTCAACCACCATCTGTGTGAATTCGGGCAACTCTGCACCGAAACCAGCGAATATTTCCTCAAACTGGGGCACAACCTTGATCAGCAGGATCCCCGAAACAACACTGGCTACCACCAGGATGGAAATGGGGTAGCTCATGGCACTCTTTATTTTGGCCTTGGTCGCTTCGGTTTTTTCCTTGTAGTCTGCGAGTCGAGCCAGCATGGTCTCCAGGGCGCCAGACTGCTCACCCGCCTCGATCAGGTTGCAAAAAAGCTCGTCAAAATACTCTTTCGGCTGGTTGGATATTGCACTTGCGAACGAATTACCAGCAGACACGTCATCCCTGATTTTCAGAATCAGGTCTTTCATCATGGGGTTATCCATGCCGTCAGCGACAATCTCAAAAGACTGAACAAGCGGTACACCCGCTTTCATCATGGTCGCAAGTTGCCGGGTAAAGAGGGCAATGTCGCCAGGAGTTATTTTCGCGCCCATGCTCGCAAGACTAAATCCTCCACCCTTCTTCTTTACGGTTTTTGGATTAATTCCCTGCTTGCGCAGTTCAGCCTTTGCGACGTTGGCGTTACTGCTGGTTATCTCGCCTTTAGTTTTGCGGCCGGACTTGTCAGTCCCTTCCCATGCAAAAACCTGCTTCGCTGTTGCCATTGGTTAACCTCTATCTAGTGTCCACTGGTTACGCGGCCGATCTCTTCGAGACCGGTTGCGCCAGCGATTACTTTGCGCAGGCCGGATTCGTAAATAGTGCCGAATCCTTCCCTGGTACTAACTTCGCTAATTTGAATAGCATTGCCGTCTTCCATGATAATTTTTCTGATTTCCGGGGTTACTTTCATAACCTCATAAATGCCAACACGGCCCTTGTATCCGCTGGAACATTTTCCGCATCCGTTAGGGGTAAAGATATCAAAAGGTGTCGCCAACTGTTCTTCCGTAAATCCTTCCTCAAGCAGAGCACTCTTAGGGACTTCTATCTTTTCTTTGCAGTCACATAATCGCCGACCGAGGCGCTGTGCAATGATCAGATTTACCGATGTGGCAAGGTTAAATGCTGCCACCCCCATGTTGCGCAATCGGGTCAGGGTCTCAGGTGCGCTGTTTGTGTGTAGTGTGGACATGACCATGTGGCCGGTTTGTGCTGCCTTGACGGAGATTGATGCAGTTTCCAGGTCTCGAATCTCCCCCACCATAATAATATCAGGGTCCTGCCGCAGGAAAGATCTTAATGCTTCCGAAAAATCGAGGCCGACCTTTGCATTGACGGGGCACTGATTGATTCCTTCCAGGTTGATTTCAACCGGGTCTTCCGCTGTTGAGATATTCAATTCAGGTGTATTGAGAATATTTATGCCGGTATACAGCGATACAGTCTTGCCGGAGCCGGTTGGACCCGTAACCAGGAACATACCCTGTGGTTTGTACAGAGCTTCCATATACAGCTCTTTCTGGTCGTCTTCATAGCCGAGGGCGTCAATACCCATCTTGGCCGAACTAGGATCCAGAATCCTGAGTACCAGCTTTTCGCCGAAAAGTACGGGCAAGGTGTTGACCCGAAAGTCGATTGCTTTGGATTTGGAGATCTTCAGCTTGATACGGCCATCCTGGGGGACACGCCGCTCAGAAATATCCATCTGGGACATGACTTTCAGGCGCGCTGATATCCTTGGGCTGAGATTAACTGGCGGCCTTGCTACCTCATGCAGGACACCGTCAGTCCGAAAACGTACCCG
>Ga0187833_10001234_pt1 | contig 29554 bp, 29 predicted proteins | sample ETNtaG_37_FD_167968 | JGI IMG/M metagenome (GOLD analysis project Ga0187833, IMG submission 167968) | Marine microbial and viral communities from oxygen minimum zone, Eastern Pacific Ocean - ETNP2014_SV_400_PacBio MetaG (Illumina Assembly) | ecosystem: Environmental > Aquatic > Marine > Hypoxic...
CCCGGTGAGGGTCTACAAAAAAACCGCCCGCCATGCTAGCATGGCGGGCGGTGACGAACCGACGGAGCGGGCCATGGCAAGCAGGGATCAATTGTCGCCGGAGATGACGCGGCTGGCCGACGAGGTCGAGTCCCACGGCATCGATGCCGACGAGGTACGCTGGCTGCGCCAAGAGGTCTTCGCCGACGGCGTGGTCAGCCGCGACGAGGTTATGCTGCTCTTCTACCTCAACCAACACACGGCGCTGGGCAACGATCCGAGCTGGTACGACTTCTTCGTCGAGGCGCTGAGCAACTATTTCATCAACCAGCAAGAGCCGGCGGGCTATCTCTCCGGGGAAGACGCGGACTTTCTGGTCTCCGAGGTCAGCCACGACGGCGAGATCGACGCGGCCAGCGAATTCGGCCTGCTGGTCAACATCGTCTACCGCTCGCGGACCTGCCCGGAAAGCATCATCACGCTCACCCTCGAGGGCGTGCGCCAGACCGTGCTGGGTGGCGGCGGCGCGCTCTTTGGCGCCAAGCGACGCCGGGCCGGCGTCATAGATCCGCCCGACGTCGACGTCATTCGCACCGTCATCTTCGCCGGTGGCTCGGGCGGCGGCCTGACCATTACGCGGCGCGAAGCCGAGCTTCTGTTCGAGCTCAACACCAAGACCACCGGCGCCGACAACGCGCCGGGCTGGCAGACCCTGTTCGCGCAAGCCCTGGGCCACCACCTGATGTTCCCCGAAGGCGCGCCCGAAGTGCCCGACCGCGAGGAGGCTGCGCGCCGCGAAGCCTGGCTCGATGAGCGCCGAGGCACAGACGGTTTCATGAAGGACTTTGCCAAGGGGCTGAACCGCTTCATCTCGCGCGGTCAAATCACCCCGGGCTGGGTCAAGCGTCACCAGCGCCTGGCGGCGGTAAGGAATCAGGCCAAGGGCGAGCCCGAGGTCGAGGTCTACGCACGCTCCTCGATCGACGCGCAAGAGGCGGCCTGGCTGACCGCCCAGATCAAGCAGGACGGCGTGCTCGACGACAACGAACGCGCGCTGCTGGCCCACATCAGGGCCACGGCCACCGACATCGACGCCACCCTCGAGCCACTGCTCACCGAGGCCGAGGTCTAATACCGTAACTTTCTTCGGAGGTAGTTCGTGAAACCCAAGGATTTTTCCCACGTCGAGCCCAAGCCGGCGGCCACCGTGCTGTTGGCCCGCGACGGTGCCGATGGCATCGAGGTATTCCTGGTCAAACGCCATCACGATATCGAGTTCGCCTCGGGTGCCCTGGTCTTTCCCGGCGGCAAGGTCGAGGCGGGCGACACCGACGGCGCACTGCGGACGGCCTGCGAGGGTGCCGAGGGAATTGATGATGGCGACCTGGCGCTACGCCTGGCGGCCTTGCGCGAGACCTTCGAGGAATGCGGCGTGCTGCTGGCCCGGCGGCGCGGCGGCGCCGACCTGATGGATGGCGACGAACTGGCGGCGCTGGAGCCCTGGGCCGGGCGCCTGCACCGCGGCGAGGCCGGGCTTGCCGAGTTCGTGGCGGCCGAAGATCTCGTGCTGGCGCTCGACGGGCTGGTTCATTTCGCCCACTGGATCACGCCGCCGCTGGTGCCCAAGCGCTTCGATACGCATTTCTTTTTGGTGGCGGCGCCGCCGGGACAGGTGGCCGTGCACGATGGCAGCGAAGCCGTCGATTCGATCTGGGCCCGGCCGGCCTGGACTACGGCCGAAGCCGATGCCGGACGCTGCCGCCTGGTCTTCGCCACCCGCCTCAACCTGGAAAAGCTGGGCCGCTCCGCCACCGTCGCCGAGGCCATCACGGCGGCCCGAAATGCCCCCGTGGTCACCGTGCGGCCCCAGCTCGAGAAATTCGAGGACGGTATTCGCACCATGCGCATCCCGGAAGAAGCGGGCTACGGCGGCGCCATCTTCGAGGTCACCGACAAGCCGGCCATGGCGGTCAAAGCGTCATAACAGCCTGATCGCCGGCACGCCGCCTCGCCGGTCGCGCCACCACCAGCCAGCGACGTCGCGGCGTAGCGCCAGGTAGGCGGCGAACGAGGGCCGGCCGGCGCGCCAGAGCCGCCATTCCATGCCAAAGGGCAGAGGCCAGAGCAGGAAGACCAGAGCCTGTATCAGGCGGCTGCCGACCCAGCCGGGCCGCGGGTAATCCCAGGCCCGGTACTTGTCGGCCAGCAGCGTTCGTATTCTCAGGCGGTCGAGGGGGCTATAGAGGCCGTCGGGCGCAGCCGCCATCGTCCCCCGGAAGCCGGCCGCCAGGGAGCCGTCGGTCGAGACCTGGGCCCAGGGCCGGCCGTCGAAGGTACTTTCCAGCAAGGCCTCGTGCCAAGGCAAGTCCAGCCAGGCGCAGATTTTCTCGATGGTTTGGCGGGGCTCCGCGTGCAAGTCTTCCAGACGCACGCCGCGGCAGTTGGCCTCGTCCCACTGGGCCAGGCGATCGAGGTCACCGGCGGTCAATTTCGGGGCCCTGGTGGACCTGAGGTTGCGGGCGCCGCTGAAGATCGGCTTGGCGTGGTAGATGCTGCGGATCAGGGCCATTGCCGCCAGGTCCGGGGCCGGGCCGTCGCGCTCCCAGGCCAGGCGGAACCAGGACGCCATGGCCGCCAGGGGCTCGCGCAAGCTGTGCAGGAACCTGAGATCATTGCCGAAATCCTCCAACAGGCCGTCGACCGCGAAGATCAGCGGATTGTGGGCCTGGAAGACGATCCAGGGGCGCTGCGAGGCAAAGTCCCGGCCCTGGGCCTCGGCGTAGGCGGCGAAGACGGCCTGGAAGAAGAATTTGCGCGGCGCGGGCTGGTCCTCGAAATCGGGCCCGTACGCCCGCAGATGAGCCTCCAGGGCCGCCGCGAAGGTCTCTCGGGCCACCCCCCAGTGGTCCGCCGCGGGCTCGAAAAGGGCGCCGTAGCGGTCACAAAAAGCCCTCACCTGGGCCGCTGCCGGCCGCGCCGCCACGCCGTCCCAGAAGGGGTAGAAATCGTGCAGGTGCTCGGCCGGCACGGTCAGCACGTCGGGGTGGGAATCGAAAAGGCTTTGCAAAAAGACCGAGCCCGATCGGCCGTAGTAGAAGATGGCGACGACCCGCTCGAGGGTGCCGGGATCGATCGGCCGGCCGCTCATGGCGGGTTGGCCAGCCCGCGCCGCACCGAGGGCGCGCTTTCGTACCAGGCCCGGCTGCCATTCACGATGCGCACCACCGAGAGCATCACCGGCACTTCGATGAGCACGCCGACCACGGTGGCCAGCGCCGCCCCGGATTCGAAACCAAACAGGCTGATGGCCGTCGCCACCGCCAACTCGAAGAAATTGCTGGCGCCGATCAGGGCCGAAGGCCCGGCCACGCAATGGGCCTCGCCGCTGAGCCGGTTGAGCAGATAGGCCAGGCCGGAATTGAAGTAGACCTGGATGACGATGGGTACGGCCAGCATGGCGATGATCAGGGGCTGGTTCAGGATCTGCTCGCCCTGGAAGCCGAAAAGCAGCACCAGCGTGGTCAACAGCGCCAGCAGCGAGAGCGGCTGCAAGCGCCCCTGCAGCCGCGCCAGCGCCGCCTCGCCGGCGGCGATGGAACGCCGGCGCAAGGCCTGGGCCAACAGCACCGGCACGACGATATAGAGCCCCACCGAGAGCAACAGCGTCTGCCAGGGCACGGCAATGGCGGAAAGGCCGAGCAAGAGCGCCACGATGGGGGCGAAGGCAAAGACCATGATGATGTCGTTGAGCGCCACCTGGCTGAGGGTGAAGTGGGGCTCGCCGTCACAGAGGTTGGACCAGACGAAGACCATTGCCGTGCAGGGCGCGGCGGCCAGCAGGATGAGGCCGGCGATATAGCTCTCGAGCTCCGCCGTCGGCAGGTAGGGGGCAAACAGGCCGGCGATGAAAAGCCAGCCCAAAAGCGCCATGGAGAAGGGCTTGACGGCCCAGTTGATGAACAGGGTGACGCCGATACCGCGCCAGTAATCGCGCACCCGATGAAGTGCCCCGAAATCGATCTTGACCAGCATGGGCACGATCATCAGCCAGACCAGTCCGGCCACCGGCAGGTTGACCTGGAAGGCCTCGGCCGCGGCGATGAGGCGAAACAGCCCGGGAAACAAATTACCCAGCGCCACCCCGGCAACGATGCAGAGAGCAACCCACAGGGTGAGAAAACGCTCGAAAATCGACATGTCAGCCGATATAGGCCGCAGGCTACTTTTTGTCGTCTTTTTTCTTGATCACGTCGGCCAGACGCTGCTTCAGCGTGGTGACCTTCCAGTCGGGGATCTCGAACACCCAGCCCTGTCCGCGGGCGTTGATCTCGGCCGCTTCCTTGACCGCATCATGGTCTTTGGCGCCCTCTTTCTTCTCGCCGCTGGCAGCTATGGTGGCCCAGGCCTTGTCGCCCTCGACGACGAAAGCGAGCTTCACGGTGAGGCCGTCGAAAGTGGTCATCTCGACGCTGATCGTCTTATCGACGGCCAACACCTTGTTGGCCGCCTGGCGGGCATCGCGCAGCTCGAAATCATCGAAGGGCCGCAGATAGGCGTCGGCCGTGGCTTTCTCACGCACCGCCTCGCCCTCGGGCAGGTTGAGCAGGCGGGCGTCTTTCTGCTCGGCATTTTCCTTGCCCACCACAATCGTCTCGCCGTCCGGGTGCTTGACGCTGACCCGGGCGACGCGGTCTCGGTCGACGTCGAAGAGCCCCTTCACCAGCCAGCCGTCGGGGGCGCTGTCGGCGTTGATCTCGCCCTGGGCCAGCCAGGCCTGGTCCTCGCCGTCGCGGCGCAGATAAATGCCGCGGCCGGCCTCGCTGCTGCCCAGTTTGCTCTTGCCGATGACGAGGCCGGCGATGACCTGGCCCTGGGCATCCAAAAGCCGCAGGCGCTTGGCCTCGGAATCGGCCGAGGGATCGTCGAGATCGAGCACCGCCAGGCGGTCGCGCCGCTTGGTCTTGGCCTGGCGCAGCTCGAGCTCGCCCAGGCTGATGATCAGACCGCTGAGCTTGGCCGCCTCGACGGCATAGCCGTCGCTTTCCTTGAGCGTCCAAGCCGCTCCCCCGCCTTTCCCCGTGCGCTCGAAGGTCATGGTTCGGCCGCCGCTCTCCAGCACCACCGAGCTGATCCCACTCGCCTTGTCGGCAAGGCCCGGGAAAAGTTTCTCACCTCTAGCCATCGTGGCCAGGGCGGGGCGCTGGTTATTAAGCGCCAGGCCCGCCGCCACACTGGTGAGTAACGCCACCAGGGCCAGGATGGCTACCGTTTTGGGCTTCATGCCGTCCTCCCCGGCGCCGGGCGCCGACGGCGCAGCACGGCGGCCACCACGGTGGCGATACCGAGCAGCAGCGGTATGGCCGCTATGTTGAAGAACTTGAGCCAGGAATCGAGGGACTCGATATCGGCCCTCAGGGCCTGCTGGACGTCGCGAAGACCGCGCCGGACGACCACCATTTCCTGGCGGAACTTTTCGATCTCGCGCTTGGCCTCGGGCGGCAGGATGGCCTCTCCCTGGGCCTTTTCGCCGCCCTTGAGGCGCGTCAGTTTCCGCTGGATCTCCTGCAGGCTTTTGAGCAGCGTCTGCTCGCGCGAGCGGAAGCGGGCTTCCGCATCACGGCGGATCTCGTCCACCATAGTGAAGGGCCGCGAGGTTTGGCCCCGGCCCCTGAGCCCGACCAGGGCCTCGCTGCCGCTCAGGTTATCCAGTGCATTGATCAGGAAATCGACGTTGTTGGAGATCGGCACCAATACCTTCTGGCCGAAGAAGTCGCGCTGGCTGACCCAGAACTCGTCATAGAGCATGTCGACGTCGGCCACCACGATGACGTTGATGGGCCCTTTCGAGGCCGCCAGGTGGGCCGCCTTCGCGGCCTTTTCGTTTTCATCCTTGGCGGCTTCTTCCTTGGCGTCTGTTTTCTTCTCCGCCTCCTTGGCTTTGGGCGGGCCCTCGGGAAAGGCGCTTTTGACCGGGCCGGTCAGGCGGGCGGCCAAGGCCAGGCGCTTGTCGCCGTCCTTATAGGCGCGCAGCAGCCCCAGCGGGTCGGGGCGCATGCCGATCACCTGCACGGTGTCGATGGGCATGGCCCGGGCCCCGGTCTGGACCAGCGGCGCAAAGCTGGTGCCGGCGGCGGGCACGGGCTCGAGGATACCGGCGGTGGCCATGATCATCTGCCGGATGTCGCCGCTGACCACGTCGTCCTGGTCGAAGTGGCGCTGCATCAAATTCAGCCAGACCACGTAGTCGGCCACCACCGGCCGGTTGCCGCCGGGCGCGTTGACGCGCTGGGCAGCGTCGCGGTCGCCCACCACCTTGTCCTTGACCAGGCGCGCCCCCCAGGCCTCGAGCAGGCGGTTGAAGTCGGAGACGGCGTCGGGCAGCCGCATGCCGGAAAGCGCCTGGACTTCGGCGTTGGGGTCGACGAAGACGATGACCTTGCCGCCGCCCAAGACGAACTGGTCGATGGCGTATTTGAGGATATCGTCGAAGCCCTTGGGATGGATGATGAGCAGCAGGTCGGCATCATCCGGCACCTGCTTGTCGAATATGGTCATGGGCCGCACATCGAAGAAATTGCCGATCTGCTCGGTGAACAGCCAGGGCGGCGCCGGCCGGCCGGCCCGGCCGGCCCCCAGCACGGGCAGCGACGAAAGCACCGCCAGCACCTTCTTTTTGGGATTGGCCAGGCGGTGGATCAGCGAAGTCAAATCGTATTCCACGAAGCGCTCGCGCTCGGCGTTGAAAAACGGCACCACCTCCTGGCCGTCGGTGGAGTTGCTGGCGACCAGGCCGAAATAGCCGAGATCGCCCGAATCGCCCAGCGGCACCCCCTGCAGGCCCGAGGCCACGGCCCGGTCCTCGACGTCGGTGAAGGGCTGGGGATTGCGGATGTCGAGCTGCAGGCGGCCACCCGAAAGGTCGGCGTAGCGTTCCAGCAACTCGCGCACGCGGTTGTAGAAGTTGGCGTGCAGCGGGCTGCGTTGGCCCAGGCCGTCGGAAAAATAGAGCTCGACCGCGATGGGCTCGTCGATGGCCGCCAGCACCGTACTGGTGCCCGGCGACAGCGAATAGAGCTCGTCCTCGGTGAGATCGAGCTGCCACGAGGTGAAGGCCGCGTTGGCCAAAACGTTGACGCCGAGGAAGATGATCGCCGCCAGCGCCAAGCCCACCAAGGCCAGGCGCCGGCGCTGGCTGTCGCTGCTGCTATCCATGCCCGCTATCGCCATGGCCTAGTCCGCCCGCTTGAGGTCGACGATGACGACGTTGGCGCCGAGCCAAAAGACGATCATCGAAAGGAAGAAGACCAGGTCGCGGAAATCGATCACGCCCTTGGTGATGGCCTGGAAGTGGGTCAGGAAACTGAGCGAGGCGACCAGATCCACCAGCGCCCGCGGCGCCCAGCCCTGGAAGAAGCTGAGAACCAGCGCCATGCCGCTCATGGTGAAGAGGAAGCACACCGTGGCCGAGACGATGAAGGCGATGACCTGGTTCTTGGTCAGGGCCGAGATGCACGAGCCGATGGCCAGGAAGGCGCCGGCCATGACCAGACTGCCGAGATAGCTGGCCAGCACCACGCCGTTGTCGGGATCGCCCAGCAGGTTGACCGTGATCCACATGGGAAAGGTCAGCACCAGAGCCAGGCCGATGAAAGCCCAGGCAGCGAAGAACTTGCCCAGCACCGCTTGCGCCGTCGAGATGGGCAGCGTCATGAGCTGCTCCACCGTGCCGGTCTTGCGTTCCTCGGCCCACAAGCGCATGGCCACCGCCGGTACCAGCAGCAGGTAGAGCCAGGGGTGGTAGCCGAAAAAGCTGCCGAGGTCGGCCTGGCCGCGCCCGAAGAACTGGCCGATATAGAAGGTAAAGGCACCGGTCAGCGCCAGGAAGATGACGATGAAGACGTAGGCCAGTGGCGTCGAGAAGTAGCTTCGCAGCTCGCGTTTGGCGATGACCCGGATATTACGCATGGCCGGCCTCCGGATCGCCGCCGGTGATCTGGCGAAAGACGTCGTCGAGGCGCCCGCGCTCGACCGTCAGCTCCTCCACGGCGATGCCTTGGGTCCGGATTACCCCGGCCACGGCCGCCGCCAAGTCCTGGCCCGGTGCCGGCAGCACCCGCAAGCGCACCGCGCCGGAGGCCATGTGGGCCACCTCCAGGCTGGCAACCCCATCCAGACCGACCAGCGCCGGGCGCAATTTGCCCTCGTCGGCGTGCGCCACGACCAGCGCCACGGCGTTGTGCTCGGGCAGCCTGGCCTGCAGCTCCTCGGCCGTGCCATCGGCCAGCAGGCGCCCGGCGGCGATGATCACGGCCCGGCTGCACACCGCCTCGACCTCCTCGAGAATATGGGTCGAGATGATGATGGCCTTTTCGGCTGCCATTTCCCGGATCATCGAACGCACATGGTGCTTCTGGTTGGGATCGAGGCCGTCGGTGGGCTCGTCCAGGATCAGCACCTCGGGGTCGTGCAGGATCGCCTGGGCCAGGCCGACGCGGCGTTTGAAGCCCTTGGAGAGTGTTTCTATGCGCTGGCCGACGACGCTTTCCAGCGACACCGTGCCCAGCGCCTTTTCCACCCGCTGGCGCCGCTCGGCACCGTCGAAGCCACGCACCTCGGCGATGAAATCGAGGAAGCCGGCCACCGTCATGTCGCCATAGGTCGGCGCGCCCTCGGGCAAGTAGCCCAGGCGCTGCTTGACGGCGATGGGCTCGGCGACCACGTCGTGGCCGCAAACCAGTGCCCGGCCCGAGGTCGGCGGCAGATAGCCCGCCAGCATCTTCATGGTGGTCGATTTGCCGGCGCCGTTGGGCCCCAGGAAGCCCAGCACCTCGCCGCGCCCGACGCTGAGGTCGATGCCGTCGACGGCGGCCAGGGAGCCGTAGGTCTTGGTCAGCCCCTGCAAGGCGATCATCTCAGACATTATCGCTTCCCGTTGCGCTTGACAGGCCGGTCTCCGCGCCCGCTACTGCCATGAGGATCGGCGCCCCACCAAGCCGTGAGCGAGGCGCCAGCAGGCGCAATATAGTCAACGCCCGGCGGCGATCAAGTGCCTTTGGTGGGAAGGCGCGGCGGCCTATTTCGTCCGCACGCCCTGAGGATCGAAATTCAGCTCCAGCACCCGCCAGGCGGCGAACTGGCCGGCCGGCATTTCATAGGGCGAGCAACGCATGACAGCGCGCAGCGCGCGGTCGGCGGTGGGCAGGAACAGATCACTGCCGGCCTGGCTGCCGGTGTTGCGGCTCAGCACCTGGGGCGTGCTCCTGAGGTTGCCGTCGCGGCGCAACTTCACCCGCACCTTGATCACCGGCTGGCGGGCCGCGCCACTGCCCGGCGGCGCCTGCCAGCAGCCGCTGACCTGCTGGCCCAGCGCCTTGGCCAGGGCGCCCTGCGGCACGCTGCTCTGGGCCGCGGAGCTCTGGGCCGCCGGTGCCGGGGCACTCGAAGCCCGGGCCTGGGGCGCGGCCCGGACCTGCGGCGCGGCCTGGGCCGGGGGTCTGGCCCTGGCCCTCGCCCCTTTCATGACCTCCGACATGCCACCGCCCAGGACGGCGGCACCGGCCATCTCGGCGGCACCGCCGACGATTTCCTCGAAGGCGCCGCGCAAACGGCTCAGCATGCGCCGCATCTGGGCCTGGTTGCCATCATGGTAGAGCTCCTTGCGGGCCACCTTGGTATCGCCGTCGTAGTCAAAATTATCGACCAGCACCTTGGCGCCAAGGGGGCCGAGCAGAACGCTGAACAGCAGCGTGTCCTTGCCGCCGGCCTGGGCCTTGACGTCGGCGGTATCGAAGACGAAACGGAAAAAGCGGGTGATCTCGGCAACCGTCAGATGGTCGTCGCCGGTGACGTCGACCAAGGTCCAGAGATCGCTCTCGCAGTTCGCCTTGCCGGCTTCGCAATCGGCGATCAGGCGCTCGAAGTCGCTCGCCATGGCGGCTTTGGCGCCACTTGGCAACAACAGCACCAGAAACAGCGCCGAGGCCATGGCAACGGCTTTCCCGGTCATCGTCTTCTCCTTTTGCCCCGCCGCCTCTTTTAGCACATTTCGCGGCCCTGCCGTCAGGCGCCATCGGCGGCCCTCGGTTTTACCCCAATCGATAGCGAAAATCGCAACACGTCCCGCCGCTCATCAGCGTCTCGCGCCGCTCGAAGGCGACGCCCATGCCCTCCGCCATGGGCTCGTCGGCGCGACAGGCCAACAGGGGCCCCAGCTCTCGGGCCCCCAGCTTTTCCAGATGTTCGGCGTAGGCACAGCGCCGCACGTCGAAGCCGAACTCCGTCTCGTCCTCGCCCAGCGTTTGGTATTCAAGGGCGCCGCCCGCAGCAAAGGCTTCGACGCCGCGCTGCATGCTTTGGCGGTCGACCCGGCCGGCCGCCGCCAGGCGTTCGCCATGGGCCCGCGCCTCGGCATCCAGCACCTCGGCCACCAAGGCATCGGCCGTGGCCTCGCCGAGCTCCGCCCTGAGACGGCGCAGCAGCGGCACCAGCAGCGCCATCTGGGCTTTGAAACGATCGAACTGGGTGAAATTGCTCTCGGCCATTGTCGCCCTCCGCCAACTCTTCAATTTGCCAAGCGTCAGTTCAGCCTAGCGTATTTCAGGATTGACAAGAAATGCGGCGGTTCGAAAACCGTGATTTTATTGGCCAAACCCGTCCGCGACAGTTTGCCGCAGGACACCTTGTCGCATTGTGATTCCCCGCTTTTTGCCGAAATATCCCCCTGCGATTCCCAGAAACTTTATCGCGCTTGCGCTCGCGCTAACGCCGCGATCGCACTTCAACAACGAACGGGAGCGGGTGATGTCGTCCACCACAACAGAGAAACGACTTTCTCGCCGCGACGCTTTGCGAGGAGCCGGAGCCGGCGCGGTTGCCGCGACGGTGATTGCGGCCACGCCTCGCCAGGCCTCGGCGGCCGCCACGTCGAAACCCCACTTCGGCATGGTCATCGATACCCGGCGCTGCATCGGTTGTCATTCGTGCTCGGTAGCCTGCAAGGCCGAGTTCGACACCCCCTTGGGGTACACCAGGTCGTGGGTCGAATACGTCGAGAAGGGCAATTTTCCCAATGTCAGCCGGGCCTTCCTGCCCCGGTTGTGCAACCACTGCTCGGATCCTCAATGCGTCAGCGTCTGCCCCACCGGGGCGACCTGGAAGCGCGACGAGGACGGTATCGTGGTGGTCGACGCCGAGGTTTGCATCGGCTGCAAGTACTGCCTGCAAGCCTGCCCCTACGACGCCCGCTTCATCAATCCCATCTCGGGCTCCGCGGACAAGTGCGATTTCTGCCTGCACCGCACCACCAAGGGCACGGCAGCCGCCTTCCTCGAAGCCGAACGCGCCGACCTGGCGGGCGAAAGCGGCGCCGGCTGATCAGCGCCGGGAAAGGTCCGCCGCCAGGGCCTGGGCCCGTGGTGCGGCGTGGGCGAAGAAGCGGCGGTAGGAGGGGCAGAGGTAGCTCAAGGCACCGCCGCCGCCGTCTTGGGCCACGAAACGGTGCTTCGGACAATCGCCGCCACAGTGCGCCAGATGCGCACACGCCCGGCAAGCGGCCGGCAACCCGGTCTCCTTGGCGGCCCCGAAGCGGCACTGCCCCGGGCTCGCCGCCAATTCTGCGAAAGAGCGTTCAGTGACGTTGCCCAGCCGGTGTTCGGCATCGACGTAGTGGTCGCAGGCATAGAGATCGCCGTTGTGCTCGAGAGCCAGCGCCCGGCCGCAGCGGGCGGCGTGGACGCACTGGCCGGGGGGCGCGCCGAGGAAGTGGCCGACCAGGGATTCGAACGCCATGACGTAGGCCCGGCCCACGTCGCGGCCCTGCCATTCGTCGAACACGGCCGCGAGGAAGCCCCCGAAGCCCTCGGGCGGTACCGACCAGGGCGCGATTTCCGTTGCCTCCTTGCCGGGCAACGCCAGGGTGCCGTCGGGCCGCAGGCGTTCGACCAGCGGGATGAACTGCATGACCTCGACGCCGGCGCGCCGCAGGAAGCGGTAGATGCGCCGGCCCTCGCGCACATTGCCGCGATGTACCACGGTCAGGGTGTTGACCGCGACGCCGCGCTCAAGCATCAGGTCCAGGGCGCGCCGCGTGCGTTCAAAGGTGGGCCGGCCCTTGCGGTCGCGGCGGTAGCGATCCGTCAGCGTCCGCGGCCCGTCGATGCTGAGTCCCACCAGGATGCCGGCCTGGGCCAGATAATCGGCCCAGGCCTCGTCGATCAGGCTGCCGTTGGTCTGCAGCGAATGTTCGAGCCCCACGCCGGCGGGGCGGATGCGCTCGGCCAACTCGACGGCGCGGCGCAAAAAGTCGAGCCCGGCCAAGGTCGGCTCGCCGCCCTGCCAGCAGAGCTGCACGTTGCCTGCCGAGCCATCGAGAATACCGCGCAAAAAGGCCTCCAGCACCGGCTCCGGCATGAGCAGCCGGGCCGGCTTGGGATAGAGGGTTCGCTTGGCGGTATAGAAGCAGTAATCGCAATCGTAGTTGCAGGCCGGCCCCACCGGCTTGACGATGACGTGCCAGCCCGCTGCCGGGTCCGCAGGCAGTTTCAGAACTCCCGCAAACGCGCGAAGCGGTCGCGGTGGAAGGCGGCGTCGCCGAAGCTCTGCTGGGCCACCCGGGCGCGCTTGAGGAAGAAGCCGATCTCCTCCTCGTCGGTCATGCCGATGCCGCCGTGCAGTTGCACCGCCTCGCTGGACACCAGCTCGAAGGCGTCGCAAAGCTTGGCCTTGGCGCAACTGGCCAGCTCGGCCACGTCGCCCCGGCCGGCATCAAGGGCATCGAGGCCCTCCATGACGATGGATTTCGAGAGCTCGATCTCGTTGAACATCAGGGCCGCGCGGTGCTTCAGCGCCTGGAAGGAGCCGATGGGCACACCGAACTGCTGGCGCACCTTGAGATATTCGATGCTGCGCTCGAAAGCCTCGGAAATGCTGCCCAGCATCTCGGCCGAAAGCGCGATGCGGGCCCGGTCCAGGAGATCGTCGAGCAGCCCGGCAGCGCCGCCGATCTCGCCCAACACGGCCTCGGGCCCCACAGTGACGCCATCGAATGAGATACGGGCGGCGTTGCGGCTGTCGACCATCATGGTCCGGGTGCGTTTGATGCCAGCGGCGTCGGCCGGCAGTAGAAACAGCGACACGCCCTCGTCGTCGGCCGGGCCGCCGGCCGTGCGGGCCGCCACGATGAGTCGGTCGGCGACGTGGCCATCAAGCACGAAGCGCTTCTCGCCGCTGATCCGGAAGCCGCCGTCGACCGGCCCGGCCCGGGTGGCGACATGGCGGGGGTCGTGGTGCGCTCCCTCCTCGTGGGCCAAGGCCAGCAACAACTCGCCAGCGGCCACGGCCGGCAGCAATTCACTCTGTTGCGCGGCCGAGCCGCCCAGTTGCAGCGCCGCCGCCCCGATCACCGCCGTGGCCAGCAGCGGCGTGGCGGCCAGGGTGCGCCCTGATTCTTCCAGCACCAGGCCCATGGCCAGATAGCCGAGCCCGGAGCCGCCGTATTCCTCGGCCACCAGGATGCCGGCAAAGCCGAGCTCCGCCATGTCGCGCCACAGCGCCGGCGAATAGCCCAGCGCATCGCCCTCGTCGCGCAGCGCCCTGAGCGACGCCACGGGCGCCTCCGCGGCGAAAAAATTGTGCGCCGTGTCCTTGATCAGGACCTGTTCCTCGTTCAGTACCAAGGCCATAGCGCTGCCCCACCTAGTCCGGCAGGCCAAGGACGCGCTTGGCGATGATGTTGAGCTGAACCTCCGAGGTACCGCCCTCGATCGAATTGCCCTTGGAGCGCAGCCAACTGCGGGTGAGGTTGAGCTCGTCGTCCGCGAAACCTTCGCCCTCCCAGCCCAGGCCCTGGAAGCCCGTGCACTTCATCATCAGCTCCATGCGTCGTTTATTATGTTCCGTGCCGTAGTACTTGAGCATGGCCGAGGTGTGGCCCGGACCGCCGGCCTTGGCTTCTTCGCCGGCACGTCTGAGCGTCGCGGCGAAACAGCGCGAGTTGATCTCCTGGCGGGCGATCTCGTCGCGCAGCACGGCATCGGCGATGCCGCGGTTGTCGACGCCGACATATTCCTTGGCCAGGCCGTCCAAGGACAACTCCGACGAGCCGATGGCCCGGCCCATGCCCATGGACGAAATCATGGTGCGCTCGTGCTGCAACAGCCGCTTGGCGATCTCCCAACCGCCGTTCAGGCGCCCCACCAGGTTCTCCTTGGGCACGGCCACGTCATCGAAGAAGGTTTCGCAAAACGGCGAGGAGCCCGAGATCAGCTTGATGGGACGGGTGCTGACGCCTTCGCTGGCCATGTCGAAGAGCAGAAAACTTATACCTTCGTGCTTTTTAGAGCTGTCGGTGCGCACCAGGCAGAAGATCCAGTCGGCCTTGTCGGCATAGCTGGTCCAGATCTTCTGGCCGTTGACCAGATAGTGATCGCCGCGGTCCTCGGCCTTGGTCTGCAGACCCGCCAGGTCCGATCCGGCGCCGGGTTCGGAATAGCCCTGGCACCAACGGATCCGGCCGGCCACGATCTGCGGCAGGTGCTCCCGCTTCTGGACCTCGCTGGCGAGCTCGAGCAGCACCGGCCCGAGCATCCAGAGACCGAAGCTGAACAAGGGAGGGCGGCACTTGAGGCGGTCCATCTCAACCTGCAGAATCCGGGCCTGGTCCTTGTCGAGACCGCCGCCGCCGTATTCCCGAGGCCAGGTCGGCGCCGTCCAGCCCTTGGCGGCCATGCGTTCGAGCCAAGCCTGCGAATCGGGGTTGACGAAGACCGGCTTGCGCCCGCCCCACACGGTTTCCTCCTCCGGCATCGGCGTGCGGCAACTGTCGGGGCAATTGGCCTCGAGCCAACTGCGGCTCTCGTCGCGGAACTGATCGAGGGATGACACAGTTATCTCCTGCCCGGGAAAGGGAAACGGCTGGCCACAGGGCCTATTGTAGACGGGATTCGGAGCGAATGCTTTACTGCCGGCTAGGCCCCGTTCCTGGCCCAGACCGCCTGGCTGGTCCGGACCTGCCACGCCAACCCGCCGGCGCCGGGCATCGAGGCCGTACGCCTGCCCGGCCAGCGCGCGCTGGAGTACAGGCGTAGCGCCCTGCCCCGCCCCCTGACGCCAAAATAGGAACAAAAGCGTCCGCGTCCCCTTAATTAAGGAATGTTAATGCCGTTTTGTTGAATTGGTAAAGCCCTAGCCCTTGCCCTATCCGCTGGCGCGGTCGGTGTCGACGACCGGCAGTTCGGGGCCTTGGAAGCGGCGGTCGTGGCCCAGCGCCGGGATCATGGCCCGGGCCTCGTCAGAGGCCGCCAGGTCGATCTCGGCGCTGATCACGCCGACCTCCGTGCCGGCCTCCGCCACCACCTTGCCCCAGGGATCGACGATCAACGAATGGCCGTAGGTCTGGCGTTTGCGGGGATGCCGGCCGCACTGGGCCGGCGCCACCACGAAGCAGCCCGTCTCGATGGCCCGGGCGCGCAACAGCGTGTGCCAGTGGGCCTCGCCCGAGACCCGGGTGAAGGCCGCCGGCACCGTCAGCAGCCGCGCCCCGGCCTGGGCCAAGGCGCGGTAGAGGTAGGGAAAACGCACGTCGTAGCAGACCGTCAGGCCGACCAGGCCCCAGGGCGTAGCCGCCAGCACGGCCCGGTCACCGGGCTCGAAGGTCTTCGATTCGCGGTGCACTTCGCCCTCGGGCAGGTCGACGTCGAACATGTGGATCTTGTCGTAGCGGGCGGCGATTTCCCCCTCGGCGTCGAAAAGAAACGAACGCGGCGCCACGCGCCCGTCGGCCGAGCCCACGCCCAGCGTGCCGGCCAGCAGCCAGACCCCGGTCTGGCGCGCCAGTTCGGCGCAAGCGGCGACGGCCGGGTGCTCGGCCTGGGGCACGGCGCTGGCCCTCAGGTCGGCCGCACTTTCAGCCATCAGGGCGCTGTTCTCGGGCAGCGTCACGAGGTCGGCGCCGCCTGCTTGAGCCTGGCGCACGAGATCGCCGACGCTGGCCAGGTTGGCGGCCATGTCGGGACCGCTGTTGAGCTGCACGCAAGCCACCGTCAGTTTGCTCATGCGCCGGCTCCCAGCAGGCCATCCAACTCGCCGTCGAAGTCGAGCTCATATAGCTCGTCGCAGCCGCCGACGTGGCGTTCGCCGATGAAGATCTGGGGCACCGTGTGGCTGCCGGCCCGTTCCATCATGCGCCGCCGGGCCTCGGCATCGGCGCTGACGTCGATCTCGTCATAACCGACGCTTTTCTTTTCCAACAACCCCTTGGCCCGCCAGCAAAACGGGCAGTAGGGCGTCGTGTAGATCACCACGTCGTTCATCCGCCACCTCCGGCCGCCAACTATATAGGGTCGCTGTTGGGCCGAACAACCCGGGCCACGGTGAGCACCCGCACCTCGCCGGCACCGCCCCGCAGCAGCACCCGGGCGCAAGTGCGCACGGTGGCACCGGTGGTCATGACGTCGTCGACCAGAACCACGGTGCGGCCCAAGGCCTGCGCCCGGCGCCCGGCCGGCAGCACGATGGCGCCTTCGAGGTTGCGAAAACGCGCGCTGCGGCTGAGGCCGCCCTGGGGCGGCGTCGGCCGCTTGCGCTGCAAGAGATCGGGCACGAATTCCAGACCGCTGGTCCGGCCCAGCGCCTGGGCCACCAGGGCGGCTTGGTTGTAGCGCCGGGCAAACAGCCGGCGGCGGTGCAGCGGCACCGGCACCACCACGTCGGCACCAGGCAAGAGCTCCGCCCCGGCCCGGGCCAGCCAGCGCCCCAGGCTGGGCGCCAGGTCGGTTCGGTCGCCGTGCTTCAGCGCCAGGATCAGGCCGCGGCTGGCCTCGTCGTAGCGCAACGCCGCCCGGGCGGCAGCGAATTCCGGCGGCTCGCGGGCGCAACCACCACAGAGCGCCCCGGGCCCCTGGTCATAGGCGAAGGGAAAGCCACAAACGGCGCACATCGGGCCGTCGAGGAACGTGAGCTGGCGCCAGCAGCCGGCGCACAACTGGCCCTGCGCGTCGACCGCGCCGCGGCAGGCCAGGCAGCGCGGCGGCAAGACGATATCGAGCGCCGGCAGCAAGATCCGCGAGGCCCGCGAGAGCAGTGTGGCAGCCATAAGTTGCATCTAAGCGGGCTGGGCCGCGCCGAGTCAATGCAGAGAAATCCTGCCGCCAAGCGGCAGGAATGCAGAGAAATCTTGCCGCCGAGCGGCAGGAATGCCATATGGCCGGCATGTCCGACGACCACCTCATCTTCGATCGTGGCGCCCTGCGGCGCCATCGCGAGCGCGCCGCGGTCGGCTTCGCGGACTTCGATTTCCTGGCCCGCGAAGTGGCGATTCGCCTCGGCGAACGCTTGGCCGACGTCACCCGACGCTTTCCCCGCGCCCTCGATCTGGGTTGCCTGAACGGCACGCTGAGCCGCGCCATCGCCGGCCTGGGCGGCATCGAAAGCATCGTGCGCTGCGATCTCTCGGCGGCCCACATCGCCGCCGCCCGGCGCCTGGGCGGTGGCAACGGCCTAGACCTGGTGGCCGACGAGGAATTTTCGCCCTTTGCCGAGGCCTCGTTCGACCTGGTAGTCAGCGGCCTGGCGCTGCACTGGGTCAACGACCTGCCGGGCACGCTGGCCCAGATCCGGCGCTGCCTCAAGCCTGACGGCCTCTTTCTGGCAACCTTTCTGGGCGGCGACACGCTGAGCCAGTTGCGCGCCGCCCTGGTCGAGGCCGAGAGCGAGCAGAGCGCCGGGGCCAGTCCGCGCGTCTCCCCCTTTGCCGACGTGCGCCAGGCCGGCGACCTTCTCATCCGGGCCGGATTCGCCCTGCCGGTGGCCGACGTCGACAGCCTCAGCGTCAGCTACGGCGACGCCCTCGGCCTGATGCGCGATTTGCGCGGCATGGGCGAGAGCAACGCCCTGGACGGACGGCGGCGGAACTTCACGCCGCGAAAGCTGCTGTGGCGCGCCGCCGAGCTCTACCGCCAGCGCTACGCCGACAGAGAGGGCCGCCTGCCGGCGCGCTTCGATATCATCACCATCACGGCTTGGGCCCCGCACCCCTCGCAGCCCCGGCCGGCGCGGCCCGGCAGCGCCACGGCCAGCCTGGCCGATGCCTTGGGCGAAGTCGGGGGCGGGATCTGAGACGGCGTTTTGCCGCCTCCGAGAACCGTCGCAGGTTCACGTTTTCGGGCCTGCCGCCGCCTCGGGATGCGCCAAGCGCCACTCCTGCCAGTCGAGATCGGAACTGCTTTCCAGGGAAAGCTCCCCGTGCCCAGCCAAATGATCGAGGAAAAGCACCAGGTTGTCCTCCGCGTAACGGGCGCTCGGTACGATCATGCCGTCGAACTCGAGAAAATGAGCGGCGGCACCGACTTGCCGGCAGCGCAGATAATCGAGGGAGCGGTAGGTTCGGGTGTCGACGCCGAGCGCTTCCAGTTGGCCAACATCCGCCAGGCGCAGCGTCCGGCCGGTCTTCACACCGAGGGTGTTCAGACATACCGGCCGTGAGGGAAAAACCGATTGCCGGGAGAAATGGAAATGGATTTCCGCGACGGCAGCGACCGGACCGAGACTGGTATAAAGGACTTCGAACAGCTGCGGCGGTGCCCAGCGCCCACCGGCCAGGCTGCCGGCCAGAGGATCGCGTTCACGCCATGTGACACGATAAGCATTGCCGGCAAAGGCAATGGGCTCCTGGACGCTCAGGGCGTCGATCAGATCCCGCTCATGGACGTGGCTACTGGCCATGCGGTAATCGCCGCCCGAAACCGGCCTCAGATGTAGACGTTGTCCGCGAGCTGCTCGATGACTTCCAGGACTTCCTCGATCTTGCCTTCCTGGATCAATTCGGCCGGCTTGCGGCCGTCGAGCAGCTTGTGGCGCGAATAGAGCCAGAGTCGGGCTTCGTCCGGGGTATAGAACTCAGCCAGTTGGTCGACGACGTATTCGAGCTCCACGAGCAGGAGCTGCGACGACCGGTGTGGCGAAGCCTTGCCGGTGTTCCAGCGCGACACCGTTGCCGGCGACGTACCCAGAACATTGGCCACGTCCACGGCATTCATGCCGCCGCGATCGCGCAGGGCCTCAATTTTTCGAGCAATTATGTTACTCATTGCGCTTCAAATACCTTTTTGATGCACAAACGTCTTACATTTTGATTTCATATTTGACTATATATGAAATTCTCCGCCAGATATCAAGCCCGATTCCACCGGCCAACTTAATTATAACATGTTGAATTCTAAAGAAAATCCCGCAACATGGCGACCAGCGGCTTGTCGGCGGGCGGCATGTCGTAATCGGCCATCTCGCGCGGCCGCAGCCATTTCAACTCCTGGCCCTCGCGGGCCCGCGGCCTGCCCTGCCAGACGCGGCAGACGTATAGCGCCATCAGCAGGTGAAAATCGGCATAGTCGTGCGAGGCGAAGGTGAAGGGGGCGAGGCAGGATTCGGTGACGTCGATGGCCAGCTCTTCGGCCAGTTCGCGGATCAGCGCCGCTTCCGGGGTCTCATCCGCCGCCAGCTTGCCGCCGGGAAATTCCCAGAGCCCGGCCAGGGCCTTGCCGGCCGGGCGGCGCGCCAGCAGCACCCGATCGTCGGCATCGACCAGGGCGGCGGCGACCACCAGCTGGATGGGCTTGGCTTTCACGAACGATAGTCCGCGTTGATCGAGATGTAGCCATGCGTCAGGTCGCAGGTCCAGACCGTGAAGCGGCCGCGGCCGACGCCGACGTCGACGGCAATTTCGATCTCGTCGCCCTTCATGTAGGCCGCCACCGGGGCCTCGTCGTAGCCCGGCACGGCCAGGCCGCGCCTGGCGATCTCGGTGCCGCCGATGGCGATGCCAAGGCGGTCGCGGTCGGCCTTCTCGCCCGCTTTGCCCACCGCCATGACGATGCGGCCCCAGTTGGGATCGCAGCCGGCGATGGCGGTCTTGACCAAGGGTGAATTGGCGATCGAAAGGCCGATCTGCCGCGCCGCCCGGGCCGATTCGGCGCCGCGCACGTTGACGGTGACGAATTTGCCGGCGCCTTCGCCGTCGCGCACGACCTGCTGGGCGAGATCGGTCAGCACCTCGCCCAGCTTGGCCCGGAAATCCTTGAGGCAGGGATCAGTGGTGGATTTGACCGGCCGGTGGCGCGGCCCACGGGCGGTGGCGAACAGCAGCACCGTATCCGAAGTCGAGGTGTCGCTGTCGACGCTGATGGCGTTGAAGGAGCGCGCGTTGGCCGCCACCAGGCAGCGTTTGAGCACGGCTGCGGGCAGGCGGGCATCGCTAAACACGAAAGCCAGCATGGTGGCCATGTCGGGCGCGATCATGCCCGAGCCCTTGGCGATGCCGGCGATGGTCACCGGCCGGCCGCCGATCTCGGCTTGGCGACTGGCTCCCTTGGGGAAGGTGTCGGTGGTCATGATGGCCTCGGCCGCCGGCTTCCAGGCGCCCGGCTTGAGGCGACGCTTAAGTCCCCCCAGCACCCGGGTGATGCGCTGATCGGGCAGCTTCTCGCCGATCACCCCGGTCGAGGCGACGAAGACCTGGCCCGGCTGGCAGCCCACGGCCTGGGCCGCCGCCCGGGCCGTACGTTGGACGGCGGCCAGCCCGGCGGCGCCTGTGAAGGCGTTGGCGTTGCCGGAATTGACCAGCAGCGCCCGGGCCCTGCCGCCGCGCAGGGCGGCGCGGCACCAGTCGACCGGGGCGCTGGCGGTTTGCGAACGCGTGAAGACGCCGGCCACGGTGGTGCCCGGTGCCAGTTCGGCCAGCATGACGTCTTTGCCGGCGCGGCCCCGTACAGCGGCGCTGGCGGCGGCCAGCCTGAGGCCGGCGATCTCCGGCAGTGGGCCAAAGCGGGCCGGTGCCAAAGGCGATCTGGCCGGCGCCGCCGGGGCTAAGGATTTGGCGCCTTTGCGCCTGGATTTGCCTGCCATCGCCGTTCTCCGTCTGGTTGCCTCGAGCCGGCCCCTACTATACAGCGGGCAAGCCGCCCACAAGGTGCTGCTTGGCCCGTGGCCGCCCCGTGGCCGCCCCGTGGCCGCCCTATGGTTTTCGCATCGTTGACACTGCCAATCCCTGCCCTTATGTCTCAGGTCGGCCGGCCGCGGCGCCGGTTTATTTGCACCTTCCCCGAGGCTTTGCATGATCGGCTCGCTGGCAAGAAAGATCTTTGGCACGGCCAACGACCGCGTGCTGCGCGAGCTCGAGGGCCCGGTGGCCGAGATCAACGCCCTGGAGCCCGAGCTCGAGGCGCTCAAGGACTTCGAACTGCGGGCCCGCACCGACTGGTTCAAGGAACGCCTGGAAGCCGGCGAAAGCCTCGACGACTTGCTGGTCGAAGCCTTCGCCACGGTGCGCGAGGCCTCCAAACGCACGCTGGGACAGCGCCACTTCGACGTCCAGTTGCTGGGCGGCATGGTGCTGCACCAGGGCCGCATCGCCGAGATGGCAACCGGCGAGGGCAAGACCCTGGTGTCTACGCTGCCCATCTACCTCAACGCCCTCGAGGGCCGCGGCGTGCATCTGGTCACGGTCAACGACTACCTGGCCCAGCGCGACGCCGAGTGGATGGGCGAGATCTACAGCTTCCTGGGCCTCAGCGTGGGCTGCATCGTGCACGGCCTCGACGACGACGAACGCCGCGTCGCCTATGGCGCCGACGTGACCTACGGCACCAACAACGAATTCGGCTTCGACTATTTGCGCGATAACATGAAATTCGCGCTCGAAGACATGGTACAGCGCGATTTCGGCTACGCCATCGTCGACGAGGTCGATTCCATCCTGATCGACGAGGCGCGCACGCCGCTGATCATCTCCGGTCCGGCCGAGGACTCGTCCGAGCTCTACCACCAGATCGACCGGATCATCCCCAAGCTCGGTGAGGACGACTTCGAGCTCGACGAGAAATCGCGCACGGTTTCGCTCAGCGACGACGGCGTCGAGCACGCCGAGGAGCTGCTCAAGGACAGCGGCTTCCTCTCCGAGGGCGGGCTCTACGACATCGCCAACGTTTCCGTCGTCCACCACGTCAACCAGGCGCTCCGGGCGCACAAGCTGTTTGCCGCCGACACCGACTACATCGTCAAGGACAACAAGGTCATCATCATCGACGAATTCACCGGCCGCATGATGGAAGGCCGGCGCTATTCCGAGGGCCTGCACCAGGCGCTCGAGGCCAAGGAAGGCGTCTCGGTGCAGCAGGAAAACCAGACCCTGGCCTCGATCACCTTCCAGAACTACTTCCGGCTCTACGAGAAACTGGCCGGCATGACCGGCACCGCCGCCACCGAGGCGGCCGAGTTCGCCGACATCTACAAGCTCGAAGTGGTGCAGGCACCGACCAACCTGGTCTGCATCCGCGACGACGCCGACGACGAGGTCTACCGCACGGCCGAGGAAAAATACCAGGCCATCATCGAATTGATCGAGGACTGCCAGGAACGCGGCCAGCCCATGCTGATCGGCACCGTCTCGATCGACAAGTCGGAGGAACTGGCAGCCAAGCTCAAGGAGCGCCAGATCCCGCACAACGTGCTGAATGCCCGCTACCACGAACAAGAAGCGCAGATCATCGCCCAGGCCGGCCGCACCGGCGGCATCACCATCGCCACCAACATGGCCGGCCGCGGCACCGATATCCAGCTCGGCGGCAACCCCGACATGCGGCTGCGTATCGAGCTCCCGGACGACGCCGACGAGGCCGGGCGGGCCGAACTCGAGGCCACCATCGCGACTGAGACGGCGACCGAGAAGGCAGAGGTCATTGCCGCCGGCGGCCTCTACGTAGTGGGCACCGAGCGCCACGAAAGCCGGCGCATCGACAACCAGTTGCGCGGCCGTTCGGGCCGCCAGGGCGATCCCGGGGCCTCCAGTTTCTATCTCAGCCTGGAAGACGACCTGATGCGCATCTTCGGCTCCGAGCGCATGGACTCGATGCTGCAGAAACTCGGCCTCCAGGAAGGCGAGGCCATCGTCCACCCCTGGATCAACAAGGCGCTCGAGAAAGCCCAGCAGAAGGTCGAGGCTCGCAACTTCGACATCCGCAAGAATTTGCTGAAGTTCGACGACGTGATGAACGACCAGCGCAAGGTGATCTACGAGCAGCGCATCGACCTGATGCGCGCCGAGGAGGTCAGCGAGACCATCGCCGACATGCGCCACGACGTCATGGAAGGCCTGGTCAAGCGCCATATTCCCGAAAAAGCCTATTCCGAGGAGTGGCAGACAGAGGCCCTCGAGAGCGAACTCGAGCGGGTGCTGGGGCTGAAGCTGCCGATCGGGGAATGGGCCGGCGAGGAGGGCGTCGCCGAGACCGAAATAGAAGAGCGCGTGCAAGCCGAGGCCGACCGGCGCATGGCCGAAAAGGCGGCCAACTACGGCCGCGAGCTGTGGCGCCTGGTGGAGAAGAACCTGCTGCTGCAGCTCCTCGACCAGCACTGGAAGGAGCACTTGCTCTCGCTCGACCACCTGCGCCAGGGCATCGGCCTCAGGGCCTATGGCCAGCGCGATCCCCTCAACGAATACAAGCGCGAGGCCTTCGACCTTTTCGAAACCACGCTTTCTGGCCTTCGCGAACAGGTGACGACGCTGCTGGCCCACGTCGAGCTGCACCTCGACCAGGACCAGCCCATTCCCGAACGCGAGGCCCCCAGCGCCACCCTGGAAAGCCACTTCGATCCGATATCGGGCGACGACCAGATGGCCGAACTCGAACTGACCGCCGCCTTGGCGCCCCCGCGGCCCAGCGAGCCCGATCCCCAGGATCCCGCCACCTGGGGCAAGGTGCCGCGCAACTCGGCCTGCCCTTGCGGCTCGGGCAAAAAGTACAAGCACTGCCACGGCCGCGCAGCCTAGGGCTGATTTTGGTATGCGGGTGCGGCCCGCCGGGGGTCAGGGCTCGAGCAGCACCTTGCACTGGTCGCCGGGGGTTTTCAGTTCTTCGAAAGCCGCCGAAAAACCCGCGAAATCGACGAAGTGGCTGGCCATGGCGCCGGGATCGATACGTCCCGCGGCCAGCATGTCGAGGGTGAATTCGAAGTCCTGGCGGCGGTAGCAATAGACGTACCTGAGAGAAAGTTCCTTGGTGATGGCCTTGGCCGGAATGGTGGTGTCGGGCGCCATGCAGACCCCGGCCACGACGATACGGCCATATAGCGGCGCGTAGTCCATGCAAAGCTGTTGCGAGCCCGGCACGCCGACGCAGTCGAAGATGACGTTGGCCCGGCTGCCGGCCACCTCCTTGCAGGCGGCGACGACGTTCTCCGAACTGGCATCAATACAACGGGTAGCGCCGAAGCCGGCGGCGGCCGCGGCGCGGGCCGGCGAGAGGTCGGAGACGCAGACCTGGCGGGCGCCAAAAAAACGCGCCCACAGCGTCACCGCGGCGCCGATGGGGCCGGCGCCGACCACCAGCACGGCGTCGCCGGGCTGCAGCCCCGCCGCCTCGACGGCGTGAAGGCCGACGGCCAGGGGCTCGACCAGGGCGCCGGTACGATAATCGACACTCTCGGGCAGCCGCATGGCCTGGTCGGCGCCCACCCGCAGGTATTCGGCATAGGCGCCAGGGAGCTTGCCCAGCCCCGTGGACACGACGTCTTTGCAGCGGTGGCCGTGGCCGCTCAGGCACATCTCGCAGCGGCCGCAGGAAAGATAGGGCAGCGCACAGATGCGCTCGCCCTCGCGCCAGCCCTCGACACCGGCGCCCAGGGCTACGATATCGCCGGCGAATTCGTGGCCCAGGATGGTGCCCTCGGCCAGCGGTGTCATGCCGCCAGCACGGTCGCGCACCTGGGCCATATGCAGGTCCGAGCCGCAGATGCCCGAGGTCCGGACGCGCAACAAAAGCTCACCCTCCAGGGGCTCGGGATCGGCCACCGTCTCGATCGCCAGGGGCTCGTCGGGAGCCTTGAACACCGCCGCTTTCATGCCGCACCTCCACTTCGACCAGATCCAGGGTGGCACGAAAAATGGACGGGCTCAATCGGGCCCAGCGGCGCCTTAAATTAAGTCAGGGAAACCACCGCCGCCAGAGCGGCGATGCCGAGCACTATCATGCCGCCAAGCCGGATGGTCAGTTTGTCGGAGAGCGCGGCCAAGTCACGTTTCAACTCGGTCTCGAGTTCCTTGAGGTCCTGCTTTGTTGCAGCCTCCAGTTCCTTGAGGTCCTGCTTAGTGGCCAGGGAATCGGAAACCACCGAGACCAGGGCTTCCGCCTGCACCCGGGCTTGGTCATGGGTGAAGCCGGCGGCCTCGAGTCTCTCAGCGTAAGCCAACGTGTCGAAGGCGATAGTCATGGTGGAAGTTTACGTGCCAAAGCGCTGCAAAACAACGCCCAAGGGCCGCCTCGCGGCCCTCACGGGGGATCGATATATGGCTTGATGTCCAGCAACGGCGTGCCATCTCGGCAATCGAGGGCGCTTACCGTAAGCACGTTCCCCTCCACTTTCAGAAGCTTCACGGTGCTCAAGGCGATGGGGTTTGGACGCATGGGGGAACGTAGCGCAAAAACGCCGAATTTCTCCTTGGTTTCGGACCACCTGGGAACTCTCTGCAAGGCGGAGCGGTCGGCTTCGTCAAACCAATAGAGAACTTGGATACGGCTATTGTCCTCAATGCCTTTCAGCGCTGGCAACATTTCCGGGTCCAGCACAATCCGGGACACGCCGTTTTTCGGGCGTGCCTGGCCAGGACATTCCGCGACGGTTTTGCAGGCTGTCCGTATCGTGCCGATGAAGTGAACTGTAGCAGAGTTCATTTGTCGGGATCCCTTGCCAGCAAAAAAAAGGCCGGGCTCAAAAGAGCCCGGCAAGTTCAACAGGGAGGCAATACGTCTGGGAGACGTATCGGACCGGCAAAAATGCGCTCCGGTCCGGTTCCGGGTGTTGCGCCCGGAACAGAACGAATGCTGCGATGCAACATCCGCCGTGGCCTATAGATGGGGTTACGGGCGGCAAAAGACCACCCTATATTGTGCAAATCAGCTATGCGTCTAATGCATAGCTGGGAACGGGTGCCTTCTCAGAAATGCCACTCGGCCACTTTGCGGATCAAGAAATCCCGGAAAATTCCGATTCTAAGGGAATCACGCAATTCCTCGGGATAGACGAAATAGGTGTCGAATTGAGGACCTTCGAGGTCCGGTAATATCTGCGTGATGCGGTTGTTGCCCCGCACCATATAGTCCGGAATGGCGCCGATGCCGACGCCGGATTCGACGGCCAGCAGCAGGCCGTAGACGTTGTTGACGCGCAGCACCGGCCGGCGGCTGGCGGGATCCGCGGTACCGGCGGCGATCAGCCAGTTGACGTTGGCGATGTAGGACGGTGCCTCCTCGCCGTAGATGATCAGGCGGTGGTGGTCCAGGTCCTCAGGCCTTTGCGGCGTGCCGAAGCGCTGCAGGTATTCCGGCGCGGCGTAGACGTGGTGATGGAAGGTCATCAGCTTGCGCTGCACCAGGTCGGGCTGTACCGGCAGGCGCATGCGGATGGCGACATCGGCCTCGCGCATGGAGAGGTCGAGTTCCCTGTCGGTGACCACGATGTGGACGTTGATGTCGGGGTAATGCTCGAGAAACTCGCCGATGCGCGGCGTCAGCCAAGTCGAGCCGAAGCCGACGGTGGCCGAGATGGTCAATTCGCCGCTGGGCTTTTCCTTGGCCTCGGTAAGCAGCGCCTCGGTCATGGCGATGCGAGCCGACATCTCGTGGGCGGCACGGAACAGCGTCTCGCCCTGGGCCGTCAGCTTGAGGCCCCGGGCGTGGCGGTGGAAGAGCAGCACGTTGAGGTCTTCCTCCAGCGCCGCCACCTGGCGGCTCACCGCCGACTGACTGAGGCTCAAGAGCTCACCGGCATGGGTGAAGCTGCCGGCATCGGCAACGGCGTGGAAGATTTTTATCTTGTTCCAGTTCATGGCCGAATTCCGGCCATCTACTCGGCCGCCGCGGCGGTTTCAGCAGCCTCCTTGGCGGCGACGAACTTTTCCGCCTCCAATGCCGCCATGCAGCCGGTGCCGGCCGCCGTCACGGCCTGGCGGTAGATCTTGTCCTGGACGTCGCCGGCGGCAAAGACGCCGGGCACGCTGGTGGCCGTGGAATCGGCCGCGGTGACGATGTAGCCCTCATCGTCCATCTCGACCTGGCCCTGGAAAACCTCGGTGGCCGGGGCGTGACCGATGGCCACGAAAACACCGTGTACGGCGAGCTCGCTGCGGGTTTCGGTCTTGACGTTGCGCAGCCGCACCGAGGTGACACCGGGCGGGTCTTCGTCGCCCATGATCTCCTCGACCACACTGTCCCATGCGACGTCGATCTTGTCGTGCTCGAGCAGGCGGCGCTGCAGGATCTTCTCGGCCCTGAGCTCGTCGCGCCGGTGAACCAGCGTCACCCGGTCGGCGTGATTGGTGAGATAGAGCGCCTCCTCGACGGCGGTGTTGCCGCCCCCCACCACCGCCACCTCCTTGCCGCGGTAAAAGAAGCCGTCGCAAGTGGCGCAGGCCGAGACGCCGAAACCCTGGAAGCGGCCCTCGCTCTCCAAGCCCAGCCAGCGCGCCTGGGCGCCGGTGCTGATGATCACGGCATCGCCGCTGTAGCACGCCCCCGAATCGCCTACGGCCTGGAAGGGCCAGGCTTTGAGGTCGACCCCGACGATGATGTCGTCCGCCATCTCGGTGCCCACGGCCCGGGCCTGGGCCTCCATCTGCTCCATCAGCCAGGGGCCCTGGATGACCTCGGCAAAGCCGGGGAAGTTCTCGACGTCGGTGGTGATGGTCATCTGGCCGCCGGGCTGCAGGCCGCGCACCACCAGGGGCTCAAGCCCGGCCCGGGCGGCATAGATCGCCGCCGTATAGCCGGCCGGCCCGGAACCGATGATGAGGACCTTGCTGTGCTGGGTAACGCTCATGGTTCGATAACCCCGGGTTGGCCGATGGCTTGATGGCTCAGTATGTATAACCTAGCGCTTGGCGCCGCAAGGGATGGGCGGGTTAGAAGCCCAGGATGCGCCGGACTTCGGCTGCCACCCGGGCGGTGTCGTCGGGAGGATCGTATCTCCAGTTTTCCAGTTGGCCGCGGAAGGGGCGGGTGATGCCGCCCTGGCGCATCATGTCGTGAAAGGCGCGGAACTTGTGGTTGCCGCCTTCGAGCTCGAAGACGTGGACCGGCTTGCCCGTGCTGGCCGCCTCGGACACCATATTCACCGAATCCGCGGTCACCACGATAGCGTCGGCCAGCCCCAGATAGGCGAAATAGGGGTTGGGCTGGCGGCCGTCCCAGATCACCGCCGGCTGGCCCTCGAGGGCCTGGCGCAATACCGCTTCGTTGGCCGCCCCGGTGCGCCGCGAGGTGGTGACGAGAAGGCCGGCGCCCTGGCGGCCGAGCGCCCCCAGGCCGGCGGCCAGCTCGTTCGTGGCGGCCGCTGTCAGGCGATAGCATGTGTTCGTGCCGCCGACCAGCACCGCCACCAGAGGCCGCGGCAGATGGCTGAGCTCGGCCTCCAGGCGGGCCGCCTCGGCGGCCAGCAGCGCCGCCGTCAGGCGGTGCAGCGAGCCCAAGGTGGCGATGACGTTGGCACCGCTCAGGCCGTCGTGCCGCGGCGCCGCCACCAGGTCGAAGTGGCGAAGCGGGATGCGCGGGTTCTGGAGATGCACGTTGCACCGCGCGCCGGCCCGCCGGATGGCCAGGCTGTAGGGCACGGAGCGCCGGCCGCAGCTGATCACCAGGTCGGGCCAGGGCGGCGCCAGGCTATCGCTGTCGGCTCCCAGTGCGGCCAAGGGCAGCGGCCACAGGTTGCCCGGCAGCCAGGTCCAGGGCGGGCGCGGGCGCAAGCGCTTGACCTCGGTCTCCAGCCCAATCGCCTGGGCCAGGCCGAGCGCCGGGTTTTCATTGCCGGCACTGCCGTCGCTGACGACCCAGCAACGGCCGGAAGGGTTGGATGGAGTGTTGGCTGTCATGATGGTGGATGTCTGCTGCCCATTGTCGCCCCTTGGCTTTGGCCTTCGGTAATAATATTGTGGCCGGCGTGAAATAAAATTATAGAACGCGGGACGACCGAGAGGCACGGCGATCCCGCCCGCGAGGCTGCATGGCCAAAGTCAAGCTCGACGCCATCGACCGCGGGATCCTGAGGATCCTGCTGGAAGACGGCCGCATCACCAACGTCAAACTGGCCAAGGGCGTCGGCATCTCGGCGCCGCCCTGCCTGCGCCGGGTGCGGGCGCTGGAGGAAGCCGGCTACATCAGCGGCTACCATGCCGAGGTCAATGCCGAGGCGCTGGGCTTCGGCGTCACGGTCTTTGCCCTGGTCGGACTCAACAGCCAGGCCGAGCCCGATCTCCTGGCTTTCGAGAAGCTGGCGGCGAGCTGGCCCCTGGTGCGCGAATGCCACATGCTGGCGGGGGAGAACGATTTCCTGCTCAAGGTCACGGCCGAGGACTGGGACAGCTACCAGACCTTCCTGACCACCGAGCTGACGGCGGCACCCAACGTCTCCCACGTCAAAAGCTCGCTGGGCATCCGCACCTCGAAGAAGGTCGCCGGCGTACCCATCGACACGTAAGCTTTTGTCGCTCACGGCGGCGGAGCTGCGCTCCGCTGCCTGCGCGGGCGCGGTGTGCCAG
>Ga0187833_10001242_pt1 | contig 29436 bp, 25 predicted proteins | sample ETNtaG_37_FD_167968 | JGI IMG/M metagenome (GOLD analysis project Ga0187833, IMG submission 167968) | Marine microbial and viral communities from oxygen minimum zone, Eastern Pacific Ocean - ETNP2014_SV_400_PacBio MetaG (Illumina Assembly) | ecosystem: Environmental > Aquatic > Marine > Hypoxic...
GGCTAGTACTCCAAGTTTTGGCCCACGTCTAAGAGAGAATAAAAGAACTGGGATCATCGCTCCAAACGTTATTTCTCCACCTTGTGGGAGAGTGAAAGGTCTCAAAAGATAGAGCTCAAAAGATAGCGCAATCATTAATGCCATTTCAGCTAGGATTTTAGTTGGTATTTTAGAAAATGTTGTTTCGGAGTTTTCTAAATCTTTTCCCATTACCAGTCAACCATTTTTTTTAAGATGCGTTACGTTGAGTTATATTTAAACCAAAGCTATTCTGAGCTCTCTATGCAGCCGGGGTAGCTCAGCCTGGTTAGAGCGCCAGCCTCCACAAAAAGGGCGTTACTCATAATCTGGAGGCCGCGGGTTCGAAACCCGCCCCCGGCACATCAAATTAAAATCGAATTATTTTGATGCTTTCAAATGGTTCAGACTTTTTCATGTCTAGATTATATTCCTTAAGGCAGTAAAGATACTTGAGCATTAATAACATTAAATCTATTTTTCTCAAGATCAAAAACTATAGTAGTTATTGGTCCAGCTGGAAGTCTTCAGAAAGATAGTGATAGAGTAGCAAGTTATCTCCAATCTAAAGGATATCGGCTTATTCCTGTAAACCCTTATGTTGACACTATTCTAGGTAAGAAATGTTATAATTCAATCCTAGATAAACAAATATTTTTGAAATTATATATGTCAGTTCATGGGATAGGTTGTTGAAGAACTGATGAGTAAACTGATGATAAAGATAGCGGCTCTTATTCTACTATTCATTCTTGTATTTTCAAGCTTATTTGCTTCTATGATTAGCTTTTTTTAAGACACCTTTAAATTAATAAGATGAAGTTAATTAACAGCTGTGGCTTTCATCCCAATTCTAAGACAAATCTCTTCTACGAGACCTATAGGTCCAAGTAAAACCTTTACTGAGCTTCAGGTTATTAGAGCCTTATTGATATTGGGGGAACGAAAAGTTCTGGGCAGAACATTACTATCTAGGCTTCTGAAAACCGGTTCAGGAGCAATTAGGACTATGATAAGTGATCTTGAAGAACATAAGATAATCATTGTTGAAAGATCTGGTTGCAGTTTGACAACTAAAGGCCTCAATATCTATAAAGCGATTATTGATAAGATACCCAAAGTCAGTCAAGTCGATGCAGGACGACTTTCAGTAGCAAATTTTGATGCTGCTGCTCTTGTTAAAGATGTTTCAAAACTCATCCATCGAGGTATAGAGCAAAGGGACGCAGCAATAAGAGTAGGTGCAAAAGGTGCTACAACCTTGATATACGAAAACGGCAGATTTGCACTACCGATGGGGAGTATAGATTGTGCAAAAGACTATCCAAGCGATATTTGGATTATGCTTGAAAAGACATTCAAACCGTCCGATGGAGATGTAATTATTGTTAGTAGTTCAGATATTGAAGAATCTGCTATCTACGGAGCTTTGGCAGGTGCCTTGACTTTAGTTGAGGACACTTAAGGCAGGGATAGTATTTGCCTGGGAAGAACAGGTTATCTAGAAGTGGATTGGTAATTGTTTATACTGGCGGAGGTAAAGGAAAGACAACAGCTGCTTTGGGTTTAGCTATCCGTGCTATTGGACATGGTTGGAGAGTTTGTATGATTCAGTTTATCAAAGGTACTAGGAAACATGGTGAGATTGAAAGTGTAAAACGATTGGCTCCCAATTTTGACCTCAATATTTTGGGTGAGGGTTTTGTAGGAATTCTGGATGATAAGAAGTCTCTTAATGAACACAAATCTGCAGCGAAAAAGGCATTGGAAATAAGCCGCAAGAAGATTATTTCTGGTGACTATCAGATTGTGATTTTGGATGAAATAAACTATGCTTTATCACTTAATCTAATTGGAATTAAAGAGGTTCTAGAACTGATAAGAATTCGACCTCAGGAAGTATATTTAGTACTTACTGGAGATAAGGCAAAAAAGGAGGTTATAGGAATAGCGGATTTGGTGACAGAAATGAATGCTATAAAACATCCTTATGATAAAGATCTTTCGTCTATTAAGGGAATAGACTTCTAAGTTTTCCTTGTTAGTGATTCGATTCGTGACCTGTATTTTTCTTTGTATGATCCTCGACAAGTCTTACAGCAAAAATATCTTTCACCCTGACCTACCCTTAAAGTGATAGGTTTACCCGAGATATCTGCCTTACAATAGTCACAGGTTAGGGATATTCCCATATCGCTCCTAATGACTATCCCTTGCTCATCTTTGATTGTTTTAGTAATTATTTGGTTAGAAACCATTTGCAGATCTCCAAATTCTTTAATTCGATATGATATGAAATCTTGTAGATCTTTCACATCAGCTAACACTATCCTTATCATCAGATTGGTTTCTCCTGTGATCAAGAATATGCTTCTTATATCATCTAGTTCTGAAAGTTTAGCAGCTATATTTTGAAGATCAGTATCATTCACTCTGAAAGTTATCAAAGCAGTAAGCCCTTCTGCAACCTTATCAGGATCGAATCTTGGTATAATTTTTATAATGAAGCCCGTTTCATTCAATCTCCTTATCCTAGATTCAACTGTGGGTGTACTTACTCCAGTAATTTTAGCAATTTGCCTATATGATCTTCTTCCATCATCCATAAGGGCCTTGAGTATTGCTGTATCAACTCTATCTAATCTTTGAGGCATATTTTATATCTGGAGAATCTAAAAATTCTAGTGAAATAAACTTTACGTTTGTAAATATATTATGATAGAATTCTTTCAAATGTTATCAGGAACCTCTAAACACATAGTCAATTCTATCTAAAAGTGAGGAATATGGCTAAGGATCCAGTTTGCGGCATGTTTGTGGAAGAATCTGAACATGCTTTAAAGGTAGAAGTCAAAGGAACTACCTACTACTTCTGTGCTAAAACATGTCTTGATACATTCACCAAGCCTGAAGTAGAGCTTAAGAAACTGAAGATATATGCAATATTAAGTTTCGCTTTAGGAATCCCCGCCTTAATATTCTCAATGACAAATGTGTTATCGGAAGAAATACCGAAAAACATTTTTCTATTTCTTCTTGTTACTCCAGTTCAATTCATAGCGGGATATAATTTCTACCGAGGAATATATCATGCGATAAAAGCACGTTCAGCGAATATGGACACCTTGATTGCTATAGGTACATCAGCAGCTTGGGGTTATAGTACAATTGTAACGTTTGTACCAGCCTTCTTCATAGGTGATGTTTACTTCGATACTGCTGCATTAATTATTGCTTTTATCACTACTGGAAAACTAATGGAGCATTATGTTAAAGGGAAAGCTTCTGATGCAATAAGAAAACTCCTGAATCTACAGCCCAAGATGGCCACTGTTATCAGAGATAATAAAGAAATAGAAATACCCGTAGAGCAAGTAAACATCAAGGATCTTGTTCTGATAAAGCCCGGTGAAAAGATACCAGTCGATGGGACGATTATTGAGGGACATTCTACAGTTGATGAATCTATAATTACAGGTGAGAGTATACCTGTAGAGAAGAATATTGATGATGAAGTTATTGGTGCAACAATGAACAAAAATGGGCTTCTGACTATACAGACATCAAAAGTTGGTTCAGATACCACTTTAGCTAAGATAGTGAAACTTGTAGAAGAAGCTCAAACTGCTCAGGCACCAATTGAGAGAATTGCTGACCGCGTAGCAAGTTACTTTGTTCCAATCGTAATAATAGTATCATTATCTGCATTCTTTGGTTGGTTTTACTTTGCTGGAGAAACATTTAGCCATGCCTTTACGTCATTGGTCGCTGTTCTTATTGTAGCCTGTCCTTGTGCACTTGGTTTAGCAACACCTGCAGCCATAGTTGTGGGGACTGGAAAAGGTGCACAAAATGGTATTCTGATAAAGGGTGGTGAACATTTAGAAAAAGCTTACAAAATTCGGACAGTAATTTTCGATAAGACTGGGACACTAACTGAAGGGCATCCTTCAGTGACAGATGTTATTCCTATTGGTGATCTGAGTGAAAATGAATTAGTAAGTTTTACTGCCTCTACTGAGAAAGGTTCTGAACATCCTCTCGCAGAAGCTGTATTAGTATACGCTAAAACGAATAAAATATCTTACAAGAAAGCAAAAACATTCGAGACTATCCCTGGCCATGGAGTACGTGCAGATGTTGATGGTCGTAGACTCTTATTGGGGAATCGCCGACTTATGACTAAAGAGAAAGTTGGTATACAACAATACGAAGATAGACTATCTGGGCTTGAACAGGATGGTAAGACAGTTATTATTTTGGCAGTAGATGGAAGACCAGAAGGATTCATAGCTATAGCGGACACATTTAAACCATCATCAAAAGAGGCCATTAAAGAATTAAATAAAATGGGTGTAGAAACAATAATGTTAACTGGCGATAATCAGAGGACTGCACAAGCAATAGCTAAGCAAGTAGGAATAAATAGGGTAATATCCGATATTCTTCCGAAAGATAAAGCTGAGATAGTTAAAGAACTCCAAATGGAAGGAAATTTTGTAGCTATGGTTGGTGATGGGATAAACGATGCTCCAGCCCTTGCACAATCTGATGTTGGAATAGCTATCGGAAGCGGAACTGATGTAGCAGTAGAGACTGCAGGCATGGTCCTTATGAGAAATGATCTTATGGATGTACCTACAGGTATAAAATTAAGTCAGTCTACAATGAGCAAGATAAAACAAAATCTGTTTTGGGCTTTCTTCTATAATGTTGCACTTATTCCAGTCGCAGCATCTGGATTATTGAATCCAGTTCTGGCTGCTATAGCCATGGCTTTAAGCTCTATCACTGTTGTGACAAACTCTCTAACACTGCAAAGATTCAATCCAAGGAAATGGAAAGGAAAACTTTCACAACAAAAAAGAAAAGAAGATAAAATAAAGGAGGTGGAGAATAAGAAGATGGTAATAGACCCAATTTGTAAGATGACTGTCGATGAAAGTTCTGCCGCAGGAAAATCAAATTACAATGGTAATACGTATTACTTTTGTAGTCCTATGTGCAAAACTAGCTTCGATAAGAATCCAGAACAATATGTATAATGATAGGATAGAATCTTTAGCGAGATTGCATTCATCATCATTTTAGAGATTGTATTCTTGTTAATTCATCTGATGGAATATTTAACTCTCTTGCTAAGAGTTCTAATGAGTACTTTTCATCTTTGCTCGTAACTCCATCTATGATTTCTTTGATATATTGCTCATATTTGAGCGATACTTTGCTTCCCCAGCATTGGTTAAGATGATCCTGTAGGATAGCTGATATTCCTAAAGATGGTATCCTGTATCCTTTCTTAGTCGGTTCATTCTCACCAACTATTTCTGGGATTCCAACAATAACGAATTTTTCATCTATTATCATATACCTGATATCACTGGCAATTGCACAGTTGTTATAACGAATATCTGCTCCAGCAGATGAATATCTGTATCCAATGTATAGTCTAGTGGGAAATTTGGGTATTAAGAAGCTTATTTTTACACCTTTTTTTACAAGTTCTTGAATATTTTTTACAATAATCTCAATATTCTTATCGTCATTATCTGACGGTTTACTACCTGTAATACATCCAAAAATCGATTTTTCTGTTTCTTGAAACGCTTGTAATACTTCACCAAAGTACTCCTGTCTAGTTAAAACACGTGTTGTCCTAGTCATTTCTCTTATCAAATTTTTATGAACCTTATCTTGTTTCAAATGAAAAATGAGTAGTATCACTGTGAAGATGAGTAATACTAACTCAACTAAAAGAAGAGCAGATTCAACAGTGAACATATAGTTTGATTAAAGTCTGTAATCATAAAAACCTTCTTAATTTAAATTTTAGATATGTTATTTAGATGGTAGCTTCTAGTTACTATCTAAAATAGATAATCCTTTAATATAATGATTTTCTATCCATTTTGATGTCCAACAATCCATCAGATGAAGTAGCTGACGTCCTCCATATTCTTGGAAATGAGACAAGACGTAGAATTCTTCATCTTCTTTCAGAAGAACCAAGGTACTTTATTCAAATATCTCGAGATCTTGGAATAAGTCAACAGGCTATTCTTAAGCACTTAGAGCTTCTGGAAAAGTTTGGATTAATAGGATCATATAGAGAGAAGAGCGACCTCGCTGCGCCTGCAAGGAAGTATTATCATCTGGATAAATCACTCTATTTGTCAGTAGGGATAACTAACGATAATGTGAAAATGGAGATTCGAGATATTGACCATACTAAAAATGGAAGTATGAATCCTAAAGAGGAATTGATGATTGATGAAGAAATGAAGGAGCAATTTGAAGGTGATGATGACTTGAATAATCTATTGAATTCTTCTAATGTATTATTGAAAAAGATTGATAAAAAATTAAATGATATTGAACAAGATAAAGTTTCATTATTAAGATTGAAGCAAAATGTGATGAAAAAAATTCATGATTCAATAAGGTCTAATGTTGATGATGTTCTTGATCGAGCCATGCTTTATTCTATTGTAACTTCCGATTTAAATTTAGATGTAGCATCTCTATCAGAACAATTCGATATTCGTGAAAAGGAGATTGCTTACCGTTTGATTTCCTTGAAGAAGCGCCTAAACCTTCCTTTTGGCTAATTCTTACATAATGCTTAAATACTTTTAGTTACTAACTTAAGGTGACTAACTATGAATAGTAATAATATGATGGATAATACCGTGTCTAGAGATCTGAGAGAGCCATCGCCTCGGATACATACAATTAATATATCTAATTTACCATATGATTATCGAGGATCAAGGAGAATGATTGCATAGATGTTTAGCGATGATGACTTTCCAAATAGGAATAGGAGAAAACGCATTCCTTTCTTTTCAGTTTTCCCAAGAGACATAGAACTATACTTTGCGGAGATGGATAAGTACTTTGAAGAGATGTTCAAAGAGGCTGAAACAAAAATTCCTGATGAACTTGTAAGAGAGAAAGAGCTACCTGAAGGTGGAAAGATACGTGAAATTGGACCATTTGTTTACGGTTACTCAGTTACAGTTGGGCCGGATGGTAAGCCTGTTATCCGTGAATTTGGTAATATTAAACCAACTTCGCATGGAAAGAAGCCTGTAGAGGTTCAGGATAAGAGAGAGCCTTTAGTAGACGTTTTCAATGAAGAGGATTCAGTGAGGGTTATAGCAGAGCTACCTGGAGTAGAGAAGAAAGATATTAACCTAAATATCGAAGATAAAACATTGACGGTATCTGTAGAAAAGCCTCGAACGTATTATAAGAAAATTGAATTGCCGGTGAATGTGGATACATCAACTCCACAGGCACAGTACCGAAACGGGATACTTGAAATCAATCTGAAGAAACCGAAAGATGAAAAGTCTGAAGGAAAGAAGATAGACATAAAGTAAAGGGTTTTTTAGCCCTTTTTCCTTTTTTTACATAAAAGTTTTTTTCAAAAAGTTTTCATATTATTTAGGAAGCCTCGGCCGGGCTTTGAACCCGGGACCCCCACATCTTTGGATTATTCATTTACCAATGTGGTGCTCTAACCAGGCTGAGCTTTCTCTCCTCATATGAGGTACCGAGGCAGAGTTCCGAGGCTGTTCCGTCATCTTAGTGAAGAGCTATTAACTTTTATGTTTCTTTGACTGTAAAGATTAATTAATTTATACATCTATAGATTTTTTGGGGTCGTTGTCTAGAGCATAATTCTTGAATAATTAGAAATATGTGGATTGTATGGTCTAAGATGCATGGTTCGGGTAACTTTCATCTTTAGTTAGAAATTCCATGAGATCGTGGGTTCAAATCCCACCGACCCCATTTTTATTGGGATTCAGGTATTTCATCAGGAATTGAAAAGAAGGCTACTATTTGCAGGATTTGAGCTATAAAGATTATGAGGAATCCAATTAGTATGATCGAAGAGGCTGCTCCTATCAAGTTTATCATTGCTGAAGTTTTAAACATGTTTACATTGAGTCGTTCACCCATTGAGTCGTAGCTCTTCTTTAGAAATATAGCTGAGATTATGAAGAATATCCAGACTAAAAGCAGTCCAATGAATATAGTTGCAAGTAGACCAATAATGTCAGTTGCTTCAACACTTGAGCCCATGAAGTCTTGACCCCAATATCCTGCTGTTATATCACTGAAACCAACGAAACTGAAGATACTTGCGAAAATCAGAATAGCCGCCGAGATAATTCCTGTGATGGCTGTTATGGATGCAATGAGCATGTTGTTAAAGATGGATTTGTCTTCGAGTATGTCTGAGATGTTTTTGATTGCTACTAGTATAAGGATGTAACCTACTATCGATGCTACTGCACCTATTCCAGGAGCTGCTCCAAGTATTATGAGTATAGCTCCCACACCTCCAAGGGTTTTAGCTTGGGAAAGTGCACTCATCTAGAAATGTATTATTTAGGTATTGTCTAATAACTTTACCGACTTTTTTTTGAAATAATGATTTGGTGGAAAAATGAGTGGATGTTTTAAGCTATGTCACATACATCGCAAGCATCGGCATCTAGTTGAGGTTCGTATTGTTTATGGACATTACATAGAAGGTGGTTTCTTTTTATGTATATCAGGGCTTCTGTGAGTTTGGCAGCTACGGCTCGCCTATCTATTTCTTTTTGTGCAAGCATACTTGAAATCTCTAATACAGTCTTTTTTATCTCCTCCGCCTGAATTGATTCCTGTGCTCCAGATCCTCGTTTGTTACTTAGGTAGTAGCTAATAGCTGTTTGAGTCACTCCTAGAAGTTCTGCTACTCTAATCTGGGTTAATCCATATTTGGACATTAGTGTCTTTGCAATGCTGGCTCTAAGAGCTGGGAGTGCAGATTTTACAGCTAGTTCTTCTGGTAGAATCTTTGGTGTTACCTCGCTCACGTTGTTATCAAGATAGAATCGGTTAATGGTGCATATATACCTACCTGTAGCTTAAGGAGAAAGTTTAAGCAGTGCTTTTACTGTGAGATTAATAGGTTTGATTTTATGAATGAAGAACGTATTATCGTAACTGCCTTGGGCCGTAATAAAGTTGGGATAGTTGCAGGTATATCTACAGTTCTGGCTGAGCATAATGCTAGTATTATTGAGTTAACATCAGCGGAGATGAGTGGACACTTTGTAATGGTTATGTTGGTTGATATCTCTAAGGTAGATGTATCACTTACAGATCTCCAAGAGAATCTGAATAATAAGGGCAAAGAGATTGGGGTTCAAGTTACAGCTCAACATGAAGATATCTTCCGATATATGCATAGAATTTAGAGGTAGTCATCTTGTTCTCTAAAGAAGAAGTTTTAGAAACATTTGAAATGATACACCTCAGTGGCCTAAATATTAGGGCTGTAACCTTAGGTATAAACCTGTTAGATTGTGTCGATAGAGACTTCGATAAGTTGAAGTCAAATATTTTTTCCAAGATAACCAGTGTTGCAGAACGGTTATTGGAGGAATCTCAAGATGTTGAGCATAAATACGGTATTCCTATTGTCAATAAGCGGATATCTGTAACACCAGTTGCATTCCTACTTGAATCGGTTGTAACTGATATTCCAAAGAAAGAAGGGGTTTCGAGAGCGATACAGGTGGCTAAGACACTTGATCGGGCTGCTGAGAAAATAGGTGTAGATTATGTAGGAGGATATAGTGCTATGGTACAGAAGGGTTGGACCTCTGGAGATATTGCACTACTCAACTCTCTTCCGGAGGCTTTGAGTTCAACTGAACGAGTTTGCTCTTGTGTGAATATAGCTGAAACAAAATCTGGAATAAATGTTGATGCTGCTTTGAAGATGGGTGAAGTGATAAAAAAAACTGCTGAGAAGACTAGTGGTGAAGATGGGTTTGGTTGCACTAAATTAGGAGTGTATGCTAATGCGCCAGCAGATACACCTTTTATGCCTGGTGCATATCAAGGAGTAGGGGAATCTGAAGCGACAATAAATGTGGGGATCAGTGGTCCAGGAATAATTCGTGTGATAGTTGAAAAGAGTGAGAATCTAGATTTTCGAGCGCTTGCTGAGAAGATAAAACGTGCATCCTTTAAGATCACTAGAGTTGGTGAATTGATAGGACATGAGGTTGCTAAACGTCTTAAAGTGGAATTTGGTAGTGTTGACCTCTCTCTAGCTCCCACTCCAGCTAAAGGAGAAAGTATTGCTGAAATAATCCAAGCAATGGGATTAGATTATTGTGGAGCACCTGGTTCAACGGCAGCTCTGGCATTACTGACAGATGCAGTGAAGAAAGGTGGGAGTATGGCCACTTCTTTTGTTGGGGGTATGAGCGGTGCCTTCATTCCTGTAAGTGAAGATGCGGGTATGGTTGAAGCAGCTAAAGTAGGTGCACTTTCTATTGAGAAGCTTGAGGCGATGACTTCAGTTTGCTCAGTTGGGTTGGATATGGTTACTATTCCTGGTGACACATCTTCGGAAACAATTGCGGCAATCATACTTGATGAAATGGCGATTGGTTTAGTACATAATAAGCCTCTGGGTGTGAGAATAATACCTGTCCCTGGTAAGAAAGCTGGAGATAAAGTCAAGTTTGGTGGCCTTCTTGGATCCAGTGTGGTTATACCCGTAAGTAAATTTGACTCTTCAAGATTCGTAAAGAGAGGTGGACAATTCCCATCTACAATAAGAAGTCTCACTGGTTAATTATTAATACAAAAAACTAAGAATTCAGACTAACATATTAGTGAAAGTTATAGAATAGAATTGCATATTTATTATCTGATTCTTTAAATGTAATATTCTTCTAGATTCAAATCGGTACTCCTAAATATGATGATTTTTTAACTAATCACTAGTCGAATCAAAAGTGCTGAAGATAGTTAAGAATATAGATCTAGAAATGAGTCTTTAGGTGTGTTTTTTATTTGAAAAATTATGAGTTTAAGGTTGAAGAAGTAGACGAGCCGGATCTGATGAAGGACATCTTTCCACACGACGAGGTTCCACGTATAAACTTTGAAGATAAAGAAGTTCCCACAGATTTACCAAAAGAGATCTTCATTACTGATACAACATTTAGGGATGGTCAACAAGGATACGCGCCATTCACGTTAGATCAGATTCTACATCTATTCGATTATTTACATAAACTGGGTGGTCCTAAAGGAATAATAAGATTCTCTGAGTTCTTTCTTTACTCTAAGACTGACAAGGAAGCAGTTGAACTTTGTCGTGAACGAGGATACGAATATCCAAAGGTAACCGGATGGATACGAGCTCATAAAGGCGATTTTGATCTTGTCAAAAAAGCGAAGCTTGAGGAAACAGGTATACTTACCTCAATTTCTGATTATCATATGTTCTATAAGTTTAATCAGACTAGAACTGAAACCGTAGAAAAGTATCTCGATATTGTTGAAGATTGTCTAAAGCATGGTATTGCATGCAGATGTCACCTTGAAGATGTGACTCGCGCAGATATAGATGGTGTTGTAGTACCGTTTGCAAAAAATGTTATGCGTTTAGGTGATAAGTACCATTTGCCTGTCAGGATAAGACTTTGTGATACTCTTGGTCTTGGTGTTCCTTACACATTTGGTACAGTACCTAGAAGTATTCCGAAAATCGTATGGTGCCTTGTGAATAAGGCAGAAGTTCCTCATGATATGATCGAGTTTCATGGACATAATGATTTCGGCTTAGCAATTGCGAACTCTACCGCGGCTTGGTTATATGGAGCTTCAACAATAAACGGTACCCTTCTAGGTATCGGAGAACGCACTGGCAATACTCCAGTTGAGGCTATGATAATGCAGTTAATTGGTTTAAAACATTCGGATATGGGAATAGATACTAGAGCAATACATGAAATAGCTGATTATTTTACACATGAGTTGGAATTTAATGTTCCGACTTATTCTCCCATAGTTGGTGAAAATTTTAATGTAACACGTGCAGGAATTCATGCAGATGGACTCATCAAGAATGAAGAAGTATATCTCCCGTTTGATACACGAAAAATTCTTGGAAGTCCACCAAGTGTTGCTATAACCAAAACTTCGGGATTAGCGGGATTAGTTTATTGGATAAATAATCACTACGAACTTACAGGGGATCATAAAGTAGAGAAGAGTGATCCTGAGATCAAGGCTATTTATGATTGGATGATGGATCAATATGAGAAAGGGCGAATAATTCCAATATCTGAGGTTGAACTGCGAAAGTTAGTCAGAAAACACCTTCCAGAACTACTCAAAAAGATTACTGAAGGACGTACTTCATAGAATCAACATCACCTATTACTGATCCATCAAGGGTAATAATTAGAGCCTCAGAAACGGTTCCACTGATCTTTCTGAATAACGGTGAAATTATATCTTTTCGGAAGACTCTCAGACCACCAGAACTCAATTCTGTATTGAATGTTGGCATAACCCATACTTCTATCATGTCATCTGTATCTTTATGTTCTTTGAAGATTAATTTCTTTTTAACTCTAAGTGTGAGCCAGACTGACCTACCGCTTAATGGACTTCCTTTCCTGCTATAGGATGGATGTATGTGTCCCATAACTAATCGTCTTGCATCAGCAAGTTTCTTGGATGGGATAGTGTGTCCATGGAAGAATCCTGTATCATCTATTAGTATTTCACGTGATTCGAGTTTCACTTCTTTAGGTAGGAGAGAGATAAGGCGGCCGTCATGATTACCGGGGATGATCGAGGTTTCTACTTGCTCTGCAATTTTTTCCATTAGCTTAGGGACATGTCTCCATTCTTCTTTGTTAATTCTACTGAATCCACTTTTTACATCTCCAAGGATTAGTAGTTTGTCTGGTTTGTGTAGCTGTATCAATTCTGTGAGTGTTTGAAGCATCTTGGTAATTGAAGGTGTTATGTTAAAGCCTTCTTTGTTAAATCTATGTTCGAAACCTATGTGTAGATCTGATACTATGAGATAGGTTGTTTTTTTTGTTTTAAGTTTGAGTGCAGGGTGTGGTGATAGTATCTCTAGTTTCGTCATTCTGCTTTCCGATATAGATATCTTTACGGTTGTATTAGAGGCTACTGTATGGTCATAGATTCTGGAGCGAAACTTATTGGAAAAAGAGAGAAGGCCAACAGAATGGTGGAAACTAAGAGAATAAAACTTCATATTTTTCTTCCTAGTGGCCGCAAAGTTTGGACAGCAGTGGGTTCAGATGGAGATCATCTGCTTAATGTTTCCCAACCATACTGTTCTTGTAGAGATTTTCATTTTAGATATATAACTGATAAGGATGAAGAGTGTTATCATCTTTTAGCTCTAAAGATGGCGATTAGATCAAAGACGTATGATACTATAGAATTCCAAGATGAGGAATACACCTTCTTTATTCGCGGACTTCTTAAAGATATTACTCATTGAAAGTAAAGGAAATAAAGTGTAGAAGTTTGACTTTCCGGTGAGCCTCGGTAGCTCAGCGGTCAGAGCGCAGACCTGAAAAAAGGTCGCTCAATTGCTTTGTAAGCAAGATGTCGAGGGTTCAAATCCCTCTCGAGGCTCCTTATCTTTACAATTATTACAATTTTATTTATGACTGAATAGAGAATTTGATAGTATTATAGGAATAGAACTGAGGTCCAAATATAGTTAAATAGAAGATATGGGGCCTTTTCAAGGTAATGTTATTGAGAAAATTACACCAGGATGAAATCAGTAGCATTAGTGACAAATATCAGTTTAATTTTAGTGATAAGCAATCTTTAGATTGGTGGCTTAAAATAAGAATATATGGTGAATCAAGAGGGAGGGTTTTTCCTCCAGGTTCATTTGAAAGTGCATTAAATATTGTAGATGACGCTAAGGAAAGATTTTCGCCATTACATTTTTCTTTTTGGGATGCTGTAAATGAAGGGATATCTGCAGCTATACAATTAGAAGCTTCTGAGATTAGCAAAATAACTAAGCAGTTGAGTAACATCTTCGAAGAAGATTTAGAGCAGAACGATTACTTGTAGCATATATCAGAAGATATTGTTTTCTACTGGCCTGTTCGGTGAGGAAACCAATGGTAAAATGTGACATAAACAAAATATACAATATAGACTGTTTAGCAGGAATGAACAAGTATCTTGATAATGAAGTTGTAGACGTTATTGTTACATCTCCACCATATAACTTAGGAATTGAGTATGGTAAATATGACGATACTATATCACGTAAAGAGTATCTTACTTGGATGCAAAAAGTTGCTTTAGAATCAAAAAGGGTCCTTAAGAATAATGGCTCATTTTTCTTAAACATGGGGTATTCCGCAAAAGAACCGTGGGTTGCTTGGGAAGTAGCCCTTAAGTTTAGGGAGCAATTTATGTTGCAGAATGTTATTCATTGGATAAAATCCATTGCAATTCCAAAAGAAGATGTGGGGAAGTATCCGAATATTATCGATGATATTGCAGTTGGACATTTTAAGCCAATCAATAGCAATTCCTTTTTGCATAAATGTCATGAGTATATTTTTCATTTTTCGAAAAAAGGTGATGTGGCACTTGATAAGTTGGCTACAGGTGTTCCTTATCAGGATAAAAGCAATATTGGACGGTGGAAAAAAGCTACAAAAGACTTGCGAGATAGGGGGGATACTTGGTTTATTCCTTATGATACAATTAAGTCAAGAGAAAAACAAAGACCCCATCCATCTTCGTTTCCTCCTAAGTTGCCATTAATGTGTATCAAACTCCACGGAGTAGAGAAAACAAAATTAGTTCTTGATCCTTTCATGGGTATTGGTAATACCGCAATTGCTTGTCATAAGTTGGGAATTAATTATATTGGGTTTGAAATAGATGAAACTTATGTGAAGATTGCTGAAGCTTCAATAGAAAAAAACCAGTAATTTAGATAAGATTTCAAACTCATCTTATCCCTGTAAGGTAACCTTAAAATCTCCATCTCTAGATAAGAGCTAGTAGTTATGAATAAACGAATTCTGGTTGTAGGTTCAGGTGGTAGAGAACATGCTCTGGGATGGAAGCTCAATCAAAGTCCCAATGTTGAAAGAATACTATATGCTCCTGGAAATGGTGGAACTGAAAATAATCTTTCAATTAAACCTACAGACATCGATGGATTGCTTAAGGTAGCAAAACATGAGAACTGCTTTACTGTGGTGGGTTCTGAAGTGCCACTTGGAGAAGGTATTGTAGATAGGTTTCAGGAAAAAGAGCTTCCGATCTTTGGTCCCGATAAGAAAGCATCTCAATTAGAATTGAGCAAAGTTTTTTCAAAGAAATTTATGCAAAATCATGATATACCAACCGCTAATTTTAGGGTTTTCCAGAATCCTGATGATGCTCTAGAATATATTGAATCAAAAGGATTACCGATGGTCATTAAAGCTGATGGATTGGCAGCTGGGAAAGGTGCAATTATATGTCGAACTCTAGAAGAAGCAAGGATAGCAATTGATCGTGTGATGATCAAGCAAGAATTCGGGTCCGCCGGTAATAGAGTTGTGATAGAGGATTTTCTACAGGGTTTCGAAGTATCATTTATTGGAATAGCTGATGGAATCGACTTCATTCCTTTTGCAACATCCCAGGATCATAAACAGGTCTATGATGGAGACTTAGGTGCCAACACTGGTGGAATGGGTGCCTACTCACCCGTTCCAATGGTTTCAGAGGAACTTTATGAGATGATATTGAATAAGATTATGAAGAAAACAGTGAATGGTATGAGACAGGAAGGACGAGCAATTAAAGGAGTTCTTTATGCAGGAATAATGATTTGCAATGGCATTCCTTATGTTTTGGAATTCAATTGTCGATTTGGAGATCCAGAGACTCAGCCTCAGCTATTCAGGATGAAGTCAGATTTGGTACCTTATCTTGAAGCCTCTGCAGAGGGTAATCTACGATCACTAGATCCAATAAAGTGGGAAGGTGGTTCAGCGGTTTGTGTAGTGATGACATCAGGTGGATATCCCAATGCTTATGAAAGAGGGCAAGTAATTCATGGTTTAAATGATGTTATGAAAATGAAAGACATAATGGTTTTTCATGCCGGTACAGAAAAGCAAGATGAAAGTATTGTAACTTCTGGAGGACGTGTACTAGGTATTACTGCTCTTGGTCGTGATACTCAAGATGCAGTGGAGAGGGTGTATAAAGCGATAAGACTAGTCAGATTTGAAGGGGCCCACTATCGTAAAGATATAGGAAATAAGGCTCTAGGTTATTTGAGAGGATTATAAAGTTGGAAAGATTAGCAGTTATTGCGTCAGGTAGAGGAACTGATTTTCAGTCTATTCTTGATCATATCAAGATGAATGTTCTTCAAGGTGTTAAGCCAACTTTACTAATTTGCAATACTCCTGATGCATACGTTATGACAAGGGCAAGGAATGCTGGTATAAAGACAGAATATATCGAAGGTATCGTTGGTAAGAAGTTCCCAGAAAAAGAAGATCGAAGAAAGGCACGTGAAGAATTTGATATGAAAGTGATTGAAGAACTTAAGCGAAATGATACTGCCCTTATAGCTCTTGCTGGCTTCAACCAAATAGTCAGTCCTGTGCTAATAGATAATTTTAGCAAGAAAGTTATGAATATTCATCCAGCATATGATACTATTCAGTATGGTGGCGTTGGTATGTATGGAGAGAGAGTACATAGGGCCGTATTAGCTAATAATGAACAATACAGTGGATGTACAGTTCATTATGTTGATAATACAGTGGATCTCGGACCAGTTATTCTGAGACAACGTGTCGCTGTAAAGAGTGGCGATACAATTGAATCACTCTCAGATAGAATTCTTGTTTGGGAACATCGATCTTACTCAAAAGCTATCCAGATACATGTTGATAATGAATTAGAGAGAAGAAACCGTTTAGCCCCAGAAGAAATTGAGAACAATGAATGGGAGAAAAAATGGAATGAAAGACAGAAGAATTATCTTGATTATCAAAGAGCGCATTCGCTTGATATTTACGGTAAATCTTTTGATAAGATAATCTAAGTTTGAACTGGTTTGCGCCCGTATCGTTGGGTAAAGAATTTTTGAGAAAGATCTAGACATGTTTTGGAGTCTATAAGATATTCGTGCACTCTTTGAGCTGCAATTCGGCCTTGACCCATTGCTTTTATTACTAGTGACTCACCTGTAACAACATCTCCTGCAGCAAAAACTCCGGGGAATGACGTCTCATTTGTTTCATTATCAACAATAATTCCTCCCCATTTTTCTTTCTTAATATTTTCTTTTTCTTGTATAAATGTACCAGGTCCTCGTCCAATAGCAATTAAAACCGTATCTACATCAAGAATGAAGTTGGATCCTTCTATTGGTACGGGTCTGGCTCTTCCTGATGCATCTGGTTCACCTAGTTTCATTTTGATGCATTCTGCTCCTATAATCCAGCCTTCCTTATCTCCAATAAATCGAATAGGAACCTGAAGATATTCAATTTTAATGCCTTCTTCTTTTGCTAGTACTCTTCCTTGACGATAGGCTGTCATTTCCTTATCTGTACGTCTATACATCATAGTAACTTCTTTAGCACCTAACCTGACTGATGTTCTTGCAGCATCCATCGCAGTGTCTCCTCCACCTACAACAAGGACCTTCTTTCCAATCTTGAAAGGTATTCTCTGTTGCTGATTCTTATAATATTCCATTTCATCTAAGGTAATAAGAAACTCGTAAGCGTCGAATATACCATGAAGATTTCTTCCTTCAACTTCAAAAGGAGTTACCTCTTTTGCACCTGTTGCTATAAGAATTGCATCAAAACCTTCCTTAAATATATCTCTAAGTGACATTTGGCTACCAATTTTTACTTTTGTCTCAACTTCAATACCCATTTTCCTTAATTGATCAACCTCTGAATCTAGTATATTCTTTGATAAGTGATAGTTCGGGATACCATATCTTGCTGTTCCACCCAGCTTATCATGTATATCGAAGATTGTTACTTTATGACCGTAACGGATAAGGTGATCTGCTGCTGCAAGTCCGGTAGGTCCTCCTCCGACTACAGCGACTCGTTTTCCGGTACTTTCTTCAATTTCAAGTTCTCTTATCTGTCCATGCTTAAAACTCCAATCGGTAACAAAACGTTGGAGCATACCAATTGAAAGCGGGTCTCCGCGCTTGGAAATAACACAATTACCTTCACAGAGGTTACCGAGTTGAGGGCATACACGGGCACTTGAACCTGGAATACAATTAGTTTCTCTTATATTCATATATGCTTCACCGAACTTCTTTTCCTGAATATTCTTCATCATTCCAAGAACATCTGAGTTTACAGGACAAGCTCTTACACAAGATGGTATTGGGCAAAGTATACATCGATTTGCTTCTTCAATTGCTTCCGCCTCAGTAAAACCGACTTGAACTTCATCGAAATTTTTTGATCTTGTATCGCCATCTTCCCTAGGGTAAGGCCAAGCACCTACTCTCTTTGGAATTATTTCTCTGCCCAATTTATTCTCCTTCAATTAATATTATGAATAAGTATACAAATTGAAGTTAAAATCGCATTACATTAAAATGTATTTATTCACAATATTTATGTTTAATTATTTTGTTGAGGAGCATATCTTAACTGACTTTAGGGATTTCTTAACCATCTGTTTAAAAGATACGATTTTGAAACATGTTAACAGTGGCTCATGAAAGGAAGAGTACAAATTGCTTCAGTATTATTCATTGTATTTCTTCTATTCCCCATTACATCGTCTGCCACTGATGATACCAAGCGAATCATAATAGTAGTCTCAGATTATCCTGTGCTTGTAAAAGGAAAAACACTTGGTTTGAGTATCTCTGACGCTTCAGAGAAGTTTGAATCTCTGTTGAAAAAGGAGGTTGAGTTAAAGTTAGATAATTTGCGAAGTAGAGGTATCCAGTTTAATGTGGTGGATGTTCTTACTTATGTTCTGCATGGTGCTGTGATTGAGACTTCAGATGGAATAGATGTTATTAGATCTATAGATAATGATATGGAAGTTTTTCTTGATGAATCTTTAAAGGTGAATCTTGAAGAGAGTTCAGAGCTAATAGGAGCTACTGAAACACATAATCTACTGACTGATTCTGGTGAACCAATAACTGGTAGAGGTGTTGTTGTAGCGATACTGGATACTGGAGTGGATTATACTCATCCTGATCTTGGGGGGTCTATTGGACAGGATCAGAAGGTTATAGGTGGTTTTGACTTTGTAGATAATGATGCAGATCCATTGGATACTGATGGACATGGAACAGCAGTAGCTGGAGTAATTGCTGCAAATGGCCAAATAAGGGGAATAGCTCCTGATGCTTCGATATTGGCATATCGGGTAGTGGATAAGATGCTTAATGTGAAATCTACAGATCTGCTTCGTGCTCTTGAAAGAGCTAGCCAAGATGGAGCTGATATTATCAATCTTAGTCTTGGGGCAAGGGAGGAGATCGAAGCATTATCATATGCTGTTCATAACATTATTGATAGTGGTATTATTATTGTAGCCGCAACGGGAAACTCTGCTGGAGATTCATTCGGTGAACCCGCAGGCAGAAAAGGTGTTATTGCTGTTGGTGCTTCTTTGAATAATGTGAGTACAACTAGACAGGCTGACGTGATAATTAATCACGATAACTTTGAACCTATTGCAGCATCTATGAATGGTTCATTACCTTCACCGAATGGTGTCACTGGAAATGTAGTCTATGTTCATTTTGCTCGTAGCAATGATGTAACTCCTCTTAATCTAACTGGAAAAATTGCTCTTGCAGAGAGAGGTGGTGACACTGGAGAGTTGGTTTACTTTTCTGAAAAAGAAGCTAACGTTGCTGCAAAAGGTGCGATTGGCCTCATTATTCATAATAATGGAGACAATGGTCTATATCTTGGTGATCTAATAGGTGAACATAATCCACCTGATTATGTTGCAAGAATACCTGTAGTTTCAATTTCTGGAGGGGATGGTAAATATCTTATTGATAAGTTGATAAATGGGAATGATGTGGAAGTAACCATTTTTACTCATAGATATGATACAGTAGCACGTTTCAGTTCGGTAGGGCCTATTTCGTCTTTCTACTTAAAACCTGACATTGTAGCTCCCGGAGTAAGTGTAAATACTACGTCAATAGGTGGTAACTATTCTGTTGAACAAGGGACAAGCTTTGCAGCACCACATGTTTCGGGGGCTGCAGCTCTACTTCTTCAGTTTCACCCAGATTTAACACCTGAACTTGTAGTTGGGATAATTTCTCCGACATCTAGAGTCTTGACTGATAAAGATCGGATTACCGTACCCTCCTCTATTCAAGGCTCAGGTCGTCTCGATGTTTTTTCTGCTGTTAAGTCTCCATTGGCTTTAGACCCCCATTATTTGATATTTCATTTGGCTGAAGGACAGCCTGCTGCTACTAGAACTCTGAAAATTTTCCCAGTGGCCGATGAATCTGTTTCTATTGCAATGGATGTTTCTTGGAATTTTGATTCCAAAATATCATTATCTTCTGATTTCTATAATATTGATGTTAAGGCTGATATGCCTTCAGAAATAAAAGTTACAGCTTCTCTTCTTGATCCCAATCCAGGTTCCTTTGAAGGCCGTATAACCTTAAGCTCTTCATCGGGATATCCTGATCTAACTCTCCCTGTTATTGTATTCGTGAATGAGGCTTCGTTGAAGTTTACAAGAACAGAAGACACATTTCTGGTTTCTATGGAATCGAAACAGAAGTTTGATGAAGCGATTGTTCGTGTAATATCTCCTAGGAATGTAATTTGGGAATATAATCTGGATTATGGAGACTCGATTCCTGTGAATATTCCTTTTAGTGGTGAATATTCGATAGAAGCTGAGGCCAAGACTACTGAAGGTATAATATATGGAAGATCTGTTATCAATATTTCTGAAACATTCCGTCGAGATATAGGTATACCAATTAGCTTCTTTGAGATATTTGGTGGTTTTATGGTATTAGCAATAGTTGTGACATCAATTATGATGACAATAAACCGAAATAATCAGAAGAATAATGTTGTAATCGAGTGACGAATAATGTCTCTAGAGAAATTTGATAATTTAGTCGAAGAGATGTTTAACTATGTAATGAGGCAACATCCAATTTATGCTACATACATGGGTTTGCATCAATTTGATCGTGAGATGCCTGATGGATCAAGAGAATCAAATCTTAAAGATATAGAGTCAATGCGACATTATCTCTCCTTGTTTGAAGCTTTTCCTGATGATGAACTACCAAGAGAAAGATCTCTAGATCGTGTTCTAGCTATCCATGGTCTAAGATTGGAGCTTTTTGAACAAGAATCACTGCGGTTCTGGGAATCTATTCCTGAGGGTGTGAACACTTTGGGTGATGCTTTATTTCCTTTAATTGCAAAGAATTTCGCACCTTTCGAATCACGTCTTGAATCTATGATCCAGCGAATAGAGAAGGCTCCTAAATATCTTGAAGAAACCAAAAGTAGAATTAAAAGACCAGTTAAACTATGGATACAGATTTCAGCTGAGTCTTCTAAGAATCTACCTTACTTTTTAGATACTATCATCTCTAATGCTAAATCAAATAATCTCAATACACCTAGACTGGAAAGTGCAGTTAAGGATCTCTGTGACAGTTTGAAAGAGTATGAAGATTGGTTATCTACAGAACTATTGCCAAAATCTCAAGAAGAGTTTGCAATTGGACAGGAGAAATTCGATAAGCTTCTTCTGCTTAGAGGTTTCGACATGAATAGCAGTGAGATACTTGCATTTGGAGAGTCATCAATCCAAAAAGAGAAACTGCGTCTTGAAGAGATAAGCAAGAAGATAGATCATTCAGCATCGGTTCAACAGGTTAAGAAAAAAATAAAATCTAAACATCCAGCATCATTTGAAGATGCACTGAATACTGTGAAACAGACTGTTCAAGATGCTAAGCAGTTCGTGGTGGAGAATGGATATGCGACCATACCTGAGGGTGAAGATCTTATTGTTATGGAGACTCCCAGTTATCTTAAACACATAATTCCTTTTGCTGCATACTTTAGTCCAGCTAGATTTGAGACCAATAAGGTTGGGATATACATTACAACTCGTTATGAGGAGAAGATTGACTCTTTAGTTGAGTTGAATTATGCTTCAGTGGCTAATACAGCTGTTCATGAGGGGTATCCTGGTCACCATTTGCAGCTTACATATAATGCGTTAAATCCGTCTCTGGTGAGATCATTATATTCTGGAACAGAGTTTATTGAAGGTTGGGCTCACTATTGTGAAGAGGCTATGCAGTTGTTAGGGTGGCGAAATACTTTGGAAGCGCAGTTTATGCAGACAGTAGATCTGATTTGGCGAGCTGCCCGTATCATAATAGATGTAAAGATCAGTACTAATAAAATATCTTTCGAGAATGCTGTAAATATGCTTGTAGAGGAAACGGGTATGGTGAAATCTGCTGCTACGGCGGAAGTTAAACGATATACATACACTCCAGGGTACCAGCTAAGCTACTATCTGGGTAAGCATCTAATTAAGGGTCTGAAGAAGGATGCTAAGAAACTTTGGGGTGAACGTTTTAGTGATAGGCGGTTCCATGACCTTCTATTGAGTTCTGGTGGAATGCCGGTGAAGTTCTTAAAACAAATTATTATTGACAGTAAACCTTAGATACATTATTTTTTATCATTCTCGATATATTTATAGTGGTCTATATGGAGGGTTGACAATACACTTGAGCACAAAAGAGAAGAAGAGCATGAAGGAGAAGAAGAGTGTTAAAGAGGAGAAGAGTAAACAATGGAAGTATATCGGAGTTGCCTCAGTAGTAGGTGTTGTAATTATTATTGCGCTATTTCTTCTAATACCTGCTCCTAGCGACGAAGGTACTGAGAATGGTTGGGTAATGTATGAAGGAGCAGTTATGAAGCCAATAGCGGGTAAATATAAGGCCACTTTATCACTTTTAGCACGGTTTGGAGAGTTTGAGAGTGGGGATATCCTGTATACTCGTGATGGGGTTGAGTATAGGGGTTACTTCTATTCTGGGTTTTCATTTGCTCTGGATTACTTAAAGATAAATTCTCCTGAAAATTCTACGATATTTTCTTGGTGGGACTATGGCAATATGATTATCGGATATGGTGAACGAGAGGCTTTAGCTATCAATCCGTCTGAGATGCTTCTTATTGGTGTAACTAACTCGAGCAGCAACATAGCAACAGATCCAGATGAGATATTAGATGATATTGGAAAAGCTCTAACTACTGAAGATCCTGCAGAAACAATTTCAATAATGAAGAAATACAATTCAGAGTACTTATTGATAGCTGCAGGACCACTTGGAGACGAAGGAAAAGCAAAATGGATATTCTATGCTGGTGGTATACCACTTGATAATATGGACCCATACTGGATTGATGGGGAAATAGTTGGGCAAGGAACACAAACAGTTCTCTATAAGATGCTGAATCAAGAGGAGGTAGAGGGTTTTAAATTGATATTCTTTGATCAGAATACAAGAGTATATCAAATCTCTTCATAATCTAATCGTTAATATTATGCATAGCTCTAAGATCTTTACTGAATCCCTGCAGATCGTTGGGTATATCGATATTAATTGTCTCCTTTAATGACTGCCCTTTATTCTTCTTCTCAAACCACACTTTTGAGTTAAACTCTAAGAGGTTTTCTGTATATTTTGACTGCTCTTTATTCCAGATTGTTTTGGGAAACATCTCTTTATGAATGCTTGCTTTTCCATACATTTCTCTCCACAATGCATCAGTAACAAACGGTACGATAGGTGCAAGAAGAAGCAGGATATTCTTCATAACGGTGTGTAATGTGAACCAAGCAGATTTTTGTTCTTGTTCACTGAATATTTTTTGATTCTGATCATTGATTCCGGATCCGTAGGCTCTTCCCTTTATCATCTCTAAATAGTGTGCTGCAAAAGTGTTCCATGTGAATTCCCTTACCTTATTTGCGGGAATGAAGAAGTTGAAGTCATTATATCCTATTGAACATTCTTCTATTAGTTTTGAAACTTCTGATAGTATCCATTTATCGCTTAGGGTCAACTCAACCTCTTTCTGAATAGGAAATATGGAGATGAACCTAGCGATATTCCAAATTTTTGTAAGGAATTTTTTTGATCCAATTATTCGATTTTCTGAACAGCGGAAGTCAGCACCTAAACTTGTCTCTGAAGCTGCCCAATATCTGAAGGTGTCTCCACCAAGCCTCTCCAATAATGGTATTGGATCAATAACATTTCCTTTACTTTTACTCATTCGTTCACCTTTTTCATCTACACCATAACCCATAATCCAAGCGTGTTCGAATGGCCCCTTCCCAGTAAGTTGGTTACATCTCAGAGTAGTATAGTATAGCCAAGTTCGAATAATATCTTTAGCTTGAGGCCTTAGACTAGTAGGATAGGTCTTGCTGAAAAATTCGTTGTCTTGCATATATTTTGTTATGAATAGAGGTGAAATACTAGAATCCATCCAAGTGTCAAAAGTTCTTTCATCACCAACAAACTCATTACAACTACATTTCTTGCACTTATCGAATGGTGCTTTATCTTTCCAAGGTTGGTAGTATTGTCCTGGTTCTGGTAGATGTGGTTCACCACATTTTTTGCAGTACCAAATGGGGATTTCAGTTGCATAGAAACGCCTTCTAGATATAGGCCAATCTATTGATATTGCATCTATCCAGTTGAGAAGTATTTGCCTGTGGCTCTCAGGATGAAACATCATTTCTTTTGCGAGTTTCTTTATTTCTGGTTTGAACTCTATTTGTTTCAGATAATATTCACTCATAGGGATTATCTCGATTGGGGTTCTACTGCGTTCACAGATTGGAGTTCGATGGATAACATTCTCCTTCTTTTTCACTAAACCCTGTTTTTCGAGATCTGCTACAATTTCAGCTCGTGCTTTCTTAATTCTCAAACCTTCATATTTACCGGCTGCATTGGTCATTTTGCCAATTTTATCGACAGCAATAATTTCTTTCAAACCTAATTCTCTGAAGAGAAGAACATCAGTATAATCTCCATAGCTACAAACCATAACAGCTCCAGAACCGAACTCAGGCTTGGCACTTGAATGAGGTTGAATAATGGCCTCCTTACCATATATCGGATTAACGGCATGTTTACCGTGATACTTTAGGTATCTTTCATCATCTGGATTAACAAGCACAGTTTGGCATGAACATAAAAGCTCAGGTCTTGTAGTTGCAACAATAAGATCATCTCCAGATTCTTTAACTTTGAAACGTATGTAGACAAGCTCAGTTGGTCGTTCTTCGTAGCTTACTTCGGCGTCCGCTATTGTAGTGCCACAACCAATACAGTAATTATTTGGTCGAGATGCCTGATAAATAAGGCCTCTTTCCCAGAGATCTATGAATGTAGCTTGCGTGAATCGCCGATATTCCTCTGAGTCTGTTCGGTAGTATTTCTTTAGGTCTCCACTTAAACCCATATGCTTCATTATGTGAATCATTTCTTCTTCAAGATCATCTAATGCATGTTTGCATAGATTCAGAAAGTCTTCACGGGGAATTTCATGGGCTTTTACTTTATGCTTCTTTTCAGTGTAAAGTTCAACAGGTAGTCCATTTCTATCTATTCCTATAGGAAAGAAAACGTTGAAACCTGACATATTTGCTGTTCTTGCTATCATGTCAATTTGGGAGTAGTGTGCTGCGGCTCCTATGTGCCATGGCCTACCTGATGGGTAGGGAGGTGGCGTGTCAATCACGAAGTTTTTGCCTTTTGCATCTGGATTGAATGGAGTAGCTTCTTCTTCCCACTTCTTGAATATGTCAGCCTCTATTGAGGGGCTCCAAGCCTTTTTATCGATCTTGGGTGTGACCTCCATGTTAGGGTTCTCCGCTTCTCCAGTTTTTTTGGGCTTATATTTCAGTTACGTGTTGTTAGGAACTGAGTTTGTATCTTAGTAGGGCTGCTATTCCACCAAAGCTATTCAGCATTCTGCCCTCTTCTGTTTTAGAAGATATGACTTCCACATTAGCACCTGAGTCTACTGCTAAGTCTGCTAGATACTCAATGATGTCCTTTTCTTGCAGCTCTTTATCTGGACTTGAACATTTTGAGCATACTGAAGTCATTTTTTGTTTTACTTCGATATATTTGTCTCTTCCAACTTGTCTAGCTTCTTCTTTTCCACAGTGATTACAAATTGATTTAAGATATGTCAATCCGATATCATCTGTTATCAGGATTGTGTCTACACTGGAATTTAGTAGTCCTTTCTTAATATCATCAAATCCGTATATTGCCAGTCCTGCGTCTTTATTTACTTCTCTTAGAAACTTTTGGACTAGCTTCTTTTCTTCCATTAACCTTAAACCTGATAAAACATCATCAGCTTTCTCAACTGTCTCCCGTAAACCTTCTTCGCCTGCATATGATGTGTCAAATACACCTAATAGATTGTTTTGTAATCTGTAGTCAAGATACTCTTCTTTTAGAAAGTTGTTTTTCGTTGGACCTGGGCCGCTTACAATTATACCTTTGGCTTTGTATTCACCTAGTAATATTTGATTTGCATTATCTGCTACCCGGTGATAGAAGCTGTTCAACTCCATATTTCTGAGTCGTTCAAATCTTCTTGCTGATTGTCCTCCAGAACGGTGTTTACCTGCTATACCTGATGTTAAAACTCGTATAGTTTCGAATTTGTCACCTGATACTATTCCGATGCCTGCTTCACTTGCTTCTATTGATAGTATACCAATGGTTTCTTTCTCTTTAATCATGTTGCGGAGATGAGATAAGTGGAAGTGGTCATCACACCGGTATAGGTAGTTCTGGACAGGTTCATGTGGTAGGATTTCGTGGACTTCTATGACTTCGCTTCCTGGAGGACCGTCTCCTGGAATAGCGCCTGCGAATATTACTATACCTTTTTCTGGTGTTTTTTTGTAGAGTTTTAATCTCTGCATCGTTTTGGTGAGTGCATCTTGAACGTGGTTTTTGGTAGTGTCAGATTTAATGTTGGAAGCTGTTCCATATTCTTCCCTTAGGCTGTTTATGACCTCATGAAGTGCTTTAGTTTTGGGTACATATAATGTGACAAGTTCGGTTCCTCTCCCCTTTTTTTCTGATAATTGGGAAAGAAGTTTCCGGATCTTGTATATTAATACAGAGTTACTTTTGCTGCTCACGGTTTATCCTCCCAGGTAGTCATATGTTGGTTTGTGTTAGTTCAGCAAAGATTATGTTCAAGATAATATTCCGAGATTATTATTAGGGTTAAAAAATGTTTATTGCAAAATATCGCGGTTAAATTCGTTTCAATACTGGTTTACTAGATGTATTTGTCTAGTGAAGGCTCGGTTTCCTCTTTTAGTTTCAGGTTTGATATTCTTACTCCTATACGTCTTATTCTTCTTGGTTCCTGCTCGAATTCTTTGAGTAATTGTCTGACGTTTTCTTGCATAATTTGGTTAGATGATGTATGTTTCTGTAGGGTTTTAGATCTTGTGATTTTTTGGAAGTCTTCGAAAGTAAGTGTAATTCCAATTGTTCGGAAAAAGTAGTTTTCATCTTCGGTTCTTCTGTGTGCTTCATTTATTATTGAGTTGATCGTTTTGTTTATTGTCGCCCAGTTGTTTGTATCTTCTTCAAGGGTTCTTTCTTTACTAATTGATTTAATTTCTTCTGATTCTTCGACTGGTGTCTCATCTATCCCATTGGCGATATCCCATATCCAGACTCCATTCTTCCCGAATCTTTCAACTAGAGTAACTTTTGGCGTTTCTACAATATCATGTATCGTTTTTATCCCTATTTTTCTGAGTTCTTGAGCCGTTTTTTTTCCTACTCCAGGTAGTTTTTCGACTGGTAATGGATTTAGGAATATTTTCGTCTTTTCTGGGGTTACAATTGTGATTCCATCTGGTTTCCGGTTGGCTGAGGCTATCTTGGCTATGGTTTTATTGGGAGCTATCCCAATACTGCTGGTTAAATTTTCTTTTCGTTTTATGATTCGCTTTATCTTTTTAGCTATCTTTTCTGCTTCTCTGTAGTCATCTGCTCTACTTGTTATGTCGAGATATGCTTCATCTATGCTAACTGGCTGAAACTTGTCGGTGTGCTGTCTTAGAATATCCATTATTCTTATCGATGTTTCTTCATAGAGATCGTGGTTTGCATCCTTGTAGATAGCCTCTGGGCAGAGTTTCTTTGCTGTTTGCAACGGCATTCCTGATCTTACACCGTATTCTCTAGCCTCATAGCTGCATGCAGCTACCACGCCTCTTCCTTCTTTTGGTCCTTGTACTACTATGACTGGTTGGTATTCAAGCTGTGGGTCTTCTCTTTTTTCGATTGATGCGTAGAAAGAGTCCATATCTACGTGAAGAATGATTCTAGACAAGTTTAGGGACGTCTAGTGCATGGTTGCCCCTTTCACTTAACTTTGATGTTTTTAATCGTCTTCCTGCTCTATCTTTTCTTCAGCTTCTCCGAAGAAGAAGGTTATGACACCTAATATGATGATAATGACGCCTATTATAATGTACACATTCTCTTCTTCCAATATACTTCTCAAGTAAGCTGCGTACCCTAGGAATGCAATTCCTACAAGCATAAACACAATCTTTGCCAAGGCTGATCTTCGCAAAACTAATCAAAACGATTAGATTCAGTCTTATACTTAAAGATATCAGAATTTTCTTGCAAATAATGAAAAGTTCTGGTTATGGTAATGGCTTATCAGTGATTAAGTACTCTATGTGGTGGAAAATGTATAGTTCAGTATTATGTTCCCCTAGGTACGTACAACATATTATTACAAAATAGGGGTATTAGAAAATGAATGATTTAAAATGGCATCGGGCAGAATACCAAAGATTATTCAGGTAATCTTGATAGGAGTGTTTATTGTGGTTCTTGGATCATCGGTAGTTTCAAGTGCAGATTCTGATGATTTTTGTGATTCATATACAGAGTTGTATTCAATTTTTTGTCAATATATACCACCTGAATCTTTAGAAGTTATTTCATCTGAACCTGAAGAGAATCCTGATAGTAGTGGTTCACAAGAAGATCCTCGGTTTTCTCTTCCAGAGTGTAGCTTACAGACAAAACTCACTATTCCACCGCTAAATATTGATGATTACGAAGTTATTGCTCCTCTTGGTAACCTTAATCCACCTGGACACACGCTTCCAACAGATCACATCTATTATTACTTAACGAGAGATGATGTTCTTGGAACGGTAAAGGCGAATATTTATGCGCCCGGAGACATTAGAATTTTTAGCCTAGATTTTTCAAGATATTTTATAGATGGTGTTGAGCAGTATATTGATTATACAATTATTTTTCCTCCTTGCCGGGATCAGACGCTGAGATTTGGTCATGTTAGAACTCTTAACACACAACTCCTTGAGATCCTTAATAATTCAGAAGTTAGATGTGGAGAAGTATATGGA
>Ga0187833_10001249_pt1 | contig 29226 bp, 25 predicted proteins | sample ETNtaG_37_FD_167968 | JGI IMG/M metagenome (GOLD analysis project Ga0187833, IMG submission 167968) | Marine microbial and viral communities from oxygen minimum zone, Eastern Pacific Ocean - ETNP2014_SV_400_PacBio MetaG (Illumina Assembly) | ecosystem: Environmental > Aquatic > Marine > Hypoxic...
AATATAAACGACATCATCCGACGTAATTGTTCGACCTTGGAGAAACTGGGTAGCTTGCATGGGTTGAAATATACCCCATGCTGCTCTGGGAGTCCAGTACGTTGCACTGACTTATTGAGAAGTTACCGAACTTCACCGCTATATCGGTGCGGACAGAGATGTGCCGGCCGGTGACATCGGCGTGGGGGCCCGTGAGATCGGTTACCTGTTCGGACAACACAAACGAATCGTCAATGAGTTCACCGGCGTCCTCACCGGCAAAGGACTTGAGTATGGTGGCAGCCTGATCCGAAATGAAGCGACTGGATATGGCACGGTATACATGATGCAGGCCATGTTGGCAGTTAAAGGTGATTCGTTAGACGGAAAGGTTTGCATCGTGTCCGGTTCCGGCAATGTGGCGACCTATGCGGTCGAGAAGATCAACCACCTCGGTGGTAAGGTGGTCACCCTGTCCGATTCCAGCGGCTTTATTCACGATCCCGCCGGCATCGATGCCGCCAAGCTTGAGTGGGTCAAGGAACTGAAGACCGTCAAGAGGGGACGCATCTCCGAATATGCCGATAAATTCAAAGGTGCCACCTACCACGCCGGCAAGAGGCCCTGGCAGGTACCTTGCCAACTGGCCTTCCCTTGTGCGACCCAGAACGAGCTATCGGCGCAGGAAGCCGGAGCCCTGCTGGGCAATGGCTGTATCGGAGTATCGGAAGGGGCCAACATGCCGACGGATAAAGAGGGTGTCAAAGCATTCCTGGATGCGAAGATCCTGTACGCTCCCGGCAAAGCAGCCAATGCGGGCGGCGTGGCAGTATCGGGTCTGGAAATGAGTCAGAACTCGGTCCGCATTAGCTGGACCGAGGAAGATCTTCAGGAAAAGCTGACAACCATCATGCAGGGCATCCACGATCAGTGCAGGGAGTATGGACAGGAACGGGACGGCTATATCAACTACCTCAAGGGCGCCAATATAGCCGGCTTTATAAAAGTGGCAGACGCCATGTTGGCGTACGGGGTTATCTAGCTGCGTTATGCGGGGTCATCCAGGTGCGCTACACACTGCAATATCAGAAGTAATACTTGAGACTCATAAACGCCAGCGTTGGACTGCCGCCGTATTCAGAGCCGATGGTAAAACCAGGCGGGGTGGGGCTGAATTCGATCCGATCACCGGCAAACAGATAGATACCGGCATTCAGATAGAGATTGGCCGATGCACTGTATTCTCCCGACAGTGACAGAAAGGCGGAAGAGTCATTCAGGTTGATGAGCGCTTGAGCACTGACGCTGACGAGGGGTGAAGCAACCCAACTGATAACGGGAATGAGATAGTTTTGTCCCAACAGGAACACACCACCCCGCTGGAATGCGATCTCGTTGGCGAGACTGAGATATTCTTCCGGTGAAGTTGTCCCGGCTTCACTGAAGTGGTACGCGATCATACCGTAAACGGCGTCACTGAACGCGTAGTCAAGTCCAGTGGACAGACGCGTATACTGTGCGTCTCCCCATACATAGGCTGCTTCCAGCCAGAAGCCAAAATCACCAATGGCAGATTGAATGCCTGCGCCAATCAGGTTCTGCCGCGAATATCTCATCAGGGTGCCACTGATATCTGCACCTGACCGATTGGTCAATGCCTGCACAAAGACGGCGCTGTTCTCCGACGTCCCGTCCATGCCAAGTATCACGCCCATATCCAGTTCACTGAGATCGTTGAGTGGCTTTTGGAACCTAATCGCATCGACTCCGATTCGATACTCCTGATTCAATGTCTTCTCATCGAATGGCAGGAATACATCGCTTGGACTGATGATGCGTGCCGATCCAAAAGAGATGGCCTGACGACCGATGGTCAGGTCTCCGCTACGAAAGTTAACCTGAACGTTGAACCGGTCGAGATTCTGATAGATGACCGACTTGTCCTGCCTGCTACCCAGCGTGGCGCTAGGCTCCGTAAGACGGTAGCTGTTGGCTGGTATGGCAAAGGTGCTGCCAGCCAGGACATCCTGTTCAACCGGTGACGAGTAATAGATGGGGCTTACTTCATAATGAATCTCGAAGGCTGCCGAGTCGCCATGAAAGTATGCAAACATTAAACGAAGAGAGTTCTGAGACTGATAAAGCCGATCTCCTGTATCGAGTTCAGGCGGTGCATTGTTTAGTTCCAGAGCGTCCTGTGCCAAAGCAAAGGACTTGAGATAACCCCGCACTGACCAATCATCGTCGGCAAGGATTGTCTGGCTGAAACTGATCAACAGCAAACATAGACTAACAGGCCCTAGTGAGGTGAATCTAACCATGTCGCATAGTCGGTCTCTACGCCCGGCTATCGTTGTCTATCTTGCCGTCGCGAAGATCGATCAGACGATTGGCCCGATCCATGATCTTCTGATCATGAGTGGAGAACACGAACGTCATCCGCCGCTGTTCATTGAGTTCTCTCATCATCTCCAGAAGACCGATGCCGGTGGTGGAATCAAGATTGGCAGTGGGTTCATCGGCCAGGATGATATCCGGCTCCGAGACCATGGCGCGGGCTACCGCTACCCGCTGTTGCTGTCCACCGGATAAGTGAGCAGGTCGCCGATCGCCAAGCCCTGCCAGACCGACGGTTTCCAGGATGTCTTGGACGCGGCTCTTGCGTTCTTCCTGGGAAACGCCCTGCAGCAGCATGATGTATTCGATATTCTCTTCTGCGGACAGTACCGGGATGAGATTATACGATTGAAAAATGAAACCGATGTGATCTCTCCTGAAATTGGAAAGTGTCGTGCCTGACATCTGGGCAATGTTGATTCCCGACAGTTCGACTTCGCCACTGGTCGGATTATCCAGACCACCGATAAGGTGCAGTAATGTCGTTTTGCCGGAACCGGAGGGACCGATGATCGCGCTGAACTCACCCTTTTGTATCGCCAGATTTATATTATCCAGCGCTTTGACCTCAACATCCTCTGCACCGAAATAGCGGCATAGATTCGTGGTTTTTATCACGGTGTCCATAATAGTCCTCTATCGAATACCGCCCTCAGAGAGATCGTTGTAAAGCGACGGAAGGGATAATTCGTGCTGCAAACCGCGCTGGGTAGATGCTGGCAGCGATGGTCAACAGCAATACATAGATTGGAAAATTGATGAATTGCGCAAAAGTCAATTCTGTCTTGATGCGGTCTGCAAGGTTGATGCCTTCAAACTCGAATTCGCCAATGGCCATACCGTGGATCGAGAAATAGTAACTCGACAGCCCGCCCAGCAGGAGACCGAGTATCACACTGAACAATCCCAGGACCAAGGCTTCCATTAGGATCAACTGCACCAGTTGCTTGGGTTGGGTTCCGATAGCTTTTACCACGCCGAATTCGTAGATGCGCTCATAGATCGACATGAACATGGAGTTGATTACCCCGAAGGATGCAAGCAGGAACAATACGATACCGACTATCAAGGTTGCATAATCCACCATTTCGACCATCGCCTGTATCTGCGGGAAGAAATCGGGCCAGCCGACCGCCTCAATGTCGCCATCCGACAGCTTCTGAAACAGTGGCAGATCCGGGTTGGCTGCATCCGTGGCGTCGAAAAATTGGATAGCCACTTCGTGACCGCCATCTTGCATACCCAGAATCTCTCTGCTTTTGTCAAGAGGGATGAATACCAGGCCCTTATCTATCTCTCGCATCCCGAATCGGAATATACCCGATAACCGGAAAAGGGCCTGAGAGAGGTCCCCGCCATCTACCTCGGCCAGGGTGGCCACCAGACGGTCACCCAGTTTCACCTCCAGCAGGTCTGCCATATCTTCACCGATCAATATTTCTGTCTCATTACCTGTGAAGTACTTACCCTTGATGATGGCTTCCTTCAATCTGCTGACACCTGCTTCCCTGTCTGCAGAAACTCCGTAGATAAGCCCCCCCGTCATATTGTTGGCAGAAGAAATCATACCCCCTGTTACGGTTCTTACCGAGTAGCCAGCAACCCGTTTGTCGGCTGCGAGAACGGCTTCAATCGATTTCGTATCCGACATATAGAGATCGCTGTCGAAGGAGTCCAGAAATCCCTGTCTGTGGACCTGTGCTTCACCGGCAAATGTCTTGGTTGTAGTGTCAACCATCACTTTCAGCATGCCGATGATGAGTCCGTCTACCAGCATCAATGCCGCCAGGCTGCAACTTATCAGAAGGCAGGTGAGAACGGTTCGACGGGTATTGCGGAACAGGTTTCTATACGCTAATCGGAAGGTCAGTAACATGGTTAGTACTCATCCATACTTTGAGTCCGTGCCACGAGTGCCCATCTCAAGCTATTGTTCCTCTTTGTAACATATCTACGCTGTCGCATTGATTTCGCCAATTATGCCTATGTATGGATGGACACTAGCTAGTGACTCGCCAGGGCTTCTGCCGGGGTAATTCTGGCGGCTCTAATGCTGGGGGGAATGCTCACTGTAATCGCTGACGCCACCACAACCAGTGTGGGCAGTGCAAAGACTTTAAAGGTCAACACTCCCTGCATGTGACTGGCCATGATCCCGCCGATATCCACAGGCTCAGGCAGCACAAAACCCACATAGGTGAACCAGGTATTGATCGGTACAGAAATGATAAAGCCGAGGATACAACTGAACAGAGCCAGTATCGACGTTTCCATGATGACCATGCTGATAATCTTGCCGGGATTGGTACCGATGGCGCGCAGTACGCCAAATTCCCGTGTTCGTTCGAGCACCGACATGACGACAGTGTTGAGTACTCCGATGCAGACCAGAAAGATGACGATACCGAGTTCGACGTACGCCGCTTGTTGGTCGGCTTGCATAGTCTTGTAGAAAGTCTCTTCCACTTTCTGCCACGGCGACAGTACCCAGTCGCTGTTTTGCATCCTGCTTCGCAAGGCGTCTGCCACGTCGATCGCCTCATCGCTGTGATTGAGGAGGATCGCATACTCATGCACGCCTCCGCCCATGGTCAAGAATTCCTGTGCGGCGAACATCGGCAGGTAGACGCTCTGACGTTCGTTGGAAGATTTGGTGCCTACCTTAGCTGAAACCAGGTATATGTCGTTAGCGATCGATCCATCGGCACCCTGGGAGATGAGTACGATTTCATCGCCGACGTTGAGCTTGAGCGAATCTGCCACGCCAAGACCAAGCATAGCCGGATAGAAGCCGTCAGCATTCACATCATCGCTGAAGTAATTCCCCTCTTTAACCTTGTGGAAAAGCATGGAGGTGTTCTTTTCCATTGCAGGATCGATACCAACAACCGTCACCGGGGTACTCTTTTCCTTGGCATAGGCCAGCGCCGGCGCGAATACTCGAGGCGCAAAAGCCTGCACCGCTTCCTCCTCCGATAGTGCTGCTTCCAGTTCCGAGCGTCTCTTGATGGACTTGAACAGCTTGGGCCTGTCGAGGTAGTTGCCGAAGTGGATCTGGATGTGACCGGTGTGATCCCGGGTGAACAACTCGATCAGGTTTCCATAGGAACCGTCAAGCAGGGAGACGAAGAATGAGAACAGGATATATCCACCGGTCATGCTCATGGCCGTGAGGATGGACCTGCGCTTCTGTCTCAGAACGTTGCGGAATGCAAGTTTGGGTAATAGCATGACCCGACCGGTACGACTTATCTGAATCGTTTCTTCAGAGTGCGAAGGGTGAACATCTCTTCGGTAATCCCATCGACGTTCAGTTCTAGAGTGTCATAGATGACTACGGTTTTGTGTCCCTCCTTATTCAGGGGGATCATCTCCATGATAGAGGGTAATAGGTTGCCTGCAAACTGTTTCGGTTCTTTGTAGGTCAGGACGCGAACCTTGGTACCGTCATCTTCATAGAATATCTGCTGCACCGGCACCATGCTTTTCTTGTCGATTGTGTATTCGATTTTTCCCCACACCGTGATCGTCTGTTCTTTCGGCAACAGTGTGATTGTGTAAAGGTCATCTGTTTCCTCTAACTGCAGTGCATACTCATCCGCCAGGGTTGTTTCCTTGACCAAGTCATCGTTGGTGAAATCGGAACCCATCCAGGAGCCCATCATCATGGAGGGGGGAACCTTGATCACCTTATTGATCTTGGGAAAGTAGTTCCACATCTCCTTATCCTGTTTCAGGGTAGCAATCCCTCTGTCCTTCTTCGGAGAGAGGATGCGGATGAATGCTTTCTCCGTGCCGAGGCTGGTGGATTCCATGGTCATGGTGCGCTGGTAATGGGGGCTTTCGACCCGCATGGTCAACTGTGCAAAGCTGGAGTCAGCACGATAGAGGTCCTCCATCTTCTTAATCAATGCACGGGCTTTTTCACTCGAAGGCACCTCTGCGGCATTGTTCGACAGCGGTACAAGCAAAGAGATGAAGAGTAGACAGGAAGTAAACTTGCTATGCATAGCTCATCCGTTCAGTCAAACCTCTGATTCAAGGTCGTCTTAAGTTAATTGATCAGCAGGAACGTCGTACAATTGTAAACGCTTTGATGGCCGTTTGGTATAATCTCTCGCCTCGTCTGATTCCCTGAGATACCGGTATGTGTGTGAGATTTAGCTGGATCTGTTTTTTCTGCCTTGTTTCCCAGTCTGCCTATGGGGAGGAAAAACTCTGGCACAATGAAATTGCCCTCGGTCTGGTGATGACCACCGGCAATACCGATGAGGAGAACTTTAACGGCCAGGGAGATTTCACTCGGGACGCGGAAAAGTGGCGGAACAACTTTCATGTCGATACTCTAAGGTCATCCAAGGACGACGAACTCAGTGCCCAGAAACTCTACACCTCGATCAAATCAGATTACAAGTTCGGTGATGATCGATACTTTTTCAACAGAGTTTCTTATGAAGATGATCGATTCAGCGGATTTGATCATCAGGTCGATTTCACCCTGGGCTACGGTCAGAATCTGCTGGACCGGAATAATCTGAAGCTGAAAGTGGATGTTGGACCGGGAAACCGATGGTCCAAGCTGGACAACAGCATCAGTGAAAGTGAAGCAATCGTCAGAATTGCAGGAGACCTGGTCTGGAAGATCAGTGCGACGACCGATTTTGAGCAAAAGCTAAGCACGGAAGTTGGCAATGACGCCACCATCTCAAGATCCGTCTCCTCCGTGAAGAGCATTGTCCTTGGACGACTGGCGATGAAATTTTCCTATTCCGTCAAACACAACAGCCAGGTACCGGTTGCAGCAAGCAAGACAGATACCGAGACCTCGGTAACGTTGGTGTACAGTTTTTGACCGGCGGGAACCCGGCTACACAATCGTAATCAGCGCATCCAACACCGCATCCGGCTGCTCATTTAACATGGCATGTCCACATTTTTCGAGCGTCAGGGTGCGACTCTCCTCGATGGTTGCAGCGACCTTGTGCGCGTTCACCGGAGCGGTCATGGCATCCTGAGAGCCAATGATGACAAGGGTGGGGCAGCTGACTTTTTCCGCCAGTGACAGGCCGTCAGTGAATTCATTACAGCAGTTTAGATCGGTGAAGAAGACACCCTTGCCGGCTCGTTCGAGCAGTCTCTGTCCGCCACCCTTCATCCACATGCCGGGAACATCATTGCCGCCCATCTGACCAAAGCGGCTGTGGCTCCAGGTGTTGGCCATGTCGATGGCATCATGGCTGTTGTCTTTAGCCGCCGACAGTAGTTGATCCGATACCTGCATGGGAACCGACGTTCCCAGAAGCGTCAGGATTCTGGACTGCTTTGGATGGTTAGCCGCCATCGTCAGTGCGATCAGCGATCCCATGCTGTGGCCGACAACGGCAGCCTGCTGAATCGTGAGCGCGCTGATAAGCGCTGAAATCCAGTCTGCATTCGCCTCGATGGAGGGCAGGGGATCCCCTGCCGATTTACCGTGACCGGGCAAATCAACGGCGATCACGTTGTATTTGTGGCGGGCAAAATGACGAGCGGGCAAGACCCAGACGGTGTGATCCATTCCGGCGCCATGTATAAAGACCACGCTCGGCTGGTGCACGTCGATGGCTCCACTGCCGGTGGCGAAGAACGCTTGCTTTCCGTTGACCTCTACATACATTCTTTAGTCCTCAATCCTTCCGAGATGCCCCAGCAGCTACCAATGCCTCGGCATACATTTCTTAGTCCTCAGCCCCTCTGTGACGCTCTCAGACCTCGATTCAGATCCCCACAGAGATCGCCCGGATCTTCCAATCCGACGGAGAGGCGAATCAATCCTTCCGAGATGCCCGCAGCTTCCAGTGCCTCGGCATCCATTCGGTGGTGCGTGGTACTGGCAGGATGAATCACCAGTGACTTGGCATCGCCTACGTTTGCCAGATGCGAAAACAGGTTCAGGCTCTCGATAAATTTGCGACCGGCTTCACGTCCCCCCTTGATGCCGAAGCTGAATACAGCGCTGCATCCTTTTGGCAGCAACTGCCTGGCCAACTCGTAGTCGGGGTGTTCGGGCAATTCCGGATACCGGACCCATTCCACCGAGTCGTTACTGTCCAGGAACTCGACGACTTTTCGGGTATTGCTGACGTGTTTTTCCATGCGCAGCGGCAGCGTCTCGATTCCCTGCAGGATGTGGAAAGCCGTGGTTGGTGCCATGCAGGCGCCGAAGTCCCTTAATCCCTCCTTGCGAGCACGGGTGATAAACGCGGCGGGTCCGAATTCTTCGCTGAACGTCAGATTGTGGAATCCATCGTAAGGCTCAGTGAGGGTAGGGAATTTGCCCGACGCCTCCCAATCGAAACAACCGCCATCCACCACCAGACCACCTATGATGATGCCGTGGCCACTGAGGAATTTGGTGGCGGAATGAATCACCAAGTCAGCACCCAGTTCAAATGGCTTGCACAGGTAAGGCGTGGTAAAGGTTGAATCGATCAGCAATGGCAGTCCGGCGTCGTGGGTGATTTCTGCGACGGCAGGTATATTGAGGACCTCCAGGCCAGGATTGCCGAGGGTCTCGCCAAAGATCAGACGGGTATTGGGTTGAATGGCATCACGAAATGCAGCGGGATTCCGGGGGTCCACGAATGTGGTCTCGATGCCGAAGCGGGGCAGGGTATAGTCGAACAGATTGTGCGAACCACCGTAGATGCTTCGGGATGAGACGATGTGTTCTCCCGCGCTGACGATGGTGGCGATCGCCAGATGCAGGGCAGCTTGACCGCTGGAAGTGGCGATCGCACCCACGCCACCCTCAAGGGCCGCGATGCGTTCCTCCAATACAGCGTTGGTCGGATTGGACAGGCGCGAATAGACGTGACCGGCACGTTCGATATTGAATAGCCCCACCGCGTAATCGGTATCCCTGAAAACGTAGGATGCGGTTTGATAGATGGGGGTGGCCCGTGCGCCGGTGGTCGGATCGGGTTGCTGTCCCGCGTGCAAACTCAGGGTGTCGAACTGGATCGGTTTGGGTGATGCCATGTGAGCCTCCCGTTCAGTAGAGGGGGCATCTTAACGGCGGCGGACTGCCAGGTCCACGCTTGACACCACCATGGCTTGTTACGTAATGACTGTGCTGGATTTCGCCGTCCCTTTGCTGTTGGGCAGGCTGGTGAGAGTGTTCGTATGGCGATTTACCCACTTAACTCATGACCGACTCACCTTGGCGCATTGGCCTCTCCAATGGGAAGTTCTCGCCGTAAAATCCGGTGTATATACGTGATCCCCTACCGGTTTGCCCGGCGCCAGCCGCCTCGACGGAAAAGAGATTTATATTCTCATTTGGAATCTAATATATTCCAATTACCAGTCTTTACGATTAATTAGGAATATATAAACTGTCCAGCTAAATGTAGCGTCTAATGACCATAGACGACCAAACAGAACACATCTGCACATCAGATCGAATAGGAAGAGAACAATGACTCCATCAACTGCAGGCTACAAAGCTAAGTTAAGGTCCATAAACTGGATGACCGCATCGCTGCTGACCGTCTGGGTCCTGCTGGTATCTCTGGCGGCTGAGTCGCTTGGGTACCCGCAACAATCGGCCCTTCAAGCTGGTGAGCAAAGCATGCTGTCGCCCAATGTGGAATACAAAATGGATCAGGCGATCTGCAAAATATACATGCAGGCCAAGGATCTTCTGGACAGTTGACCGGTGCTGCGAACTCCCGCGTACAGTTCGTTGTGGATGGGCTGCAGCAGTCATGGGTCTCAGCAGATCATGTCACACTGCTTGTACTGTTCAGCAAAGAAATCGATAAGACATCGCACTTTCGACGGCAGGTGTCGACCTGAAGGGTAGACCGCATGTATATCGATAGGATTGGTCTGATATCCATCCAGTACAGATACCAACTCTCCACTATTTAGCGCATCCCCAACCAGCCACTTGGGTGCTTTGGCTATCCCCAATCCGGACAACAGCGCGGCACGCATGGCCTCGGTATTGTTGGTCAGAAATGGACCATCCACGCGTACCCGCAGAGGATCGCCCTCTTCGAGGTAGTCAATATCATAGGAACGGGCCAGGTCGGTGTAGATCACGCAATCGTGCTCCTTCAGGTCCCTGGGATGCTGGGGAATGCCGTGGGATTTGAGGTACGCAGGGGTCGCCACTGTTACCATCGGGCTGCAGCACAGGGTCTTGGCGATCAGCGTCGAGTCCGGCAGTTTGCCCATTCGAAACGCGACATCCACGCCTTCCTGCACCAGATCGACAACGCGGTCGTTCATGCGAACATCCACATGGATATCCGGATAGCTTGCGAAGAACTGGGCCAATCGGGGAACGATATGCAGTCGTCCGAACGCAACCACGGTACTGATTCTGACCACCCCCTTGGGCAGCGTCTGCAATTGACCGACGCTCTGTTCGGCTTCATCCACCTCCTGCAGGATGGCAACACAGCGTTCATAGTAATCAGCGCCGGATTCGGTCAGTCGCAGGCTGCGGGTGCTACGGTTGAGCAGTTTGGCGCCCAGCCAGGATTCGAGTTCGGCGACGTTCTTGCTGATGGTGGGCTGGGTACTGTTGATCTCCTTGGCGACAGCCGAAAAGCTCCCCGTTTCCACCACCCGCACGAACATCGACATGGCTGAGAGACGATCCATAATGTTACCTATTCCAAGCTAGAATGATCCATATGCCAGAATACTCTATTAACAAAGACGCTGGAATATAATATATTGCCATAACATGACTAACATGAGTGATCAGAGCATCGATGGGATTTGATTCTTTCACCGAACATCTGGCTGAGATCAACCGTATCAGCTGCGATCAGTTGCCGACGCCTCAGGTGGCTGTCTTGCGACGCGCAGTGGCCGCATTGCGAAAGTGCGGCATCGTGGAGAAGTGTCTGCAACCGGGTGAAACAGCGCCGGATTTCAACTTCATCAATGCCGACAATGAGCAATCGTCCCTCTATTCTCTGCTAGCGCACGGCCCCGCAGTCATCAACTTCTTCCGCGGTTTCTGGTGCAACTTTTGCCGAACGGAGTTGGAGGCCTATCAGAAGGTGTTGTCTCAGTTCGAAGTCCTCGGTGCATGCTATCTGGCTGTCTCCCCTAACCAGCAGATTCCAGTGCAGGAAGAATACAGGAATTACCAGACAGTCTGTGATTGTGACAACCAGATCGGCCGCTCATTCGGCATCGTGTACGAGCTGCAGGATAAGGAGAAATCACTGTTTACTGACTGGGGAATCTGTCTGGACGAGGTAAATCAGTGTAAGAAGTGGGAATTGCCGTTGCCGGCAACCTACCTGATCGGCCAGGACCGCCTGGTGGAATTCCAATATGTGGATGCCGATTTCCGCAAGCGCCTGTCGCCCGCGGAGTTGATCGAGGCCCTGACGCGCTTTAAATCCAGGGCGTAACGCGTCAGCTGACCGTGTAGCCAGCGTGGAAACAGCTGGCTCGATCTGGATCCGTTTATTTCTTCGGCTTTCTGAACAGCATCGTGAACCGATCCGTGTTGCCGGTTACCGACCTAACGCCGACTTCATAACGCAACTCGTCATCCGGTCTGTAGTGCAGACTGCTGAAGTCAACAAACTCGAATCCGATCGCTTCCAACTCTTTGATGACCAGGACTGGATCCACGCGACGTCCGTTAAAGGGCGCATCTCGCTCCATGTGGCGCCGGGTGTGGTCCACCACACCGTAGAGCCCGCCTTTTTTCAGTGCTTTGAAAACAGCCATATTGATCGTCCGCCTGCCCTCAGCGGGGAAATTGTGCAGGTTGCGAAACGTCAGCACCATGTCGAAGTTCTTCTCGTCGAAATCAAGGGGTGGATTCCTCAGATCGGCAGCAAGCACTTCGACCTTTTTGAAGCCACGTTCTTTAAGAAGCCCGTCCTTGAGTCGCTCGGCGCCGATTGAAAGAAACAGATCACCTTTCTTTTCCAATACCGGGGCCAGCACTTTGGTATACCAGCCATCGCCCGGCACCAGTTCCAGGACCTTCATATCGTGGCGCAAACCGAAGAACTTTAGAGTTTCCACCGGCTTGCGGTTCCTGTCTCGGACCGTGTCCGCTTCTGTGCGAACCTCCCCTTTCAGAGCTTGTTTGATCTTCTCTTCCGTTGCTGAGAAGTCGTCGGCGGCCCAGGAACTAACGGCAAGCAGGCTAACTAGAAGGGTTGCGAAAGATTTCATATGCCATCTCCGTTGTATGAGATTATTAAGTGCTCAATGTATTGGTGGGCTATCCTACCTAAGTCAAACCCGACAAACCAGATCTAACCACGAATTAAGCGGATCCTCTGGCAGCTTCGCTATGACGAGTAAATCTGAACGTGCGTGCAGACGGATCGGGACTGTCGTAGTGTCATTTATCCACATACATAATAAGGCAATATACTTTTCTGTCGCATCGCACCTGCCGAGCGAACCCTTCACTGGCCACAACAGGAATTATGATAGACGGTCTGTTCCCTTAGCTAAACCGTTAGCTAGATGAAACTATAGCAACCGTTTGTATATGGCAGGCTATCGAGTTCGCATCGTCCTGCGTGCGGGCGTGTCCGGCGCGCGAGGCCGGAGCCACGAGTTCAATTGTTCTTGATAAGTGTCAATCAGCTGCCTTGAGCATTGCGGTATGCTCTTTAATTCGCGGACGGCACTGGCGAGAGAACACAGCACTCTTCCGTCAAATGTCAAAGATTGCATCATCCATGCGGGCTGCCAGACCGGTTCAAGAAATGTGAACCAGATACTGGAAAGCGCAACGGATTCTGACTAAGCTTTCTGTGACAGATACAAGGAGATGAGACGCTCAGATGCTATTCATCATAGGCGAACAAACAGTCACCCGAATCCTCGACGAGAAAACCTTCCACTGCCCGGTCTGCGCAAGAGCCCAGCCCTCCCAGCGATTTGTGGAGACGAGCTTTTTTACGCTGTTTTCGATCCGTATTCTGCCTTTGCGAAACCTGGCGGATTACAACCAATGCAGCTCCTGTGGTAACGCGTTTCATCCATCGGGGTCAGACGAGCCCTCCTACCTCGGCGGCGTGCGCAGGGTGCTGGCTTACATCCTGGTCGGTTTCGACAAGAGCGATCATCGGCACTCAGTGCAGCAGATATTTGTGAAACTGTGTAACCGACCGTTCAAGCCGGACGAGATTGACAGGGAGGTCAGCATCATCGAAAGAGGGGAAGAGGATGTTTTCAGATTTCTCAAAGATACCGCCTATCGAGCCAATATTAGAGGCAAGCAGCAGATTATCGAAGCTGCTTTTCTAATGACTCATGTGTGCTGCGAGATTCAGCATGAGGACCGCGTGCGCATCAACTTGATCGGCAGCGCCCTCGGCGTGTCATTGGAGTTCGTGGCTGCGGTCATCGACAGGGTTCGTGCCGAGAGTTACTACGGCATTCGCCGCAATCTGATCGTACAGTAAACGAGCGGCCGGCGCGCCAGTCTAGACAGTTCGCGTTGCCACCGCCGGTGGTACAGCGGACGCCCGTCGTGCCGGGAACAGAGCCGAAAACTGGCTGATCAGCCAGAGGGCAATCACGCAAACCAGCAGGTAACTATAGTCCAGCCTTGGAAGATCGAAATTGGTTTCCAGCAGGTAACTTACGGCGACTGTTAGCAGGCAACCGGCAAAGGCACCCACCGTGGTGATAATCCAGTTCTCTACTAGAAAATAGCGCAGGATGTCGATCTGGGTCGCACCGAGTGCTCTCCTGGTGCCGATCTGCTTGATTCTCTGGCTGACGAAGTAGGAAGCCAGACCAACGATAACCAGCGAGGTGAGACCTACCAGGAGCACGATGATGGCGATCAGAATATTGGCCATGGCCCGGTCTGCCTCATAGGTTCTCGTCACCACATCTTCGTGGGTGGTTACACTCCTGACCAGTCGCTGGCGGTTCAGCTCGGCCAGTTGCTCCTCAATGACCGGTACCAGGGAATCCCTTGCGCCCGGTTCAGCTTTAATCAGGTAACGGAAGTTGTTCCGCGTGCGCGGCTGGAACACGCTGTTATTGATGGCGTGCCAATCCGGCCAGGACCCCATCATGTGTCCAATTATGCCGACGATGGTAGAGGGCTCCATACTCGGCCAGTAGAGCGGTCTTCCCAGAGCGTCACCGTCGGGATATAGTTTGTCCGCCAACGCTTTAGTCACCAGCACCACGGGTGGAATGTCCCTCTGGGCTTGTCCGGGCACCGAGTATTCCACCTCTTCGGGGTAGAAATCTCTACCTTCAATGAGTGCCGTTTCGAGTGTGGTGAGGCCATATTCATCCGTATTGTAGATGGTTGCGGACGTGGATGTGGCAGTCTCATCGGGAACGGACCTCAGTCCTGTGCTGGAGCCGGAACCACTGAGGGGAATCTGGTTTATCGATGTGGCAGCCACTACTCCCGGAAGATTCCGCAGCAGGTCCATGTCCTCCCGCAGACTGGCCCCGGAATCGAAGTCTTCTCCGAATCCTCTCACTGACACGGTGATGATACTGTCGACGTTAATGCCGTACGGTCGATTGATCTTTTCGATGCGTTTGTTGATGATGAATAGGCCGTTGACGATGATGGCGAGTGTGACCGCTATCTGTAGTGCAACCAACAAGGTGCCCGTCTTGTGTCTCATGAGGGCGCTAACGATCGGTCTTAGTTCCATGTTTCGCTCACCTTCTATTGCGTTTTCAGTGCCTGGGCAGGGTCCGTCACACAGCTTCGCCAGGCCGGAAACAGACCTGCAATCACGCTGGTGACGATGGCGATCACGACGGCGGCCGCTATCATCTGCCAGTCCATTCGCAGCATGTATTCGGGTGCCTGGCTGATCATGGCTTCGATTGCCAATAGGCACAGTTGAGTCAGTCCGATCCCGAGCAGGCCTCCGACGAATCCGATTACCATCACCTCCATCAGGTGCTGCCCTAACAATGCCGAGCGGGACGCACCCAGTGCCCTGCGTAGACTTACTTCCATCGATCTGCCATCAAACTTTGTCAGTAGCAGGGCAACGCTGCTGAGCAGACAAACCACCAGAAAAAGGAAGCCGAGCGCCACCAGCACCTTGACTTCATTGGGCACCACCTCCCTGTAGTCCAGCCAGTCGGTTACATTGAAGATCCTGTTGTTGATGGGGCGCTGGAAACGACCGACTTTCTTCTGTTCCCTGGCATAGTTGTCCAGGTGGTCCTGGTACGCCTGTACCTCGAGGTCGCTCTTGAGCTCGGCCCAATACTGAATCCAGACTGCTTCGGAATTGAGCCACTCGGCGTGGTTCTGGATTTTTTCCGCCTTCCAGTTGGAACTGCTGGCATGGGACCACAGCTCCATGCGGGGCGTCAGGGTGAACGGAATGAAAATCTCATTGACCAGTTGGAAGGGCCCATTCCTGGTGTCGTAATAGCGGGGCATCGGCTCCCACCGATCGATGACGCCGGTCACTGTGAAGGTGCGGCCGCTCATCAGGATCTTTTCACCAACGCTGTCTCTGCCGCCGAACAGCTTGTTGTTGATGGCCGGCGTCAGGACTACAACCTGGGCTGCCTCATCATCCGCCAGTTTGTCCCACGGTCCGCCGTAGAGAAATGGTACGTCGAACAGATAGAAAAAATCACTGAAGGCAGCGCGCGCCCGAGTTTCGAACGGAATGAGGTCAGGGCTGTCCGGTTCCACCACCAGCCCCGTTTCGAACATCGCGCTCTGGCGGCTTGCTTCGCCCGTACGCATCAATGCGGTGGCCTCGCGGTAGGTTATCTGGATGGGAGTTTTCATGGGATCGCTGTCATCGTATGGCCTGAGCGGGCCCCAACTGTCCAGTGTGACGCGGAAAAGCTGGTCACTCTTATGGGGAATGGGGTTGCTTGCCATGATGTGATAAACCGACAGCATACTGATACTCACCCCGATACCAACTGCAATTGCAGCGACCATCAGGCTGGTGAGTATCGGATTGCGGCGCATACTGCGAAGGGCATTCCAAATGTCGTAGCTGAACATGCTGGTCTTCCTGCTGGTTAAGCGTATGCCGCCACAGCTTCTGGCAGATCCTTCGGATCATTTGTGACAGCGCCATCCAGCAATTGGATATTTCTTCCGGCTCTGGCTGCCAGATCCGGGTCGTGCGTAACCATGACCACGGTGGTGCCATCTTCATTGATCTGCTCCAGCAATTCCAGTACCTGACCCGCCATGGTGGAGTCCAGGTTCCCGGTCGGCTCATCTGCCAGCAGGAACAGGGGATCGCCCGCCAGTGCCCGGGCGATGGCGACGCGCTGCTGTTGGCCACCGGACAGCTGTGATGGCAAGTGCTTGATCCTGCTGTGCAGACCGACGGTGTGCAGGGCTTGTTCGATCCGCTCCCGGCGCTGCCTGCTATTGAAACCTCGATACCTGAGGGGAACGTCCACGTTGTCGAACAGATTGAGATCCGGAATCAGGTTAAAGCTCTGGAAGATGAAGCCTATCTTCTCATTGCGGATGCGCGCGCTCTCTCTGTCCTTCAATTGACTGACATCCTGGTCACCCAGGTGGTAGGAACCGCTTTCAAAATTCTCCAGCAGGCCCGCGATATTCAGGAACGTGGTTTTGCCCGATCCTGAGGGACCTGTCACGGCTACGAATTCACCGGCATCAATGGTCAGACTGAGCTCTGTCAGCGCTCGCGTTTCCACTACATCGGTGCGGTAGATCTTGGTTATGCCCTTCATCTGCATCATGGCGCGGCTTCCTTCTTGCTATTCAAAACACGTCATTAAAGACGTAGAGAGAGCGGATAAGGTTTGAATCTATCCACACTTTTCCTATTCGTGTATGATTCCCTACACCCCAGTCAGCATAGAAAAGGACGCCAAGTATGCTAGCAAGATCAGTTGTCAGTGTTATAGGTGTTGCCCTCATCCTTCTGCCTTCGACGTCCAGCGCGGATTTTGTAGGGATCTTTGCGGGAGGAGGGGTTTGGAACAGCGACTTCTCCGGCGATGTTGTCACTGACGTGGATGTCGAGGACGAGCTGGGTATCAGTAGCGACTCGGCAAACTATCTTTACGTCGCATTTGAGCATCCGGTTCCGCTAATTCCCAATATCAGAATAGCCAGGACTTCGGTGCAGGATTCGGGTATGGGCACGATAAGCGCTGACTTTGTGTTTGAAGGAACTACGTTTCCCGTCAACGAGAATGTGACGGCTGACCTGGACCTCACCTATACCGATTTCACCCTCTACTACGAGATCTGGGATACGGGCTTTGACTTCGATCTCGGACTGACCGCCCGCAAATTCAGTGGCGAAATGCAGATCAACCAGGTCAAGGAAGGTATCGACGAGTATCTGCCGATGGTCTATGTGGCGGGGAGAGTCGGTCTCCCCTTTTCCGGCTTGTTCCTGGGCGCTGATGTGAATGCTATCTCATATAGCGGCAGTACACTGGCGGACTATTCAGTCAAGATCGGTTGGGAAACATCGTCGTTCATCTTTCCTGAGTTTGGCGTAGAAGCTGGTTACCGCAAGTTCAGCTTGGACGTGGATGAGAACGACGCGGGCGTCGCCGTGGATGTCGGTGTCGGTGGCGTATTCGTTAATCTGGTCGCACACTTCTAGGGAAGAGTAACTAACAGCGACCGCAGCCGACACTAAGCGTACCCAATCGAGAAAGCATTCCTGTCGGCCCTCAATGGCGATTGCCTGGTCGCATCCATCTGAGTCTTATTCTCCGTTCTGACCAAGAGCTACAGGGCTACGGTGATCCTGTAATCTCGCTTTTGCAGCAGTCTCTCGGCAATTCGTCGGAAGCAGACTGGTAATTGATCCGTGACTCGACTATATGCAAGTAGAAGTGCATATAGTATGATTATATGCAAAACTAACTGCATGTGGAATCGTCCGTTTTGGATTAGTCGGATTGAGGATGCTTGGCAGCAGACGTCCGTTGTCTGGCTTTCCGGCGTACGCAGAGTAGGTAAAACCACGCTGTGCCAGTCTCTCAAAAACGTCGATTATTTTGACTGTGAACTACCGCGAGTTCGCCAGTTGCTGGAAGATCCAGAGGGCTTTCTACGCTCTCGGCAGGATAGACGAATCGTGCTGGATGAGATTCAACGACTCCCCGATCCTTCGGAAATTCTGAAAATCGCGGCTGATCACTATCCGACTGTCAGAGTCGTAGCCACTGGTTCGTCAACACTTGGTGCATCTATCAAGTTTCGGGATTCACTGACGGGGAGGAAGAAGGACATCTTCTTAACACCCATCCCGTTGGTTGAGCTTTCTGACTTCCAAAATGATGACCTCGACCACAGGGCACGGAACGGTGGTCTTCCTGCTTTCTTTCTTGTCGATGGGACGCCTGAATCAGATTTTCAGGATTGGATGGATGCCTTCTGGGCAAAAGACATTCAAGAACTCTTCCGCCTGGAGCGAAGGGCCTCCTTCCAGAAGTTCATCGAACTCCTGCTGATTGACTCAGGAGGAATGTTCGAAGCAACCCGATTCGCAGCGCCCTGTGAAGTCAGCCGGACAACGATTGCTAACTACCTTGCGGTATTGGAGGCAACTCACATCGTGCACGTCATCAAGCCCTTTAGCACGCGGCGCTCCAATGAAATCGTTTCTGCTCCAAAAGTCTATGCATTCGATACCGGGTTTATCTGTTACTACAAGGGCTGGCTTGATCTGCGCCCCGACGATATCGGACTTATGTGGGAGCATCTGGTTCTGAACGAAATTAATGCGCAACTACCCGGCACGAGACTTCACTATTGGCGAGACAAAAGTCACCATGAGGTAGACTTCGTGATCGCGAACCGTGGCCGCCCGCCAACCTTTATTGAATGTAAACGAACCGCCAGCAAGTTTGTCGATCGTACCCTTCAGATATTCCGAAAGAAATATCCAGCTGGGAAAAGCTATGTTGTTGCCATGGACGTGACCACGACGTTTACGCGCACCTACAATGGACTGGAAGTTAGCTTTACCAGCCTTCAGCAACTGATCGATCAGCTTCGGATCTAACGACAGGAAACGCGTCTACGGGTTGGCGGCCAAGTGTGCCGCGCGATTGGAAATACTGACCCCTCTGCGTCCGACGCGAAGACCATTTCGATCGTGGCCGTTGGTGCAGTAACCGATGCTGATGCCGGTTTCAGGATCTCCCCACGCGATTTGACCACCAGCGCCTCCGTGACCGAAGGCGGAAGGGGAATTGGTGTGACCAAAGCCACGGTAATTGCGATCTTCGTCGCCGGAAATGATCAGACCGAGTGCTCGGTTACATCGTTTGCGATAGAGGAGATCCGTTAGGTCACCGGATCTGATGGTGGTGCCGAATCCGATAATTTCCGGTGACCAGATCTGTGTCCCGTCCAAGGCTTTACCATTGTTTATCAGCGCCTGGTAGAACAGAGCCAGTTCTGCTGCTGTCATAATGCCACCACCACCAGGGACACCTACCTTTCTTATCTCGCTCTGGTTAAAACTCGTCAGGGCATCCTCAGTAACTTCCGTTACCGGCGGTTCCGGTATTCCCATTCGCTGGTAGTCTTCCGAGGTGAGACCATCTCCCACATGCACAACATCCTTCACGCGGGCATGCTGTTCTTCGGGCAGGCCAACCCAGAGGTCAGTCAGTCCAAGAGGAATGGCAATTCGCTCTCTGACAAAATCGGTGAACTTTGATCCGGATCTTCGCTCGATAATCTCGGCGATCACCCACATGGAGGAAGTGGGGTGATATTCAAAGCGGGAACCAGGTTCCCAGTTAAGTCGCCAGCTACTGAACCTTGATAGCCTGGTGTCGCGATCGTTCCAGTCGGTTGACCGGAAGGGCGCACTGGGAAAACCGGCTGTGTGGGTGAACAGTTGCTCTACGCGTACACCCTCTTTGCCATTGGTGCCAAACTCCGGCACGATATCCCTGACCAGTTCCTCCACATCCAGCTTGCCCTCCTGGATCAGCAACCAGGCTGCTGTAGAGGTGATCGCCTTGGTGGACGAAAAGACACAGTAGAGAGAATCGTTGCTGGCGTCACCGTACGTCTCAAAAGCCGCCAGCTTTCCGTTTCTGCCGATGGCGATCTGAGCTGAAGGGAGCAGACCTTCATCTACCTCCTCCTTGACACGACTGAGCAGTTCTTCGAGTTTGGCCGGATCGATACCCAACTCTTCGGGTGTGTCCGCAATAAAGCTGGCATCTACCATGTGGTGCTCCTCTTGGATTTGTTATTGTCGATCAGGAGAATTCCGCGATCACACCTGAGATAGACTCTTTGGCGTCCCCGAACAGCATGCGCGTATTCTCACCGAAGAATAACGGGTTGGGTACACCGGCGAACCCGGATGCCATGGATCGTTTCAGCACAAAGACGGTTCTGGCTTTATCGACGTCGATAATGGGCATGCCGTAGATGGGACTGTCCTCATCGGTTCTGGCGCTGGGATTGACCACGTCGTTGGCACCGATAACGATGGCGACATCAACTGTTTCGATGCGCGGATTGATCTCATCCATCTCCAGCAGTTGTTCATAGGGTACATCCGCCTCCGCCAACAACACATTCATGTGGCCCGGCATCCTCCCCGCAACAGGATGGATCGCATAGCTGACCTCACAGCCATTGGCCTCGAGTATCTTGCCCAACTCCTTGACGACGTGCTGGGCTTGGGCCACCGCCATGCCGTAACCTGGCACAAAGGAGACATTGGTAGCAGCTTCCAGAATATAGTAGGCATCTTCAACATTGATGGGTTTGACCACACCCTCGATCGCCTTGCCTGTCTTGACGGCACCGAAGCCACTGAACAGAACGTTAGCCAGGGATCGATTCATCGCCTTACACATGATCTTCGTCAGGATGATGCCGCTGGCGCCGACCAGGGAACCTGCCACGATAAGGATGTTGTTGTTGATGGCGAATCCTGCTGCACAGGCGGCAATGCCGGAATAGCTGTTAAGCAGAGAGATGACCACCGGCATGTCTGCACCCCCGATGGGTATAACCGCCATGATACCTAACAGGAGGGATAAGCCGATGAGGGCGTAGAGAAACTTCGAATCTACCGCTGGCTCCATATAGAAGAGGACTGCTATCGCGATAATGGCTATCAGCAGCAGGCCGTTGAAAAACCTCTGCCCCGGGAATACCAGCGCCTTGCTGTTGATCAATTCACTCAGTTTGGCGAAGGCAACCAGGCTTCCCGTGAACGTGAGTCCGCCAATCAACATGGCGAGACAGATGGTAACCACTGTAAAGTCGGTAGTCACGCCAAAGAGCGCCGCCCAGCCCACTAACAAGCTGGCGATGCCGCCAAATCCGTTAAACAGAGCGACCATCTCCGGCATGCTGGTCATGGCGACCAGTCGGGCGGCAGTCGCACCGATAATAGCGCCGACGATCATGCCGACGATGATCCAGTCGTACGTAATGATGCCTTTGTTGAATAAGCCTGCGGTAACCGCAACCAACATACCCACCGACGAGAGCCAGTTGCCTCGCCTTGCAGTTGCCGGGGACCCCAGCATCTTCAGGCCGACAATAAACAGCAGCGCAGCAACTATGTAAGAGAAATTCGCTATTAAATCGATATTCATCGTCCGGACTCGCTCTTACTCTTGAACATGGCCAGCATCCGGTCCGTCACCAGATAACCACCGACCACATTGATAGTGGCAAAGGCGACCGCCGCGGTACCCAGGATCGTTGCCATCTGCTCACTTTGAGCACCCGCTGACAGTAGCGCTCCAGCTAGGGTGATACCCGAAATGGCATTTGCTCCCGACATCAATGGTGTGTGGAGGGTAGCGGGCACCTTGGATATCAGTTCGAAGCCCAGAGAAATGGCCAGAACCAGAATAAAGGTCAGAAACACGACTTCCATACTATTTGCCTCTGTCGGTTTGACTATTGCGCTAAATTAGCGATGGTTTCGTTGACGATTTTGCCCGCCGCAGTAATCAGGCATCCCTGGACGATTTCGTTGCTGTCATCCAACTGCAGCTGTTTGGATTCGTCATCCCAGAATTCGCTTAGCAGATTGAACAGATTGGCAGAATACATCTCACTGGCATTGCGGCACACTTCCGATGGCAGATTCCCCAACCCGATGATGGTGACACCGTCCACAACCACATCTTCATTCAGGGCAGAGCCCTCAACATTGCCGCCTGTCTCGACGGCCATATCCACGATGACACTGCCCGGCTTCATCGCCTGGACCATCTCTGCCGTGACAATTCGGGGAGCCGGACGACCGAATACCTGGGCCGTAGTGATCACCACATCGGAGCGCGCCATCACTTGTTTCATCCCCTCTCTCTGCATTTGCAGTTGTTCCTCGGTGAGTTGCTTGGCGTAGCCATCTGCTGTCTGACCGGTTTCGCCCAGATCGATTTCGACGAATTTTGCCCCAAGCGATTGCACCTGTTCCGCCACCACCGGTCGAGTATCGAATGCATCGACCCTGGCACCCAGTCGTTTGGCGGTAGCGATAGCTTGCAGACCGGCAACGCCAGCACCGATGATGAACACTCTGACCGGCGCGATGGTGCCAGAAGGAGTCATCATCATTGGGAATATGCGATCAAGCTTTCTGGCTGCCAGTATCACTGTGATATAGCCGGCCAGGTTGGCCTGTGAACTCAAGGCATCCATCTTTTGCGCCAGTGTAGTTCGCGGAATCATCTCCATGCTGATGGCGCTGATGCCCTGACTGGCGAGTGACTGAATCAATTCCGTTTCGTTGTAGGGATCGAGGTAGCTGATGTGAACCGCACCCTGTTTGAGTTGGCTGACCTCGGCGGCATCGGGCTTGGTCACGCGTAATACGATGTCGCCACTGCCAAGCAACTGATTGCGATCGCTGCTGAGTTGCGCGCCCGCATCCCGGTATTCTTCATCTTTGAATCCGGATAGTTCCCCGGCACCGCACTGGACCGTTACCTCGGCGCCCAATTCGATCAGTTTCTTAACCGAATCCGGGATCAGAGCAACCCGTCGTTCACCGGGAAGCGTCTCGGACGGTACCACAATCAGCATAAACCACCTCATTTCAGTTTAGTCACGATCCCTTAGTTCGATCCTGGTGCAGCGTCGTTCACCTACAGAGGTCCGGGCAACTGCGAATTACTTTCACAGTTGAAATAACCATCTGTTTTTTTGCTGGAGTGGGAACTCAGATGTTCATCTGCAGCAGGTGAACACACTTGTTATTGCTTTAGTGTTTTTACGAAAAAAAACAGCATCTTTGGGCCAATTTCGAACCGGCGTAAAATACCACGAACCGCCTGTTAACACCAACGTATTGTTGTTCGTATTTGCAGGTCACTGAAACATTGGATGGGACTTACTTTACTTGCTCTGCGCCATTGTTACTTTAGATTTAATCAGGGCTGTTCGCAGAAGGCGCCGGGGTCTCCTCTTCTTCGCGGCTTGCGGCTCTCCCAGCTTCCCTCACTTGGTCAGGAGCCCCTACGGGTCTCCCTCCACGCGCTCGGCGCTACGCCTGATGCTACGAAAAGGAGACCCCGGCCCCTTCTGCTAAGATCCCCGAGATGGTACCCCTGAACGAATCCGAACTCCTAAGTGCTTTCCATTTCGGTCACAGTCGATGGCCTGGATGTTTGCCAGTAACCACCACACCTGCAGTTGGTTGAGACATGGGATGGGGGTATTGCTGGAGCGCCTTCGGAGCGCGGTGTAGCCATGGATGGCCAAAGGCAAGTAGCGTAAGCAATACCCCCATCCCATGTCTCAGGGACCTGCAGATACGAGCAGATCCTAGTGTGGTTAGGCTGAGAATCCATGGTCGATAACCAGTTCCATTCCTGTCATGTAACTGGATTCGTCGCTGGCAAGGAAGAGTACACCGTTGGCAATGTCCTCCGGGAAACCCAGTTTTCCTCCCGGTACCGTGCTCTTGGCGATGGCATCCACGTCTACCGTGTTGGCGCCTGGTATCAACCCCATCTTGTCCCATATAGCAGTCTGGATAATTCCCGGATGGACTGAATTCACCCTGATGTTGGTGTTGGCCTGGATACATTCCCTGGCGACCGATTTGCTCAGCAGTCGCACACCTCCCTTGGTCATGCTGTACGCGGACAGGTTGGGGGAAGCCTTGAGTCCGGCTACCGAGGACATATTGATGATGGAGCCGCCGCCACTTTCCGTCATCGCCGGGATACAGTGTTTTAATCCCAGGAATACGCCATCCAGGTTGACCGCATTCTGGCGCTGAAAATCTTCCAGGGAGAGTTGGGTGATGGGTGACGAGATAGCGATGCCGGCGTTGTTCACGAGGATATCCAAGTGCTTGTATTCTTGCAGGATCTGCTCGAGGACCGTCTGCCACTCCGCTTCGCTGGTGACATCGTGATGGAGATAGATGGCCTTACCACCTGCAGTGTTTATTTCAGCGACGACCGCGTCGCCTTCGGGATCCTGCACGTCGGTGACCGCCACGCTGGCACCCTCACCTGCCAGAGTTATAGCGCAGGCTCTGCCGATGCCGGCGGACCCGCCCGTGACGATCGCAACCTTGTCCTGGACTCTACCCATCATGCCCTCCCTCAAGCCTTATTTAGTTGACAAACCATCATGCCCAAATAGTGCCGTGAAACGCAAGGTGCACTGCCGGCGATCCGCTTCGCTCGCCGAAAAAGGGGGCTCGGATGCGTTATTTACTGTTCCCTCCGACCCCTTTTTCGCGGTATAACCTCGCAACTATTCTATCGGGACAGAGTCACTATGAGCTGGCACAAAGACGTATATGAGATTCAACTGCGGCGAGAACTCTCCAAACAGCAGGGCGGCGAGGAGTCGATTGCCGCGCACCATGCCAAGGGTCGCTTGACGATCCGGGAGAGAATCGATGGTCTGGTGGAGGAGGGGAGCTTTCAGGAGCATGGCGAGGGAGCAGGATTTGCCGAGAAGGATAGCGACGGCGCCATCAAGTCCTTTAGCCCTGCCAATTATGTGATTGGATTCGGGCGCATCAACGGCCGTCTGGCTGCGGTGGGAGGAGAGGACTTTACCCTGAAAGGGGGGTCACCCAATGCTGCCGGTCTCAGGAAGAGCGTCTATGCAGAGGAGCTGGCGTCTGAGTTCAAGGTGCCGTTTATCAGACTGTTAGAGGGCGGTGGTGGCAGTGTTGGCGGTTCTGGTGGCAAGGGACCCAGAGCAATCGTGGTGGAATCCCCGGTGTTCAGCAATCCCAGATTCCAAATCATCGCCCAGGTGATGAATGAGGTGCCGGTCGTCTCAGGTGCTATGGGTCCGGTGGCCGGTTTTCCCGCCGGTCGCTTGGTGGCATCCCACTTTTCGGTGATGGTTAGGGGCACGTCACAGGTTATGGTGGCGGGACCGCGACTGGTGGAAAGGGCCCTTCCCGGATTGAACCTGACCAAGGAGGAACTGGGTGGGGCACACATCCATTCCCGCAGCGGCATCGTGGACAATGTTGCCGACAGCGAAGAGGAAGCGTTTGAGCAGATTCGCCGTTTTCTCAGTTACATGCCTCAGAATATCTGGCAGATACCGGAACGCACCCACTGTGATGACGACCCGACGCGGGCGGATGAGGAGTTGATCAGTATCGTGCCGCACGACAGTCGCATCCCATTCGATATGACTGACTTGATCCGGCATGTGATGGACCTGGAGTCCTTTTTTGAAATTGCGCCCCTTTATGGCCAGGGACAGATCGTTGGCCTGGCACGCCTGAATGGGGCTGTGGTGGGCGTGATCGCCAATGACTGCCGCTATTATGCCGGTGCGATGACGGCGAAGGGATCACAGAAAGCGAAAAAGATGATGGAAATCTGCGATACGTTCCATATTCCCATCGTAAACTTTATGGATGAGCCGGGCTTTTACATCGGTCCGGAGGCGGAGAAGGAAGCCGCCATCCGTTACGGCATGTCGGCGGTCGCGGCGGCCGTGCAATCTACGGTTCCCTGGGCGACCATTGCCGTGCACAAATCATTTGGGGTGGCGACCGCAGCCCATTTTGCACCCAACACCTTCAAGCTGGACTGGCCCTCTCACGAGATGGGCGCCCTGCCCATCGAAGGCGGTGTTCAGGTGGCATTTCATCGTGAGATCGCGGCGGCACCGGACCCGGATGCAAAGCGACGGGAACTGGAGCAGCAGTTGGCGAAAGGGCGGTCACCATTCCCAATGATGGAAAATTTCGCCGTTCACGGGCTGATCGATCCACGCCAAACCCGCACTAAGTTGTGCGAGTGGATCGAGTGGATTCAGCCCCTGCTGGAGGATTTGAAAGGGCCGGTGAAGTGGGGCATGCGTCCCTGAGCACTTGTTCGCTTACGGTATTACCTGCGCCCATACGTTCAAGTGTTTGATGGAAACGACCCTGTGGAGGGGCTCGGCTCTCTGCTGACTTCGGTCGATTGAATTGATTCCGAATCACGTCGTGAAGACCGTTGCATAAGACGAAGTGATCTCTCTAAGGCCAGCGTCATCTGGCGCAAGCGAGGCAGTGTGGGCATTTCAAGCTGTGCTTGAAACCTTTGTCTCGAAAACGGTGACTCAACTGAAAGGTGACTGGACCGATGTAGATCCAGCCGTTACTGAAGCCACCCGACATGCGCAAGTTCCTTCTGTTCGTCGTATTGAGTCTGTTCTGTCAGGGTGACTATGCGCGGCTGGCACTTGCACAGAGTTCGGCAAATTCAACGGCACTTCGCCAGCAGCTTGACGATGTGTTCAAGGAAAAAAGAGGAACCTATGCCGTGCGAACCCGCCACCTGGATGAGAAAGGTCATCCACTATACAAGAATCGGTTGTTGTTGGAAGACTCACCCTATCTGCTCCAACATGCCCACAATCCCGTAGATTGGTATCCCTGGGGAGCCGAGGCATTCGAGAAGGCGCGCCAGGAGGATAAGCCGGTGTTCCTCTCCATTGGCTATTCCACCTGCCACTGGTGTCACGTGATGGAAGACGAGAGTTTCGATGACGAGGAAGTCGCTGCTCTTCTCAACAGACACTTCATTGCAATCAAAGTAGACCGCGAGCAGAGACCGGATATAGATGAAATCTATATGACCGGAGTGCAGCTGATAACCGGACAGGGCGGCTGGCCCATGTCGAATTTCCTGACTGCCGATGGTAAACCGTTCTATGCTGGAACCTATTTCCCGAAGCAAAGTTTCCTTCAGTTGTTGCAGCAGGTGGTGAGCGTGTGGGGCTCCCAACGAAAAAAAATAGTTGCAAGCGCGGACCAGATATCGGAACAGATCAGTGTGTATACATCGGCGATTGTGGGTGCAAGCCAGATTGACCATCAAGTGGTCAAGGACGGCGTAGCAAAGCTGTTGGCAGAGCATGACAGTGAGCATGGCGGATTTGGTGGCAGGCCCAAGTTTCCCAACGAGACCAGGCTGCTGCTCTTGCTGGATGCCTATCGAAGGGACGACAATCGACGGGCTTTGGATGCAGTTGAAACAACGCTGGAAAGAATGTCCCGTGGTGGCATCTATGATCAAATAGCGGGCGGGTTCCACCGTTATTCAGTCGATGAGTATTGGTTGGTTCCTCACTTTGAAAAGATGTTGTACAACCAGGCCCAATTAACGCGAGTCTACGCCGCCGCCTTCGCCCTGACTGACAGACCCCTCTATCGGCGCATTCTTGAACAGACCCTGGATTACGTGTTGAGGGATATGCGTCATGAGGGAGGAGCCTTCTATTCGGCCACCGATGCAGATTCCGAAGGGGAGGAGGGACTTTTCTTCGTTTGGACAGTGGCGCAACTGCGAGAGCTGTTGGCGGATGAAGAAGCAGACCTGGTGGTGGACCTATATGGTGTGACCGACAGCGGGAATTTTGAAGGCCACAACATACTCTACCTGCCCGCTGCAATCGAGACCTATGCAGATGCCAACGACACCGATGAGTTGGCACTTCTGGCTCGTCTCGACGAGATTAGGACGAAGCTATATCGACACAGGGAAAAGAGGATCCATCCGCTGCGCGATGAGAAGATCATCAGCTCCTGGAACGGCATGATGATCAGCAGCCTGGTGGCGGCAGCGTCAGTCCTTGATCGGTCAGACTATCTGCAGGCTGCACTTGCAGCAGGTGAATATCTGTGGCAGCACAGCTGGTCGGACGAGCACGGTTTGCGCAGGATTATCTTGAACAATGAGGCTTCAACCCAAAGCAGTCTTGAAGACTACAGTTACTTCAGCGAAGCCTGCCTATACCTGTTCGATGAGACCGGCGACGACCGATGGCTGCTGCGCACAAGACGTCTGGCTGAAAAAATGATCGATCTCTTTTGGGACACTGAGCACGGCGGGTTCTTTATGGGCCTTCCCAAAGCTGGCGTACCCATGATTACCCGCCCGAAAAGCCCCATGGATGGTGCAATTGGCTCTGGAAATTCGGTTGCGCTCGGCGTGCTGGTGAAACTGCTGCAGCGAACCGGAGAACTCGGCTATAAAACGAAGATCGTGGCAATGATCGATGCGTTTTCGGGATTGATCAAGGTCAATCCCACCGGTCTCACGCTGATGTTGCTAGGTGTGGACGAATATATGCGCGGCGCCACTCAGGCCCGACAGTTTGGTGCCAATGGCCATATACAGGCGAACACAAGCGTTAAGGTGGAACGGCAAACCGTCGACTTCGAAATCGAATTGCGCATCGAGCCCAACTGGCATATCAATGCCCACACGGTCGACCAGGAGGAGTTGGTGCCCACTCGTGTGACAGTGGAGGATGCAAGATGGCAGATTGAGGCGTTGAGTTATCCACTCGGTGAATCAGCGCAGATGGCGTTTCAGCAGGAAGCTCTGCAACTGTACACAGGGACAGCGATA
>Ga0187833_10001250_pt1 | contig 29221 bp, 29 predicted proteins | sample ETNtaG_37_FD_167968 | JGI IMG/M metagenome (GOLD analysis project Ga0187833, IMG submission 167968) | Marine microbial and viral communities from oxygen minimum zone, Eastern Pacific Ocean - ETNP2014_SV_400_PacBio MetaG (Illumina Assembly) | ecosystem: Environmental > Aquatic > Marine > Hypoxic...
TAGTAATTGATAAATTTTTAATAAAAAGGGATGATAACCCGAAAGATATGTGGGATAGTGAAAAATATGCAAAGGATTAGGTTTGATTAAAATGGTAACAAAAATAGGCCAAAAGGTCCAGAATTTTTATAATAAAACCCCTTTTCCTGATTATGAGCTGGATAGATTCAACTCTAAGGAGGATTTGAGGGTAGCTGCTTATCCATTTTCAGAAACCCTGGACAGGAGCATTCCTGCAGATGCATCTATCATTGATGTTGGGACAGGTACAGGACAATTATCTGCTTTTTTATCTTTGCGAAGGAAGAATGTATGGGGCATAGATTTCTCTGACAGCTCGTTAAATAAGGCCAAAGCATTAAAAGAAAAGCTTAAGCTGGATTCATGGCATCTGAAGAAAGTGGATATCCTAAATAGCGATGAGGTAGAAAGTATTGGAGAAAAGTTTGATTATGTTCTTTGCCTGGGGGTTTTACATCATACAGGGCATGCGTACCAGGGATTTAAGAATATTTTAAAATTGCTTAAACCTAAAGGACATATAGCAGTTGGTCTGTATAATCTATTTGGAAGAATCCCGCTTAAAGCCAGGATTTTGCTTGCAAAAACAATATTTAAGAATAATAACAGGGTTAAGGACTGGTTTATAAGAATGCAGATAGGGGATGTGGAAGATAAAGAGAGAGCAAGAGGATGGTGGAATGACCAGTACCTGCATCCTCATGAAACATCTCATACTATTGGTGAGGTCTTAAGGTGGTTTAGAAAAAATGGTATTGAGTATTACCATAATGTGCCGAGCTCAAGGGTTTTTGACCAGAGTAATCTAGAGATTTCCGGGGTGTGGAACAATACAAATGAGCTTTATCCTTCTATCCCCACCAGATTGTATAAACAGATGGGATGGATCTGGAAAACTCACAGAGAAGGTGGATATTGGATAACTTTTGGGAAAAAAGAAGGATAGATTTATGATACCAAAAGATTTAATAAACACGCTAAGTTGCTGTGATGAATATGGGGAAACTAAAGGATTTTTTTATTAATGTCCTGTTGCTTGTTTTTGTAATAGTTATATTCTTATTTGTTTTTGAAGCTGCACTAAGGGTTATAGGGACAAGCTGCGCTATGAGGGATTCTAATGGCGAGAGTATTTTTATTGTCAGTGAAGATGGATTTTATACAAAACCCGATTTTACAGGCAGATTTAAATGTCTTGAGTTTGATACGCAGATACAAACAAACAGTGAAGGCTTTAGAGATTCTGAATTTGATGTGAATGATAAGGTTATATTGTCTTTAGGAGATTCTATGACTTTTGGTCATGGGGTAGAGCAGGATGAAACATATTCAGATGTTCTGGAAGAATATGTAGGTCCAAAGGAATTTGCTGTTTATAATATAGGGGTACCAGGTTACAGCCTTAGGGAATATATAAAACAACTTAATGAATATCTTCCAAGATTTGATGTAAGGGTGGCTGTAGTTGCATTATATGAAGGGAATGATGTTCAGGAAAACTGCGGGATCCTTAACAGGGCAGAATTTGTTGGAGAAACTAGAAAGGGGATTGGAAAAGTAAAGGATTTACTTAAAAGATTATATATTGTTCCATTTGTAGAGCCATTACTTCTCAATATTGTTGATATAGGCGATTCGCTAACAACTTCTAAACAGTTTTACCTGATAGATGAACCAGAGAATGTCAAGGAGTGCAATAATGCTCTGAAGGAGAATATGAGAACTATCAAAGACATGACAAGCTTACATAACAGTGAAGTGATTTTCTGGATACTTCCATCTAAAATGAATTTTATAGAATCTGATGAGGCTGGATTTGATTATGATAAAAAAATAGACACTATTGTTGGTTTTTGCTCTGAATTAAATCTTATGTGCTTTAATCTTCGGGATATGTTTTTGAGCGACCCAAGCGAAATATATTTAAAAGAAGGGCATTTAAATACAAGAGGGCATGAGGAAGTAGCTAAATTAATGAATGATGTTTTAATTGAAGGGGATTTTTTAGAAAGTGTCAAGGAATAAATCGTTATTAGGAGAAGTCTGGGATTTTCTGAGAGTTAGAAAAGCGTGGTGGCTGGCCCCAATTATAATCATGCTTGTTTTAGTAGGTGCATTGATCATATTTGGGCAGAGCAGTTCGTTGTCGCCGTTTATTTATGCGCTGTTTTAGACAGTTGTTATGCTATTTTAAGCACGATTACTCCATTAGTCTGGTGTTCTGGCCTGAATAAGCCAGTCGAAATAATTTCTCTTGTCTTATTGTTAACTATGTCTATCCCGAATTTCCTGGCTTCCTGACCCCCCATTGTCAAATAGTCGTAGTTATTGTCTCTTAACCATCTATGCAGGTCTTCTGCGTTTAGGTCTATTGCTGTTTTCTTGAATTCTACAACATTGTTGCACCAAGCACAGGTAAATTTATCAAATCCAATTATAATTCCGTCGTTAGCAAAAGAAAATACTTTTGTATCTGGAGGAAGAGTTTGTAGCCATACATAACCCTGCAATTCTTCCATTGAAGTCCAGAACGCTCCTGGGGGCCATCCAGGGGTTGTGTTTAGGGTGTATTTTTGATAGCCAGATGTGGACCATATCCCTACAATGATTATAGCTATTAATGCCAGCTTTACACCCTTATTTTTGGAAAAAGAGGTTAAAAAAGAGAATCCTTCACCAGCTAAGATACAAACAGGGATGGCAAACAACATCCAGGTTCGAAAAGAGGAGAGTTTTATTGGAAATCTTGCTGCATTTACAGCATAGAGTGTAAATAAGAACCACACTAAGGCTATTATTTTCCAATGGTTTTCTTTTTTAGCTAATGATTTGTATTTGAGGATTAGTAAAAACAGCGATAGGAGCAATAGGACAGACAGAACAAGGCCTATGCCAATAGGGCTATTAACCATATTTTGGGATTTAGCAAAGATAAAATCTGCTAATGTATAAGTTCTGTCTCCTGTACCTTGTACACCTATAACACTCTGGCCTTCAAGGCCTAAACTCTCAAGCATACCAGGAACACCATATGTATAAATCATTGGTCCCCACCAAAATAAAAAAGACATTGATAATCCTAAAAGACCGCTTAAAAAAAGATGTTTTAAGAATTTCTTTTCTAAGGCTGTTTTAGTTATGAAGTACAATACAAAGAACAGGCCAAAATATGTTGAGTGAGTAGGAGTTAATGTAAGGGCAGATGCCATAACAACTGCTGAAATGAATAACCATTTCTTGTTATCCTTAATATGTTCTAAACAATAGAATACAACAAAATAAAGTGGAACACTTAAAGCAATTGCCCAGATAAAGTGGCTAAGAAAAGCAGGCACCATGGCTAAAGCGAATGTGGAGAATAAGGCTTTTTTTCTATTATCTGTGAATTTTTTAACAAAGAAGTAAAAGAAGACAATGCTTAATGAGATGATTAAGGCATTAAAGAATTTAATTGTCCACATTGTAGAAGGAGATGTTTGATGCAAGAGGCCAAGCAAAAAGCTATAGCCTGGCGGATAAGGATTTACATATTGCAGCCTTTTTGCTATACTTTCTTCCATGAAAACTGTTTTTTCTATGGAGACATATTTTACACCTACTGCATAGCTCCATGGGTCATCATCTTCCAGATAAGGGTAAGCAAATGCACCTTTATGGTACATATAGAAGGTAGCCAGAAATAACAACAAAACAATTATTATGTATATGTCTGATTTAGTGATTCTTGGTTTTAAGGCTTTTAGCTTATTGAAATTTTTGAAAGTGTGGAATAAAGGGAGGATTAAGCTTAAAATCAAGAACAGCTTCCAATCCAGAGGGATGCGAATAAGGCTGAGGAATATGCCTAAGATAGGGAGAATGCCAAGGCCAATGCCTATTCTCATAATGTTTTTTTCTAAAAAATTGCCATTATTTTTTGCAAAGTAGGTTGCTGTGAATCCCAGGCCCCAGCTATATACAAAAAACAAGATTACAGTTAATACATTCATTTTCCCATTAATACCCTTTTAGAGTGTAAAAACAGAAACATATTTAAATAATTTACCACTCATCTGGAGCATGAAAGTTGTTGTTACAATTCCTGCCTATAATGAAGAAAAAACAATAGGCAAGGTCATTTTGGGTATAAGAAAGGTCATGGATAGTGCTAATTATAAGTATAGGATAATGGTTGTAGATGATGGGAGCAGGGATGATACTTCAAATGTTTCTAAGAAAGCTGGCGCTGTTGTTTATTCCCATCAGACTAATCATGGTTTGGCAGAAACTTTTAAGACAGAGATTGGGAAAGCATTATTATTTAACCCGGATGTGATAGTGCATATAGATGCTGATGGTCAGTACAGGGCAGAAGAGATACCTAATCTGATAAAAGAAGTTGAAAATGGCTATGATCTAGTACTTGGATCCAGATTTAAAGGAAAGATAGAAAGCATGCCTTTGATTAAAAGGATGGGGAACAAGGCATTTTCAAAAGTCATTTCAAATGTAACTGGGTTTAAGATAAGTGATGCTCAAACCGGCTTTAGGGCGTTTAATAGAAAGGTCGCTGAAAAGGTAAAGGTGATATCAACCCATACATATACCCAGGAACAGATAATAAGAGCTATAAGAAGTAAATTCAGGATAAAAGAAGTCCCTATCTATTTTGGAAGAAGATTAAGCGGAAAAAGCAGATTGATGAAGAATCCTATTGATTATGCTATAAAAGCATGGATAAACATATTAAGGATTAACCGGGATTATGAACCATTAAAATTCTTTGGGATGATTGGTTCTTTCTTTTTGTTTGTCGGGCTGATGATTGGTGCATGGTTTACTTATCTGCATTTTACAACAGGGATAGAAGGCCATTTAGGCATGTTAATGTTAATGCTATTGTCCATAATCAGCGGAATACAGATAATCATATTCGGATTTTTGGCGGATATGAATAAACTATGAAATTTCTTGAGAAACGGGCTTATAAAAGGGCTAAAAAGTTCAGCAAATTCTGCAAAAATATTATTGGGAAGAATAAGAGAATACTTGATGTAGGGATGGGCAATGGGACTATAGCAAAGCAGATACAAAAAGATTATAATGCTGACATTAAAGGTGTAGATGTTATTGATTATAATCTGACTGATATTCCACTTAATATCTATGATGGGAAAAAAATAGATTTTAAGGATAATAGTTTTGATATTGTTTTGATCATGGAAGTGTTGCATCATTGTGATGATGCAATAGCAGTTTTAAAGGAAGTAAAAAGGGTTACAAAGGATAAGATAATCATTTTTGAGGATGTTTATACCTCGAAGATTCACAAAATAATAACATATCTTTATGACTTTATAATGAATATAAGGCATTCTGTGAATGTGCCATTTAATTTTAAAAATCAAAGAGAATGGGTGAATATCTTTAAAGAATTAGATTTGAGATTAGTAGAAGTCAGGCCTTATCCGCATAATCCATTTTATTGTCCAATGAAAACAAGGATGTTTGTTTTAGAACAACAATGAAAAAGATCATTACTATACTTAAATTTCTTATTGGGTTTTCTATACTTTTCTTTCTTTTTTATAAGATTGGATTTATAGATATAATAAATACATTCAAAAGGCTAGAGTTGCCTTTTATTCTTGCTGCCATAGTGCTGCATATACTCATTTTTTTCCTTGGCTGCTTTAATATAAAAGTGCTGTTGAATTCTATAGAAAAAAGAATCAAGTTTTTAAGATTATTCAAGTATTATATGATAAGCTGGTCTTTTGGGCTTTTTATTCCTGGAAATGTTGGGGAATTTTCCCTTATCTACTTCTTAAAAAAGAAAGATGTTTCGATAGGAGAAGGAACCAGCATTATGATGATAGACAAAGTGATTACACTAATGATTACTGCGCTGATTGCATTAGCAGGGTTCTTTATATTCTTCCCAAAGGATGTCTTTAGGTTAAGTTTATTCTTGTTTGCCATATTTGTCATACTTGCATTCTCTTTAACAAATACAGGAAGAATGTTGATCAAAAGATATATTTTAAGGAAATATGCAGTAAAATTCAAAGGTTTTTCACGAGTGTTATTCCATATCTTTAAAGAAAAGAAAAGTTATCTGTTTTTGAATTTTCTGCTTACGATCCTAAGATTTATAGTGATAGGCTTGGTGTTTTTAGTAATATTTGTGTCTCTTGGGCAGAGCATAGGTTTGACCCAGATAATAATCATAAATTCAATAGGAATCATAATATCATTGATACCGATAACTCCTGCTGGACTGGGTGTCAGAGAGGCTGTTGCTGTTCTGCTATACAGCAGGATTGGAGTTCCTGGTGAAGTCACTATTACAGTTTATCTATTCTTTGCTATATTAAATTATCTTACTGCTGCGATTAATTTTTTAGTTCAGAAGATAGAGTGATTATCCTACGCTTCCCCTTTTAAGATGCCTTATTCCTCTTTTTATGTTGTTGATGCTTAGGATTAGTTTTGTTGGTTTAATCGGGGGATATTCTAAACAGTTATTACACAGGCCATTATTGAATTTTCCATTGATCTGGTCTTCTCTTATTTTTTTTAGAATTTTACTGTTCCATATCTCTTCGAGTGACTGATTATTCAGGTCTCCAAGAACAATCTTTGCATCATAGTCCCTGCAGCAGGGAACAACCCGACCGTCTGAGAGTATAACGAAGGAATGCCAAAGATAATAGCAAGCAGGCCTTTTTTTTATGTTGCTGGCTGGATAGTATAATTCTGGTTTTGATAACTCTTTTATACCTTCTGTCTGGTCTCCCCATGTGTTGAACTTTTTAATAACAATCTCGTTTATAGGGTAATCATTCCATGTCTCTTTAAATTTGCTGATCTCTTTTTTTGTTTCGTCTGTATATATTATCTGCAGCATCACATAGATGTCGCTCTTTAATGTTTTCTTTAACTCCAGGAAATTCTTTATATTAGCTACTGTTTTTTCAAATTCAGCATTAACCCTTATCTTTTCATATGTTTCTTTTTTAACCCCATCCAGGCAAAGGATTATCCTGTCAAGCCCTGCTTTGATCAATGCTTCGCTTCTTTTTTTTGTCAGCAATGCTGCATTTGTAGAGATTCCTGCTTTGATATTGTTTTTTTTGCAATGCACTATTCTTTGTTCTAGTAAAGGGTCCATTAGCGGTTCGCCCATGCCATGCAGCCAGATAAATCTTGTGTAAGGTTTTGTTTCGGCTATTATTTTTTTGAATAGATTATGGTCCATATTGTTTACTGCTCTCTTCATAACCCTTCTTGGGCAGATGGCGCACTTGAGGTTGCAGTTATTAGTTGTTTCTATCAGTAAGGTAGTATGAGAATTAATGCTTTTTTTTATCTTGTAGTTATAGGCTATGAAACCTAAGAAAAGGTTGTATATCTTTTTGGCTTCAAGCAATGGTTGTTTCATTTTTTAATCATCTCTTCCTGCACAATAGTTTGATATTAGGATTGAATGGCCTTAAGATCCATGCGTATATCCAAAATGGGATTGTCTTTAAAAATCTGCTTTTTAATGAGTTGTCATTGCTGTATGCTTTTAAGCTTAAATCAGTAACTCTAAAGAATCTTGATAACCTGGAGTTTAATTTTGAATAGGTTTCCTGGTAAACGTAGTATTTCTTAATGCCTCTGAATATGCGTAGATAAATATTGGCAAGCCCTCTTGGCAGCCAGCTCAGAAAATACAGCATATAGTTGCCTTCTTTTATAGCATGTTTCAGGGGTGTGGCGATAAAAAGATATCCGTCTTTATTCAGGACTCTTGAAATCTCTTTGATAGATTTATCTTTAGATTTTATGTATTGGTAAACTCCGTTTAGTATTATTAGATCAAAACTGTTGTCTTTGAAAGGGATGGATTCTATATTTCCAACAACAAGATTTTTTTTGTATTTAGCAGTCCTTATTTCCCTATCCATACCTATTATCTTCTTTTTATTTAATTCTTCAAGGCGCTTTCTTATCAAGCCATCGCCTGTGCCTAGATCAAGGATTTTACTGCTGTTTTTTATCAGTCTGCCTATCAGGGATTGTATGATTCCTGCCTGCCTTTTGTTTCTTTCTTCAGGCACTATAGGCTCTATAAATGTCCCATAATTATCCCATTTGTTTTTTTTAGACATAAGATAGACTACTTTTTAAGTATCCTCAATTGAGTCCATACTTTTTTTCCTAATTCGAAAATGAACTTCCTTGTTAATCTTGGCTTCCATGCAAGCCATCCTAATGTTCCAAGAATATTGCCAAATTCACATTTCATCAGGTATTTCATGACGTAGCTTTCTGCTATCCTATATGCCTTTCTTCTTTGCTCTAAAGGAAAGTCATCTGTTTCGAAAACCGGCTCTTCGTCCAGGCTTCCAACTGAATTCAGGTATACTTCAGGTTCTGTAACAAACCTCCCATGTTGTTTTACCCAGTCAAAAAGCTCTGTTCCTGGAAACGGAACAGGGTTATAAAACCTTACTTCATCCAAAGGCAAGGATAATGCAAATTCCAGTGATTTTTTAAATTTTTCAAAATTTCCACCAGGTAACCCTATGATGAAGAAAGCGCCTTTTTTGATGCCTGCTTTGTTTGCTAATAGTATTGCGTTCTTTGCTTTTTCAGGTGTTATTGACTTCTTCATCATGTCTATGACATCCTGATTGGCTGATTCAACACCAAAAGCAACATAAAAGCAGCCTGCCTGCTTCATTTTTCTGAATAATTCTTCGTCAACTGTGTCAACTCTTATGCCGTTTCTTATTTCCCACTTGACTTTTAGGCCCCTTTTTATGATTAGGTCACATATCTTTTTTGCTCTGTCTATGTCCAAGCTAAAACAGTCATCATTAAATCCAAAATAGGAATATCCCTTGGTTTTATTCCAGTGTTCTATTTCATCTACTACGTTTTCCGGGCTTCTTTTCCTGAATTTTCTACCCATGGTTAGTTTAATAGAACAATATGTGCAATCATAAGGGCAACCTCTAGATGTTACCATTGGGAGCTTTTTGTCAATGTACTGGTCTAATTCAAATAAATGAAAAGCAGGAAAGGGTATGGTGTCTAAATCTCCTATGGATTCCCTATCTGGGTTTTCTTCTATATTTTCTTCATCACGCCAGATAACTCCTTTAATTTCTTTTAGGGGATTTCCAGAACATATCTCAACTAATGTATTTTCTGCTTCTCCTTTAACAGCAAGATCTGCTTTGCATTCTTTTAGGATAGTTTCTTTTATTGTAGATACATGGGGGCCGCCTATAGCTACCCTAAAATTATTCTCTTTTAGCTTATCTATTAGTTGATAGGTTGCCCTGTAATGCATGCTTACGCAGGTTACACAAACCAATTCAGCATTGAATTCTTTAAGTTTGCCGATTAATGCTTCTTCATCGTAACCTAACCTCATATCCAATAGTTTCACTTCATGGTTATGTTTTAATAGAACTGCAGCTAGGTAGGCTGTTCCAATATGAGGAGATGTTGGCTTAGCCAGGATTCCCTTGATATTAGGTATAACGAAAAATACTTTCATGTCAATAACCACCAGTCAAAGACTGGTGACATAGCCTCCAATTTATTATCTTATTGGGGGTGGTTTTTGACACTCAAGATTCTACCAATCTGGTGGTTCTTGAGCACAACAAATTCCACCCAGACCACCAATCACTAGATTGGTGGAATGTTGTTGTTTCAAAGCCGTAGTGCATTTAGAAATATATATAAACATTGCGCTATTGCTAGGTGGATATGAAGTACTTACAATATGTTTTGGCCTCTATTATGAGGAAGGTGAAGAAAAGCAGGGTTAAGTCTGAATATTTGGATTTCTATAAAAAGACTCTTGATGTCAGCAGGCCTACGATGTGCCTTACGCATGATATTGATGAAGGCTATGAGCCTAATCTTGACAAGATGGTTGATTTAGAGAAAAAGCATGGAGTTAATTCAACTATGTTCTTATTAAATATGTCAATGCCATCTAAAAATTGGCTGCAAAAGAATAGGAATGTAGATTTTCAGTTTCATTCTAATTTTATCTCTTCAGGGAATGTGTTAAAAGACAAAAAAGAGATGGATGGTTTAGTTGGTAAAAAAACAACAATAAATAGATCTCATCAATATGTCCTCCCTTCGTTAGATAGAATAAGCCCTTATTTTAAGGCAGATTCAACTTATAATAACTGGTCTAATATGACCTTGTTTAAGCCGTTTCTTTTGAAACAAGGACTTGTTGAGCTTCCTGTTTTTCCAGAGATTCCTTTTATCAATCTTAAAAATATGGGTACTATCAAGAAAATATGGGGGGAGATTTTTAAGACATCCCGAAAGGTCAATGGATTAGTTGTTACTTTAACACACCCAACACCATTCAAGGAGTATGGACAGGAACTTGAGGAGTTTTTTATAACGCAGAAGGGATTTGAGATAAAAACATTATCAGAAGTTCTAAAGGATCTGAAATAAAATGTGCGGTATTTGCGGGGTTTATGGTTTAGAGGATAAAAAGCTAATTAGAAGGATGGCTGATGTTCTTGAGCACAGGGGACCTGATGACTCTGGTTATTATACTGATAATAAATTGATGTTAGGGCATAGGCGGCTTAGTATTATTGATTTAGAGAAGGGTAAGCAGCCAATCTATAATGAGGATAAGTCAATAGTTATTGTCTATAATGGAGAGTTGTATAATTTTAAGGAGTTACGTAGAGAGTTGGAGGAGGAAGGTCATAAGTTCTATACAAATTCAGATACTGAAGTTATTGTGCATGCTTATGAAGAGTATGGTGAAGAGTGTGTTGGGTATTTTAACGGTATGTTTGCTTTTGCAATATGGGATAGTAATGTGGGGAAGCTATTTTTAGGAAGAGACAGAGCAGGAATCAAGCCTTTGTTTTATACTATTATTGACGGCGTGTTTCTTTTTGCTTCAGAAGTGAAGTCTTTGCTCCAGTATGAGAATGTAAAAAGGGAGATTGATTTAGATGCTCTTCATTACTGGATTAATCTTAGGTATGTGCCTGCTGAAAAGACTATGTTTAAGGGTATTAGGAAGCTTTTGCCTGGTCATGTGCTGAGTTATCAGGATGGGGGGCTTAAGGTAAAAAGGTATTGGGGATTAAAAGTTGGTGTTAAGGATGAGAGTGAGGGGTATTTTGAGAAGAAACTTAAAAAGACCATAGAGTCTACAATTAAAAGGCAGATGATAGCTGATGTTCCTGTTGCTGCTTATCTTTCTGGTGGATTAGACAGTTCGACAATAGTTGCTTTTGCATCTAAGTTTACAGATAAACTACAGACATTCTGCATGGGTTTTGATGAACCGACTGATGAGTTTAAGGATGCTCGAAGAGTAGCTGAGCAGTTTGGCACAGACCATAAGGAGCTGGTTGTAAAGTTTGACATTGTAAAGACATTGCCAGAGACAATCTGGGCTATAGATACGCCAAAGAGGAATATGTGGCCTTATTTTATTGCGCAAAAGATACGCAAATATGTTAAGGTTGTTCTTTCTGGTATGGGTGGTGATGAGGTTCTTGGAGGGTATATTTACAGGTATAACTTTGTAAATGAAGTTGAAAATCAACGAAAAAATAAATTAACTATCAATAAAAACGAAATCAATGAAAAAATAAAAAAAATAATTAAAAATGAAAATGTGGATGAAGACTATCAACTAAAGGATTTACTAAAAAATAAAAATATAAACGATAATGCTAAGATTTATAGTTTAATAACGCATAATAACAAACTTTATTCTGATCCTGAGTATCTTAAGAAGGTTTATGGGGATAAGTTGTTGAAAGAGAAGTTTCCAAGGGTTGAGGAAGTGTTTAAGCCTTATTTTAATGGAAAAAATGGGTTTGTTGAGCAGACATTCTTGGCAGAGTTCAATACAAAGATGGTTGATGATTTTTTAAGTGTAGAGGATGCAACGTCAATGGCGCATTCGATTGAGTCAAGGGTTCCGTTTTTAGATAATGAGATGATTGACCTTTGTTTTAGTATGCCAACTAATCTTAAGGTTAGGAATGGTGTTGGAAAATATATCTTAAGGAAGGTTATGTCGCCAATGCTTCCGAAAGAGATTGTAAATAAGAAAAAATGGGGCTTTATACCAAATACTCAATCGTGGTTTAAGAATGAGTTCAGGGATATTGCTTTGGATAAGCTGCCTTCTAGTTTTCTTGTGAAAGAAGGCTATTTCAAGAAGGAGTTGATAACTAAGATATTATCGCACAAACCTGATGAGAAATTAAGCATGCACTATAATTTTGTATGGAATTTGCTTTGTTTTGATGTGTGGCATAATCTTTACATTACAGGTGATAATGTGTATAAGCCGAAGTTAGATATTGATTATTTGTTGGGTTGAAGTTTTTTGTAGAGGTTTAATGTCTTTTCAATAATTACCTTTTTCTCAAATCCTAGTTTTTTTACGAATTTTGGAGCGTTGCTGGAGAGTTTGCTATAGAGCTTTTTGTCTTTTAGCAGGGTTAAGATTGCATCTGCTAATGCTTCTGGGTTGTTGTTTGGGACGAGGTAAGCGTATTTTTTGTGGGTGAAGTTTTCTTTTGTGTATTTTGGGGTGTCCAGGATTGTTGGAGTTCCTAAGAACATTGCCTCCATTATTGTTGCGGAATATGTATGACAGATTGGGCTTAGTGCTACAAATATGTCTGTTGCTCTTAGAACGTTGTTTACGTCGCTTCTATTGCCTGTTAGTAAGATGTATTTTTCTATCTTAAGTTTTTTTATCAGTTTTTCTGCTTCTTGTTTTAGCTCTCCATCTCCAACCATTAAGAATTTGATGTCTTTTCTTTTCTTTATGACATAGGGGATTGATTTTATGAAGCCTATTGGATTTTTCATGTGAACCATTCTGCCTAAGAATGTGATTATTTTTTCATTTTTTAGGTTTAATTCTTTTTTGAACTTTTGAATGTTTGATTTCTTTTTTAGCTTGTCAAAGTCTATCATCTGCTTTATGTCGACAATGCCCTTTTTTCTTCCAAGTGAATTTAGTAAGGCTGTAAGTTCTGGTGTCCATGAGATGAAGATGTCTGTTCTTCTTGTGATGTATCTTCTTAAGAAAGTAGGCATGCTTCTTAGTCCAGCGCCCCTTACAGTGCATACAATTGGCTTTTTGTAGAGTATTTTTAGGGGTATTGCAATTAGGGCTGAAAGAAGCCATTCTGCATCTATTATGTCGCAATCTTTTGCGTGTTTTTTTGCTTTAAGGAAGAATGAGAGCAGGAAGAACGGCATTTGAATTTTTGCTAAGAAACTTTTTTTATAGCTTTCTAAGATTCCTCCTGATTCTGTGTAGGATAGTTTTTGAAGCTTTTGCGGGAAGAAGTAATTAAAGCGGTGGACTTTTACGTTGTCCATTACTTGATAATTTTTTTTTGTTTCTGTCGCAGAAGAAGTGATGACTGTTACAATGTTATTTTTTGCAATCTCTTTTACAAAAGACCTTACAAAAGGAACTCTTGAGTCTTTTTCATGCCTTGGGTAGGATGGACTTAGTACAAGTATTCTTAGTTTGTTTTTCATTCTGACAGACATGACCTAGGTTGTTTTTAATATTTAATTTTTTGCAACTGTTATTAGTTTTATAGTTCAAAAATAGTTAAATAATTCATTACAGATTAACACAATACCATACAACCTCTTTTTTTATGTCAACTCCAATATAGAAAGGGTAGTGATAATTAATGTTATGTGTAGTTGAGCGTTCAGCATATAAAATACCTGGTTCATTTATTTGCTGGGAGATATAAACATCGTGGTTAAAGACCTCGATTCTATTAGAACCATTATTGTAAATATGAAGAATAAAAGCAATACTTTTTTTAAACCTACTATCATTAACTGTCATTTTTTCATGCCCATGGTCTTGTCCAAAAAAAAGTTCATTTTGTCCATTTTTTAGATAGGGTTTAACAGATATTGTCTCTGGATTCTTTGGTGTTCTTCTTTCTTCATCTTCTCTGATTTTTTCTTCGTCTCTTTCTGCACTCTCCTCTTCCTGGATAATCCTTACATCTTCTGACCCAATTTTAGGCAATATGTCATTTATGTTTTTTAATCTGGCAACAAAGTTTTCATGATATTTTTTAAGTTTTTTTTCATCTGCATCACGTCTGACTATCGCCTGAAATAATTGTGAGGCCTCATTTAGCCATCCCCCTAATTTAGACATATATTCGCGGATTTCCCGTATATCTCTAAATTGTAACTTTCTTATTTTTTTTAAGTCTTCCCTGATAGGATAAATTTTATGCCATGCCATTTATTTTATGACTCCAATACCAGATTTAAATATTTTTTGGTGAAGATTACAGTTATCTGGTTTTTAGGGTTGGGTAATTGATACCCATTCTTATTTTAAAAATTCTTTGACCTTACCTGCTATATAGTTTATCTGTTCTTCTGTTAATTCAGGATACATTGGTAATGAAAGGATTTCACTTGTTAATTGTTCTGTTACCGGGAAACTGCCTTGTTTGTAGCCTAGATGTTTGTATGCCGGCTGTAAGTGCAATGGTGGGTAGTAATGGATTCCTGTTCCAATGCCATTCTTTTTGAGGAATTCTTTAAGTTTGTCTCTTTCTTTTGTTCTTATGACATATAGATAATAGGAATGTTTTGAATATGGCATTTCTTTTGGAGTTTCTACAATGCCATCCAGCAGGTCGTTATAGGTTTTTGCGTGTTGTCTTCTTTTTTCTATCCATCCATTCAGATGTTTTAGTTTAACTCTTAGGATTGCAGCTTGGATTTCATCAAGTCTATGATTATAGCCTTCCATAAAATAGGTTACTTTGTCTTTTGTGCCGTGGAATCTAAGAAGTTTTGCATTTTCTGCAATTTCTTTGTTGTTTGTGACAACAGCACCAGCATCACCATAAGCCCCTAATATTTTTGCAGGGAAGAAACTGTATGCGGCAACATTGCTTACAGGTGCTTTTTTTCCGTTATATTCTGCACCATGGGCCTGAGCTGAGTCTTCTATGATGTCCAGGTTGTGTTTTTCAGCTATTTCCTGTACTGGCTTCATATCTGCAATCTGGCCGTAAAGGTGTACTGGAACGATTGCTTTTGTTTTGTCAGTGATTGCCTTTTCCAGTTTGTTTACGTCAATGTTGTATGTTTCTTTATCAATATCTACAAATTTTATTTTGGCGCCTACTGAAGAGATGCATTCTGTAGTTGCAATGAATGTGTTTGGAACAGTTATTACTTCATCTCCTGGCTTTATATTAACTGTCTGTATGGATAAGTGGACAGCTGAAGTTCCAGAGCTGACACCTATGCAGTGTTTTGCATTACAGAAATCTGCATATTCTTTTTCAAATGCTTCTAATTGAGGGCCAAGTATGAATTTTGTACTGTCTAACACTTCGTGTATTGATTTGTCTATCTCTGGTTTTATCTGATTGTACTGAGCTTTTAAATCAACTAAAGGGATGTTCATTTTAGATTATCCGGTTTTTATAACTTTTGCAGGGTTTCCTGCTACAGTTGTGTTTGGAGGAATATCTTTTGTTACAACAGACCCTGCTCCAATTACTGAGTTTTCTCCTATTGTAACTGGAAAGATTGTAGCGTTGCTGCCTATGCTGGCGCCTTTTTTGATTATAATAGGTTCCCACTTGGATTGGTCTCTTGAAGGTGCATGTTTATCGTTTATGAACATAACTCCATGGCCTATGAATACATCATCTTCTATTGTGACTAAAGAGCATACAAATGAGTGACTCTGGATTTTTACATTATTGCCTATTTTTACTTTGTCCTGAATTTCTACAAAGGTCCCAATCATACAGTTTTCTCCTATTTCGCAGCCGTATAGATTGGCAAAGTTCCAGATCTTTGTTCCTTTGCCTATTTTACAATCTTTGATTATTGCTGTGTTGGGTGCTGAATAATCTTTATTCATTGATTATCATCTCTTTTCCTGTTTTGGCTGATTGTAGAGCTAATTCACAGATTTTCGTTGTTAAAATCTCTTCTCCTCCCTTAAACGTTCTTTCTTTCTTATTATTGATGCACTTACAAAAAGCAGTTAATTCGTCTTTTAATGGCTCGTTCTTATTAACTTCAAGATTTATCTCTGGTTTTGATGTTATTTTTTCATTAGTTATCTCTATAGGGTATTTTATCAATATCTGCTCAAACAAGTCAGCATAAATCTTTGCTTTAGAACCAATAATCCACAGGTCTCTTTTCTTTAATGGATGGAGCCAGCTTACTTCCAGATTTGCTATGAAATCAGTGTAGTCCAGATTTATGAATGCGTAGTCTTCTCTTTCTTTTGACAGAAAGTTTGCTTTTTTACAGAATACTTTTTTAGGGTTGTTATCCAAAATAAAGTTTAATATGTCCACCAGATGTATTGCGAAGTTAAAGATAACACCAGAGTCTTTTCTTGGTGGCTTATTTGAATGGATGTATCTTCCAGTGATAGCCTGTATGTCGCCTATTTTTTTAATCTCTTCTTTTAATCTTATGACAGCTGAGTTAAATCTGAATAGGTAACCTACTGCTAAAATAAGGCCTTTGGCTTTGGCCAGGTTTACCAGCTCTTCAGCGCTTTTTGAATCTGAAGTTATTGGCTTTTCCACTAAAATGTGTTTTCCGTTGTTTAGGCAATCCTTGACAACATCATAATGTTTGTCTGTTGGTATGACTACAGAAACAGCATCTACTAATGGCAATAGTTGTTTGTAATCAGTGAAGAACTTTATTTTGTGCTTATCTGCCAGTTCTTTTTTATCCGGGTTGATATCTGCTAAACCAACTAGTTCGCAATCTATTTCAGAGAATGCCCTTAAGTGATTTTTTCCCCAATCTCCTGTACCTATAACTCCTATTTTCATCATGATTTAGGAGCATAATATAATTTATAAATGTTGTCAAAAACCATCCACCATAGAGGAGTAGTAGGATTTTAAATGCTATGCACTTACAGTAGTTTTTGACAACTGAATATTCCGCCCATTATGGGTGGTTTTTGAACACAACAAATTCCACTTTAATCGTCCATAAAAGATGGGTGGAATATTGTTGTTTTTAAAAAGCTTTATATATCCTAAATAAACTCTTTTGTTTTTATGAAGAAGGCATTAGTAACAGGAATAACAGGGCAGGATGGCTCTTATCTAGCTGATTTTCTTCTTGAAAAAGGCTACAAAGTATATGGCATGATAAGAAGGTCTAGTGTTGAAAAGTTTGAGAGGATAGAGCATATACGGGAGAAGGTAGAACTTGTACAAGGAGACTTAAATGACCAGAATTCTTTGATTACAGCAGTGAGAGATTCACAACCAGACGAGATTTATAGTCTTGGGGCCCAGTCATTTGTTCCGACATCATGGAATCAGCCAATATTGACTGGTGAGATAACAGGTTTAGGTGTTACAAGGTTACTAGAAGCCATTAGGGTTGTTAACCCAAAGATAAAGTTTTATCAGGCTTCGAGTTCTGAAATGTTTGGCAAGGTTAAAGAGGTCCCTCAAAAAGAGAGTACACCATTTCATCCAAGGAGCCCTTATGGCGTTGCAAAGGCATATGGCCATTTTATTACAGTAAATTACAGGGAAAGTTATGATATTTTTGCATGTTCAGGCATTTTATTTAACCATGAAAGCCCAAGAAGAGGCATAGAATTTGTAACAAGGAAGATAACAGACTGTGTTGCGAGGATAAAATTAGGCATGATGAAGAAATTAGGGCTTGGGAATTTAGAAGCTAAAAGGGACTGGGGTTTTGCTGGCGATTATGTAAAAGCTATGTGGCTCATGCTGCAGCAAAAAGAACCAGATGACTTTGTCATAGGAACTGGTGAAACCAGATCTGTTAAAGAATTTGTGGAGGCGGCGTTTAATCATGTTGATTTGAATTATAAGGATTATGTCTTTATAGATCCCAAGTATAAAAGGCCTGCTGAGGTTGATTTGTTGATTGCTGATGCGTCAAAAGCAAAAAAAGTCCTTGGATGGGAGCCAACTGTTAAGTTCGAGGAGCTTGTCAAGATGATGGTTGATGCTGATATGGAAAGGCTCAAAGGCAAGAAGTAATTATTTTCTAAAATGTTCTATTGTTTTTTTCAAACCTTTATCTAAGTCCACTTTTGGCTGCCATTCTAATTGTTCTTTGGCTTTAGTAATATCTGGTCTTCTTGTTTTAGGGTCGTCTATCGGCAGATCTTTAAAGATAATTTCGCTTTTGGCTTTAGTGATTTCTATTATCTTTTTTGCAAAATCAAGCAAGGTCATTTCTGTTGGATTTCCTATGTTGACTGGGTCATTGATATCAGACATGGCTAATCTGTAAATGCCATCTATAAGGTCTGAGACATAACAAAAGCTTCTTGTCTGGGTGCCATCACCAAATACAGTTAATGGCTTGTTATTTAGGGCCTGATTTATGAAAGCAGGCACTGCTCTTCCATCATTTGCCCTCATTCTTGGACCGTAGGTGTTGAAGATTCTTACTATCTTTGTGTCTATGTTATGGATGTTATGGTATGCTATTGTCAATGCTTCTGCGAAGCGTTTGCTTTCGTCATAGCATCCTCTTGGCCCTACCGGATTTACATTGCCCCAGTAGCTTTCTGGCTGGGGGTTTACCAAAGGATCGCCATAAATTTCAGAAGTTGATGCTAAAAAGAATTTTGCTTTTTTTACTAAGGCTAGGCCCAATAGGTTATGGGTTCCCAATGAACCAGCTTTTAGAGTGGGGATTGGTATTTTCTGATAGTCAATAGGAGAAGCAGGACTTGCAAAGTGCATTATATAGTCTATCTCTTCTTTTATTTCGATAAATTTTGTGATGTCGTGGTTTAGGAATTTGAAGTTTTTGTTGCTTGTGAGGTGTTTGATGTTGTCTTTATTTCCTGTGATGAGGTTGTCCATACAAATAACATAATGGCCTTTGGCTAACAATAGGTCACATAGGTGCGACCCTAAAAATCCTGCTCCGCCTGTTACTAAGAATTTCATTTTTTTCTCCAAACAATGTCTGCTTCTTTTAATTCATCATGAGAACCTATGTCAAACCATTTCTCGCTAAAGGCAAAGCCATATATATGTTTTTTTATTGCTAAGTATTTTATAAAATCCCCTAAATTATCTGGTTTTTTGTGTTCTTTGATACATTTTTCTAATTCCTCTATATCTTCTTTAGAGAAGATATAGCAGGCTGTTGATGCTAATGTTGATAATGGATTTTCCGGCTTTTCTTCAAAACCTATGATTTTTGTATCATCATTTAGTTCCACTACTCCGTATTTTTTTGCTAATTCTTTGTCCTTAACATCATATAATGCAATAACTGATGCTTTTTTTTGTTTGAAAAATTCATTTAGATGTTTTAAACTAAACTCAAAAAGGTTATCACCACCTATTACAATAATGTGGTCATCTATCTTTTCTGCTTTTATCACAAAATCAATGTCGCCTATTGCTCCTAGGCGCTCTTCATTGCTTTTTGTATTGTCATTTATGATTTTGATTTTATTATTTGATTTATAGCTTTTTGACCACTCTGCAAAGCCATTATAGAACTTATCGTTTGTTACAATGAATATCTCATCAATATCATTAATCTCTTCTACTCTCAGCAGGATGTGCTCTATCATTGGCTTTCCTGCTATTTCCAGCAATGGTTTTGGCTTGTTCAGGGTTAAAGGATGGAGTCTTATTGCATATCCTGCTGCCAGTATAATGCATTTCATCTTCCAACACCTTTGTAGTTGAATCCTAATTTTTTCATTTCATCTGGGTCATAGATATTTCTTCCATCTATTATGTTGGGTTCTTTTAGTAATTGTTTTATTTTTTCTTTATCCAGAGTTCTAAATTCATTCCATTCTGTTACTATAACTAATGCGTGTGCATCTTTTAATGTTTCATAAGGACAGTTATGATAAATGACATTCTTTAATGTTTTTTTTGCAGACCCTTGCGCTTCCGGATCGAATGCGTGAATTTTTGCTCCCTGGCTTTGCAATTCATTGATAATAGTTATAGAAGGTGCTTCTCTCATATCATCTGTTTTTGGCTTAAAAGCAAGGCCCCATAATGCTATCTTCTTATCTTTTAAGTCTGGGAGTAGTTCTTTGATTTTTGGGATTAGTACTTTTTTTTGTTTTTCGTTTATATCTTCTACTGCATTTAGGAGTTTTCCTTCTATATTGTGTTTTTCCATGGTTTTCATCAAGGCCCTTACGTCTTTAGGGAAACAAGAACCTCCGTAACCAGTGCCTGCCTGTAGGAACCTAGGACCTATTCTTGAGTCAAGGCCCATTCCTTTTGCTACGAGCTTAACATCAGCGCCTACTTTTTCACAAAGCTGCGCTATTTCGTTCATAAACGAGATTCTTGTAGCGAGCATGGCGTTGCTTGCATATTTTATCATTTCAGCGCTCTTTACATCTGTGAATAGTAATGGTTTATCTGTTCTGGTAATTCCTTTGTATATTGATTCCATTATCTCTTTTGCTTTTTTAGTGTTTGCTCCAATAACAACCCTATCTGGGTTTAAGAAGTCGTTTACTGCTTCGCCTTCTCTTAAGAATTCTGGATTTGAAACAACATCAAATTCTGTTTGTTCTTTCAGGTTTTCTTTGATTATTTTGTTTACCTGGTCTGCTGTTCCTACTGGAACTGTGCTTTTATCAACTATGACTTTGTATTCGGTTAAATATTTTCCAATGTCTTTTGCTACTGCTTTTACAGCGCTTAGGTCTGCTTCATTATTTTCTCCTTGTGGAGTTCCAACAGCAATGTAGATAACTGTGGATTTTTGGATTGTGTCTTTAATGTTTGTTGTGAACAGAAGTCTTCCTTCCTTAACATTTCTTTCCAGCATGTCTTTTAGGCCTGGCTCATATATTGGAAGAATTCCTTTGTTTAATTGATCTATCTTCTCTTTGTCTATATCTGCGCATATTACGTCGTTTCCAAGCTCTGCTAAACAGATGCCTGCTGTTAGGCCTACGTAGCCTGTGCCTATAATGCTGATGTTCATGATTTAGCTATAATCATGGGGTAATTTAAATATCTTACCCTTATCCTACTTTATCCGATAGGTTTATATATAAAGGGAGTTTATTGGCTTGTATGAAGACAAAGATATCGATAACCATCAATAAGAAAACGCTTGGGGATATTGACTCAATTATTGATAATGTCTATATAAGGAACAGGTCTCAGGCTATAGAGCATTTGGCAAAAAATGCCCTTGGAGAGAATAAAACTGCTGTAATCATGGCAGGAGGCGCTGAGGAGAAGCTTAAGATTGGTGATAACTACAGAATGACTGTCAAGGTAAAGAATTCTACCCTTGTTGAGGTTGCAATTGGTAAATTAAGGGATAATGGGTTCAAAACTATTTATATTGTGGCAAGACCTAAGATATTGACAAGATTATTTGAAATATTGAAGGATGGCTCAATGTATGGGGTGAAGGTTAATTATGTTGAAGAAGGGAAGTCTAACGGAACAGCTGATTCTTTGAAGCTGCTTAAGGGTAAGATTAACAGCAATTTTCTAGTTGTTTATGGAGATTTGTATTTTAATAAGATAAAGATTGATGGTCTTTGGAATGAGCATATCAAACAAAACTCCGTAGTCACTATAGTGCTGACAACATCTTCAAGGCCATCTGAGAAAGGGACTGTTAAGGTTGAGGGGAATAAGGTTTTGAATTTTACCCAGAAGCCTAAGGAGTCTGATATTTATTTAGTGTTTTCCCCCATATTTGTTACAGGGCCTGAGATTTTTGAGTATTCTGGTGCAAGTCTGGAGAAGGATGTTTTTCCAATACTTGCTGAGAGAGGGTTGCTTAATGCTCACCTTAGTTCTGAGAAAGAGGTTCATGTGCATACTATGATGGATGTTAATAAGGTAAGATTTGATAAAAATTAGGGAGTATTGTATCTATTAGTTAGTAGTAAAAATAGTAAAGTTTATAAAGGGCTGTATTATTAACAATTCTATGAAAGTAACAAGACTTATTGTAGGAGGATTTGGGCTTGCAGCACTTTATCTTATTGGAACGGATGTTATCCAGGCAAATAATGATGTTGAAAGTGATAAGAATGCTACTGAAGATTCTGAACTGACAGATGAAGACATTCTAGCAACAGTCGAACTAGAGGATTTTGCTTATAGGAGCGCTGTACATAATACATTTTATCCAACTTTAGATGATGTTGAGGAAAAGCTTGGTGTCCATTTTGATAAAAAGCCTTCTTATAAATTTGTGCTTCATCCAGATTATGACGCTTCTGCACAATATGATCCAAAAACAGAGACCATTGAATTTTTTCAGTTTTCTAATGAAACTATGGAGAATAGAGATAGAGACATCCATTTAAGAAGATCCAATGGCCCATTCTTATTAAATGATCTTGATAGTGCCATCAGGCATGAGTCAGGGCATCATTACATCAAAAGGAGAGCCAAAGCGCTTAATGGGAATAAATGGCTTAGAGAAGTTAAGGATTTACCATTGTTATATCGGATAATAGATGAAGGCATCTCATTATATTTTGAGACTGCAACTTCTTCAGGTAACAGTACCATTGCACCACTTACTGAGGAACAGAGTCATGATCTTTCGAATGTTGACAGTTTAAAACATAGTCAATATACCTATTATTCACTGGGGGAAGCACTTATGAATCCTATATTACAGAGATTTGGTGCTAAGGCAGTTGTGGACTATGTTGTCTTATTTCCACCAATTGGGGAAGAGCTTGATAATGCGCTGCTATATCGGGAAAAAATGGTTAGTGAGCTTTCTGTTAAATAAAACCATATTTAAAATCTATATTTTTAAATAAGATAATAACTCTATGTTTAATCACTTAACCTTAACAGCAGTGCCATATGCCAATATTTCAGCAGCGTTTTGCATAACAGCAGAGGTCATATATCTTACATTAAGAATGGCGTCTGCTTTTAGATTGGTTGCTTCGTTTACCATCCTGTTGTATGCTTCTGTTCTTGCCTGAGTCAGCATGTCTGTATATCCTTTTATCTCTCCGCCAACAATTGTTTTAAAACTTGCCATGATGTCTCTTCCTATATGCTTGGCTCTGACAGTGTTTCCCTTTACTACGCCAAGTATCTGTCCTACCTGCCTTCCAGGTATTGCCTCTGTTGATGTTACAATCATTTTTTACTCACCTTTTTCTTTGTTTTTTCAGTCTTAATCTTTTCAATTTCATCTTCTTTATTTCTGAAGATGATTAACGCTAAGCCTATTATGAAGCAGATTGGGCCGTAGATTAATCCAACTACCGGGATTAAAAACAAAAGGAGTCCTATGATAATGAATATGATTCCTGCTATGACCTGGCTTTTGACCATGATAGAATATAGTTAGTGTTTAGATATATAAATGTTTTTTAAAAAAAGGTGGACAGCTTGGGATAGGATATAATCTAAAACACCTTGATTTTTGATATTTAAATCACCTTAACAACGTTTCAACTATCAAATTATGATTTCTCACTACCCACTGGACATTTGCCCGCGTGAGGTATTTAAAGGGGGATAAAATCAGTTACATAGTTTCAACTGAAGAAAATTTGGTGATTTGAATGATATCAAAAAATTTTGCAAGATGTTTAGCTAAAATAAGTGGAGATGGTTATCTATATTATAGATATATCCGTTATAATAACACTTCTAGAGTATTATTAGAGGAGTTTAAACAAGATGTGACTAAAGAATTTGGAAATATAAATTTTACTGAAGGAATTACAAATACCGGAACTCCTTTTGTTCAGATTCATGGAAAATCTATAATCGAGAAATTCCTTAAAAACCTTTCAGACTTTAGAAGTAATGCCATTATGATTCCTAAATCAATCAAGCTATCAGGAAAACAAATAAAGAAAGAATATTTAAGGGCCTTTTATGATGATGAGGGTTCTCCAACTTTAAGATTATTTAATAAAACAAAAGAATGGAAGCGTAATGTCTCACTTACTTCCAATTCGTTAAAGCTACTTAAAGAGATTAAGGAGATGCTACTAAAAGATTTTAGTATAGAAACAAATAAAATATTTAAAAATAAAAAAAATGATAATTGTTATGTTTTAAGTGTAACCGGTAAAGATAATTTTGTCAAATTTAATAAAAAGATAGGTTTTTTAATACCTATTAAAAAAGAAAGATTGAATCTCATAGTCAAAAGCTATGGTAACACTTTTTCCAGAAACAAAAAAGGTTTTGATAAAATAAAAGAAAGATTAGACTATTGTTCAAAATTTAAAAGAAAAGGTGGACAGCTTTCCTGGGTTCCCGTTCAGAAGAACAGTACAATCAGGAACGGAGGCTTGCTTAACGGTGGAGTTCGAACTTCCCGGACAAAAGATAGAATCTTGCCCTATGGGATCCAGTGATCCAAGCCCCTATGACCGTCCGAGAATGAGGGATATTAGGGCATTTAAAAGCGTTACGGTTTTTTGGGGAGTGGATTTTTGTTGGTAGTTGTTATATTCAATATAATATTCATTTTTTGGAAAACAGTGGAAGTGGTGAGAGCTCTATATATTGTCACTATTTAGTAATTACATATAGAAAGATTTATAAATGGTTATTAATTACTAATACTTATTATGAGCATGAAAGATTATTTCAGCAATTTGGACATACGGGTTCTTGGAGATGGTACAAAAGTTGTAATGCTCCAAAAAGAGGATGTTTCAGGCCTTCTCGGAGCGGCTTTATCAGACAGAACTCCATGTTGGGTAACTAACAAAGTAGGAGACATAAAATCATATGAAGCCACTGGTGGCCAGTCATCATTTGAAATGGTGTATAGAAACAGGTTACATAACGGCCATACATGGATGAACGATATTTAATCCATTATGCATTCAAAAAACTATACATAAGTTTTGACTCTAAAAGTTGAACCTAACAAATAGATATTAATCAAAACATAAGAACTATTTCTTCAACTTAGCTGTAGGGATTATGTTATCATTGCCTTTCTTAACAGATTTGATTACATAATTGCTTCCTTTGGTGGTCTCTTCCTGATGTACTACATATTCAGAATCGTCTTTAGAGCCTGAAGAATCTTTAACATTGGTAAAGAACTTGGACTTGTTTTTCTGATGCAGTTCTTCCTGCATTTTTTTCATCTCCTGTGCTTTTTTTTCATCTTCTATCCTTATTTTCTGTTCTTCTTCTTGTCGTTCTCTTTCTACCTGTTCGGCTGTTTTTATGCGGATAAAGCCTAATTTAATACCTTCTCTTCTTCTTTTTTCCAGTTTTTTCTGTCTTTTAAGCTCTTTCTGTCTTTTTATCTCTTCTAATTTTTTTGCTCTCTCTTCTTCTCTCTTTTTTATGGCTAACTCTTTTTGCAGCTTTAGCTCTTCGTATCTTCTCTTTTGCTCTTCTTCTCTTTTCTGTTGGATCAACTCTTTTTCAAGCCTTAATTCTTCCAATCTTCTTATTCTTTCTTCTTCCTTTTTTTTCCTGGCTAATTCTTTTTGCAGCTTTAGCTCTTCAAGCTGTTTTTGCCTTTCGAGTGTAGCTTGTTGATTGTCTTCTTGTTTTGCAGGAGAGGACATAATGAATCTTTTCATCCCTAATTCTTTTCCTTCCTGTTTTCTAAATTTCCTTATCTCTTCTAATCTTATCTCTTCTGCTTTTTTTCTTTCTGCAAGGGCGTTGATTTCCTGCTCCAGCTTTTGTTTTTTTCTAAGGGTTTCTTCTGCCTCTTTTTCTATTGCTCCCTTTTCCTTTTCGGTCTCTTTAAGCCTTTTTTCTTTTTCTTTTAGCTGTTGCTCTAATATTATTTTTTTCCGGATTTCGTCTTCTTCTTTTTGCTGAGCTAGCTGGTCAATCTGTTCTTTTTCTTTAATCTGCTCTTGTTGCGATTTACTAATTTCTTGTTCTAAAGCCTCTTTTTTTTCTTTAAGTGATTCTAATTCCTGTGTGCTTTTTTCCAGCCCTTTTTCTTTCTGGAGTGCTGCTACTTCTACCTGATGGAAGCCCGTTGTGTCTTCCGAGGGGGCTGGTTTACTAGCCGGCTTTAAACGCTCAGCATGTTTTTTTATAGAGGATACAACTCTTGTAACATTAATAGACTTTAGTTTGTTAAAAACATCTGATTTCTGAAGGTAGTCTGAAACGCTTTGCATTCTTGAGGTTCTGGCAGAATCAGGAGCGACTGCAGTTTTGAGCGGGATGGCTGGTTGTTCTTTCTGATCAGGAGCTGGTTGTCTTCTTAGGACATTGCCTATCTTTTCTTTAGGCAGCCTATCTTTAAGTTCAGTCATTCTTTTTGATACATTGCCAGAGAATGTCTTAACATTATCCACTTGTATGCTTTTTATATCAGAAAGCTTTGATTTAATGTTTTCAAAGAGTTTTGACCTGCTTTTGGACCTAAAGTAGCTGTTCATCTCCCTGTTGAAGTCTTTTTGGGACATTTTTAGTTTAGTTCAATTATTATCTTTTTTTCTTTAGCATCAAGCTCCTTTATTAACTTATTGCCTTTTAGCTTTTCTTTTATCTCTTTCCAGCTATATTTCTTTGCAGCATTATTGATATCAGTTATAGTATTCTTTATTATTTCATAATTATTATATATTTTTTCCGCTTTTTTCCTGTTTTCTTCTTTACTCTTCTCAAACTCCTTTGTTTTATCTTTCTGCTGCTCAATGAGGTGTTTTAATTTTTTAATCTCTTTTTCATACTTTGTAGCTGGTTTTTCTGTTTTGTATTCATTAATAAAATAATATTCCAATGCTTCGTTATAACTTTTGAATTCTTTTTTTTGGAGGTTTTTATAAGTATTTAGCCCGAAAGGAGTAATGTCTTTTGCAACTTTATTTTCATAATAGATTATTGATTTTATTTTATTGCTGGTGAGCTTTTTTATTGAATTTGATATGTTTTTTATTGAATTATCATCTATTGACGAAGGTTTTGATGATTTATCTATATTTGATAATGAGCAAACCTCTTCACCATAAACCCCACCAAGGCCTAATTCAACAGCTAAACATGTTACAATGCTGTCTTTTTTTGAGCTTTTTAATAGATCTTTAATGTCTTTTTGGGTAAGATTAAACAGATTGTATTGTCTTTTTGGGTAATCATACTTTATTTTTGGCTTTATTTCTCTGTCTTTCCATTTATGATATTCTACTGCGGATAATATTATGTTTTCTTTGTTACATAACAGGATATTGCCTCCCCCAAAGAATTCTATGATGAGTTTTTCTGTATTTTCTTTTGATTCGAAGATTAGTTCTATGATTCTTTCTGAGCCTTTTTGGCTAATCTTCTTTAGCCTTGTGTTATTAAGGTGTTTTCTTAAGAACATGCAGAATTGTGATGGTTCTCCATATGATTCCTTGATATCTGTCAGGTAAAAGAATTTACCAGCAGTTATCCTTAGAATCTGTTTTCCTTTGCCTGAGACATAAAACTGAAGCATTAATTCTTTCTTATCTGGCTGGTAGATATTATCTATTCTGCTGTCTATTAATAGCTTAAGCTCTTTGATTAGGTAATGGATAGCTAAGGAAGATAGTTGTTGTTTCATGATTAATGATAAGAAAGAATGAAAGTATTTAAATTTAATCTAAACGATAGATTTAAATGCCTATTATCATAGGAATTGAACTATGGTAAATAGTGAAAGGTACCTTACAAGAATTAAAAATGATGTTCATAGGTCATACAAATCAGGCCAAGATATGGGGTTAAGAAAAAGGGCATTAGAAGAGAAGTTCACAAGAGATTTCGAGGGCTTAAATAATAAATTTAAGAGAAGTTCTTTAGGTAATGGTTTGTATAAAGCAATACCTCAAATCCAGAATAATGAATGGTTTTCAAAATATGAACAATTAAGGGATAATCTTCCAAGTTATTTGAATAGAAGATTAAGAAACCTGTTCAGAAAGCATTTAAGCTCACAGGAGTTATTGTTTATATGGGAGTACCTGTTAGTAAGGAGAAATCCTTTATTTGCAAAACAAAGAGGACTTAAGAGCAGTGTGGGTAAATTATATGAGTTTATTGTTTCTAAAGAGATTGTTTTTGTAGATAATACAATTAAAACTAGTGAGGGTATTATTCAAAGATTGAAGGTACATTTGCATAGATTTGATAATCCTGGATTGATTGAGGAGTTTATTGGGTTTTTAGAGGGCATTTTACCATATATTGGAAGACTTAATGAAGTGCTGAGGAATCAGGTTAATGCTCTAAGAGAAGTTAATTATCGTGAATTTATGGGTTTTTATGAAGAACAGGAAGGAGAGTTAGATGAACTAAATAAGGTGATTTTAGGTTTTGTTCTGAAAAAAGGAGATATTTCCAGAACGGATTTTGTGAAGTACGGTTTAGCTGCAGGAGTTGCTATCGGATTTTTTGGGATAAGCACCCTTATTAGCTGTGCTGGCAGATTGCCAAGGTTGATGACCCCAACAACTATAAATGCCAGAGAACTTTTTAATGCTTTTTTGCATATTCCTGAACTTAAATCTATGAAGGAGCCTATTTTTTCTAGTGATGTTAATGCCAGGACTATTATCATTATTGAAGATGAGTACCATGGAATCCCAGAAAGAGAATCTATGAGATTGAGGATATTAAGAACAAAGTTTAACATTAATTTTATTGGAATTGAAGGGTGGGCTGGCCATGAAGTAGACAAAAAGAGGGGGTTCCAAATATTAAATGCTGAGGAGGAGTTGATTAAAGAAATAATACACGACCCTAACTACTTTGTAATTGGACTAGAGGATGATAAAATTCAAGTATTGATTTTAAAAGCAAGTATTTGGAAGCTAAATGTGGCTTATCTACAAATTAAAAATAGTTCAAAAGATCAAGAGGGGATGTCTATTTATATGGAAGGTATGGTTAGTTTATTTAAAGACTTAAGGTTAGAGTTTAATCAAAAAAACCTTGAAATGATTAAAGAGGAACTCAAAAAATATTGGGGGAAGATTTATGAAAATTATGGAGAATATAGGGTCATGGAAAATGAATGTCGCGATCTAAGTATAGTAAAAAGAAATGACCTCCTCTGTAGGCTAAAGCCTACAGTATCCATCAGCAGGCTAAACAATGATGCTTAGCTTGTTCCAAAATATAGTTCACAGTGTCAGAAATCTGATTATAACCAACTGTGACAGCAGAAC
>Ga0187833_10001251_pt1 | contig 29217 bp, 34 predicted proteins | sample ETNtaG_37_FD_167968 | JGI IMG/M metagenome (GOLD analysis project Ga0187833, IMG submission 167968) | Marine microbial and viral communities from oxygen minimum zone, Eastern Pacific Ocean - ETNP2014_SV_400_PacBio MetaG (Illumina Assembly) | ecosystem: Environmental > Aquatic > Marine > Hypoxic...
ACTCGTCTTTTAGTTTTCTAGAATACGCATTGCACTATTTAATGGATTTCGTGTTCTAGATTGTAAAAGACGAGGAATTTCAAATCGATACTCGTCTTTTAGTTTTCTAGAATACGCATTGCACTATTTAATGGATTTCGTGTTCTAGATTGTAAAAGACGAGGAATTTCAAATCGATACTCGTCTTTTAGTTTTCTAGAATACGCATTGCACTATCTGGTACATATCATGTTCTAGACTGTAAAAAACATTCCTTTCAAATATCTGTCTTTTACTATTATTTTACTTTTGAGCAGTAAGCAAAAGGCTTATATAGCTTCATCACCCAAAAAACACCATGAACGAGAACGTTCGCAAAGACATTCTACACGTCCTAACCAAAGCCATCGCTATTATGCAGAAGACTAGCAATCGCGCCATGGATATGCGCAAACTCAGCAACCATATCATCCACTCCGCAACCATTTTCCAGGACAAGGACAGTACTGATACCGCAATCCTGCTCTATTCCATCTCAAAAATCATGGAACGAGCAGGAAAATCAACAAACGCCGCAATCCTCCAACGAGAACTAGGGAAGGCAAAGAAAGTCCTTGAACGCAAAGACGAGCGCCAATACCAAGGAGAACTTCAAAAGATCTTCAGAATTATCACCAAACTAGACAAAAAGCTAACCCATTACGTTGAACATCTCTTAACGCACGCCTCAGCAAAAAAGGCATGCAACCTCTGCGAACATGGAGTATCTGTGGGACGAGCAGCAGAAATCTCAGGAACCTCTAAATGGGACCTCATGTCTCAAATGGGACAGTCACATACTCCCATCGATAAAACCGCAAGAATTCGTGAAAGATTACGCGTAGCAAGGAGACTCTTCAAATGAGAGCAATCGTCTTCGATTCTGGCCCTATCATCACCCTAACCACGAATGGATTACTAGGGTTGCTTGTAGAGCTCAAATCACGCTATCAAGGCACGTTCTACATCCCAGAGGGAGTAAAGAATGAACTCGTCACCCATCCTCTTCAAACAAAAAAATTCAAATTCGAAGCATTGCAAATATTACGTCTACTAGAATCAGGCCATCTCAAAATGTACGATGCACCTGGTCTGAGAAAGAAAACAATCCATCTTCTCGACATCGCAAATAGAATCCTCTTCGCACGCAACCATCCCTTACGTGTGATCCAATTCGCAGAAATGAATGCATTAGCAGCCGCAATAGAGATGAAAGCCGAAGCACTAGTTGTAGATGAACGTACCACCCGCATGCTCATAGAATCTCCAGAAGAATTAGCAAGAAGAATGCGCAAGAAACTCCACACCAAAGTCACCATCGACAAAAAAGCACTAAACGAGTTCCAAAAATTAGTAGAAGGCATTAAAGTACTTCGCTCAACCGAATTAGTCATGGTAGCATACGAGAAGGGACTTCTAGACAAATTCAAACTAAAGATAGACAAACCTCGAGAGACACTTCTTTCCGCATTACTCTGGGCCCTAAAACTCCAAGGAGCAGCTATTTCTGACCAAGAGATTAATGAAGTGATTAGGATAGAGACGAAGTAATCAAGATTCTTGTTTCTCCCAATAACGATTCCAAGCAAGCAGTTTGGATTTGTAGCGTTTAAATAGATCAGGCACCCGCTCCTGCGTCAATGCGATTAATCGTTTTCGAATACCCTCCGGTTTTCCGTATTGGATCCTAGATTCTTCCCAAGATGTTTTTTCAAGGTCTCTCCACAGAGAATTATCATGCAGAACAGACACCCCTCCAAACTCTCGACAAAGTGCGCCCCAGGGTAAATTTCCTTTTCCGGAAGCCCAATCATATTTACTCAAATCCCTCTACAAGAAAAATCCTTTCTCAATGATGGTGTTCATAATGCGACACCGAAAAAGTGAAGATGTTTCAGTTTTCTTTTTACGAAGAATTATGCAGCTATCGGGAAAACGCACATATCCGACAAAAATAACATCAACGACCATCCCCCCATAGAAGGTATCTCGATTAATTCGAATAGCATCTTGAAATGGGACAAGAATCGCTACATCCGCGTCTTCCCAGTCTCCTCCACTGTGCCCGCCAACTACTCCATTTAGAGCGAAATGGGTTGTCGGTCTGATAGCGTTCGAAAACATTATTTTATATTTTCCTCCCGTAGACGAAAGATAACGGGACAGATACCGAGATCGCTCCATTCGAACCAATACCAAATCCGATGCTTCAAATCGGCTCTCCCATTCAGGTGCACGGGAAAGTTGAGTTAACAATTTGAATTCCGACTCACACAAACCAGTTAAGGTCGGATGGTCAAAAGTATCCAGAGTTATTCCATGTTTCGCCACAAGCATGGCTAAAACGTCTGATGTAAGCGAGTACTGATCGTGTAAATATTGAATTGCCCACCTTACCTCTAGTAGCCGATCCTTATACTTCTTAAGCTGATTGAAGGTGAAGGCGGGAAGACCCCCCATAGATACGATTATCTCTGGACCATGATCTCCTTTCGAAAAGGGAATAATAAATTTGAAATATTCTCCAATTTCACTGGGCTTGAGCTGAACAATGTCTTTTTCTATCAAAAAGAGTGTGATGTCGGGAAAACTTGATATCTTATCCGGACCACAGCCAATTTCAGGAAAGACAATCCGGTTCAGGGCAGGAACAATGTTTTTTGCCCATTTGCGAAAATTGTCCACCTCTAGTCTACCACTTTTGAAGAGAGCCTGAAGTATGCTCTTTGCATAGTAAACTAGATTATCAATTTTTGAACCAGGGAATTCCTTGTGGCATAGCTCAAATAAGTAATCTATCAATTCAAAGTGAGACATCAAAAAATTTCTAAATTCGTCAGAGGTATCCCATCCTAATTGGTCACTTTTTTCTTGATAGCCAGTATCAGCAGATTGAGTAAGCGAGCGAAGGTGCAGCAACTGATCCTTTTCCAATCCAATCACTGGAGCCTCCTTGCGGACAAGCTTTAATAATTGGTCACAATGCTGCCGAAAATCGATAACTTTTTCTGGCTAATTGCTCCGAAATAATCGCGACATACTGCCGAATACTTTTCCTGGCCGTTCTGAGGCAACCATCTACCACATCATTTCTGACTGAAGCATCACGCGGTGTAGCAAGGATATTCTTTATTTCCTCCGCAGCACTCAAAAGTCTTTCCCGATAGCTATCGATGGCATCGCGGTCTTCAATATCTAATCTGTGAAACTCATGTATCCAGCCTTTCAGTTTTTTAAATTTCGCAGCGTCCCATCCTGCTATAAAATCCCTCAAGATGTCCATCTTCCCATGGTAATTTTTTTCCAACTCCGATAATTCATCAAGCAATTTACTAAGAGAATAACTAATCTTTTGAATGGACTTCCCCGATTTCTTGACTATGGAGCAAAACGACATACCGCAATGGTGGCATACGAGATATATAAGTATTTCCGTTCCAGGGAGGATGGCCAAGATCTATCATCAGACGAAGTAAACTAAACCATCTAAATCTTTAAATAACTTCTAGAGTTACCCAAACCATGAAAGGGTTAGTCATTGGGGGAGAATTCGGAAAGATTCTTGCCAGACAAAAATCGAGTGAACCGATTGAGCTAGGAGAACTCCTCGTAGCAGAATCCGCAGATGCAAAAATTCTCTTACAAGCAATAGGTCTAGAGTTCGGCTCCCAAATCTCACAGCAAAATCTAGAGCTTATTTCAGGAATGCAATTAGAAGAAGACGAAAAGGCCGAGTTCATCGATCCAGAACTCAGAAATTACAATATCGCCATCCTCAAGAACCTAATCACCTTCCAAGGAGAGCAAGCAAGAATAGCAAAACAACTCCCCACCTTTTTCTCCCCCATCAGAACCATCACCAAAGAGGACATCACTTTCCTAACACAACCAAAAAACCCATTAAAACTAGGAGTGCTCCGCTCAGGATCAAAAACACTAGATGTTCCTATATACTTGGATGGCAAAGAAGCCTTTTCACATCACATCTTAATTCCAGCAACCACTGGCAAAGGTAAGAGCAACCTCCTAAAAACAATGCTCTGGGACTGCATCGACAAAGACTATTGCGGCATGTTAGTCTTAGACCCCCACGACGAGTACTACGGACGTAACAAACCAGGATTAAAAGACCATCCCAGCAAGAACATCGTCTACTACACTCCACAAAATCCACCACCTGGTGCAAAAACACTCAAAATCCAACTTAACAAAGTAAAACCAAGACATTTCAATGGTGTAGCCGACTGGTCAGATCCACAACGAGAAGCACTGCAAGCATACTACCAAGAATACCAAAACGACTGGATAGAAGCCATTGTATTAAATAAGCCCCTCCAAAACTTCCACGAAGGAACGCTAGGAGTGGTAAAAAGACGCATCACCCAACTCCTACACATCAACTTCAATGCAGGACAACTCATCTGTTCAGGAGTGTTCGATCTATCCGCAGGCGAAACAACCATCTCCGACATCGGAAACGAGCTAGAGCAAGGAAAAACAGTCATCATCGACACATCCTCCTTTGAAGGTAGCATCGAAATCCTTATCGGATCACTACTAGCAACAGAAATATTTAACCGCTACAAACGCTACAAAGCATCTGGAGAACTACAAAATAAACCAGTACTTTCCATAGTCCTAGAAGAAGCACCGAGAGTATTAGGAAAAGAAGTCCTAGAAAAAGGCCCCAACATCTTCTCAACCATCGCTAGAGAAGGAAGAAAATTCCAGATAGGCCTTACAGCAATCACCCAACTCCCATCCCTCATCCCAAGACAAATCCTAGCGAATATGAATACAAAAATAATTCTCGGAACAGAGATGAAACCAGAACGTGAAGCAATCATCCAGAGTGCAGCTCAAGATTTGAGTGAAGACGACCGCACCATTGCTTCGCTAGATCGAGGAGAAGCCATCATCTCCTCCAATTTCGCAAAGTTCGCAACGCCCATTAAAATTCCTCTCTTCGAAGATCTCGTAAAAGCATCACCTACAAAACCAAAAACCGATTTCGGAGGATCCACCTTAAGATGAAGTTCGCCCACATGGCAGACTGTCACCTCGGAGGCTGGCGCGACGACAAGCTAACCGAATTAGGCCAGAAATCTTTTGAAAAAGCCATCGATATCTGTATCGAAAAGAAGGTAGACTTCGTCATCATTGCAGGAGATCTCTTCAATACCGCAATACCTCCGATAGACTCAACAAAACATTGCGTCAACCACCTAAAGCGATTACAAAACGAAAACATTCCAGTCTATTGCATCGCTGGATCGCATGACTTTTCACCATCAGGCAAAACCATGCTTGACGTCCTAGAGGGTGCAGGATTATTAATCAACGTCGGCAAAGGCCAAGAACTAGATGGACACTTAGTGCTTGATTTCACAACAGATGAAAAAACCGGAGTAAAACTCACAGGAATCCCTGGAAAACGAGCAGGACTGGACAAAACCTACTACGAACAACTCGACAGAGCATTAGAACAAGAGCCCGGCTACAAAATCTTCCTCTTTCACTGCGTCATAGACGAATTAAAAACGAAAAAGTTCGAAAAAGTCGACGGCATAGCAACATCCCTAATGCCAAAAAACTTCGATTACTATGCAGGCGGCCACGTCCATATTGTCAAGCAACAGTCTATCGAAGGCTACAAGCAAGTAGTCTATCCCGGTCCGTTATTCCCGAACAATTTTTCCGAATTAGAGGAACTCAAGCAAGGAGGATTCTATATTGTAGAAGATGACCAACTAGAATTCCAACCGGTGCAGATAAAGAAGGTCGAATCGCTGGAAATAGATGCAACCAACAAAGCTCCCGAAGCAATCACCCAACAAGTCAAAGAGCTCATCGCAAATAACGACTACGCAAATGCCATCGTCACCATCCGCATCGCAGGCACACTTAAATCCGGAAAACCATCCGACATCGATCTCAGAAAGATCTACGAAGAACTCTACGCTCAACACGCATATATGGTCATGAAAAACACCAACGCCGTCAAAACAAAGGACTACGAAGAGATTAAGATCGAGGCACATTCAATAGAATCCGTCGAAGACAATCTCATTAAGCAACACACCTCACAAAGTAATTTAAAGGCCATTCCTCCCGAGCAACTAGGCGATTTCACCCGCAGCCTAATGCAGGTACTACAAACCGAAAAGCAAGAAGGAGAGAGGGTAAATGACTTCGAAGTGCGCGTCAAAGGCGAAATGGATAAAACTATTCGGCTGTAGTCTTCTTTTGTTAATCATCGCCTGCACCCCATCACCAACCGGCAACACCATAGCTCTACCTCAAGAGCAAACGCAACCGATTGAAGTCTATTTCTGCCCACAAGACGATTGCGAACAAGTCCTAGTCAACACGCTATCAACCTCCCAAAAATCAATACACTGCGCCTTCTTCGATCTTGACCTCAAGTCCGTAGAGACCATATTGGGAGAGAAAAGCGCAACTCAGGACGTCAAACTGGTAGTAGATGAAACCAACAAGATAACCATCCGGGGCCCCGGCGTGCGTAAAGACACGACCTCCCAGTACAGCCACAACAAGTTCTGTATTATTGACGATCACCTACTTATTACCGGATCCATGAATCCTACCGTAAATGGCGCAACCAAAAACAACAACAACCTCCTTATCATCGAATCAAAGCTCCTCTCCATCAACTACGAGGAAGAATTCCAAGAACTCTGGGCAGGAGAATTCGGTTCTGGAAAGAGAGTAACCCATCCAAAAATAACGCTCAACAACAAACTCATGGAAAATTACTTCTGCCCCGAAGATGACTGCGCCAAACACATCATCAACCACCTCAAGCAAGCTCGCAACACAATACATTTCATGACCTTCTCTTTTACACATGAAGGCATTGCAGACGCCATGCTCTTCACTAAAGCAGAAGTAAAAGGCATCTTCGAAAACCGAGGCGCAGAAGGCAAATATTCTCAACTTCCAAGACTCAGAGATTTCGGAATCAATGTAACGAAAGACACCAATCCCGCAACCATGCACCATAAAGTGTTTATCATCGACAGCAAAATAGTAATAACAGGCTCCATGAATCCATCAAATTCAGGCAACACCCGAAATGATGAGAACGTCCTCATTATACATGACAAAACAATAGCAAGAGCGTTTCTGAAAGAATTCAACAGCTTAAGGAATAAATAGCACCGATTCCAAACAGCTAGCTTTTTAACTGCACCTACAACTTGCTGTGCATGCCAATTGAAAGGATATATCACTATTCTCCCCTTAGTCCACTTCATGACTCATTCTTCGGAGAGCTTTTCGTGATGAGAGATCTTGCCCGGGGAGCTAAGCTACATTCCTCTGAAAATCAAGCATCTCTAGTAGGATATGATCAAGAGTTCAGTTCATCTTCAGGGGCGCAAGCAGAACTCGCCGCATTGAGAAAATCTTATTTCGATGAAATCGTTCCACCTCACCGTTTTGAAAAAACCTTGTCCCAAGAGACCCAACTAGCAGAGAACAGGAGTGTAATCTATCACTTCATGAAGGAAGGTGTTGCAGCAATTGAGACGAAAAAGGCACATCCAGACATACCTCAAGCACTGTATCTACATTGTTGTCGCGAAGATTACACATCTGCTACACTCAAAGAGATACAAAATGCACAGGATGAAGATCCAAGCTCAATCGATGCATTCATTGCTGTAAGCGAACATGTAGCAGCATCATTTCGACCTATTTTCGGAGAAAAAGTACACGCCGTAATCAATGGAATAGACACGGATCTCTACACGATCCTCCCACAGGAAGAATTCCTAAAAAAGCGAGCACAACTAGGGCTAGATCCTGAAGACAATGTAGCGCTATATATTGGAAGGCCAAGCAACATCAAGGGCAGAGAGGTGCTGATGTATATGCTATCCAGATACGAACAAGAAAATGATCCAAACATTAAATTTGTATTCGCACTTTCTGGAAGCGAAAAGGAAAAACTACTTTTTGCAAATTGCATAGAAGAGTTAGCACCTCAGCTAGTAGGAGAAGGAAAAGTAAAAGTAGTTCTGGATATCTCCAAACATACGATGGGGGCAAGTAACCCTACACTAGAAAATCACTTTCTGGAACAAACCCCTTGGAGATTGAGAAACGCGCCCTATTTCGCAGGAGTAACCACTTTTCCAATCCACCAGATTGCAGATGTTACGCTTATTCCCTCACTTAGGGAAGCACTGTCCCTTTCTCAAATAGAGGCTTTCGCATGTGGACAGCATGTAGTAGCAATAGACTCCGGCGGAGTGAGCGAGGTTGCATCAAAAGACCCCTATAGCCGACTTATCTCAGTAGATACCCCCGTACTCTTAAATGAGAGCGCCCCTAGAAGATATGATGCTTTAGAGGATGCAGGTGAGCAATTCTGTCTAGGCATTGACGAGATACTTGCCATGAATAATACTGCAGAAGTAAGGCAACAAACAAGGAAGATGGTGCAAGAGAATGGCTTCACCTCAGAGGGGATGGCCCGCAAAGTAATCCAAATCATGGAGCAAATAAGGAGCTAATCCCTTGAACTACATCTTGATAAACGCTCATCCCATCCGATCTCCAAACATCCTATCCAACAAAAAGGGAATCCTCCCTATATAAACTTTTCCCTAGTATGTATGTGCATAGCACCTTCGAAATTCTTGCTCTTGACTTCTGAAGGTGCTGCGTCCCCGGATGGGGCAACCCCGCGCAACGCACTTAATTCTGAGGTATCAATGAATTTCGACCTGGTGATGCTATGCACATACCCTAGTATGAACTATTAATGCATACTAAAACAAGTATCAATCCATACTATATGAACTATTAGTCCATATAACAAGAGTTATCCGACAGAGAAATGGAATGCAAAGTAACTAACTTTAGCTCCAATACATCAAAGCAGCCAGAGACACATTGAAAAATTATTTATAGCCCAAAGAAACAAAGCAAGCATGAACTACACCTTCCAAGCACGAGGACATAAAAACGTCCTAAGCCACCACAAAACAACCTTCGAATTCACCAAAGACGAAGAAATCGGAATTGAAGCTGACTGTATCATAGGAGTTAAAGCAAATTTCGAACACAACAAACTCAAAGACTTCATCAACTATTGCAGAACCAACAATAAAGACCTAGTAAGAATCACCATAAAGGCAGACAATATAACCGAAGACATCCGCTGCCATCTCAACATGCATTTCGACGATGAAAGAGAAATAGTAATAAGAACAAGCAAATTCCTCAGCAAGAGAACCTTCGGAATATTAGCAAATAAAGCAAGCAGACATCTCAAGCAAGAACTCAGAGACAAAATGAACGATCCCAATCAAATCATTACCGTCTCAATCACTAACCTGTAAATAGCGAGTTTTCGGAACAAAGTTCAATATCACGCCTTCTTTAACCCGACCACACCCTAAGAAGTCAGAAGAATTCTTAATCAGCACAAAACCTGTTTCCGTAGTATCAGTCTCAATATCATTACCCTTGATCCACATCCTAGCAACGCTATCACTAACCGTAACAACACCTTTCGTAGCTGCAACACCAATCACCTGACTCCCCTCAATCGACAACCGAGCCTCACCATGCGATACCTCACCCAAATACACGCCCAAAGAATTAACCCGAACGTTAGAAAGATCAAGCAACCCAACATCCCTATTGACTCCATAAATCTTACCTTTTTCCGTCTTAAAAAAAGCAAAGTCTAATTTCAAAGTAAAACCAAATTGTGATTCTAATAACTTAAGAAATTCTTTCCGCTCTTTCCGCTCCAATACAGCAACCTTCATACGCCCCACAACGGATTATCTTTTCGCATAATCTCAGCAATCTCCTTCAACACCACCTTCTGATCATCAGAAAGATTCGACTTCAAATCGCGCAATTTCCTAAAATCTTCCTCAGGTATCGCAGCATACAGTACTGTGCCTTCATCAATCTGCCTGCCAACCGTAACATCCTCTAACGACACGGCAACCTGTTTCCCCTTTTCAGCAGCCTCAATTGTTTTCTGTTCCAACTGCATACTTTTAACCGTGGTAATCGAAATGCCATCATCCTTCATCAACTTCATGCCAGTCTTTAACGTACCACCCAAAATATCCATACCCACAACGGCAGGATTATTCTGCCTAAAAATATAGCCTTTCATGATTTCTCCCTTGACCGGCTGCATCAATCCCGCTAAATCACCGGCTTCCGCAGATTTTTGAGTATCCTCTCGCCATTTCTCAAAATCTTCAATTAATTTGTAAATAATAGGATTAGTAAAAATGGTAAGGGAATCCTTCTCATTTCCAGAGGCATCGTCGACATTAAATCCAAGCACAACCGCATTCAACGCATCATGCTCCAGATTAGCCTCGGCATCCGCAATATCTTTCTTAGTAATCGGACCAATCGAGGCACGCTTAATCGGAATGTCAATATCGCGAAGCATTTTCTCCAAAGCCTCCAACGAACCAATCGTATCAGCCTTAATCACAATACCTTCTTTGTCCGTCTGAATCAGCACATCCTCAATCTCCTTTTGAATTTCTTCCTTAACCGCATCTACTTCATCCTCAGAACAAGATTGAATCGGCATCCCTGCTAAGACTCCCTCCACATCCGGAGCAATAATACGAACGCCCGTAGCAGCAACTGCCTCATCCACACCCTCAAACTTAGCGCGCTTATCTCTCATTTCAGAAAGTGCACTCGGCTCAAACAATCCACGAACCTTACTTACAATCGGTTCATTTAACGTTCCCACCACAATCGTATCTCCCTTACGGAGCGTACCATCATACACAATAACATCCATACTCAATCCTAACCCTTTAACTTCCTTAACTTCTAAAATAGAACCCTTTGCATTTCCAGCAACATCAACATTTAGTTTATCCTCTAAAAATTTCTGAGCCAATCCCGAAATCACCATCAACAATTCAGGAATACCTTCCCGAGTTTTAGCTGATGTAGGAACAATCGCAACGCGTTTCGTAAAATCTCCCACTCGATCAAAACGTTCAGCATCAAACCCATGCTCCGATAACGATCCAACAAGTTCATACAACTTACCCTCAATCGCCTGCTGCACCGCACTCGTCTGACTAGAAATGTTAGGAATCAACATCTGATCCGGTTGCGACTTCCACCCATACAACAAATCAATTTTATTCATAGCAATAACGAATGGAACCTTATATGTCTTCAAAATCTCCATCGACTCAATCGTCTGTGGCTTCAATCCTTCATTAACATCCACCACCAAAATCGCAATATCTGCTAAGTTACCGCCTCTTTTACGCAATGATGTAAACGAAGCGTGGCCGGGAGTGTCAATAAACAACAAGCCAGGAATAGTAAAAGGAATTTTTAACGCATCTAACAACGGTCCACACACCTTCTTAACGGTGTCCATCGGAATTAGAGAAGCACCAATAGCCTGCGTAATCCCGCCAGCCTCCCCAGAGGTAATAGCCGTCCCTCTAATCGTATCTAAGATGCTCGTCTTTCCATGATCAACGTGCGCCAGTATCACACACATCGGACTCCGTAATGCCATACCTACTAAGAAAAATAACGGATTTTTAAAACTATGGAATTTCTCAAGAGAATACACCAAAACCACCATCCCAACCCCCATAATCAACTAAATAAAACTTTATATAGCATTGCCTCCTGAAAAACAACATGAAAGGGGATTTCATGCCTAAATCATTGGCAGGCTTGCTGTTAGTTTTTATTTTCGCAGCAGCTTTTGTCAATTTTCACCCACTGGGACGGTATTATCTTGACGAACCCTACCAGCGAGGAACGTTCGGCCAAGCCTTTGTCACCGTTCAGAATCCAACGAGCAGCGAAATTGAGGATGTAAGCGTAAAACTCATCATCTACGACCTTGGCATCCAGTACACATCCATTCCTTTTGACGTTCCGAAGCGAGATTCGCGACTTTCCATGATACACATGCCGATTTCCAGGAACATCCCCCCAGGAACCTACATCTCAAAATTAACCGTTTCGAATGACGAATTCCGAGATTCAAAGCACATCGAAATCACAATCGTTTAATTCTATACAATTTAAGCAACCTTTTAATACTGACTTCTTATTGTACAACTATGCCAACCATTCAAGAAGGCCTAGCCACCATAACCACCTCAAATCCCAAAATAGTCAGCAAAGCAATGCCCGTCTTCTACAATCCCATCATGAAGTTCAATCGAGACGTCTCCATCCTCCTACTCAATTCTGTCAACGACAAAGCATTAGCAATTGCAGATCCCCTAGCAGGCTCCGGCATCAGAAGCATTCGCATGCTCAAAGAACTACCAAAAAACAAGATACAATCAATAACAATAAATGACGCCTCACCTGAAGCATGCAAGCACATACGCAAGCATCTCAAAAAGAATAAAGTCAAAGCACAAGTTACAAACGAAGATGCAAATCTCTTCCTCCTAAACAGTAAAGGCTTCAACTACATCGACATCGACCCGTTCGGCTCCCCCAACCCATTCCTACAGTCAGCAGTCATCAGAATCGCCAGAAACGGCATCCTAGCAGTTACCGCAACCGATACCGCAGCACTTGCCGGCACCTATCCCAAGGCATGCCAAAGAAAATACTGGGCAAAACCCCTCAGAACAGCAGAGATGCACGAAGTCGGTTTGAGAATCCTCATACGAAAAGTGCAATTAGTAGCAGCACAATTCCAGAAAGCACTCATTCCAATGTACAGCTACTCCAAAGACCATTACATGAGAGTATTTTTCAGAGCCGAAAAGAGCAAGGAAGCTGTTGATAAAATCCTAAAACAACACGACGACTACAAAGAAGCCGGACCCATGTGGACAGGCAACCTTCAAGATGTCAAATTAGCAAAAACAATAGCATCTACCAACAAAGATGACACCATCCAAGACTTCCTAGATTTGATAGCGAAAGAACTACCGATTCTAGGCTTCTACGACATCCACGCACTAGCAAAAACACACAAACTCAAAGCACTGCCAAAAACAGAAGACCTCATTAAAGCAATCAAGAAAACCCACAAAGCCACGAAAACACACTTCGCACAAGCCTCAATTAAGTCTTCCATCACCGAGCCGCAACTCATAAAGCTCCTCAACTCCACTCATCTCAAAAACTAAACGCTTTTATACCTCATTACCTAAAAATCACTAAAAAGAGGCTATCATGGATCCAATTACGTTTATTACCTATCTTGTTGTCGTGCTTATTATAGGTATTCTCTGTTCACTATTAGCAGACAAGCTCGGCATTCAAAAGATCATGCTGCTGCTGTTCGCAGGAGTAATCATTGGCCATCTCTCAGTGGGCGAGGCACCACTCCTCGATTTTCCACCGGAATTTCTGACTGCAATAGCTATTATCGCTCTAGCCATCATAGTGTTCGATGCCAGTTCGAATCTCAACATTCACCAATTCGACACCCTCTCCATCCACGCTCTCCGCCTAACTTTCATCTTTCTCCTCCTCAATTCGATTTTCCTCACCATATTCACCGTCAAATTCTTTGCCCTGCCCAGCCCGCTAGCAGCACTCCTCTTCGCCTTCATGATGTCCGGCACCGCACCCGACGCAATCATCAGCCTTCTAAAATCCACCAAAAATAAGGCAGCCTCTTTATTATCGATAGAATCAGTCATCAACTCCCCATTAACCGTTCTTCTCCCCTTTATCCTCATCGATTTCATCACATCGTTCGACCAGGTAGACCTTTTTTCAACGTTCGTCCAGCAGATTGGACCTTTTTTCCAACAATTCGTCTCCGGAATCGGATCAGGTATTGTCGTAGGAATCATCATCTCAAAGGTCATGAAAAAACAATATTCCGAGACCATTAGCCCGTTAGCAATCATCACTGCAGCATTATTTACCTACGTCCTAGCCGAGAACTTGGGAGGTAATGGTGTTCTAGCAGTCACAACACTAGGACTCTTCATCGGACACGTCTACGTCTCGCATCGAGTGCATATAATGGAGATTGCCTCCTTCTTCGCAAATTCCCTAGAGATTCTAGTATTCGTCCTCATCGGAGTCATCATCAAATTCCCACTAGATGCAAAGTTCTTAGCAACCTCACTCGCTCTCTTCGGAGTCTACCTCGTCATCAGATTTGTAGCAATAGAATGGTCCTGTCGCAAGATTGAATTAACTGGAAAAGAAAAAATCTTCATGGCATTAAATACACAAAAGGGAATCGCTGTAGCCGTAGTAGCATTCAGCCTCTCCACATTAAATCTACCTGGCTTAACCACCATACTCCATCTCACCATCGTCTTCATGCTCTATTCAATCATTCTCTCAACGATTGTAGCAAAAACATCAAAAGTATTCTTGGGCAAGAAAATTAAACCAGAAAACTAACTCTTCAAATGCGCTCAATAATAATTTGACCTTCTTTAACCTTAATAATACATTCTCCCCTATCAGCAAGGTCAGAAATCTTAGTAATCACATTCGGCAATAACAACCTTCCGCCGCGCACATCGAGCTGAGCGATAATCTGCTGCTCCGTAGTATCGTCCTTCTTACGACTAATCTCTTTCAATAATTCGGAGGCACCGTGCTTCGTCCCCTTATCCTTCAACTTTTTCGTCTGTTCAAATAAATATTCTGCAATCTTATCCGCAACCCCAACCCCGGAAGCCTCTGTAATGCCCTGTAATCCAGGAGATAAGTTAACCTCCACCACTAACGGACCTTTCGAACCCTCTAAAATATCCACAGCACACAACGAAGCACCTAATGATTTAGCAGCACGAATAGAAATTTCCTTAGTATGTGCATCCGGCGTGTATGATTCTACCGCGCCACCTGCATGCGTATTAGCCCTCTTCTCTCCATCCATCGCCTTGCGCTTCATCGCAGCAACCACCTTATCACCTGCAACCAACACTCGAATATCCTCGCCATTCGTCTCTATATACTCCTGGATCAGGAACGGCTGTCGCAACGTAGTAAGCGTATCCAATAACGAGTTAGCAGCAGCATACGATTCAGCATACATCACTCCCTTACCGCCCGTCCCACTCGGCAACTTAAAAATAATGGGATAGTTAATCTTCTCCAAAATCTTTTTCCCTCCTTCGGGAGTAGCAGCCAAATACGTATTCGGCATCGGAACCTGAAAATGCTGTAATGCCAAATGCGTCAGTAATTTATCATGCCCCACCGAAAACGAGTAGGGCAAAATGGGCATGTACGATGTTTTTCCCAAGACACTAGTTAACGCACGTAAAATCTGAGCATAACGAAAAGATCCCTTAGCAAAAATACAATCATAATCAGGCAACGCCTTACCATTCGCCAGCACTTCTGCCTTATCACTTCCCATCTTCACCTCGATGCTTCGAAGATCAATGGCATCCACACTAGAAAAATGCTTCTCCATGGCCTCAATAGTCCATTTCGAGCTCGTACTTCCTAATGAAATAAGTGCAGCTTTCATTTTTTACCCGGGTTAATCAAAAAACCGTGTTCCAACACGTTCACCCCAATCAAAATCTTATAACGTAAATGACTTCTATTCGCAACCGTAAATTCAGTCTTAAATTTCTCTGATGCAAATTCTATGTTAGCCCCAATCACCGGTCTCAGCGTAGTTCCGTGAGCACTCTTCACCAGCTTCTTCCGCAACACCGGACCAAAGTCCATCTCTTTGGTCAAAGACACATCAATTGACGATCTAGTCGCACCCGTATCCATCTTAGCCTTCAACGTACGTTTCTTGCCTTTCTTATCGATAAGGGTAACTGATTCAATCAGCCCTACTACCTTCTTACCCCGAGCTACCATGAAAACAACTCCGCTAACTACGTTTTTAAGGCTTTCTATTACATAGAAGACGACACAAGTAACGCATGATTATTCTCGTCTTCTATATTGTACAAGACAAACAAATTATGCGTGATTTTTGTCTTTTACTTACATCTCTCTACTGAAGCTTCCCAGAAAAAAGTTTCCGAGACTTCCAGAAATAATCAATACCAGAAACTACCGTCAACACCGTAGCAATCAGCATCAGCTCCCATGCATAGGGCAACGCTAACAATACCACCACAATCGCAACCATCTGACTAATCGTTTTAATTTTACCCCATTGAGACGCCGCTATCGTAATGCCCTGCGACTGAGCTCCGAGACGCAATGTAGTAACCACAAATTCCCTCGTGATTATCAGAAACACCATCCACGCATCAACACCTTTACCGATTAAAAAAATCAAAGCAGCAACCACTAAAATCTTGTCCGCCATCGGATCTATGAGTTTCCCAAAATTAGTAATTAGGTTATGTTTCCTTGCCAAGTATCCATCCAACCAGTCACTTGCAGCCAATACAATAAAAACAACCGTAGCCCAATAATAAAAATCCATCACCAACAATACAATAAATACGGGAATAAGTAAAATTCTCAGCAACGTAATGATGTTAGCGATGTTCATACGCCGATAACACGAACAAGCTATAAAAAGCTATCCTTATGCGAGGCTCAGTAGAAATTCATGGTCACCTGCTTTAAGTCGAATTCCCATAGGTACAAAATCAGGCTGAAAAGAGGGTTGGCTCCTATGGAGAATGTCAGCATTCATAGAGAGAAGCAAGAATTCGAAGCTGGTGACTCGAACGAAGTGAGATTTTCTACTGAGGCATTATGCAGGTTTCCTAAACACGCCGCCCCAGAAATGAGCAGTAAGTACTTCCTTAGAATCATGGGGATGTTCGTCAAAACCCTCTTTAGACCAATAATGATCATCAAGCTCCTCATATACAAATCCAGCATCCTCAAAAACCTCAATGATGGGGTCCGGATCCTCTACAAATACCCGAGAAATACCGTCAGGACCCACTATTACTGGTCCAGCTGGATGTTCTTCATTAGCAGGTTCTCCAAACTCACTATATTCATCTTCAACCGTCTTAAACGAATATCCATTTCTCCCGCCAGGAGCAGTTGCAGCATATGCTAATTCAGCAAATTCTTTCAACCTATCATACGGGAGAGTGTGAAGAATGGAATTTCCATGGACGACATCGAACGATTCGTCTTTATCCAAAAGATAGTCAAACATACAGGATTCTATAATGTCATAACTTCCAAAACCATTTTCCTCATGTCCAGCGTAAAACACATCGGTAAGTTCCTTTGCTTCATGAACAACATCCTCATCATATTCAACCCCCACCATATCAACACCAGCCGCAACAAATTCTCTAAAATGAGATCCTGCGCCCATCGCAACTTCAAGACCAGAAGAGCCACGAGGAGTAAATTCAAGAAGATGTTCAAGCAATGGAGTAGAATCCCCTTCTCTGCTGTACAAACGATCAGCTACAGACCCAGCATTCCTATCAACGTAAGCCTCACTTCCATCACTCATACTGCTGAAAGCAAGAACCCTACTTAAATAACCACTTGATTAAATAATTCCGATTAGAATCAACAGAAAGGGCAACCCTCATCCTCACCTTCGGGATGGTCGCACTTGTCTTTCTTTTTATCTGACATCAGCTAATGGTGAAAAAACAAATATTTAAAGGTTTGGTTCTGGGAAGATTTCAAGGCCCAGAGAATCCCCGATTCTCGCTAGTTTGGTTGTTGGAGGAGTAAAGCGAAATTCACGGTCTCCAAACGCTAAACCAAACATTTATAATCTAACGGAGCAACCTCAAAACACATGGCAGATCAATACGACGTTATCGTTATCGGCGGTGGAACAGCTGGACTCAAGATAGCTATGCACGCAGCTTCTAGCAAATTAAAGACAGCGATGATCGACCCAGGTGCATTAGGAGGAACCTGCCTCAATACCGGCTGCATCCCAAGCAAAGCAATGCTCCAGGCCTCACACCTTTTTCATCAAACAAATAATCTAGAAGAATTCGGAATAACAGCTACAGCAAAGTTCGACTTTAAGAAAGTGCTAGCTCGCGCTCAAGGCATGGTCGACTACGGCCAGAAATCTATCGAGATGAGTATTCGCAATCCTAATCTCACCACTATTCGCGAGCCAGCTGAATTCATTAACGACACAACCGTAAAAGCAGGAGACAAAGAACTAACAGCAAAAACCATCATCATCTCTACAGGAAGCAAAAACTTCATCCCACCCATTAAGGGATTAGATAACACTGACTACATCACCAACGAAAACATACTCCAAACGAAGAAATTTCCAAAGAAGGTGGTCTGCATCGGCGGCGGCTACATCGCAATGGAATATGCAACCTTCTTTAACGAACTAGGAGCACAAGTAACCGTACTAGAAAGATTACCAACTATCCTCAGCCTGATAGACGAGGATGTCTCCTCAACATTACACAAAGCCTACGAAGAAGAAGGAATGATCATCAAAACAGGCATCAATATCATCGAAGTATCAAACAAGACCATCACCTTCAACGACCTAGCAGATAAAAACTCCAAGCAAGAAACAATAAATGCAGATGCAATCGTCGTTGCAACCGGCCGCATTCCAAATATCGAAGGATTACAACTAGAAAAAGCAGGAATCAAACTCAATGACAAAAAAGGAATCAAAGTAAACGAACAATTCCAAACAACAAACAAAAACGTCTACGCCATTGGAGACGTGATTGGCGACGCCTTATTTGCACATGCAGCATCACGAGAAGCACATATCATCATCGACAACATCTTCAACAAAGCATCTCGCAAATTAAATTTCGATTTAATCCCCTGGGCAGTCTTTACCCATCCACCGATAGCAGGCATTGGACTATCAGAAAAAGAAGCACAAAAAAAGAAAGTAAACTACCGATTATTCAAAGCAAACTTCGCGAGAGCCGCAAAAACAAGAATAGAGAACGAATCAAGAGGCTTCATGAAAATCCTAACCGATAAAGCAGGAAAAATCCTCGGAGTAACGATGATGGGACTAAGAGCAGACGAATTAATCCATGAATACGTTGCCGTCATGAATTCAACCTCTCCAACCATAGAAACCATTCAAAACACAATCCACGTGCATCCCACTATTGCTGAAGTAGCAGAGACATTAAGAGAAAAATCAAGGTGATACCATGTTAGACGAAAGAGAAAAAAAATTAGCCAAATTACTAGTAGAACATTCTATCAAAGTAAAAAAAGGCGACATCATCAAAATAAATTCTGGAGTAGAAGCAGCAACCCTAGTCAACGAAATCTGCAGATTAATCCTAGAAAAAGGCGCCGCACCGAGAGTAAACGTAGATATGCCCGGTTTCGCCTACACCTACTACAAGCACGCTCCCGATAATGTGCTTAAGATGGAACCTAAAATAGCAAAATACGAAGCCGAGCATACGGATGGAGTCATCGGCATTTACACCAATCGCAACACCAAGGAACTAAACAACACCGATCCCATGAAAGCGGCAGCAAGAAGAAAATTAACCAAAGTCATCTCCGAAATCACATTAAAGAAGGACAACTGGGTCATTTTCGATTACCCTACAGAAGCCCTAGCACAAGACGGAGAGATGTCACTAGAAGAATTCGAAGATTTCGTCTATGGTGCATGTCTAATCGACTACAAAGAGCTAGAAAAACTAGAACTCAAACAAAAGAAAATCCTAGATGAAGGAAAAACAGTACACATCAAATCACCCAACACCGATTTAACCTTCTCCATTGACGGCAGACAAGGCATTACCTGTCTAGGCAAGAGAAACATGCCCGATGGCGAAGTCTTCATAGCGCCCGTAGAAGACACCACAGAAGGCTTCATCGAGTACGATTTCCCCGCTATTTATGGAGGAAGAGAAGTAGACGGCGTCAGATTAGAATTCAAGAAAGGCAAAGTCGTAAAGGCAACCGCAAAAAAGAATGAAAAGTTCCTCCACCAAATGATCGATATCGATGAGGGAGCAAGATTTCTAGGCGAGTTCGGCTGGGGCGACAATTTTGGTATAACAAAACACGTCAAGCAAATTCTCTTCGATGAAAAGATCGGCGGAACCATCCATCTAGCGCTAGGAATGGCCTACAAAGAAGGTGGCGGCGTAAATGACTCAGCATTACACTGGGACATGATTAAAGATCTAAGAAAAGAAGGAACCCTCTTCATCGATGATAAACCAGTCATGAAGGACGGAAAGTTTCTGTTCTAAAAGAAAGCGAGTAGCATTGAGAATAAGTGGCGAAAACTAAACCTTATTCTGTTTTGCTAGATCGCCTTTGATTTGAAGAAGATGCATTAACTTCAAAGCCTTTAGTTCATCTGAAATACGTTCCATATCGCGTTTCAGTTCATAAATCAACTCATAGTTGTGTTGTACATTATCTGAGTTTTCTTCTACAATGGCGGAGGTGTCAGTTATCTGAGACACCTCCGAGCGGACCTGTTTAATCCAGGAATCCACATTTTCAGTAAATTGCGCCAAATCGTGTGTTTGTAGTGTTGCTTCCATCGGTATCGCCTCTTTGAAGGCTCGTCGGCCGAATTTCGACCAGTAGCCTTTATACTGATTTTTACAAACCAGTATACAAATATGTATATTAGTGATATATAAAGGTTTTGGTTATAATAGCAACTAGAATATAGCTGTTGGAGAATATAGGTTAAGTAAATAATCACCTGATTGTTTAGTAAGTAAGCGATAGCCAAAACTGGTTTAGAGTCATCTTTGAGCATATGGCAAGACTGATCTGAAGTCATACAGAATTAGCACTCGAAATCCATCGTCGTGTTTATGAGGATGCACTCTGGTACTCTGCACACCTTCATCGCTCAATACTCTAAGTCCATTTCCCCTATTGTCTTGACCTACGGCATGTTTCTTACTATCAATAGTAGCAGCAAGATCATCTTGAGAAAAATCAAATATTGTCCCCGGGTCATCAATTAAGGCGACGGCTCCGAATTCGCCACCTATATACCTGAAAGTAACGTCACCGTGTTCGCCAAAATTCGATCCATGTTCGATCGCGTTCCGTAATGATTCGACTATGCTAGGGTAGCCAATACGATAGTGATATTCCATGGTGAGAAGAGATAGTTTATCGCGAATGTTCAGTTTAGCATCTGGTTCAACTGATTCCAACCACACCCCATATTCAGGTCCATCGACCTTCCAGTTAGCCTGATGAGATTCAAGCATGCCCGTTATTCCTGTCGCACCATATGCTTTGTACATAAGACTCTTTACGCGAGAGTACTCAGCCCTTGAGTCTGCATCAGTTCTGTCTGATGTATAGCTTGCTTGAGAATTTGTAAGTTTCTTGAGGAGCTGCATATAGCTAGAATCGGCACGAAATCTCCAGGTGTAGTCGCATGTCTCTCCATCTCCGAGGAAATGGAATTTTTCAGCACCACTTGTCTTGCTCAAGGGAGGGTCAGAATGAAGATAGTCCTCTAAGACAGGTAGTTTCCCTCCCATGGGCATCGGAGACTCAACTTTCAGGGTGCGTCCTATTGCTTTTATTGCCTCATCCCAGGTGAGTGTGAAGTCTACTACCATATGACAGTAAAATAGGATTTTATTTAAAAACCCTTTCCGTTAGCTACCTCAAATTAACCAATAAACCTAAGCAAACACATGCCTACATACTTTTGGACTTTCTTCCTTAGACTTAACTTAGGATTTTGGTTTCCGTAGGACATAGATAACCCCGAACGGCATACCCCTAATCTTTTTGTAAGATTCTGGCGTAAAACAATGCTTAATAGAGTGTCTAATTTTGAGTTCAACAATTTTCACTCTAAAACCAGATCTGCGAGCAATTGATTCTACAGTCCCTAGTGGATGGATATGAGAGATTCCATAACTAGTCAGGGCAAACTTAAAATTTGATTCTTTCACAAAATCCCAAATCGTTTCTGGGTGAAGCGTTGTAACAACGGCATATCCTCCCGGTTTCAAGACCAAGAACATGCCTTTAAACAAATTAGGGAGTTGGCGCTCTAGCAAGTGATCAATCATCAATCCACAGCTAATCTTATCAAACCCTGTCTCTCGGTCACGCTGCAATTCTCTCCAAAACCGAACCTGAGTACAATCACCTTGAACATACCTCACTATCGGAGCTCTTTTTCTGGGGGGGATCTTAGCTTTAGCTTCAGCCAACATTGCCTCAGTAAGATCCATTCCCGTAACGTTCGATCCACGCTCAAATGCGGCCTTTACGTAACGTCCTGTCCCACAGGCCACGTCCAGAATATCATCTCCTTCTTTTGGATTAAGAATACGAACTACTCTATCATGTTCCAACTCAATCGAGGGGTTAAGCTCACGATCGTACGTGTGTGCCCAATTGTTATAGGCCTCTGTTACTTTGCTCACGGTACATTCATTACATCAAGTTAAGTATAAAAGTATTCCGCAAATAATCATCTGATTGTTTACTTATGCCGAGGAGATAACGGATTTCTGGCAAACTTCGTAGAATTTATATAATGGGGTTCTTATATGGATATTATGCTTAGTAAAAATATATTTTTGGTCTTGGGTGAAAATAAAGATTTAGGTAATAAACTACACGCCCATTATATTTATGAATGTGATAAAAAAGAACAGAATAAAATAAAAAGTAAGATTGATGATATTTTGAAAGACTATTCTGATGAGAAATTACTAGGTTTAGCATACGATATTTCAACTAAAAAACTGATCCAAGATTTGATTTGTGTAAAGAAAGAGAAAAATTGGTCAAAAATAGTTGTTAAAATGTTGAAGGGATTAAGGGATTTATTAGAACGGGAAATTAAAAAAGCTAAACCTATCCAAAAACCCAAGTCCGTAATCAAATATGTCAAGAGGGAATTAGAGAAATTGCATATTTATCATGAAACAGATGCTATTAGGATTACTGAAGAGAAAAAAGGACTTATTAAAGTCAATTATTTGAGCAAGAGATTTTCGCCTAACTATGATCCAAGAAAATTGAGTTATTATGGTATCTTTCAATCTTGGAGAGATACTCAATTTATTTTTACGTTAAATTTTAACAAAAATTTGTTTATATGGGATTATATCAATGTTGAAAAATCATTTCATGGAAAAGGAATAGGAACTAAATGCGCATTATTTGTAGAAAAATTAGCAAAACAAATAGGATTTAGTAGATTTAGTGTAGAGTACCCTAATAGAGCATATTGGATTAAAAAACTAAATTATAAAATCCCCTCGAAATATAGAATTGGTTCTGGAAAGTATCAATATACTCATGAAGGTTATAAGGAAGTTTAGAAGTTTGCCTCTACTCTTCTGTACTACCGATTTCTGACTGAATAGAAACCCCATCATGCGAACTTCCCAAACAATCACATGATTATTTACTCAGAAATCCTTCAATAGAATAAGAATACGGATGGAGGGGTCCATTATTTACTCGTTAAACAATTAAGAAAGCAATCGACTTCTCTTTTTTATATAAACATTAAAGAAACCTTTTTATACATCCCCAGAGAAATTAATTTTGGGGTATTTCATGTCAGACGAAATTATAGAAGAAGAGATGGGCGAAACCATCTACGATGAAGCAGGCCGTAAGGATCTTGTCGAGAGTGACGAGATGAGCGCAGGAGAAGAAGCGTTCATGCAAGGTTACGAAGACGCTTCTGAAGAAGATGAAGAAGATCAGGACGAAAGTTCTGAAGACTAATATTCTTTTATTTTTTTATTTTTTTAATCAAGAACTATTTTCGAGCCTTACTTTTCAAATAATAGCGTCCGCCGACGATAGCAACAAATACCAGAATAATATAACCTACATTACTGTGTTCTTCCTCATGATCGTCCTCAGCATGCGAATTCTCCACATGCTCCTCTGCAGCAGCCTCAACATGCTCAGCATCAGCAACCTCCTCAGCAAAAGCAAAACTAGCAACAAGCAACAACATCAGTAACAACACCTTCTTCATAACCCACTTTTGACAAATTGAATATATAAATCTTGTGATGCCATACCTTTAAATAAAAATCAGTATCTCAAGGCACATGGAAAAAGCAGCACAAGCCAACCTTCCCACCGAGTACGGAGACTTCACCATTACCGTCTACAAGACAGGGGAAAAGGAACATGCCGTATTATCAAAAGAACCCTATCAAGACAATCCGCTAGTAAGAATTCATTCTCAATGTCTGACCGGAGACACCTTCCACTCAAAAAAATGCGACTGCCACGCCCAATTAGAAGCCTCATTAAAGCAGATCGGCAAGCAAGGCGGCATCATCATCTATCTCAACCAAGAAGGTCGTGGCATAGGGCTAGCAAACAAGATCAAAGCCTACGCCCTACAAGAGCAAGGCCGCGACACCGTCCAAGCAAATGAGGAATTAGGATTCAAACCCGACCAACGCTCATTTCAATGCGCAGCCGACGTCCTAAAGGAACTCAACATCACCAAAGTAAGACTCTTAACCAACAATCCCGATAAAATTAAATCCCTAGAAGCAGAAGGCATAGAAATAAGCGAGCGTGTCTCTTTAATTACAGATCCAACCGAACACTCGAAAGAATACATGCAAACCAAGAAAGACAAAATGGGTCATTTAATCTAACAACTGCTGCAACCGTTCTCTATTCTCATGACACCGCTCAGCATTATTGCAATCATACGAAATAACAAGCGACGATAACAAAATCAAAATCCGATACAATTTCTTACGATTAGAATATTCGGGACTTATCGAACCCACCGAACGATAACCATCCAAGAACACCTCCTCCATATCAGAAGAAGTAAACATCCACTCGCAAGATTTCACCAAATCCAATTCATGATGCCCCGCAATCGCCCATTCCACATCGATAATGCCAGTTATTCGACCTTCACCAACCAAAATATGCGATGCATGATAGTCCTTGTGTACCAAGCACGGTCGCACCTCAATTTCAAGCAAATCAGAAGATTCATCCAGCAACTCCATGATTCTTTCCTTAATCTCCTCATGCTCGGTAGAATGCGGCAACTTCGAAAGCTTATGTTCCGTATCAAACCGTACAAACGCTTCCCAATCGGAAAAAGAAGGTTCAATCGCATTTCCAATAATCCATCCAAACGAAGGCATGCGGAGAGAATGAATCTTAGCAAGCATCGCCCCAGCAGAAAACACTAATTTAGAATCAGTAACATCCAACTCCCTACCAGCAACATGCGACAAAATACTGTAGTCCTTACCCTTGGCCAGCACCTCTGGCACCGGCACCGTAGTTCTATCGCGAATCAACGTGTACAGATACTGTTCCTTCGCCGCCTTCCACCCCTCGCGACGATACGATCGATATACCACTAAGTTTGCAGGAGAACTCATCTCTACCTTGTACGTAGCGTTCATAATGCCCTTTTCATAGCGACTTACCTTAGTAACAGAAGACGTAGGGAAATGTTTTCTAACCGCCGCAACCACCGCTTCATCCATACCAAAGAAGACGCTAACTCAACTTATTAATGTTTGCCAAAGTTAACCTTTTAACTACAGTTCTAACTCTAAGGGTATGTCAAAAGAGCATTTGTTCATACTAGGAATGTCAGCAGGAGGAATAAAAAATCATCTTCCGGGTTTTTTGAAAGCCCTTGAGAAAAGTCCTTTGACAGAGAATGGAAATCTTACGGGAATCATTAGAGCCCACAGCACGGAACCCTACATGACCGATTTCACCACCGATTACTTGGCTGGGAAACATACAAAGCTTCAATTCAAACACTTATTCCCTGAAGACGCTGATATTGAAGACGATGTGAGTAACACTCAGGTATCGATTCAAGAAGGAGCGATAAACATCTGCCCGGCAAAATGGTATTCACACCTAGAACCCGACGCCCAAAACTTGAAACTAATGATAGAAGGAAGAATTAAGAGTAGTAATTTTCCGTTAGACGATTTTATAACATCTGCTATTAATCTAGATATCTTGCAGCAATATCAAGTGCACATAGCAGTCCTCAGCGGGGTGGGCAATTCAGGTAGTCAAGCAATTGTTAACGCAATGAGAATTGGGAGACACAATAATAGAAATCCCGCGGTCTACATCCTAGAGCCAGAGGGAGTTAATATTTCATTCATGCCAGAAGCATGTATCCAAGCCGCACAAGCACAAGGCTACAACCGCCAGATCGACTACCATAGACTAGATGCAGAAAACATTGGCAGATATATAGCAAGAGCAGCATCTCAAGAAAGTAGTTAAAACGATGCATTTATAAACGCAATATGACCCCTCAAACCTACGTGAGAAGAAAAACGAGAGAACAACTAGTTTCTCACCGGCTCAAATGAAACTGAAGCCCTCGCAAAGACCAAAAAAGAGATACATCGTCTTTGAAATGAGTAAAATACAAGATAAACAATCAATAGAAAAGAGCTTGTGGAAGCTAGCAAAAGCTATGACACAAGACGATACCAAAATGAAAGTAATAAAAGTAGTAAACAACAAAGCAATGGTACGCATCACAAATAAACATGCAAAATCATTTATCGAAGCAATGAACGCTACAAGGGAATTTAAAACGTTAGGAACGTCCGGTATCTTAAGGGTTGCCGAAAAAAAGTTCCTAACTGCATAAAGGGGGAATAACAAAAATGGAACCAATGCCACACCAAGTAATGGGATATGATCGTGCAATCACGATGTTCAGCCCAGATGGAAGACTCTTACAAGTTGAGTACGCTAAAAAGACAGTCCGCCAAGGAAGTACCGCAATCGGTATTGTCTGCGCAGATGGATTACTTTTCGTAGCCGACAAACGCATTGTCGATTCACTCGTGGTGCCGGAATCAGTTGAAAAGATCTGGCAAATTGACGATCACATGGGCGCAACCGCATCCGGTATTTTATCGGATGCTAGAGTACTCATCGAACGTGCTCAATTAAAAGCACAGCAAAACAAAGTAACCTATGATTCTCCAATCGATGTTATTTCCGTAGTGAAAGACATCGCTAATCTTAAGCAAATCTGCACCCAATCCGGTGGCCTAAGACCGTTTGGAGTGAGTGTATTGGTTGGCGGCATCGATGATAAAACTCCAAGATTATTCGAAACCGATCCTACGGGAATCTATTTCGAGTATCGAGCTTCCGTTATTGGCGAGCAGGAAGTAGAAATCGAGGAAATTCTACACAAAGAATACAAACCCGAATTAACGATTGAAGAAGGCCTGCAGCTTTGTCTGAAAGCATTACAAAATGCCTTAGGAGAAAACTTCTCCGCAGAAAGAATCGACGCAGCCTACATCAAAACAAGCGAAAAGAAGTTTAAGAAATTCGCTAAAGAATCTCTAATGAGAATCATTGGAGAAACGAAACCACTTAAAAAAAATAAGAAGAAATGAGGAAAAAATGACTGAAATTAAAGTAAAAAATAAAGATATTGTAGTCCCCGGCGATAAACTCGTTGAGGGAATGGACATTCTTCCCGGCTATGGAACATACCGAGAAGCACAAGCTATTTACGCAGAGCGTATTGGCGTAGTAAAAGTTGATGGACGAACCGTAAAATTAATCCCCCTTTCCGGAGCCTACGTGCCCCAGAGAGATGACTTAATCATTGCAAAAGTCTTCAACATCTCCATGAACGGATGGAATGTAGAAACCAATTCTGCATACCCAGCAATGCTTTCGTTGCGAGACGGAAGCTCAGACTACATCCAGCGCGGAGCAGATTTAAGTAAATATCACAGCATTGGCGATTACATCCTGTGCGGCGTAACCAACGTTACCAGCCAGATGCTCATCGATGTTACGATGAAAGGACCCGGTCTGATGAAACTAACCGGTGGACGCGTCATCAAAGTAGATTCCAACAAAGTGCCACGTATCATTGGCAAACAGGGAAGCATGGTAGGCCTGATCAAGGAAAAAACAGGTTGTAAAATCTCAGTAGGTCAAAACGGCTTAGTCTGGATTTCCGGCAAACCCGACATGGAATTACTAGCACAAAACACAATTAAAAAAATCGAAGCTGAAGCCCATATTGCAGGATTAACGGAAGCTATTGGGAAATTCCTCGATGAACAAGTAAAGGTGAAAGCATGAGTTACAAAGAACGAGCTGATGGTCGAAAGTTTGAAGACTGTAGACCGATGGAAGCAAAAGTAGGAGTCATTAAGCGAGCAGACGGCTCAGCATATTTCAAGTTTGGAAATACCTGGGCATATGCAGCCGTGTATGGGCCTCGAACCTTATACCCGCGCTTTATGCAGAACCCTCAGAAAGGGATTCTACGGTGCCACTATAACATGATGCCCTTCTCAAGTGTAGGAGATCGTGTAAGGCCAGGCGGCAGTAGAAGAAGCAAAGAAATCTCTATGGTAACAGCTAAGTCGCTCTTACCTGCGTTAGATTTATCTGAATATCCGAATTCAGTAGTCGATGTATTCATCGAACTACCGGAAACCGAAGCAGGCAGCAGATGCGCAGGCATTAATGCAGCTGCTATGGCATTAGCCGATGCAGGATTGAAAGTAAAAGACATCGTGGCAGCCGTTTCAGTTGGCCGAGTAGACGACAAATTAGTTGTCGATCTCGACTACACCGAAGAAAGCTACCCCGGAGGACATGTTGCAGACATCCCAATAGCAATGGTTCCGGCAACCGGAAAACTAACGCTATTGCAGATGGATGGAATCATTCCAAAGGAAGACCTCGTAAAGGTTGTAGAACTTGGAAAAAAGGCATGTGTCGAGATTAGCAAAATCCAAAAAGATGCACTACGTCTAAAATATGCAGGAAGTGAAAAAAATGAGTGAAAGTCAAAAAGCACATATCATCAGTCTGTTAGATGCAGGAACCCGATTAGATGGGCGCAAACTAACTGAATATAGAAAAGACATCAGTATTGAACGAGGGTTCACCAAAACCGCAGAAGGTTCTGCACGTGTAAAAATTGGCGAAACCGAAGTATTAGTAGGTGTAAAGCTGGAAGTCGGCAGACCCTACCCCGATTCACCCGATCAAGGGTCAATCATGATCAATACCGAACTCTTGCCACTGTCCAGTCCAAAATTCGAAACCGGACCGCCTGGTATTCAGGCAATCGAAATGGCTCGAGTCATCGATCGTGGAATTCGTGAATCTCATAGCATAGATTTCAAGAAACTCTGCATCGAAGAAGGCGAATCATGTTGGATCGTTATTATCGACGTCTGCACCCTAAATGATGCAGGAAATCTGTTTGATGCAGCATCACTTGGTGCCCTTGCAGCAGTTCAGGACGCAGTCTTC